>Ga0099830_10001110_pt1 | contig 13258 bp, 11 predicted proteins | sample CZO8metaG_4_FD_79337 | JGI IMG/M metagenome (GOLD analysis project Ga0099830, IMG submission 79337) | Vadose zone soil microbial communities from the Eel River Critical Zone Observatory, Northern California, USA - CZOApr15con2H3.8 metaG | ecosystem: Environmental > Terrestrial > Soil > Vadose...
ATAAGCCATTGTGTGATTACTGTTTGCCTCACCGCCCATAATGCGGAAATAGCACAGGCAACCATTAATCCATATTCCCATAAAACGGTTTTTCTATGGCCCCAGCCCAGTTGCACTAAACGCTGATAATAATGAGTTTTATGCGCCTGGCAAATTTTCTCGCCGCGAAATAATCGCCGGATCAGCGTAGCGGTCGCATCAACAATAAAGGGCGAGAACACCATCAACGCGGCCCAGAAAGGAAATATACCTTCCCGCGCACCCCACAAGGACAGAGCCGCTGCCAACAATCCTAATAAAGAAGAACCGACATCTCCCATGAAAATCCGCGCCGGCGGGAAATTAAAGATTAGAAAGCCGGCGCTTGCCGCCATAATAACAAGGCTTAAATTAAAGAACAGTATATTGCCCGCCAACCAACCAAAAACCGCGAAGCAGCCAAAACCAATAACCGCCATTCCTGCAGCAAAACCGTCCATGCCGTCCATGAAGTTATAAAGGTTGATCATCCATACAATAAAAAAAAGCGATAAGCCCACATCGATCCAGATAGGCCAATGCCAAACTACCTCGGGCAATTGCCAGTTATACAAAATAAAACCACCAATCAATAGCAGACTAGCCGCGCCCAGATGTATAAATAAACGTTGCATCACTTCTACTCGGTACCGATCATCCAAAAAAGAAACAGTAACAACGAGAATAACGCTTAATGCCAACCAGAAAAGCTTGGGTAGCGAGGAATATTCCCAAACAATCAAAAAGCTGGCTAGAAAAATAGCACTGAAAATGGCAATCCCGCCAGTACGCGGTGTGGGGTGGCTATGCAGGGAACGTTCGTTGGGATGATCCAGCATATGTAAGAATGAAGTTGGTCTGCTGAATCGTCTTACCAACCACGCTGACAATAAAAAAGATAAAATTGCGATGAACAGTGCCACTATCTTTATTTTATCAAAAAGATCTACTATGCATCTCAGGACCAAATGGAATAACTAATAATAAAACTTTTCAGGTACAGCCAAAAAAATAACATGTCCCGCCAACAGAGCCGGCGTACATCCACCTCGATCGATCTTTGCTTAACATTTAGCGATGATTCTGATCAAGCAGTCGCTCGTACTCCCGCACCAACGCTGCATTGACGACGTTCGCCGAGAAAAGATCACACGTACGTCTGTACGCCGCTTCCCCCATCTGCGTGCGCAATATCGGATCATCAAGAAGCCGCCGCAAACCTTGCGCGAGTACTCCTGCATTATGCGGCTCAACCAGAATACCCGTCTCACCATCCAACACGGCGTCAACGAGACCCGCAATACGCGTACCGACTGCGGGCAAACCCAAGGCAGCGGCTTCAATGACTACTGTTCCGAAGCCTTCGCGATAGCTCGGCAGACACAAAATATCCGCCGCGGCAAGATAGTATTCCGGTTCCGCGCAATACCCGAGATAATAAACGCCTACCTTCCCATCGAGGTCAGCCCGCACTACGGTCCCAATCCCGTCACGTTCATCATCCATCGGCCCAATCACGAGAAGTGCCAGATCGTAACCCGATGATCTCAGCTCCTGCACTGCCTCCAGCAGTTCGTAGATACCTTTGTCACGCGCGATGCGGCCCACAAAGACTAATACTACAGTCTGCTCTGACAGACCGAGCTCCCGTCGAATCTGCACACGAATGTCCGAACCAAATCGTCGGCGGTCGAAACGACCGATATCCACACCCGCCAGCGATCCTGCCCCGATCACCGCAATGCGCTGCTCGCTTATGATGCCTTCGCTAATTAGAAATTGTCGCTGGCTTGGACTATCGGCATAACAGCGCGTTGCAAGCCACCCAATAATCCGATCTGAAATACGTGCCATCCGACGCAATGGACCACGCATACCAACCCATGGCTGACCCGTAAATGTATGCAAGCGGACCGGCACGCGTACCAACCACGCTGCTATGGCCGTCAGCAATCCAGCCTTCGGAGTCGTGGAATGAACGATCATGAACTGATCGTGGCGAAACAGACGGATCAACTGAAACAATGCGATTAAATCGCGCCAAGGCTCGAGTCGACGCGCGATAGCAACCATGTGGTGCGAAAGCTTTGGGTGGGGCGCGATCTGCGCAAGCTCCGGCCCCGACGATGAAATAAGCGTGACCTGCATACCAGCACCGAGCAGAAACTCGATTTGTCGCTTTAACTGCGTCACCAAGAAAAACGGGACCGAGGTTATGCACGCGATCCGCACTTCATTGACAGGCGACGTCATGCGTATGGCTTCTTAGGACGACCATCTGAATGGACATTAGACCGCCCCATCACAGCCGCGTCCGCAATGCTGTCCTCGTGGATCTGGCCGTACCAGTGGTTAGACCGTACTCTTACTAGGAGGCGAAATAACTTTAACATGAAAATACAGGTTACCGCATGTGTGCCGCGCAATTAGGCTGTCGGAACCATACCAGCACCATGCTAGGCTGCGGCCCGATCAGTCGGTACTACAGACATCTAAACGATCAAATCGCCGAAATGGTTTAGGTTACGACCAATGAAACCCGCAATTTACACCTCCTAATACCCCGGGGCGATTCCCGGCACAGGTAGGGCATGCCTCATTACGTCCGGCGCTCGTCGCGGGCCTGTGCCCCGGCCATAAACCAACGGGCCACCTCGCCCAAACTATCCTGCATGGAGTGTGTTGGAACATACCCGAGTGATACTTTCGCTTTATGTATGTCCGCCAGTGAGTGGCGGATGTCTCCAGTCCTGAAGTCCCGATACACCGGCGTCGCATCGGCAGCCGATGGGACGAACCGCGCGACTTCGTTGCGAATCAATCCAAAGAGCTCGTTCAAGGTGGTGCGCCGGGAAACGCCGATGTTATATACCTCACCGGCAACCTCGTCGCCAGCAACGCAGGCGGCAAGCAGATTCGCCTGTACTACGTTGTCCACGTAACAAAAATCTCTGCTCGTTTCACCGTCCCCGTAGATCTCGACCACACGGTCCTCAATCAGTAAGTGAAACCAGCGCGGGATAACCGCGGCATAGGCACCGTTCGGGTCCTGCCGACGGCCGAAGATGTTAAAATAACGCAGGCCGACCGTATCGAAACCAAAACAGCTCGTGAATGCACTGGCATACAGTTCATTTGCATATTTGGATACGGCATACGGGGACAGCAGCCTCCCTATCCGGTCTTCGGTCTTGCTGTCAGCCTGATCATCGCCGTATACGGAGCTGGAGCTTGCGTAAACGAAGCGCCGCACGTCCATCTCCCGCGCAGCGGTCAGCATGTTAAGGAAGCCGGTCACGTTGATCGCATTCGTAGTTGTCGGATCTTCGATCGAGCCAGGTACAGAGCAGAACGCCGCATGATGAAGAACATAGTCGACGCCAACGCAGGTGGATCGGCAGTCGTCTATTTTACGGATATCTCCTTCAACGAGCCGAAAATTCCGCCATTGTTCTTCCGGCACATTCCTCTTTACGTCCTCCAAGTTGAGGCGACAGCCCGTGGAAAAATTATCCAGGCCAACCACTCTTTGATTGAGGTTAAGCAGCGCCTCCAAAAGATTGGAGCCGATGAACCCGGCGATGCCTGTAATAAGCCAACTACGCGGATCATTGCGCAGTTCGCTTGTAATTGCCTGATATGCCGTTGTCACCATCTATTCCGCTTTCTTGCGTATCTTCATCGCCCGTGTTTCCTAATTCCGTCCATCAAGCTCGACCACGCTTCGCTGTGCGGCACTCAATGTATATCGGCATCGGCCCAGCACGCGGGACCCAATATCATTTCGCGTAAAAGTGGTAGAGAGTAAGGACACGCGATTTGTGAATCAAATACACCAGCCCTTTCAGCCCCGGCGAGCAAGCGAGAAGGGTCAGATTGTGCATGGCACTGCCGAGTAGTCTCTCGTCCTTTCCGATTTGGTATCGAGCGAAGTGTTTTATTAGATACCAGGCGAGAACATACTTCGCCTGGGACGATACCAGACTCTCCTCCACGCGGTCGAAATGTTTTTTCAATACCTCGAGCTCCCAATACGAGATATTGTAATAATTCTTGGACAGGCTATTCGCATTGCGATGATAAATATAGAGTGGCAACGATACGTTACGGATCGTGATCCCGACTTCCAGAAGACGCAGCCAGAGGTCGAAATCCTCGCACGACCGCAGCGAGGGATCGTATCCGCCTACCCGATCCAGGATCGTCTTTGGTACCATCAGGGACGCCCCTGTGAGGTGGTTTCTGTAAAGCAGCCATCCCGGCTCCGTTATCGTCTGGACCTTGCCTTCGGCATAAAACTCGATGGCACCCCGCCTTCCGTTTTCCAATACCTTGCGATGGCCGCACGCCACCACCGTATCCCTTCCGAGGTGCTTCAGTTGAAATTCGATTTTTTGCGGATGGAACTCGTCGTCAGCATCGAGGAACGTGACCACCTCTCCGGTGGCCACTTCGATCCCCTTGTTCCTGCTTGCCGCCAATCCGATGTTCGATTCGTTCCTGACATAGACGACTTTCTTGTAGTTCTTTACTATGTTTTCTATTTCCACCGTCTCCGGCGAACAGTCGTTCACCACCACGATCTCGTCGACAGCGACCGTCTGTGCGCACACGGATTCAACCGCTCGCGCCAGCGTAGTCGAGTTACAATAACATGGAATGATGACGCTTATGCGCTGCATCAATCGATCACACCTGCAGTGCTCCGTCTCGCTATCACGTCCATTCTCACGTCGCCTGTCTTCAAGACCTCGCCGGATTGCGCTGTCGCCAGCGATACCAGTCCCAATCGCCATGTAACTTTTGCTTGAAGACCCGGATCGAGTCTAGGCCAAGAATACAGGTCCTCGACATCAGAAGAGGATCCTGGCTGGGATTATTGATGGCCTCGTAGCTACAGAACCCACTCTCGTATCCGGCCTTCTGGGCCATGTCCCGCACGCGTCTGTCGACCGCGCCATACGGGTAGGCCACGGATGTAATCTTCTTGCCGATGATGTCTTCGAGAAATCGCTTGCTGGATGCCAACTCTTGCCAAAGCGCTCTGTCGTCGCACTTCGTCAATGCCACGTGGCTCACCCCGTGCGAACCAATGGACACGTTCGGGAGTTCGGAAAGCTCGCGCAGCTCGCCGGGTGTCATGAAAAGCCGCTCATTAGGCCGGACAAAGCCGCTCGTCACAAAGACTGTGAATGGCAATCCTCGCTCCAGCAGGATCGGTGCCGCTATGCGCAGGTTGTCCTTATACCCGTCGTCGAAAGTGATCGCGATTCGCTGTCCGTTTCCCTCCAAATGTGCCATGTCCAACGGCGTGACCCGACCCGTCGGGTAGCGGGCCAGCAGCTCCGCGTGCTGCGAGAAAAGGTCGGAGGTTATCCCGAATATCTCCAACCAATCGCCGGGAACCTCGGAGCCGACAGAATGATACATGAGGATACGAAAGCCAGACCGATCGGCACTTCTGATTCGGCTCAGTGCAAAAACTTCCGATATCGCTCTCGCGACATATCGACGCCAGTTCACTTTGTAACCATCGGCACGCGAAAAGCTTTCGGTTCTAGTCAAAGCGAATGCCTTTTTCTGCCAAAATGCTCTTGATGATGGAGATGTTACGGAAATCGGATATCTCGAGTATATCGAATTGAACCTCGAAAACGCGCTCAAGCTCCGCCACAAGATTAATCATACCCAGCGAGTCCCAGCCCTCTAGCGTGTCCTGCGACGAATTTTTGTCTACGCTCGCCACATCCACTTTCAACGCGTCGGCAACTGCTTGTAAAAGTCTTTCTCCGTTGCCCGCCATCACGTCTCATCCACCACTTTAATCCACTGCGGCATTGGATAGGATGCCGGCAGGTTCAACTCGTAATAGACCCGCTCCTCCGTGCTGTCCGGCCGCCTTTTCATGGAAAACCGATCGAATAGATCCGAGACCTGGCCGTTCTTCGGAGTCTTGATATATTCGGCCATTAGGGTCTTGTAGCCCATCCGGGATGTATTTCTCAACAGGGACGACCACAACGCCTGCTCGGCTCCACGACCGATCGCCCGACAGCTCAATAATAAGTTGTCAACACTGAAAACCCCGCTTTCGTCATTCCCGATCCCGATTACCAGACCGATCAGGCCTTGATCGCCAAACCTGTCTGAGAGTGACATACCCATCAAGAGGTTACCGCTACCGGCGAGCATCCGACGTACATCCGCCTCGGTGTGGCGCCTTGTCGTCACGTTGAACTGGTTCGTCTTGCCAAGCATCTGAACCATACGCGGAATTGTAGATTCGTTCACACGCGCTATCGACGCGCGCAGACCCAGGGTAAACAGAAACTCCCCTTTGTCGCGGCTCGCGAGCTCCAGCTCACGCCGCTTCGTCTGCATCGCGTAATCTTCGTTTCTACCGGCATCCTCAAGACTCACGCGATGGACGTCGAAATCCCGGCAGGCTACCAGCGCGCCGAGGATTTGCAAAGGATCCTCACTGGCGGAGAGGACGCGAACAGCGGGCAGGTTGTACCCCATTTGTTCGCGTTCGAATGCCTGATCGTCCAAAAACACGACACTGTCTAGTCCGATGTTCAACTCATGGGCAATATCCTTGAGGTTTTCGTGCTTTTCCCGCCAGTTCACCCGTATCGCGGCGAAGTCCCGTAGCTTAAGCGGCATATCGGGTAACACCGAAAATGCCTTCTCCACGTCTTGCGGGTTGTTCTTGCTGAGAAGCGCCAGCAACACGCCTCGGCTCTTGAGGGTCAGCGCATACAACTGGATGCGCCTATAAATATTGCCGGGAAAATCATGAGCGATCTTGAGACCGGAAATGCCGTCCTCGCCCAAGAGCCCTCCCCAAAGTACGTTATCCAGATCCAACGCGAGCAGCTTGGCGCGAGGTTGTAGAAGAGGTCTAAAGCAATTTGCCAAGGCGGCGCCGAAAGTCATGACAGCGCGGTTTGCGATCGGCTGACGGGCGTACAAGTCCATTCTAAGATCAAAGGCCGTATGGCCAACAGCCGCCGCCCACGAAGCGAAGTCGAACAAATAAATTTGTCCGTGGCAGGCTGCCAGATCGAGTAGCGCATCGTTGACCTGCAGCACAGCCCGGTGCCATCCGTATGGCGAATGGAGATCATCGAGCCCGGTCCCTAACGCGTAGGGGACCGGAACGGTCGACAAAAACAGCGGCACCGCGGAAGCTTTGAGATATTCGGAGCACAGCCGCTGTATGCGGTCGATCACGTCGGCCATGGCTCGCTCACGCTCGCCATCGGTCATGTCATGCCCGTAAAGCAGCCGCGGGCTCAATTCCTCCAGGCGCCATAGGACCAGTATTGCATCCGGGTTCGAACTCATAATTTTCGATTCCGGATCCAGCAGAATCTGTTCAATATTCTCGAGCTCTCCGATTTCGATAGTCGGCCGGCAAGGTATTGTTGACAGTGCCAACCTAATAACATCGAGCTGCGTTTCGATGGTGAATGTTCTGACTATGCCGACCCGGAACGACCGTCCCTGCAGGTGTTCCTCCAAGGCCCCGACTCCGGCCAGGGCCGCTCGCACCGTAGCAGGACCCGGTGAAGCCGATGCCTCGGACACCAATTTGCGTACGGACTCGAGCCAGTTGTTCGGAATTTCCAGCACCATGGCCTTCTTGCGCGCTACGGCATCTTCGAACCACCCGTCACGGGCAGATTGGCGCCATTGATGTACACGGCTTCCGGTCCCGCCAAGAACTTCACAACGCCTGCCACGTCCTCCACGGTGCATAGGCGACGCATCGGATTGCTGGCCGCCTCGACCTGCTTTGCGCGCACCGGCATGTCCCTTATATACGGCGTCTCCATCATATTAGGCGAAACGGCATTGCAGCGAATACCTTTGGGAGCAAGTTCCATCGCCAACGCGCGAACAATTCCCCACGCCCCATTTTCGCCGAGACGTAGGCGGACATCTTGGTCGGCGGCGCGTCAAACACAGCCTGCGTCAGGATCGAGATAATGAAGCCGCCGCTCTGCATGTTTTCGGATAGCTGCTGTGCGATCCGGTAGAATGCCGCTACTTCCACCTGCCAGTGTTCTTTCAAGTACTCGTAGTTTTGCGCATCATTAACCGCCGCGATGTGCAGAGGCGCGGCCGCCGCATGCACGAACCCGTCTGCGCCACCGTTTTCGCGTACTTCCGCAAGCACCGAATAGACCAGGGCGTCATTGGTCAAGTCCACAGCATGAAACGAATCCACGGACTCACCGATTTGGTTCGCCAGACGTTCGAGGCGCTCCGGGTTTCTTCCCCATAGAATGAGCCGGCATCCCTCGCCCGCCAGCGCCTTGCATATGGCACCACCCAGTTCGCCGCTCGCTCCGGTTACTAAAACCCGTCGGCCCGCCAATTTCACGGAAGGTACCTGCACTTGTTCGGACATAATCATCACCCTCGCCTTACCATCGAGATACACTTCGCCGGAGACGGCATTCGTCCCGGTGATTTCCAACTCAAGCGTTGAGGTCCCGGCTCGCACCGCATCGACTCGCGCCTCGAAACGCAGAGTGTCCCCAATTCGGATCATCTTCCGCCAGTTGATTTCGAACGAGTTCCACAATGCCCCGCGGCCGGGAATATGCACGCCAATCAGCGTGGATATGAATGAAGCCGCGAGCATGCCGTGGACCACCTGACCCCCGGCCGCGGTACGGTTGGCGAATTCCTCGTCGACATGCAACGGATTCACATCTCCGGTCAACTTGGCGAATGCCTCGATCTCGTCGCGAGTGAACGTATGTGTAATCGCGCGCTTATCGCCGACCTGCCATGTATTGCCCATCGTTCCGCCCGCCTCTTCTTCCACGAACGCTATAGACTCGCGTCACCGTCGTACAGGCAGCCGTACCATGCATGCTCGTGCTGCAGGAGTCCGCTAAGACCGGCAGCAACCGGCTTATACCAAAACTGCCACGACGGCAGCTGCCGAACGTAAGGATGGGCACGGGAGATTTGAGCACGAATTGGAGTCGGAAAGCCGATCGATTCCAGTATATAGCTCCCGTCGCTCCGCGCTTCAGCGAACGCGGCGGCCAACAGCACGCTCACGGTTGCCGGATCATCGCCCTCTGCCATCAGATCGGCGAGTCGGGCACGCCGCAGTCCAATATCGTTTGAGTCTTCGCGGATCAACACCGCGTAGCCGCGCATCTTTCCCCGGCCCTGGGCGCATATGATCTTCGCCTTCTTTCCCGCGGCTGCGCTATGGCCGAAATGCCAGCGCAACGCCGCCGCGGATCGATCCGCCAAAATGGACCGGCCTCTCTGTATGATGATCGATTGCCAGAACTCGTCGAACTCGATCCCAATCTCGGTCGGGCGCCGAACAATAATCATAAGTCCTTCTCCGCCAGCTTGCGTAATGGTGCGCCTGCGCCTCAAAGTACCCTCCAGCCTCAGCATAGGCGCAAGGACGTTTGCACTTAGGGCCGCAATTGCCGGGTGGCGACCATTCCGGCGAAAAAAAGACCGCAGGAACCCTCTGGCGTCGATAACCCAGAATAAGGCCCGATCATAGTTCGGTTGCGGAATCCTTTCCGCTTTGAATAGCTGAAAAACAGCCGCGGCCGCCGGATTCGCGCTCGTATTAAGGAGGATATCCACGTTTTTTTGTGAAAAGAAAGCCGCTGCCAGCCGCAGACTGTGGCTGCGATGCTCCTTGTCGACGGCAAAGCCCCGCGCCGCCGCCGCAAGAAGCCGCCTGCCGTTGAAATAGTAGTTCAGCGGAATATTTCCGAGATAGCCGACTATCCCGGATTCGTTCTCTAACACCCAACCGATTGGCAATTCCACCTGCTTCTCCGACGCTGCCGGGTTGCTCTGCCAGAGCCATGCCCATCGCTCGCTGGACCATTCTATGGTCATTCCGTTACGCCGCTTCAACGCGCCGACCGCCTCGCAATCTGAATACCGTGCCTCGCGAATTATCGGCGTTTTTTCACTGGGTCTTCCACCTGCGCCTTTATTGTTAGATGTCATAGTATGCAAAATGCCCGACGCCTGACCGCGCCTGTTGCCAATTTCTTCAATTATGTTATGGCAGGAGTTTTGTCTTTGCCCGCTCAATGCGTTTTCTTCTTCATCCATTGGCGTAAACCGTCTACCCATTCGTGGGGTAGTGCGGTCGTGCAGTAGGCCGCGACGGACTTCAGCGAAGTGGGATAACGCAGAAATTGTGCGCGAGCTTCCGCCTTCTTTCCATCTCGCCAATAGGATAGGCCCTGTTTATAAGCGATTTGCCTGCCCATATCTGCTATTTCGCGCGAGTACTTTTTCTCGAAGCCCGGGTACCCCGACCGGAATTTATCCAGCGTCATCGCCATTTCCATGGGCCCAAGCCGGTGCAACCTAGCTGTCGCCGCTTCGCCGTGAATCAGGCAACTCGCGAGTGGCTCATCGGCGTAATCACACTCCCAGTCGTAGGCCAGCCTTAGAAAAAAGTCGAAATCATCGCAGACCTGGTAACGATCGTCGAACCACTGCGACAACGATTTTAGGGCGGTGGCGCGAACGAGCACCGTCAGCATGGGGATCGAGTAATGCTTCAATAATGCCGAAAAGATCCGCCCTCTCGGCGGCCGATACCCGTGATTCAAAAAGTAGGTAGTACTCCGGCCCTCTTCCCGAAAGCGCAGGACAGTGTCGCTGAACACCAACCCAACCGAGGGCGAGTGCTGGAACAAAGGCACCTGCTTTTCCAGTTTGTTGGGCAGCCACAAGTCATCGCTGTCGAGAAACCCTATCAACTCGCCGCTTACGTGCTGGAGCGCCTGGTTTCTCGCCTGCCCGAGCGGGACTGTCTTTTCATTGCGAAAATAACGAAGCCGTTGATCGAAGCTTTTCACGATTTCCGGCGTGCTATCGATCGAGGCATTATCAAGAAGGATAATCTCCCAGTGCGGATACGTCTGTGCATAAACGCTTTCGATCGCGCCGCGCAGATATTTCTCGCCGTTCAGGCAGTTCATGATCACGCTAACCTTAGGATGAGATGCGCCCATTACTGCGCCTCCCCACCGAAGTACGAACGGCAGAAACGCAGCGTGGCATCGATCTCGTAGTCCAGATCGCCCGAGAGGTCGAAGCCCGTCGCCCTTAATTTGTCGATTTTGTATAAAAGAGGTTCGTCGATCTCGTCAGCGGCCGCTTGCGGTTTGACTATACCCGGAACATATCCCAGCACTTCGCCACACCGATGCGCGATGCGCTCCGCGAGCTCAATGACGCGCAGCGAGCACCCACCACCCAGGTTGAACAGTCCATCCCGGCAATCCACGCGGGGCAAATCGAGAAAATGCATTACCGCCCTGCCGACGTCGGATAGGCTTATGAAGTCGCGCCGCTGCATCCCGCTCGAGCGCAATCGTAGCTCCTTGGCGACAACTGCCTGCCGGCAGAGATCATTCCCAAGCAGCGTCCATCGGTTCACCTCGGGCCGGACGGGGGCGCCCAGGCTGTTCGAGAGCCTGAGTACGACACCCACCAGGGCTTTCCGGTCGTGGGCGGCCAGCACGAAGTCCTCAGCGACGCGATGCGAGATCGCATACGGGTGCACGGATCTAGGTAGAGTCTGCTCGGTAATCGTGCCGGCAAGGGGGGCACCGTAAACATGCGCCGTGGAAAAGTAAATGAAGCGCTCCACGCCCGCACGCTCCGCAGCCCGGAGAAGTCTCAGCGCGCCAACGCCATTCACCAACAGCGCACGCTCCGGCTCCGCAGCGCTATCTATCTCATTTAAGGCCGCCAAGTGGATAACGCATTTCGTTCCCCGGCAGGCGGAATCTAGGTCTTCGTCGGACATCAGATCTAACCTGATTAGGTTTTCTCTCTTCACCCAGGACGGTAAAGCCGTATCCAGGTTGCGCGTGCCTATCCGCAAGGAGACGCTAGTCGTTTGTGCAAGATGATGCGCTAAGCGTCCGCCGATATACCCCAATCCGCCTGTGATCATTACCGTTCCCGTCATCTATGCCTTATCTCCCAGCTATAAGGAATGTCCGGGCTAAACGGATCCAAGCGATCTATCTCAGCGGGATCATGCGGAATGGACGCACAATTGGCAACAATCGCCATCGTAAGACCGATCCCCTTAAAGCCGTTCCATACCCGCGGAGGCACCGTCACCAGACAATAGTTGTCCGGCCCGAGAAATATTTCCTGGAGCTCCCCACGGGTCGGGCTGTTCTCGCGGTCGTCGTAGAGCACGAATTTTATGTTTCCGTGGGGAACGGCGTAGTTCAGCGTCATCCGCTTGTGGAGGTGCCACGCCTTAACGGCCCCCGGATAGACACAGGAAAAGTAAATTTCACCGAACCCCGTAAAGCCGTCGGAATCAGCTCGCAGCATATGCATGACCTTTCCCCGCTCGTCCAGGAGTTGTTTCAGCTGGGTTAATTTGACGCCGTTAATCATCACCGCACTCCACATAGTCTCCGATCTGCCTCACGGTCATATCCAGGACGCTCGCGCCGGAATCGACCGCCTTGTACCATCGCACCGTTTCCGCGACCGTGCGACGAAAATCCCATCGCGGATACCAGCCCAGGAAATGATGTGCCTTCTCACATGCCAGATGGAGCAGCTGTGTCTCGTGCGGCCTGCCCTCTTGGATATCGACCCGAATCTCCCCAGTACCACAAGACCCGATGATGGCCTCCGCCAGGCCCTTAACAGTTCGTATCGATTCATTCCGCGGACCGAAATTCCATGCTCCCGAATATTCCTTGGGGATTCGATATAGCCTTGCTGCCAGGAGCAGATATCCGGAGAGAGGCTCTAATACATGCTGCCAAGGCCGCGTCGATAAGGGGTTACGGAGCACGATGGGCGCCCCGCTTTGTAGCGCCCTTATGGCGTCCGGAACGATACGATCCGCCGCCCAATCCCCGCCCCCAATAACATTGCCCGCACGCACGCTCGCCGCGCCGAAGCCGACCCTGCCGACGAAATAGGAGCTCATATAGGCCATGAACACAAGCTCCGCGGCCGCCTTAGAGGCGCTGTACGGATCATGACCGCCGAGCTCGTCGCTCTCGCGATAGCCCCATACCCACTCCTTGTTCTTGTAGCATTTGTCGGATGTCACGTAGATCATCGATCGCAACGACGCAGTCGATCGCGCTGCCTCCAGCACGTTGACCGAGCCGCCCACGTTCGTGTCGAACGTCACCTTCGGCTCTTCATACGACAACCTCACCAACGGTTG
>Ga0099830_10001129_pt1 | contig 13189 bp, 9 predicted proteins | sample CZO8metaG_4_FD_79337 | JGI IMG/M metagenome (GOLD analysis project Ga0099830, IMG submission 79337) | Vadose zone soil microbial communities from the Eel River Critical Zone Observatory, Northern California, USA - CZOApr15con2H3.8 metaG | ecosystem: Environmental > Terrestrial > Soil > Vadose...
AGCCCCGGCAAAGCAGACTTTCGAGATGGCCTGCGCACGGCGCATGCCCACCTTCCGGTAATACTGCTTCCAGCCGCGCATTTTTCTTGACAGCCGGATTCTGCGGATCAGTTCGTCGGGCCGCAGGTCCATCAATTTGTAGCCCTGATGAAAGCTATGGTAAGGGACCCAACGCGCACCGCGCGCGGAAACCAGCTCGAGTTCAGCATCATAAACGAGCAGAGGAGGCAGCGAATCAGCCGCGGGAGAGGCGTTGGCGATATTTCCTCCCAGCGTGCCGCGGTTTTGGGTGGCGATACCGCCGATTTCCGCGGCCGCGAGGCAGAGAAGAGGGAACTCACGAGCCAGCACCGGATGTTGACGAATCTCTGTGTAAGTCGTAAGGGCGCCGAGCGTCAGCGAGTCGGGCGTCTCTTCGATGCCGCAGAGCTCCGGCAATCCCCAGACGCTGACAAAGCGTCTTTGCTGAAGATTGCCCGATTCGAGGAGCACCATCAGATCGGTTCCGCCGGCAAAAGGCTTCCACGCACCCGGCTCGCGCGCGAGAATATCAAGCGCCGTTCCAAAATCACGAGGAGCCTGCATCTCATACGCGGGAAGGTAGGCTCTCACTGATTTGATCCAGTCTTCTGGCAAACGCGAACGATCGCGGCAAAAATCTTTATGTACCCGGTGCAGCGGCAAAGGTTGCCGGAAAGGCCTTCACGGATTTCAGCCTCATTGGGTCTGGGGTGTCGCTCGACAAGATTCACCGCAGCGAGGATCATGCCGGGTGTACAGATCCCACATTGCGCACCGCCGCAGGCAATGAACGCCTCCTGAACCGCATGCAACCGCTCTCCGTCTGCCACCCCTTCGACGGTACGGATCGTAGTGCCTTCGGCATGCAGTGCGGGTACGAGGCAACTATTTACAAGCTTGCCGTTCAACTCGATCGAGCATGCGCCGCATTCGCCTTCGCCGCAGCCCTCTTTCGTGCCCGTCAGCTTCAATTGTTCGCGCAGCACGTCGAGCAGTCGCGCCATCGGGTGGACGTGAAATCGCGCAGCCCGGCCGTTCACTGTGCACTGAATGCGGGTTTCCTGCGGAGTCTCAGGCAAGCGCATCCTCCAGGGCCTCCATCAAAACTTCGGGGGTGACCGGGATGCGCGTGATGTTTGCGCCGGTCGCATTCTCGATCGCGTTCACGATGGCGGGCGCGGTGCCGTCGAGAGGCAGCTCGCCTATCCCCTTTGCACCGGCGGGTCCGCGTTCGTACGGCACTTCTTCGAAATAAACGCGAATCGGAGGAACATCCATCGAAGTTGGAATAATGTAGTTCGTCATCTGGCCGTTCACCATTCGCCCTTCCTGCCAGACAACATTTTCATAGAGCGCATAGCCGATCCCTTGTGCCACACCGCCTTCGATCTGACCCGCAGCAAGCACCGGATGGATCACCCTGCCGACTTCCTGAACGGCAACGAAGTCCTCGACGCGTGTCTCGTACGTCAGCGTGTCCAGAGATACTTCGGCGACATAAACCCCCCAGGCATAGGCTCCGTAGGCGTCTCCCTGGTATTTTTCATCGTCCCAGTGAACGCCGGCTGGCGGAGTGTATTGACTGGTGGATCTGAGCAGGCCGAACTTCCTGATGTAGCGCGCACAAGCTCCGGCGAACTCTGCGGGGGTATAGCCTTCCTGCAGAAATCCGGAGTCGGTTAGCATCCGCTTCAGCTCCAGTGCGGCGGATTCTACAAGCTTCCCAACAATCATCGAAGTGCGTGAAGCAACCGTCGGGCCGCTGTTGGGGACATTCGCAGTATCAGGCTGCGCGATCTCCACTTGATCGTAGTCAAGAGCCAGGGCATCGGCAGCGATCTGCGTGAAGATGGTGTTTGTGCCCTGGCCTATCTCGGTACTGGCGGCGAGGACGCGAACGTGGCCTTCCGGGGTTGCTTCGACACCTACCACCGAAGCCAGGTACTCCTCGCCTGAGCCGGTGAAGCCCGCGCCATGAAGGAAAGTAGAGAAGCCGATACCCTTTTTCACGCGCCGTCGGAGATTCTCTTCGGCGAAGCGACGGCGCTTGGCGTAATAATCACTCAGCTTGAAAGCGCGCTTCATCATGTGGGGCATGTCCACTTTTTCGCGGATCACCTGGCCGATCGCGAGCGTCTCGCCCTCCCGGACGAAGTTACGTCGCCGGAGCTCGTCGGGCGTCAGCCCCACCGCCTTGGCAACCTGGTCGAGGTGCCGTTCGAGTGCGAAGACGCTCTGTGGCGCACCAAATCCACGGAAAGCGCCGTGGGGCGGGGCATTCGTTGCCACAGCAGAACTGCGGATGCGGACATTGGGACAGGAGTAAGGTCCGGCGGAGTGAATCGTTCCGCGAGAGAGCACGACCGGCGAAAGCGTCAGATAGGCACCCCCGTCTAGGATGAACTCGATATCCATGGCGAGAAGCTTGCCATCGCGCGTAACTGCGGTGCGGTGGCGCGTCCTGGACGGATGACGCTTCGTCGTTGCGACCATATCCTCAGCGCGGTCGTAGACAATTTTTATGGGCCGGCCGGACTTCCATGCCAGCAGCGCCGCGTGACACGCGAGCATGGAAGGATATTCTTCTTTGCCGCCGAATCCGCCGCCCGTTTCCATCTGGATGACGCGCACCTTTTCTTTGGGAAGGCCGAAAAGCACGGCGAGCGCTTTGTGGACATAATAAGGACACTGCAGGGACCCCCATACGGTTACGCCGTTCCTCGGATTCGCAGTGGCGATCATTCCCTGAGGTTCGATATAGAGCTGCTCTTGCGCACCAGTCGAATACTCGCCTTCGACGATGAAATCGGCACTCGTCCAGGCGCCGTCCACGTCACCTTTATCGACATTGAAGGACTTGAAGAGATTATCCTCGCCCCAGACGACCTGCTTCCTCGCGAGCGAGTCCTCAATCGTAAGTATGGCAGGCAGAGGCTCAATTTCGAGGCGCACCGCGCGCCGCGCTTCTTCGAGCAAGCACTTGTCGGCGTGCGCCAGCAGCACCACCGGTTCTTCCGGATGATTGACGAAATGCGCTGCCAGGCAAGGCTGATCTTCCTGGATCAGCGCCACGCAATTCTTGCCTGGAATATCTTTGGCAGTGATAATTGTGAATTCCTTCCAAGGGATATCGCCTTCGAAATGAACCTGGCGGAGCAGCCCCCGCGCAATAGGACTGCGCACGGTCGCGCCGAACAGCATGCCCGGCAGCGTGAAGTCGTCCACATAGCGGGCGCGGCCCGTCACTTTTTCTCGTCCTTCCTTGCGCGGCACAGGCCGACCTATGTAACGGGGTTCCATCTGAGATTCAGTAGGGAATCTTATCGTTTTTTTCCTGCCAGGCGCGTAAGGCTTGCTGGGCCTCTTCGCGCATGAGCGGAATCATTGGAATCTGCCGGCGCGTGAGTGGCTGGCGTATCTCATCGTAAATCAGGGCATCGCTAAATCCGATTGTCGCGGCGTCTTCAGCAGTGTTGGCAAAATAAACCCGCGCCAGCCGCGTCCAGTAGATGGCGCCAAGGCACATAGGACAAGGCTCACAGGTCGTGTAAATCTCACAGTCGGTAAGCTGGAAAGCCCCAAGTTGCTTGCAGGCTTCACGGATGGCGACGATCTCCGCGTGCGCAGTGGGATCATTCGTAGAAGTGACCTGGTTGGTGCCCTCCGCGATGATCTTCCCACCTTTCGCGATGACGGCGGCGAAGGGCCCGCCTTTCCCAGATCGAACATTTTCGAGCGAGAGTTCGATGGCCCTCGCCATGAAGCGATTCGACATGATGGTTAAGCGGCTCACCGTCCGGGCAGCACGCTTTGCGCGGCACTAGATCCTCGCCGGCCGCTCGGCCCGACCGGCGCTCAAGGATACACAAATTCTTTACGGTTGCTCTGAAACGTCTTTTTACCTACTTTACTGTGAACTTCCGCTATCCGCCATTGAGTTCTGGATCAGCTTGCGAATTTCGGCGACCGCATTCTTGACTTCCCACTCCATGAAAATTCTGCCAAGTTCTTGAGAAGATTTGCGCGGATCGCCCTCCACCCCGGCCGTGCCCAGCGCCAGAGGACTGCCAGCAGACGGCACCGGACCACCCACGACAATCTTGTCGGGACGGACGTACTTGGCGTTCACGGCCCATAGTTAGGAGGTATCAGCCACGCCAGCGTGGCGGCTGGGCGGAAAACCGTGTTCCGTGAGGTAGGCTTCGATCTCGCGATCCGACTTGGTGTAGGCGTCGCTGGAATAAAACACGCGCACACCCTGAGAACAATACTTCGCATCGAGCTTAGGGGCCAGAGCCTTGAGCGGCGCCTGGTTGCCCGCGTGATCGCCCATCAGGATGATGTATTTGAAACCGGCTTTTATCATGCTGCCGGCCACCTCTGTGTTCACCCGAGAGAAGGTTGCGGGCGACAGGTTGATTGTGCCAGGGAAGCGCGTCTCGTCGGTGGTGGGCGCAAACGGCATGACCGGTGCTACCAAGGCGTTGCCTAGCTCGCGAGCGATGCGCTCGCCCAAATAGCGCGCTCGGTAAACGTGCTTGCCCAGCGCCAAGTGCTGGCCAGAGGCTTCCGTGCTTCCATTGAAGATCAGCACCGTGGTTTTGCCCATCCTAATTGCGTCGCGCACCTCGGTGGTGGTCATCTCCTCCATCAGTAGAGAGGGATCCGCCGACGATGAAAAGCCACCCGTTGCCGCTGGAATCAAGCCGGCCGTCACCAAACGCAAAAAACTGTCCATTGCCGCACTCCTCAAAAAGTGATTCTTTACCGTTATCAAATTGCCGAGCAGAAGGATTACCCTTGGTCACGCAAAGCAGATAGGCAAATAATGGGCGCCCCAGAACTGAGTCCCCCGGTAGCTAGCATGCTCGAATGCACCCTCGTCCTCCAGTCGCGCCAGCTCGTGCCAGTATTCCGCCGGTTCCGGAGACGTCCTATCTGATTCTCGGCCCAAGTGGCAGTGGGATGCAATCCAAAGGTCTCGGACCCGCAATACCTCATCGTTTCAATTGCCTCAGGTTTGTGTTGGGCACCGTAGAGAGTATCCGAAGCTAATTCCGCCAGTGGCCTCCCCGGAATTCCACTCGCCTGGCGCTGCTCTTCACACTCCGATGTCTTCGTTCCAGAGCCTGGGATTGCGCCGGATGAACTCCTCCATAAGCCGGATACATTCCTTGTTCTGCAGGACCTCGATCGAGACGCCGCGGGAGCGAAGAAGTTCCTCCTCGCCCATGAAAGTTTGGTTCTCACCGACGATGACGCGAGGAATTTGATACAGCAGAATGGCCCCGGAGCACATTGAGCACGGCGAGAGTGTCGTGCAGAGGACGCACTCTCGATAGACGGAGGCCGGCCGCCGCCCGGCGTTCTCGAGGGCATCCATTTCGCCGTGCAGGATCGCGCTTCCTCTCTGGACACGGCGGTTGCGGCCCCGACCGATGATCATATCGCGGTGTATGACTACCGACCCGATGGGGATGCCGCCTTCTTGCAGCCCCTGCCGCGCTTCTTCTATCGCGGCTTCGAGAAACTGATCCGCTGATACCATGCCTCTGCTACCTGGTCCCGATCGCGGGCGTTTTGATCCGGACATTGCTTACACCGCGAGTCTGTTTGGGGTCGATCCCGCTGCCCTCACGCACGACGTAATACTGGTTGGCCGGCAAATCCCTGAGCGTCTCCACCAACCCGCTTGGCCAGCGGACCGTAATGGTGTCGGCCTTCTTGGCGGTCCCCAGGCCGAAGTGCAATCGCAGATCGCTCTGCGATATATATCCTCCACCGCTCCGAACCTCCTGTTCGCGGCGGTCAGTGCCCTGCGCGAGTGTCACCACCGCCCCCAGAGCGGCGCGGTTCGACTTGCTTCCAATCAACCGCAAGCTGATGAAATTCCCGACCGCTGCAGTGTTGTAATACAGCGACGGAGTCTCGTTCATGTTGTTGACCAGGGCCTCGAGATGCCCGTCGTTGAAGAGGTCGCCAAGGGCCATGCCGCGTCCTGAGTGCAATTCGCTCAGCACACTGCCAGCCTGCGCGGTGATGTTGGCGAATACCCTATTGTGCAGGTTGTAGTACAGGACTTTGGGTTCGCGGTAGCTGGTGCCCACCCCTTTCCCATCCACCTCTGGATATACGTGGCCATTGGCGATAAGGATACCGGGCCAGCCGCTGTTGTCGAAGTCATAGAACTGCACTCCCCATCCCAACCAGTTCCTGATGTTTCCGACTCCCGCGCTGTGAGTGACGTCGTCAAAGTCATTAGTACCGCGATTGAGATAGAGAGTCGGAGTGTCATCGCTGAAGTTGGTCTTCACGATGTCCTGGTTACCAGAGTGGGTGTAATCGTCAGCGGAGACGCCCATGCCCGCCTGTTCCGTGCCATCTTCGTTGTAAGCCACGCCCGCCGGTGAGGCCAGGTCGGTGAACGTACCATCGTGATTGTTGTGATAGAGGATGCTGGGAGTGGAATCACAAGCCACATAGATGTCGGTCCAGCCGTCGTTGTCGTAGTCGCCGGGAAGAGAGGTGAAACCGTAGCACATCTGGTATTTCGTGATACCCGATTTCTTCGAAACGTCCGAAAAAGTGCCGTTGCCATTATTGTGATAGAGCGCGTTGATACCGCTCTTCAACCCGCGCGGGCCACACATAACACTCAATCCCTTCCACTGGCACCACGGCCCCTGCCCTGGTCTGGGAACTGAGTCGTAGCTGAAATCCACATACCGGACAATGAGGAGATCAACCTTCCCGTCGCGGTCGTAGTCGACAAAGCTACAGCCCGTGCTCCACTCTGGCTTTTCGGTTTTCAACCCAGCCTTTTCCGTCACGTCGGTAAATGTGCCATCGCCGTTGTTGTGGTACAGAACGCTCTGCCCCCAGTAGGTGACGGACAGATCCAGGTAACCGTCGTTGTCGTAATCGCCGACGCAGGCACCCTGGCCCCAGCCCGGCCGCACCAAGCCGGATGTGGCGGTCACGTCGGTAAATGTTCCATTGCGATTGTTGTGATACAGATGTCCGGTCAGAGCGTCCTGGTTCGCAAATCCCTCGACCCTGGAACCGTTCGGAAGGAAGACATCGGGCCAGCCGTCATTGTCGTAGTCGAAGATGACAGCGCCATTGCCGGTGGTTTCGATGATGTACTCCTTGTGGGTGTCACCACCGTAGACGTTGAGCGCGGTGAGACCGGTCTGAGCGGCAATGTCTTCAAAGTGAACCGGCACCGGCTTGACGGCTTGAGTGAGGGTCTTGGCTGAGTGCGAAGCCTGCCCGGAAGCCAGCATTGCGAACACCAGTATGGACAAAGAAGCGCTGCAAAAGCTCAGAGCCGGCGGTCGCTGCATGCCCCCCCCGGCGTCCACATTACTACAACTGTTCGTGCCAGGCAGCCAAAGGGATTTCTGTGTCTCGTTCGAGGCTTCATCGGCACACAAGGCCATCGCCGTGCTGCTGCACGGTGCTGCAGTCCCCGTCGTCCCGCTGTACAAATTCAGACCATTCGTATAGAAATAAACCGCAAAAGCTCGCCCGACGCCGCTACCGGGGGACCGACAGTTGTATTTCAAGCCCAGGACGATCAACGAAGCCGTCCGCGTGCTGGCCACGCACGGTGGTCAGATTCTCTCGGGCGGCACGGACTTTTTTCCTGCCTTTGCTGATCGCCCAGTTTTGGGTCCGGTTGTTGACATCTCAGACCTGACTGAAGTCAAAGGCATCGTGTTCGAATCTGACTATGTCCGAATCGGAGGGCTCACCACCTGGAGCGAAGTTATCGCCAGCCCACTCCCTAAGTGCTTCGACGCTCTGAAGAGCGCCGCCCGGGAAGTCGGTTCCATCCAAATACAAAATCGCGGAACCGTAGCCGGTAACCTCTGTAATGCCTCCCCTGCTGCGGATGGCGTGCCCCCGCTGCTGGCGCTTGACGCCGAGGTGGAACTGGTCTCGACTGCTGGCGCCCGCCGTGTGGCGCTGGCCGACTTCATTGTAGGAAACCGGAAGACTCTTCGCCGTCCAGATGAGATCCTCGCCAACGTAATGGTTCCACGAAAGTTGGACGATGCCACATCCGCTTTTCTCAAGCTGGGCGCCCGGCGCTACCTTGTGATTTCCATCACCATGGTGGCCGCCGTGGTGAAGGCAGATAAGGGGGGCTGCGTGGCTGACGCTCGCATCGCGGTCGGGTCGTGCTCGGTGATTGCAGAGCGGCTCGTCGCTCTTGAGCGCGCTCTTGTCGGCACTCCGGTACGGACGGGGATCGGCACAATGGTCTCACCCGAGCACCTCACGCCCCTCTCACCCATTGATGACGTACGCGCGACCGCAAGCTATCGGCGCGATGCTACGCTTACCTTGGTCGGCCGCGCGCTTGAGGCCTGCGTAGGGAGTTGCTGACGTGACTGCGATCAGTCCTTCCCCGCCTGTTGTTCAGACATCCATCACCTTCTCCGTGAACGGATGCGGGGTCACAGTCTCGGTTCCTCCGGTAGAACGGCTGTCCAAGGTACTGCGCGAGAGTCTGGGACTGACGGGAACCAAGATCGGTTGCGACGCCGGCGACTGTGGCGCCTGCACGGTTCTGGTTAACGGGGAGCCGGTTTGTGCCTGTCTGGTTGCAATCGCACAGGTTGAAGGGCACGAAGTTACGACTGTCGAAGGGCTCTCTCGCCGTGCGCCCTTGTTTGGTCGCCTGCAGAGTTCATTCCTGCGCCACGGAGCCGCCCAATGCGGTATATGCACGCCAGGCATGCTCGTTTCGGCTACGGCTTTGCTCGAGCGTAATGACTCACCCAGCGAAAACGAGGTCATGGAAGCGATTGGCGGCGTGCTCTGCCGGTGCACAGGTTATCGCAAGATCATTAGCGCGGTGCTGGACGCACACACTGACGCGGATGCAGAACCTTCGCCGGCCGCTGGAAACGCTGTTGGCAAGAGACTTGTCCGTCTGGAGGGAAAGCGGAAAGTAGAAGGCACGGAGATCTTCGGTGCTGACGAAGTCCCGACCGGAGCACTCATAGTTCGTGCAATTCGCAGTCCCTACAACCACGCACGGTTCCGCTTCGGCGATTTCTCCTCTTTCATTGCTGCCCATCCCGGCATCCACCGCGTGCTTACCGCGAAGGATGTCCCTGGGGAGAACTGCTACGGCGTGATTCCACCCTTTGCCGATCAGCCGGTCTTCGCCGAAGCGGAGGCAAGATTCCGAGGCGAGGCAGTAGCGGCTATTGTTGGCGATGGAGAGGCTACCGAGGCGCTCGACCCCTCATGCTTCCCCATAACCTGGGAGGAGTTGCCCGCGTTAACCACGATCGATGCCGCACTTGCCCCGGGGGCTGCGCTCATCCACGCTAACCGGGAAGGTAATGTACTGGTCCGCGGCCGGGTCGCTCGCGGCGACGTGGAAAAAGCCTTGGCTGAGGCGGACGTTATGGTCGAAGACGATTACGAGACCGGTTTTGTTGAGCACGCATGCATCGAAACGGAAGCCGGCTTTGCTCGGCGGGTTGGAGACCAGATCGAGATTCAGGCATGCACTCAGTCTCCATACGTGGACCGCGCCGACATTGCGAAGATCCTGGCCATCCCCCCCGAGGCGGTGCGCATTATTCCGACGGCAGTCGGAGGCGGCTTCGGTACGAAGCTGGACCTCTCGGTTCAGCCTTTTATTGCGCTGGCAGCGTGGCATCTTCGCCAACCGGTGCGAATGGTTTATTCGCGCTGGGAATCGATCATGTCAACCACCAAGCGTCACCCGGCTCGCATGCATTTGCGAGTTGGGGCAACACGCGATGGCAAGCTGCTGGCCATGGACTTTGTCGCTGATTTCAACACCGGGGCTTATTCTTCCTGGGGCCCCACGGTTGCGGCCCGTGTGCCCGTTCATGCGTCTGGCCCCTACCGTGTCCCTCATTATCGGGCGCTGACAAGAGCCGTGCATACGCACCTCGTGCCTGCTGGAGCTTTCCGTGGCTTCGGCGTGCCGCAAATGGCCATCGCGCAAGAGCAGCTCTACGACGACCTTGCTGACCAGATCGGAATGGACCGGCTGGAGTTCCGCGTCCTGAACGCGCTGGACGATGACACTCCCACCGTTACGGGCCAAGTGCTCGGCGAAGGGGTTGGGGTCCGCGCCTGTTTCGAGGCTTTACGGCCCAAGTGGTCGGCGGCCCGTGCCGACGCCGCGTCGTTCAATGCGAGTGCTAATGGTCCACTCCGTCGCGGCGTGGGCGTCGCCGGCATGTGGTACGGTTGTGGCAACACTTCTCTTCCAAACCCTTCGACAATCCGTGTCGGGTTGAAACCCGATGGCAGGATCGCTCTGCACCAAGGTGCGGTGGATATTGGACAGGGTTCGAACACGATCGTCACCCAGATCTGCGCTGACGCTATGGGTGCTCCGATCGACCGATTCGATCTTCTTTCCGGCGATACCTCCATCACGCCCGATTGCGGCAAGACCTCCGCGTCCCGCCAGACATTCGTCACCGGAAAAGCCGCGCAGATGGCGGGCACGGAACTGCGTCGGGCGATCCTGCGCCTGGCCGACGCATGCGAGTGCGCGGTGCTTACCTTCGGAGACGGTTGTATCAACGTCAGTGAGGGTCAGAAGGAGCGCACCATCACGCTTGGCGATCTCCCGCTGGACAAACACGGGTACGTGCTGACTGGCGAGGCAACTTTCGATCCACCCACCAGCCCGCTCGACAAAAACGGCCAAGGCATACCCTATGCTGTTTTTGGCTTCGGCGCGCACATGGCGGAGATCGTCATCGACACTGATCTGGGCACAGTGCGCGTGCTGAAGATCACGGCGGCCCACGACGTAGGCCGCGCCATTAATCCGACCCTGATTGAGGGACAAATCGAAGGCGGAGCCGCGCAAGGCCTGGGTCACGCGCTTATGGAGGAGTTCTTCCCGGGCAAGGGTGAGAATCTTCATGACTACCTGATTCCCTCTGCTGGAGACATGCCTCCGGTTGAGTCGATTCTCATCGAAGATCCGTCGCCCATCGGTCCGTTTGGCGCGAAAGGGATTGGCGAGCAAGCTGTGATTCCAACCGCCCCCGCGATCCTCAATGCCATCCACGACGCGATTGGGATACGCATCCGCCGGGTGCCCGCGACGCCTGACCGCGTGCGCGCCGCGATCCTCGCCGCTCGCCGCACGGGAGAAAAACGTGCCTGACGACGCGATTCGTTGCGATGCCTGCCCGGTTCTCTGTTACATCAAGCCGGGAAGGACTGGGGCCTGCGACCGCTACGGCAATCACGGCGGACAACTGGTGCGGCTGGATCCACATTTGGTTCTCGATCGGGCAGTGTCGCGCGGTGATTCAATAGTCCCCTTTCTGGATCGCGATCGTGATTGGGATGGAAATATCGTCAGCGGCCCGGAGAATTTCGTCACTGCCATTGGCGCCGGTACCACCTACCCCGACTACAAGCCCGCCCCGTTCATCATCTCCTCCGCAGTTCAAGGCGTGGACATGGTCACGGTCGTGACCGAGGGCATCTTCAGCTACTGTGGTGTCAAGGTGAAGATCGACACCGACCGCCATCTCGGACCTGAGACGAATCTGGTCCGGGCGCAGGGAGAGCCGATCGGACACGTTACGACCAGCGAATACGGTTCACAAATGCTCTCGCTCGGCGGCGTGCGCCATCTTACCGGCGGCAGCCGGAGGGAGGGCACAGTCACTTGCGAGACATTGCTGAACCTGTGTAACGGGAAGGCGGTCGAACTCAGGATCGATGAGGGCGCCACCGTGCTGGTTCAGGCGGGCAAACCACCCGTAGTAGACGGCGTGCAGGAAGAGCGCATGCGCGTAGGCTGCGGCTCGGCGACCATCGGCATGTTCGCCAAACAGTGGTGCGGCAAGGTCGATGAGGTAGTCGTAGTCGACGACCACATCACTGGGGTCCTTTCGGAGCACCAGGCGGGAAAACTGCTGGGCATCCCGGAGACGGGAATCAAGATCAAGGGACATCGCTCTACGCCTGGTCGCTACTTCCGGGTCGCCGAACCCGGGACCGCCTGGGGCGGAACGAACATCGAAGACCCTCTTTCTATTCTTCAAGATTTCAATCCAAAGATTGCCTGGCCCAGGCTCCGATTGCTCATGGTGAGCACCACGGGTGAGCACCACGCCTACTTCGAGCTGGATGAAGACTTGCAGCCGGTGGAAAAGGACTTGCCCTCTTCGCTCAGCGAATCCGTCACGCGGATCAAGGAGAATTGCGAACCTGCGCTCTGCACGGTTCTTTTCATGGGCGGCGCCGGAGGCTCGCTACGGGCCGGCGTTACCGAGAATCCTGTAAGGCTGACCCATGCGGTGAGAGATGCGCTGACGCGCGTCACTTGCGGCGGCACCCCGGTATATGTCTGGCCGGGCGGCGGTATCACTTTCATGGTCGATGTCAGCCGCATGCCGGAGAACGGGTTCGGCTATGTCCCGACGCCAGCCCTGGTTGCCCCGATAGAATTCACGTTGAAGCTTTCAGATTACGCCGCCCTTGGCGGCTACATGGACCACGTTCGCTCGCTGGACTCGATGATGTCGGACGAACGCCGGCGTCATCTATCGGCGCGCGAAAATAATCCCTGGCCTTTCTCGTCGGCCACTGGTCCGAGGCCTGAACGATGAGAGAGCGTCCCCAGATAAGCCTCTTGCCTGATGGTCGCCGGCTGCACATGCACGATGGGCCAATCGATTTGATAGTCGAGGCATTCGGAGCCGTGTGTGAGATTAGAGCGGCCTACAACGCGGCAGCGGTGCGCTTCCCCACTGTACTCGATGAACTCTGCAGCGAACTTTACCGTTTGCGGCAGCCCGCGCGGCCGGATGCCCCGTTTCCCGAAGGGGTGATTGCAAAGCGCATGGCAGCAGCAGTGGCGCCCTACGCGGGGCGGACCTTCATCACCGCCATGGCTGCCGTGGCTGGTGCAGTGGCTGAGGAAATCCTGGAGATGATGACCTCTGCGGCTGATCTGTCCCGAGCTTACGTCAACGATGGTGGAGACATTGCCCTACATCTTGCCCCGGGCGAGCACTTTGTCGTTGGGATGGTCGAGCGGCCTGACCGGCCTTCACTTTTTGGTACGGCTATGCTGGACTCGAGGCAGCCGGTGCGGGGCATTGCGACGAGCGGTTGGCGGGGTCGCAGTTTC
>Ga0099830_10001131_pt1 | contig 13180 bp, 10 predicted proteins | sample CZO8metaG_4_FD_79337 | JGI IMG/M metagenome (GOLD analysis project Ga0099830, IMG submission 79337) | Vadose zone soil microbial communities from the Eel River Critical Zone Observatory, Northern California, USA - CZOApr15con2H3.8 metaG | ecosystem: Environmental > Terrestrial > Soil > Vadose...
CTCAACTTCGTCCCCGGGGATCACCACGCAAACTACCAGAAATCCGCGAATACGGGGTGCGCGCCAGCGACCCTGCTGGCAGCGGTCGGCATTCCCCAGTCGGCGATCGAGCGGCGAAAACAGATTGAAGAGAATACCCGCTCCCAGGTGCAGGCGGTCTGCCATGATTCTTCTCTCAGGCGCCAGCAGAAGCGCGAAAAGATCCGTCAGCTTCGTGAGCAAGCCCGTAAAGAGGCCGAAGCTCTGCTGACCCCGCAGCGGCAGGAGGCGCTAAGAACCTGCCGCGAGCAACGGGTCGCAGGAAGGGGAAGGCGTGGAGGCATACATCGCGGCGGTGCGGGACCATGCGGCGAGATGCCTTCCAATAAGCATGCCCAGACGGAGCAGGAGTCAACCAGAACAGCCGTAGACTCGCGCGCTGATCTTCGAAAACGTTCCCGTGGGTGACCATCGCGGCAACGGTCATCGAGGATTACTTTTGCCGCAACCCGGAACTCAGGAGCCTTGCCGGAGATCAGCTGCAAAGGGCACCGCATCGGATACTCCGCTGCTGGGACGGCGTGGCGGTGGGGCTTCCACTTCGACTGGCGGACGCCGCTCCACGGTCCCCAGGATCGGGGCCTCCCATCCGTTCGCCGACAAAGAGACGAATCGCTGCTCAGCGCACAGATTTTCAATCAGTCTCTGTTGCCGGCGAGTGAGAACTTGCAGCGGCAGCATCTGAAAGTGGCGGAAGATCCATAGCAGGTAAATGCGATGCGCGAACGAAGGCTTAATGTAGCGTGGCCCCAGCGGTGTGAGCACCCGCAGCACACCGTCGAGAAGTTTTTCCATCCACATGGCCAGACTCACCAGAAAATTTGCGCTCTCTAATTTCTTGAACCAGAGCAATTCAAGGACCAGCATTATTGCACCAAATTTGATGCATGTGCATTAAAATTTATGGTTTTCTGGTTTCTTTCGCCCCAGGCCGTCAAACCGTCAAGCCGGCAAGTGTATGTCATCGCACCAAAAATGGTACAAATGACTCACATGGATCGTTTTAGCCCAGAATCTCGGGCAGAACCTCCATGCTTCTGATGCGCGCCGCTACGCCAAAATCCCCGCCTTCCTCGCTGTCCTCTACCCGCACTACCGAGGCCCGGCAACATACCCAGCGTTTCTCGCCACTGGTGAGTCCCGAGGGCAGGATCAGAATCATCTCAAGTTCGCTCCCCTCGCCGATTTGAGAATCGGTATAGAGAAAGATCCCACTCGTGCTCAAATCACGCGTGTAGCCGCTGGCCTGAACCCTTCCCTGTCGCGACTGAATGGAGACCGGCACGCGCACCGCGAGGCGCTGTCGGGAGCGGCGTTCGGGCTTGGCATCCGGCATGGAAGAGGCGAGGGTACCACAGGAGCCGACGGGAACGTAGGATATGAATTTCGCAATTGTTGATTATTGATTGTTCAATTGTCGGACCTGCCTTCAATCAACAATCAGAAATCATCAGTCAACAATGCCTACGGGCTCTCCGGCCGCCTGGCACGGGCGCCGGGCACGACCAAGGCCTGTTCCAAGGTGGGGACATTCGTACTCCGCAGTTTGGCTTCTATCTCGTGCCTCTTGTCGCTGGCCCCAGTCTCCGAATACGCGCGTGACAGCAGTTCCATAGAGTAGGGGTCGTCAGTATCCTCTTCCAGGTGGGGAATCGCATCGGCGAATTTCTGTTTGCCCATCAGCAGGGCTCCGGCGGCGCCGTGGTATGCACTCTGGATGACCAGGCTTCGGCTGTCGTTGGCCATGGTTTCCAGTTGCTGGAGCGTCTTGCCGGCGAGTTCCTGATCTCCGGCGTGGGCAGCGCGCACCGCCCGGCAGCGCAGAATCCTGGCCCGTTCCTCCTCGCGGTCTGATTGGGCAATACTTGCCCGATGGCTTAATGCGTCTTCCGCAGCCTCGAGGTGCTTCAGGGCCGAGGCATCGTCGGTCTGGTACACGCTCATCATGCGATGGGCCTGCGCTGGTTCGAGCTCGAACCCTTGAGCATGCGCTTTCTCGGCCACATCGGCGAACGCTCTGTCAGCTTCCGCGAAGTTGTTTTCCCGCACCCAGGTCATGGCCTTTTGCAATCTGTAATCCAGACGGTCAGCCTCGGTATGCGCGCCCTGGATGGCCTTGTCGTACTCCGCTCGCGCCCGAGCCTGATCGCCCATCAGCGCGTAGGTATCCCCCAGGCCAAGCTGGGAGGAGACAAAGTCCGGATCAATCTTCAGGGCTGCGCGGTAATGCTCGAGAGCAGGGTCAAAGTTGCCCGCCATGCGCAGGATTTCGGCGTAAGAATCCTGCGGGTTGGGCTGGGTGGGGAGGACGGCGATATAGCGCTCCATGGCGCCGAAGGCCTTGGCGAACTCGCGGTCTCGTGCGTAGCAATAAGCCAGATCATTCAGGGCTGCGGGATACTTCTTGTCAATCACCAGCGCGCGCTCGAACATCTTCTGCGCCTGCTGGTTGCCGTTCTCTACCATCAGCCAGTTGCCGGCAAGGTAGAGAAGGCGCTTGTCCTTGGGATACATGGCCAGCATGTCGTTCATGGCAGCGATGCCGGCGATGAAGTTGTTTTCCTGAACATCGGTGATCCACTGGATCATGAGGCGCTCGCCGGGCGTCACCTTCGACGTCAGGGCCTTGGCCTTCTCCCGGGCGGCGCTCGCTTCCGCGGGAGTGCGGCTGTTGAAGGCGATCCAGGCTTGCGCCAGGGCGAAGTTGGGATCGGCCTGGGCGGCGGCCCGCCATCCCAGGTTGGCGCGCTCCAGATACAGGTTCTCGTAATCGCTCATGGCCTTCTCATACAAATCCCGCGCCTTCGCTGACGAGGTGGTCACCGGGAGCGTTTTCGTCGCCGCCAGCTTGACGTGATCCGCATGCAACGGCAGCACGAGCGAGACACAGACCAGCAGGACGATGCCGTGGTTAGGACGCATCAGAATCTCTCGCAAGTATGGACTGTTGCTTCTGGTGTCGAGCCTAGCACGGAGCCTGGAGCGCAAAAAGTGACCGTGGAGGTACAGGCACCACGTCCGGGTGGGCACGACCGTCCGTGATTTTGCTCGTGTGGCGCGGGCGCCCTCGCCCGCGCGCTCGATTGCGGCGGCGGCTCGCGTGTCCATAAGACCGCCGCAAAGAAGGGGCACTCTTACGCACCTAGAAGGTGAACTTGGCCGCGAACTGGATGCCACGCGGCCCGCCACCTCCCAGGAACGGGTTCCCAATCCCCACGTCACCAGTAGCAACGATGTGATAACCTCCATTGCCGACCTCGTGGGTCCCGCCAGGCGGAACCACGAAACCGCAGGAACAACTACTCGAGAGATTAGCCGCTGGATCGGCGACAAATGCCGGTAGGAACGGGTTGGCAAAGTTCGGGTGGTTGAGAATATTGAAAAACTCCGCCCGGAACTGGAAGTTTAGCCGCTCGGTAATAGCCGTGTTCTTGTAGATCGCGAAGTCCCATTGCTTGTAGGTCGGACCTGTCAAGGAATTGCGCCCTAGGTTTCCGAAGTGGCGGGTACCGGGGACACAATCGTCGGCTAAGCCGGCGGGGCTAGCCATCGCTGCTACCGTAATTGTGCACGGGATCGCAAATGAGCTGAGCTCCACATAGTTCCTGGGGTCGCGCTTGTGATACACGACAGGTCCGACCAGATCTGGCCGGTCATCGCCTTCGCCGCTGCCGCTGAAGTCGTCTTCAAAGTTGTAGTTGAACTGAAACGGCTGGCCACTCTGAAGGGCAAGCATGCTCGAGAATCCCCAACCGTTCCTTAATCTGCTGGAGCCAGATTTCGGCAAGTCGTACCCGAAGATCCATGAGAAACGATGCGGCACATTGAAGTTTGACGGGCCGTATTCCAAGTTCGGGCGCGTGCTGTCATTCGGCTGCGCGGCATTATTCTCGAAGTCTTCGCCATCGCTGGCGGTATCGAGTGACCTCGACCAGGAGTAGTTGACTATCGAAGTCACTCCGCGCCAATTCGTGATACGCACACTGGCCTGCAGCGCGTTGTAATTCGACTTCGCAGTGGACTCCTCCTGCATGAGGTAAAAGGCCGCGAATGGGTTGTTGTCGCCGAACACGCCGCCATAGACACGGGGTACACCGTAACTGTTTTGCTCCAAACAGTTCGGCCCCCCAGAAGGAAAGCAGCCGAGCCCCTGCGCGACTGCTATATCTGATGCGGTGATTGCCGCCTGATCTGGCTGGTTCAGGTCTCTAAACCGGAATAGGCGGTGCCCCTGCGATCCTACATATCCGATCTGCAATGCGACTTTACTTCCAAGTCGCTGCTGAATGTTCAGGTTGTAATTTTCCATGTATGGTGTGCGGATGTGCCGGTCAACCGCAAAGGCATCGCACTCCTTGTCCTGGCAACCGGTTGTCGGGTTGTAGAGTGGCACCGAGCTAACGCTTCCCGACGTATTTACTTTCACGAGAATCTGCGCGGGACCGACGGGATTGTATGCCGGACCAGGATCGAAGAAGGGCGGATAGGGCAAGTGGCCGAGAAAGAAATCTTGCGAGAAAGCATCGTAGAACATGCCCCAGCCGGCACGTAGGACTGTCTTCCCGGTGCCGGTCGCGTCCCAGGCGATGCTTGCGCGTGGCGCAAAATTCTTGTAGTCAGGCTCATACAGCCGGTTCAGCCCGGGCTGCCCCACCTGCGTCAAAGTAAATGTTTGATTGACCGGATCGAGTGCGGTCACGTTGCTGAAGAGATTGTTCTTCTCCGCAACCACGCCAAAGTAGTCCCACCGCAGACCGTAATTTAGTGTTAGGCGAGGCGTCAGGCGGAACGTGTCCTGCAGATAAAGCCCATAGTTGTTTTCGAAGGTGTGGCGCAACGTGTTACCAGTGTACTGGAACGCGTCATGCAAGCTGCCAGCAAGGAAGCTGCTCAAGTCCGGGAATCTCAGCCGGCCCCGAGAGTACTTGTCAAAGTGCTGCTGAATGCTGGTACGGCGAAACTCAAAGCCGAACTTCACGTCATGTTTGTTGAGCTTCCACGAAAAATTGTCGATGAACTGATGGTTGGTATCCACGCGACGCCGCGGATCACCCGAAGTGGCGCCGGGCTGGGCAAAGAAACTGCTGCTTCCGGTGGGCGTGGGCGACACAAGAATAATCGGCAGGCCTGATGAATGGCACGATGCAGGAGTCGAAGTGTTACAGAGTCCGATCGTGTTGGGATCGAAACTTGCGTCCTGCGGGAAGAACCCTTCCGCGAAGCGGTTCCAGCCATAACGCACTTCATTGACCTGGGTCGGGCCAAAGGTGTGCACGTAAGAAATTGCCACCAATTGAACACGCGTCGGCGTGACGGTGTTGAACCCGGGTAGCTGGCCACCGGAGGCGGTCAAAGCCAGTGGGAAGGACTGCGAACTGTCGCCGAAGAAGTAGCGGCCGGTCAGCAGGTTGCTAGCATTGAAATTGTGGTCAATCTTGGCAATGGCACTGCTCAAGTTGTTGTACGACGGTGTGATCAGAGAGGCGTTGGGACGATCTGGACAGCCTGTGTTGTTTGAGTGGACGCCTGGAACGTTCGGTGCAGGCCAGGGATTGTGTGTGGCAATCAAGGCTGCGATGACGGGATCACTCGCGTCGTTGGGACTGAGGGCCCCTCCGGGGCCTGTACCCTCCGGCACGCATGCCAGCGTCACCACTCCCACTCTCTCGCGCTGTCCCTCGTAATCGAGATAGAAGAACGTCTTATCCTTGACGAGCGGCCCGCCAAGCGAGCCACCAAACTGATTATTGTGAAATGGCGCCCGAGCGGGCGACGTATTGAAGTAGTTCCGCGCATCCAACGCGTTGTTGCGAAAGTACTCAAGTAAAGTTCCGTGCAGGGTATTCGTGCCGCTTTTGGTCACAATATTGACCGTCGCGCCGGCGTTGCGGCCGTACTCCGGCATGAAGTTGGAAATTATGTTCAACTCGGAAATCGCATCGACAGGCAGGATGGTCGCCGGCGTCCCGAACACTCCCGCCTCGTTAATCGCCGGATCATTGCGATAGCCGTCATTCATGTCAGTGCCATCAAGCAGGAAGTTATTAGCTCGCCCCCGCGCGCCATTCATCGAAAAAACGCCGAACGAGCCGGGGGAGTCGGTGATCTGGTCGGGCGAGCCAGAGACGCCGGGGGTCATGAAGATCATCTTCTGGAAGTCGCGCCCGTTTAGCGGCAGATCTTTTGCCTGTTCGGCGGTGAAAGTAGTGCCCAACGTGTCGATCGTCGTCTCAATCTGCGGCAGTTCCTCGCCCGAGACTTCCACTACGGTCGCCACCTGGCCTGCCTTCAGTGCGGTGTCAACACGTCTCACCGCGGCGACGTCAACAGCCACGCTGCTGGTCACCGACGTCTGAAAACCGCTCTGGGAGATCGTCACCGTATAAGTCCCAATGGGCAGCTCGGGCACGCTGTAGCTGCCGTCCGTACTGGTCTGCGTAGCGCGTTCCAATCCGGTATTCACGTTGCGTACGGTGACCTTAGCGCCCGAGACCACGGCACCCGAAGCATCCGTAACTGTGCCCAGAATGGTTCCGCGGAAGGTCTGAGCGACCAGCGACGTTGCCGCCAACACGACCAAAGCGAGGATCATCCTCACTCTCATAGTCATTCTCCTTTTTCACTCCATGCGACGAACCGCCTCGTGACAGTGGCTACCGCAAGATGTTTTCGTTTGGTGCCGGAAATTATATCCCCAGGACGGGCAGTTTTGGCCTTTAAGTGACTCATGCGGAAAAAGAAGAGGAAGCTAGCCCGCCAAAAACTGTTCTCCGTGGGAAAGCGCCGTTTAGCGCCTGGCCCAGCCGAGCAAACCCGAGGAACAACAAGGTGTTTCGGCATATTCCCAACTGCGCTAGAATAACCCTGCTGGCAGGGATGGCGGCCCGGCTCCCTAGCCTGCCGGTTTACTCTTATGATTCGCTGGATTGCTTTTGACGATGAGACTGCCGAGACGATCGTCAGCCGCTTCAAACGTGGGGCTGCCGAAATTCACCAGGGCCGGCCCGTGGACGCAGCCCTCGATCACGGAAAACCAAGCCTGCTCGTGCTTCCTTCCATCACGCCGGGCAAGGTTCTGCTGGCGCGCTTCGAGCCAAAGACGCTCCAGCCGAACGGAGAAAATGGCTCGAACCCATCGCCTTCGAGCGCACCCGTTGCCTATGAGCCCACCGGATTCCTTGGGCTCACTGCCCAGCCCGTGTTCACCAAACGGCCCCAGCCAGCCCGGCAAGACCACAAGAGGAAATGGTGGCACCGCCGCAGCGCCTGAACGTGGGACACAACACTAGAAGGTAAAAGCAACGCCGCCGCGGACGGCACGTGCCGACTGCACGAGGTAAACCGTGCGGCCATCCTGTCCCAGCACCGGGACATACCCCTGAGCCAGAAGATTCCGCAGATCAATAACCGCATCCATGTGCCCGGGGAGGAAGCCGATTCTGGGGATGGGCTGGCGGAAGAAAATGTTCAGATAAGGATCAGCCTGTCCGGCCGAGGCGTTGAACATATCCACCGGCGTAAGAGCCTGGCCGCTGATCCAGCGGTAGGAAGCGATCCAGCGCGTCTTGGCGCAGGGTATGGTGCCGCCGACCTTCGCCGCCATGCTGTGGCGCTCCCGCACCAGCGTCCACTGGCGCGCATCTTGCAGCTCCACATTGGCCTTGCCCAGGTCAAGAACGCCGCCATAGCCGTAATCCAGCGTAGCCGTGAGGTCTGACACCAGTTTGCGCTGCAGCACGACGCGCAGGCCCCGGGTCTCCAGATCTTTCCCTTGGAACGTGAACGTCCCGGAGTAGAGGTCGGGCAATACTTCCCCGCTGTCCGCGGAGAGCTCGCCGACGCCGGTCAGCGCAGGATCGGCGACCCGATCGGAATACACCGCCAACTGCAAGTTGTTCTTGCCCACTCGCTGGGAGAGAGAGATTTCATGGTGATGCGCCCGCTCGAGCGATGGAGAGAAGCCGGCGATGCTGACGCGCGGCCCGGATTCGCTTAAATCGGCGGGAGCGGAGTCGAAGCCCTTGTCCATGCGGCTGTCCGGCTGCGAGGTGGCGTAGCGGTATTCGAGCACCGTATTGGGCGAAAGGTGCAGATCGGCCGATCCGAAGGGGCGGAACGCGGTAACCCGGCCCATGAACTGGATGGTCTGCAGCTCGCTGCCGAACCTGAGTTCAACAACGTTACCCAATGCGAAATCGTCGGAAGTGCTCAGCGCGAGAGCCTGCAGAGCGCCGTTATGTAGATTGCTGCCAGGCGCGGCCAGGCGGCGCATGGTGAAGGCCACCTGCGGCTCCGACCCATTACCCATCCTGTGACGGTAGGATGCACGCAGCACGGCGCTGGGCGAACCGCCGTAGCCCACATTGCCGCGCAGGCCAACGGTGCCAGAAGAGAAAAGCGATTTCTCCACCGAAAATCCAGTGCTCACATCGGGCGTGCTTCCAAAGCCTTCCGACGGCGAACCGGCCACGAAGGATAAAGTGCCCTTCAAATCGCGATAGTCCTTTTCGGAAGATGCCAGCACCGTGGTACCGTCATCCAGCACGCGCAGAATGGGACGGTTGGAGGCCGAACGGAGCACCCATTTCCAGTCATCGTCATCAGCGGGGCCGCGCAAAGGCGCCATCCGGATGGCTTCGAACAGCGTGTTCAGTGTGACATTCACCAGTACGCTGCCACCCGCACGCAGCCCCACGCGCTCACGCAGCGCCGGCAGAAAAGAAGGAGCAGAAACTTTGATGCTGTAAACCCCGGGCAGCAAACCGCCAGCGGAGTAGAAGCCGTTTTCGTCAGTAGAGACTTTCAACGTGCGAACCGCCGAACCCAGGACTTCCACCAGGGCTCCCATTTGTGGGACGCCAGTGGCGTTGCGCACGTATCCGGAAATGGAACCCGGCTTCTCAGCGGCCGGCGCAGGAAGCACCAGGCCCAGCGCGACAACCAGGAACCCGAGCTTGCGGAGCATCACTCCACCACCTCGCGGGAAAGCAAGCCTGCGGTCTACTCGACGGCGAAGGTCACCGACGGGTCCACCGTCTGCTTGGAAATATTGTCGTTCACCTTGATTTGGATGCGGTAGATCCCTGGATCAAGGTTGGCGGCCGAGAGCGTTTTCTCAAGGGTCACCTGGTCGCCGACATTACCCATTGTGTCCGTGGATTCTACAGTATCAATCACGGGTTTATTGGTCGCCATATTAACCACATTGTACTCAACCGTGGCCGAAGGTTTGTGCGTCTTGTCGTCCACACTAAGGTTGTACACCTGCATCCAGAAGTTTAGCTTCTGGTTGCGCTTGAAGACTACCGGCTTGCCATCTGAGGACGGCACGCGCGGCCGCACCTTGGTGGTGCCGATCACAAAACTCCCGGTACCGACGTTCTTGGCCGCCACCGGTTCCATCTGGTCCGCCAGAATCAGCGAAGAAGCCGAGAGCCGGTCGTCAGCAAACTCTGGTACCTGGACGCCCTTGCTCCATGTCCCCACGCGGTCGCCGTTCACATCCTTCACCACGATGTCAAAGCGATAACGCCCGGGCCGCAGCGGCAACGCTTTCCAATAGACGTGGGAGTTTTCCGTTTCCCGGGGAAGGAGTTCCGCGGGAATATCCATCTGCACGGTGTCTTCGAAGGTTTGTGCGATTTTTCCGGTCAGGGTCGTGACTCGGCCAAAGATGTTCACGGTTCCGCGCTGCACGCCGTCTTTGTTTTGGAAGGTCACGTCGCGGTTCTTTATCTGGATAGTGATGGGAACCAGAACCGTATCGCCAGTCACCTTCACAAAGTCAGCGCGCACATCAAACGGCATCAGGTTGACGCTGATCTTGTGGCTGACCACTTCCTCCAGGTCTTTGAACTTGACGGTCGGCGGTTTGCTCAGCTTGGCAAACTGCTCCAGGCGGTCAAACTGCTTGGTCTGCAAGTCGCTGTTGAACGGAGAACTTCCCAGTCTCTCCAAACCGCCATGAGTAAAGCGGTCGGCCTTGCTGCCCATGCCCAATTGCTCGTACATGGTCAGACCGGCGTTGGGCGTGTAGAGCAGCGCATCTTTCTTCGAGCGGTCCATCGTCATCTCATACGCGCCACACATGCAGTCGTCTACAAACTCGATGATAACTTCCTGCCCGATCCCCTCGAGATAGCGATACCGCCATTGCTCGAACGGGAACGTGGAGGTCTCGCCCCCACCTTCTTCCATGGGGCGTTGGTAGCTACCGCCCGAGGGGTGCGACTCGATCTCGTCCGCCGGCCCGTACATTATATAAATTCGGCCGCGGTCGGTTTTCCAGCCCGGAATGCCGGCGGCAAAGTGCTCGTTGGCATAGGCGATGCGCCGGTAATGCTCTTCCTTGAATTCGTTCTCCACTGTGTCCGGCGTGGGATCGCGGCGTTGCCAGAAGGCCTCGATGAAATTGTCGCGCTCTTCGTCGTTGGAGAGCTGCTTGAAGGCGGCGCGCTCTTCGTCAGTGATGATCCAAGCGACGTCCTCGTTCAGCCACTTCTTGTAGGTCCCCGTGACTTCCTGCTTGAACCTCTTCTCGTTGTCTTTTTTCTGCTTCTCGCTGATCGAACGCTTAAGTGGATCGACTTCCTGACTCCCCTGAGGCGATCCGGAAGTGGCCCGATCGGAGTCGCCTGACTTCCCTTGCTGCGCCACAGCGGATGACCCGAGCCCTAAAAGCGACGCCAGCAGGAAAGTAACCGGAAGGCGATGGCGGAAATTAACCCAGAACATAGAAGGGGGTACCCCTCACGAACGCACTTCTTAGTGGGGTTATTCTATGTCCTTTGAGGTCTACAAGGCAAGGCTAGGGGCATCTGGGTGATACTGCGGGGTCGGACGCCGGACCACAAGCTTCCGACGTTAGACCTCAGACTGGACACGAGATCCAGCAAGGGGCTCCGGTCAGACAATGAGCCGCATATTCATGGGCTCCGGTTAGTTACGGGACCAACGCGCGTGCATGCCGAGGGCCGGGTCACGACTGAGGTCCGAGGGCTGAAGTCCGAGGTCTGCAATTCGCTGTCCCAGGTGCTGGGTTTATAATCGCCGAGAGACATGCCTGAGCAAATCAAGAAGAAGCTGCAGGAAGAAATTAACGCCCTGGAGCGCGAATTGAGTCATGAGCTGCCCAAGGAGCTCAAGAGGGCCGTCGCCTTGGGGGATCTCAGCGAAAATGCCGAGTATCACATGGCAAAGCAGCGCCAGGAGTTTGTCAAGGCACGGCTGCGGCAGTTGGGCAGGCGTCTGGCCGACTTGTCCCTTATCAACATGAATACTATTCCCAAAGATAGGGTCGGCCTGGGTTCCACCGTCCGCGTGTACGACAACACCAAGAACGAGGAAGTCGAATACAAGCTGGTGACCAGCGAAGAATCAGACGTGACCGCGGGCAGGATTTCTACCACCTCGCCGATCGGACGTGCCCTGCTCAACAAGAAGGTTGGAGACAGCGCCGTGGTGGTCACGCCCAACGGCAATCGCGAACTGGAAGTGCTGACCCTGACGACGATTCACGACGAGGCCGAAGCCGGATGACGGGGCGGCCATGACATGGACCAGCAGTTTCGGACGGGCCTGCGGGGTTCTTCTCGACGCCATCGTGCGCTGGCTTGCCCTGGCGCGCATCAATCCCAACGTGCTGACAGCCATGGGCCTGGTGGTCAACACGATCGCTGCGTTCTTGTTCGGCTACGCTAATGGCGACAATCAGGCCCGCATGTTCCGATCTGCTGGGCTGGTGATTATCGGGTCAGGGTTTTTCGACCTGGTGGATGGCCAGGTGGCTCGGGCCCGCAACAAAGTTACGCGATTCGGCGGCTTTTTCGATTCGGTCGTGGACCGTTACAGTGACGCTTCGCAATTCCTCGGCTTGCTCGTGTTCTATGCCCGCGGCCAGCGCTTCGCCTATGTGATACTGACCGCCTTCGTGATGATCAGCGCGATCATGGTCAGCTACACGCGTGCCCGCGCCGAATCCCTCATCGGCTCCTGCCGTGTCGGCTTCATGGAACGTCCGGAGCGGCTGGTCCTGGTCATCATCGGCGCGCTCTTCAATCGTATGGCGCCGGTTCTGTGGGTCATCGCGGTGCTTTCCACCATCACCGTGATCCATCGCACCGAGCACACCTGGCGGCAGACCCAGTTGATGGAAACCACCGAAGCGGGCGGCAAGACCGGCCACGCGGCATAGATTCGCTGCCTCTGCCACACCCGCCGTATCTTCCCAAGTGATATTTCTTAACTCCAACAACCAGATTGGGTGGCAATTGCGCCTCAGGGGCGTAGCCCGCCACTGCTCCCACAACCACACGCCCGCGGCTCGGGAAGCATTCTGATTGCCGGATTGCGGGGTTCGATGAGAGAATAACGCTCATTTCAGCGATGGCGATTCCGGCCTTCGCAAGAAAGGTGCATCTATGGCCGAAGTCCCGCAGGTAGGGTCCGCGATCAAGAAGACTCTTGAACTGGCGTCTCGCTGTGCCGCGGCGGAGACTAGCGACAACTACGGTTTCTTGGAGGACCAGGTCGAGGAACTGGAAGGCCAGGCGCGAGAAGCCTTCCAGTCCAAGATGGATATTGCCTCGTTGCTGCCCAAGCTGGAGAAGGCGAAGCCCTTGTCTGCGGCCGATTTGAAAACCCTGGAACTGCTGATTGTCGGGGACGCTGAGTACTACCTGAAGTATGCAACCGAAGTCGATCACTGGAAGAGCGAGCTCCAGCGCGTGCTCGGAGAGATAGGGAAACTACAAGCCTCAGATCTGGACGTGGACGGCCTGATGCATTTGCGCGCACTCTGCCGGGAAGCCCGCGAGGTCTTGGCTGACCTCGTGTTTTATCTCGATGCGAAGGAGCGTTCCAGCAAGTTCCGGGCAGCCACCCAAGGCGCAATCGATCCGCAAGGATACCGCTTTCTGGCCGACATCGTTCGCCAGATGATGCTGTCGGACAAGATGTAAATGATATAGCTTCCGACGCGGCGGGCAGCGTCCAGTACCAATTTCTCTACAGCCCCGGATGACTATCGGGGCTGTTGCGCTTGTGGTGAATTGAAGCTGCGTCCCCCACCCATTCCCCCGATTAGCTGCGCTCGCCATCCCGAGCCTCGGCCAGCACTGGCATTTCCTTCCGTCTGCGGATA
>Ga0099830_10001135_pt1 | contig 13154 bp, 10 predicted proteins | sample CZO8metaG_4_FD_79337 | JGI IMG/M metagenome (GOLD analysis project Ga0099830, IMG submission 79337) | Vadose zone soil microbial communities from the Eel River Critical Zone Observatory, Northern California, USA - CZOApr15con2H3.8 metaG | ecosystem: Environmental > Terrestrial > Soil > Vadose...
CTTGTAACGCCCCTGCGCTATCGCTTAAGATTCAGATTCTTTTGTTCCGGGAAGAAATTCGCAGGGAGTGTCATGTGTCTCACCGCATCGCGGCAAAAATTACGGGTGTAGCCGGGTACGTTCCGCCAAAAGTGATGACCAATGCGGACCTGGAGAAACTCGTTGAGACCAACGACGAATGGATCCGCACGCGCACCGGCATCCGGGAACGCCACGTCGCGGAGAAAGGCACGGCCAGCTCGCATCTGGCCACAGAAGCCGCAAAGGCTTTGCTGGCGCAAACGAAGACGGATGCCGCAGAGATCGACCTGATCGTGCTCGCCAGCGTTACGCCAGATATGTTTTTTCCTGCCACCGCCTGCCTGGTGCAGAACCGCATAGGCGCAAAGAAGGCTTGGGGCTTTGACTTGTCGGCGGCATGCTCCGGTTTTGCCTACGCGCTGACGGTGGGCGCGCAATTTGTGGGCGCGGGCACGCACAAGAAAGCGCTGGTGATTGGCAGCGACACGATGACTTCGATCCTGGATTACAAGGATCGCGCGACGTGCGTACTCTTCGGCGATGGCGCGGGAGCCGCGCTGGTCGAACCTGCAGGTTCGAATGAGGGCATACTTGATTTCGAACACGACGTGGATGGGTCGGGGGGAGCGTTTCTGTATATGCCGGGTGGGGGCTCCCTGAACCCGTCCTCACCGGAGACCGTTGCGAAAGGGATGCACTTTGTGCATCAGGAAGGCTCGCAGGTGTTCAAGTATGCGGTGCGGCGGATGGCAGAGATGTCCACGCATCTCCTTGAAAGGAATGGCTTCACGAAAGACGACCTAAAGCTGCTGGTGCCGCATCAGGCCAATCTGCGCATCATTCGCGCCACGCAAGAACGCCTGGGCGTGAATGATTCCAAAGTTATGGTGAACATCGACAAGTACGGAAACACGACGGCAGGAACCATCCCGCTGGGCTTGCGGGATGCAGTGGACCAAGGACGCCTGCGCAAGGGCGATCTGGTGCTCATTGTGACCGTGGGAGCAGGATATACGACCGGCGGCATCCTGCTGCGCTGGGCATATTAAGAGAGACGATCGCCCTCTTAGCAGGAGCGGAGAGAAGCGGCGAGCTCGAGATTGGCTTGGAGGCGGCGATCCACCTGCACGGCGGCGTAGCGGGCGCAGATGCCGCGTTCGCGATTGCTCCAGGCGGCAATAGCGGGAATGCGCGAACCGGCAAGGGCGTCCACACCTTGCACCACACGATGGTAGAGGCGCACGAGGCCGAGTCCGCCGCGATTCGGATAGAGATCGGGAGTCAGCTTATGCAGTCCGGAGAGGGTTTCAAAGTCCTGCGAAGTCACGCGCCCGTTTTCCACGTGAGCCGCACTCAAGACTCGGTCAGAAACCGGCTGAGCGGCCACACCAGAGAGCACAGCGCGCCAGTAGTACAGGCCGAACTGGGCCAGGGCGACTATGGAGATCGTAAATAGCATGGCGGCGAACATTCCTCAGCCTCTAAAGGGATTGTGCCAGCCGGAAAAATAGGCACCTATAGCCCGGAAGTACCAAGAGGCTGGAACTGGAGGCATAACCCATTAGAAATGAATGGGATACAGATGCCGTACGGTTCGCGCGTGGGCCTTGTATAGCCTCCTTTCCTCGACTATCCTCCCTACACTCCAATTCTTGTGAAGGAGCCAACTCATGCGCGTGAGTTTTCGATCCGTGTTATTGGCAAGTGGATTTACGGTGGTGCTCGTCGTGTTCGGTAGCGTTGGCCTTCCCCGAACTTCGGACAAGGGACGCGACGCCGACACAAAAGCAATTAACGACGTGCTCAGAGCGCAGCAGGCCGCGTGGAACCGCGGCGACGTAGACGCCTTTCTGGTTGGGTATTGGCCTTCGCCGGAACTCACTTTTTCCGGAAGCAGCGGCGTATCTCGCGGCTGGGATGGGGTGCTGGCGCGGTACAAGAAGAGCTACCCGAATCACGCCGCGATGGGACAGTTGGAATTCTCGGATTTGGAGTTTCGCTTCCTGGGGCCGGACGCGGCACTCGTTCTTGGCCAATGGCACTTGAAGCGTGAGAGCGGCGACATCGGGGGAGTGTTCACGCTGGTGTGGCAGAAGTTTCCGGACGGCTGGAAAATCATTCACGATCACACGAGCGCGGTCGGTGCGAAACAGTAGGCAACGGCTCCCGCAAGTAGGGTTCATGGATGAATTCGGCCGAAGTGGACAAGCGTTTTCGGCCGGTTGGTTCCGCCTCTACAAAATCTCCAAAATTTCTTCATAGCGTTTGAACGGCGGAATCAGGTACGCGCCAGCCAGTTCGGTGCGGGCCCAGGCGAGCATGTCGCGGGCTACCTCGAATCCGCGGTCACGGGCGGCAGCGCCGGCGGATTCCATGGATTTCAGCAAGGATGCAGGGATCACGATTCCGGGAACTTCATTATTCAAGCGCAACGCTTGCTTGTAACTGTTCAACGGCCAAATGCCGATCAAGATCGGAATTGCCGGCTTGCCGCCGAGTTTTTTCAGGAACGCGTGCCAGTGCTCCGGATCGAAGATCGGCTGCGTCATGGCATAGTGCGCGCCGGCTTCGATCTTGGCGTGGAAGCGTTCGACTTCGTTGTCGAGATCGTCGGCCACAGGATTGATGGCCACGCCGATGGCAAAATTTGTTGCGCCGCCGAGAGTTTTTCCAGCCCAGTCGGTGCCCTGGTTCAATCGATTCAAGACTTTCACAAGGCCGACGGAATCCACTTCGTAGACGCCGCTAGCTTCCGGGTAGTCGCCGACCGACGGTGGATCGCCGGTAATCGCGAGAATGTTTCGAACGCCGCCGACCGTCCATGCGCCGAGTAGCGCGGCTTGCAGGCCGATGATGTTTTGATCGCGGGTGGTGAGGTGCGGAACGGTTTCGACGCCGCGGGCTTCGAGCGCGCCGGCAACGACCAGCGCATCCATGCCGACGCGCGCCATGGCGCCGCTATTGATGTCGATGGCGTCGACTTTTTTCGACGCCATGACTTTGTCCACCTGCTCGAAGATGCGATCGAGAGAGAGCCCCTTGGGCGGATCGATTTCCACGCAAACCGTGAATTGACTGGCCTTGAGTTTTTTCCAGAACTTGCTTTCTGGATCGCGGTGCGTAACCGGGGCCGGCTTTGCCAGCACCTCAACGGAATGCGCGGCGGCATGAGTCGTGATCGGCTTTAGCGACTTGACGGCATCGGCCATCGCACGAATATGCGCCGGCGTGGTTCCGCAACAGCCGCCAAGAATGCGCACGCCGAGCGCGGCCGCTTCGCGCGCGAAGAGCGCGAAATATTCCGGCGAGGATTTCGGATAAACGATGCGGTCGCCTTCGCGCTTCGGAAAGCCAGCGTTGGGCATGCCGCTGACGCGAAGGTCATCCACGGCGGTCAACTCCTGCAAAATTGGCAGAAGCGCCTGCGGGCCGAGCGTGCAGTTCGCGCCGATGACCTGGACATTCTTGTTTTTCAGTTGTGCCGCGGCATGCGAAGGGCGGACATCGCCGTAGGTCGTGCCTTCTTCCGAATACGTGAGCTGCGCGACGATCGGCAATCCTGAAAAAGAGCGAATGGCATCAATGGCAATGAGCAGTTCTTCGATATAGGAAAATGTTTCGAGAATGTAGAAATCCACGCCGCGCTCCTCGAGCGCAAGCGCCTGCTCGTGAAAAATGTCTAGAATTTCTTGTGGCTCAGGGTGGCGCGACTGCACACCGAGGCCCAGCGGGCCGATGGAGCCGGCAATAAGCACTTCGCGCGCGGCGGATTCGCGCGCTTCGCGAGCGATCTTCACGCCGCGGCTGTTGAGCCGTTGGACTTCGTCGCCGAGGCCGAGGGGCGCGAGCTTGAAGCGGTTCGCGCCAAAGGTATTGGTTTCGATGATGTGCGCGCCGGCTTCGATATAGGCCTGGTGCACGCGAAAAACGGCTTCCGGTTCCGTGGCGTTGAGTTCGTCGAAGCAGCGTTGCGTGCCCACGGCTTCGTGCAGCATCGAGCCCATCGCGCCATCGGCGATGAGAATCGATTCTTTGAGCCGTCCGTTAAAATCGTGAATCTTCACAGTTCCATTTTCCTGTCTAAAGAAATTGCGCCGCGGGGAAACACGCTCAGCGCTTTTGTTCCATGAGGCTGGCGACGGTGCTCATGAGATCGTACTTGGTGAGGATCTCGAAATGCGCATTGCCCATATCGACAAAGACCGCGGGATTCTCGTGGCTCAGGATATGGGTGATGCGCTCGACGGGCGCGGTTCTCGGCACCTGCGGCAGCGGCTTGCTCATCACCTCGCGGACAACCAGCTTGCGAAGGTCTTTTCCTTGCAGCGCGAGATTCAAAATCTGGTCCTCGTGGATCGTGCCGATGGGAATGTTTTCTTCGAAGACGGGAATCTGCGAGATGTCCTGCTCCTGCATGGTTTTCAAGGCGTGAAAAACAGTTTGATACGGGCGCGCGACGATCAGCTCGCGTACCTTTCCAAGTGCGTGCTTGGCGTTGACGACTTCCGCGACTGTGATGGCCGTCGCGGCATCCACGTAGCCGCGCTCGCGCATCCATTCTTCGTTGTAGACTTTGCTGAGGTAGCGCATGCCGGTGTCCGGCAGCAACGCGACAACGAAATCGTTCGGCCCCAATTCTTTTCCGAGACGCAGGGCGCCGGAAATGCATCCGCCGCCGGAGCCGCCGGTGAAGAGGCCTTCCATTTTCGCGAGCCGGCGGGCGAAGACAAAACATTCTTCGTCGACCACCTGGATGATGTCGTCCAGGATTTTCAAATTCATCGTTGTCGGAAAGAAATCCTCGCCGATACCCTCCACCACGTAAGTCTTGCCCTTGATGGTTTTCCCGGTCTTGAAGAAATCGTAGTACAGCGAACCGTAAGGATCGACGCCGACGATTTTGACGTTGGGATTCCTTTCTTTCAGAAATTTCCCGACGCCACTGATGGTCCCGCCGGTGCCCACGCCGCAAACAAAGTGGGTGATTTTCCCTTCGCTATCTTCCCAAATTTCCGGGCCCGTCGTCTGGTAGTGCGCTTCCGGATTCATGGGATTGTCGTATTGATTCGGGTAGTAAGAATTGGGAATTTCGCGGGCGAGTTTTTTCGCAACGGAATAATAGCTGCGTGGATCTTCCGGCTCCACCGCGGTAGGGCAAACAATGACTTCCGCGCCAAGCGCTTTCAGGAGATCGACTTTTTCCTTGGACTGTTTGTCCGTGGTGGTGAAAACGCATTTGTATCCGCGCACGGCCGCGACCAGCGCCAGTCCCATGCCGGTATTGCCGGAAGTGCCTTCGATAATGGTGCCGCCGGGCTTGAGCAGGCCCTTTTTTTCGGCCTCGTCAATCATGGTGATGCCGATGCGGTCCTTCACCGAGCCGCCGGGATTGGTGAACTCCGCTTTGACATACATCTGCGGCTTCAGGCCCTGATTGATGCGGTTCAGGCGGATCAGCGGCGTGTGGCCGACGGCTTCCAAAATGTTGTTACATTTCATTCTGATGTCTCGGGCAGAGCGACGGACCAACCGGGCTTCCGGGCTGTGCCATAATTCTTCCAGTTTAGCATGCTGCCTGATAGCGACGCAGCGGACAGAGCAAAGGAGACACTCTTGAGCCGGCAAAATATTTCGAGCGGTGCGCCGTGGGAGCCGATTGTGGGGTACTCGCGCGCGGTGCGCATCGGCAACACGATTTCGGTGTCTGGAACGACAGCGACGGGGCCGGACGGCAAAATCGTTGGCGTGGGCGATGCGCAGGCACAAACCGTGCAGACGATTAAGAATATCGAGGCGGCGCTTATGCAAGCGGGCGCGAGCCTGAAAGACGTCGTCCGGACGCGCATCTACGTGACCAACATCGCCGAATGGGAAAAAGTGGGCCGCGCGCACGGCGAATTTTTTGGGGCGATTCGTCCGGCGACAAGCATGGTGGAAGTGAGCAAACTGATCGCGCCGGAAATGCTGGTGGAAATCGAGGCGGACGCGGTCCTTTCTGAGTAGCGTCATAGTTTCGCGACACAAGAAAAGTGGTCTGGAAACTTGAAAAAGCAAATGAGCTCGGCGCTTTACGATTCGTTTATCGCGGATTATTACGACGAGTCGCCGGTGGTACAAAAGCGGCTGCAGGACGTGGCGTTTTATCGCGATGCTGCGCGCGATTACGGCGATCCCGTGCTGGAACTGGGCTGCGGCACGGGACGCGTCACCATGGCGGTGGCGGAGGCGGGAAAACGGATCACGGGACTCGAGCTTTCTGAACGCATGCTGGAACGCGCGGTGAAAAAGCGCGGCGGGCTCCGCGTGGAAGCGCGCGAACGCGTTCACCTGGTCCAGGGCGACATGGCGAAATTCGACTTGGGCGAAAGATTCCGGCTGGTGATTATTCCTTTCCGCGCATTTCAACACCTTCTGGAAGTGCGGCAGCAGATGGATTGCCTGGAATGTGCGCGGAAGCATCTCATGCCGAAAGGGCGGCTGATTCTGGATGTATTCCAGACGGACGCGGAGCGCATGCACGATCCGGTGCATCACCGCGAGATGCTGGTCTCCGAATACCAAGCGCCGGACGGCCGCCAGGTGCGAATCACCGAGCGCGTGGCGGCGTTTCACCGCGCGGAGCAACGGAACGATGTGGAAATGATTTTTTCCGTCGCGCATCCGGGCGGGCGCAAGGAGCGGCTGGTGTTCGCCTGGACGCTGCGGTATTTCTTCCGCCATGAAGTCGAGCACCTGCTGGTGCGCTGCGGATTTCGCGTGACGGCACTGTACGGAGATTTCGATCGAACGCCGCTCCGGGATGAATCTCCAGAGATGATTTTCGTGGCGGAAAGCCAGGAATGAATTCCAGTAGGAGAATCATCCCCGGCTGTTTTCAAAGAAAGTGCCTAAACCAAAGAAAAAACAAAACTTCTCCGCATCTCAACCTAGTTTGTATTACAGTCTAGTTTGCATTGCAAACTGAAATCATCGAACCCGCAAACTAGTTTGCAATGCAAACCAAATTCCCAAGCTCCCTCGTTGAACTAAATGCAATAAAAGCAACAAGTTACCAGTGGGCGCGGATGCGATACTTCAGCACGGCCTTGCCGTCTTTGGCGACGGGAACGTTGAATTGCGCCGCGAACGCCGCCGTCTTGGTGTACTTGTAGGTGGAAGAAAGCATTTCCCAATCGCCGCCGATGGGCTCGTTCACTTCGACGGTGATGGGCCCGTCCTTGTGATTGCGGATGGTGACTTCGAATTCCATTTCCCAGACGTGGCTGGCAATGCTTTTGTAATCGGTCTGCTTGTGTTCGGCGACCACGTCGAAGGCGTTTCCGATGTGAATGTTGACGGTCTCGTCCTTCGGCGTGTGGTCAATGCGGTCTTCGCCGGCGAAGAGAATGCCGCCCTTTGAATCCTTCTGATAGACGCGCACGTTGCCCGCGGGAAGTGGAATGCCGAGGCCGGCCTTCTCTTCATTCTTGAATTTGTAATAGACCATGACGGGATCTTTCAGAGGAGAGCTGGGATTTTGCGCGTTGTGGTAGTAGTAGTTTTGCCCGTTGACGACGAGGATTTTTTCAACGGGCACGCCGCTGCCTTGCAGCAAGCTGATCTGCTTGGTTTCCTTGTCCTCGACGGAAGTCCTGCGGCCCAGCGAGTAGAGATGGTATTCGGAGAAATTTTCCTGCTGGAACTGGGGGGCAGCGGCAGCTTTTGCGGCCATTTCATACGCCATGTTCGCGTCGCGCCTTGCGTTGCCCTGGATGCGGTTCAGCTCACCGGCCACAAGCTGCAGACGGGCGTTATGGAAGGCGGTGCCACTGTTGTTGACGACGGTGACCCAGCCGTCGAGGTCGGCATTCTTTTCGTCACGGGTGACAGTCAAAACGTAGTCGGAATTCCAGTTCAAGTTGTTCGCGAGGTAGGACGCTTCAATCGTCTGTTTTCTCGCGCCGGAATTTTCGAGGGACATCAAGAGTGTGGGGCGCTCATAAAGGTTCGCCGGCACTTCCGGGAAGCGCAAACTCTCGGCATACATCCCCGTCACGATATCGTTGCCAATCTTCCAGACCGGGCCGTTGTTGTCGGAGAGCAGCGTGGCCTTGATCTCTTCGCGCTTGGTGGTGCCGTTTTCCTGATATGCGCGCACCAGCGTGACCTCCTTGCCGACGTACTTGTGAAGGAGTTTCGCGGGCTCAAGGAGATCGTATTCGTAGTTTTGCTCGATGACGCCAAGCTTATCGGGATCGGTCAGCGAGCGGAAATGAACCGTCGCGGGATTCACGGTCGCGGCGATGTCCATAAATTTCAAGCGGAATATTCCGCCGGGAAGCGAGAGCTGGCGGACGTCGCGGACCAGCGCGATGTTGGAATTGTAGACGGTAACGTTCAGGTCGGTCTGGTCGTTCAGGCTCGTGGATTGGTCGCCAGCGGATCGTGCCGCTTCTTTCTCCTGGCTTGGATAGGCACTTTTGTTGCGCGCTGCGGGATAAAGGAGCGTAGCGCCGGCGGCGAAGATCGCAGCCGAAGAGAGGCCCCAAACCAACCGTTTTCTTAGCATTTTCCCAGAGAGATTCATCACCTTCACCTCGATCAAGATTTGCCTTCCCTCTTAGAACGGCGCCAGCGGGATTTCTTGCAAGGATTTGAGGCTTGGCGGAGGTGGCCTCAAGTCACGGATGAACGGCAGGTTGCCAGGTCAAACCGCCGTCGCCGGTCGCAAAATATTTCGTGCCGCGCGCATTCCAGATGGTGGCATGCAGCGCGTCCGTGGCGCGAATTCCCCCGAGATCTTCTTTTAGCGGCGAAGAAAGCAACTTCCAGTGCGCGCCGCCATCCGTTGTTAAGAGAATGGCGCCCGCACGTCCGACGATCCAGCAAACCCTTTCCGAGGTTGCGGAACCGGTCAGCAGGTCCACGAGGACGCCGCTCGGCTGACGCATCCAGGAATGTCCGCCATCAGGAGAGAACTCGATGACACCGGCGCGACCGGGGCGCCAAACAAAAGCGGAGCCCGGGGCGGCGATCAGACGCGAATCGGAGACCATCACCGTCTCGGTGGCTGCGCTGGCTGCATAACCTGAGGCCGCTTCTGCCGCTGGAGCAGGAGAAGGAGCGGCCGGAGTTGCAGTTTTCGACTTTGCCACGTTTTTTGCCTGACCGAGCGGAGCCGGACCAGCCACCTTTGGCGAAATATTCTGGTTCTGCGCTTGGAGATTCTGTTCTTGCGCCGGCGCCGGCATGCGCGCATTCGCTTGGGCCTCCTTTTCTTTTTTCGCCTCCAGTGCTTTCTCCCGCACCACGCCGCCGACAAGCTTGTCGTCTAGATCCGCTTTTTTCTCGTCTCGAAACACATATGCATTGGCGTCGGACTCCGCATCCTTCCGCCCGGCTTCCTCTCTTCCCAAGGAAGGAGTTGCCAGCGTGCCCCTTGCTCTTGATTCATCAGTTTGCTGCTTTCTCAGGCCCCTCGAATCCGGCAGCTTGGAGTAGGAGGAAAGCGTGTCGGTCGTGGAAGAAGGCTTTGACGGACTCCGCTGCACCTCCGGCGAAGCCGCAGTCCCTCTGGTGGATGCAGGAGACGGAGAACCGGCGGGCTCCTGATTCTTTGCGATTTTGACCTCGTTGGAGCTCGGGAATGGACGTTCGTTTTCGTGCAACGCGATCCACACCAGCAAGCCCGCGGCAATCGCTCCGGCGGGGGCGATCCAGCGCCAGCGGACTCCGTGGGTGAGGCGTGATGCGCGCCGGCCTTCGCGCGCTGCGGGCCGCGCCACAGTTTCGATTTTCTGCGCATAGGGCGCGTGTTGCGCATCTGCCATGGCAAAGACTTCTTGCTCCTCGGCGGCGTGCAGAGGAATATCGTCGGTCAACTCGAGATGAGCGAGAAGTTCCTGGCAATGCCTGCAACCCACGATGTGTTCTTTCCAGGAATTCAATTCTTCGGGGAGCAGCGAGCGCTCATGGTAAGCGGCAAGCGTTTCCGCGTCGGGGCAAGCATCGCGCTGCAAAGAAGAGCCCGCAGCCTGCCTCGCGGAATCGGAAGAATCCGCGGTGGAACGCAAATGGCGCGCAATCGCTTTGTCAAAGCTCCGATCGCGGTCTTCAGGCGCCATAGTCTTCACCATTCTTAGAACGGGGCTGAGCCGCTTTCTTGCAGTTTGCGATCATCACGGCCGTTTCCTTGCTGCAGGGCTTTGCGGTTTCGTGCGCGACAGCAATTTATCCAAGTCGATGGGAGCGTCTTCCGCGCTGTATTCGAAACAAAGGGCGATTTCAGGATCGCTCAGCCCAGCTTGCGCCGCGAAGCCATTCTCGGCTCCAAAACCACGAAGAAGGATCGTTTCTACAGCGCCGCGCAAATCGCGACGTGCACGGTCCAAGTGACGCGAGACGCTGGACTCATGCTCACCGAGTGCGCGGCCAATCTCCGCGAGGGTCTTCTCTTCGGTGTAGTAGAGACGAAGCCTTTCCTTTTCCTGTGGTTCGAGTTTTGCGAGGGCTTCGCTCAACGCACGGCCAAACAGGGCGAGGTAGCGTTCACGATGGGGATCACCGGGATGGAGCTGCGGTCCAGACGGCGTGAGCTGGCGCGAATCCTGTGCGTCGTCTTCGCCGAGTTCTTCGAAGCGGCGGCCCGCGCGAATCGAATCAATGTGGCGCTGAGCGAGGACGGCGCGGAGCCAGGTCTTCAGCGAGCTGCGCCCATGGAAGTAGCGAAAGAGCGAACGCGCGTTGCCCTGGCCATCCGCGAGGCCGTATAAATCCGCGAAAAGAGAATCCGCGAGTTCGCACGCCTCCGCCGAACCCGAACTGCACCGCAGAATGGCCGCCGCCGCGGTGCGCAAGTAGGGGCGATAGGTGGCGAAGAAATGTTCCCAGGCCGCCTCGCATCCTTCGGCGCAGGCACAGGCGAGGGCGAGATCTTCAAGGTGGAGCGCGGAGAGGAATTCTTCGAGTTGATGGAGGGTTACCTTTCCCGAAGTGCAGCGCTTTTTTGCACTGCGTTCGAGGGCCGCTGAAAAGCCCTCGCGCGAGAGCCCCCAACGGCCGGATTGAGACTGGGCATAGAGCCAATCCACGAGCGGAGCACGACCTTCGAGAGGCCTGGCGGGATCGACCAGGGGACCGTCACCGCCGCGTTCTGAAGGGGCATCGGGCATAACTGAGTTTTGCCGCCCTGGCGCCCAGCAACCTGAACCAACGCCAGGGTCTCCCTTTGCATCCTAGTGCATAAGCCGGTGAACGGAAAGCATTGTGCAAAACTCGACACACCCCCCGACCCCGGTTTGCGGTATCCTATCCAGAGTTGCGCGCCCAGACTCGCAACCTAAACCGCCTCTCCGGGTTAGAACGGGGTGCGCTTCGCGCGCTCGCGGGAGCATTAGCGATTTCGCGACGCTAGTACCAAAGTCCTATTCGGACTCCCTCAACCCAGCTCGTACTCTGGTACAGCGAGAGCGTATTTCCTATTCTGCCGGCGAACTTGGGAACGCTAGGTATCCCTAGACAACCCAGTTTGCAGGACAGAATTCTCGCGAGGCGGCATTGCGGATGACAACCATGATTGCAGATCGACCACGCAAAACGACGATGGGCGTCGGTTTTGACGCCAACCGTGGCCGCACGTCCAATCCCCAAGCGTGGAAGCAGGCCATTGGCACGAAACCTATAGCGGCGCGCCTTGCTCTGCTGCCGGATCCGAAACCCCGCTGGGACCGCATCGGAATCAGCGCCGGGAGCCAAATTGCGATCCTGATATTCCTGCTTTTGATACCTATGATTTTTCCTGAGCAGATGAAAACCGCTCTGAATCTTCGGCCTACGGAGCTAATGCAGCCGGTCACGTTGATCCCCGTTGCACCGGAGCCGCCGCCACCGCCCAAAGTCAAGGCGAAGGCACCGCCGGTGGTAAAGCCGGTGGTGCCGGAGCCAGTGAAATTAAATCCGAGGCAGCAGCATGTATTTTTGACGGCCAAGGCTGAGCCGCCGAAGATGCGCACGGTCGATGCGAAGCCGGTGGAACTGAATCCTACTTTCGATCAAGTGAAAGTGGATATGCCGACGAATCAGCCGAAGCGTCCGAAAGAGGACGTGAAGGTGGGAAATCTTGGGTCGGGCAGCGCCGCACCAGCGACCGTGGTTGCGCCCGTGAACAAGGTGCAGACCGGAGGATTCGGCGACCCGAACGGGCTTCCTGGCAAGGGTGACCCGAATAAAGCCACCAACGTGAATCGCCTCGGCTCGCCCGCTTTGCCGGGCGGACCTGGCTACGGCAACGGCACGGGTGGAGACAAAGGAATTCGCGGCACAGTAGCAAGCACGGGATTCGGGAACGGCACGGCGATTCCTCCACCCAGCGGCGGAAAGCGCGGCACGGTGCAGACCAGCGGATTTGGCGATCAGACCGTAGCAACGGATGCACCGAAGAAAAAGGCGGCTTCTGGCGAAGGAACACCGACAACAGTTGAAATTCTGGAGAAACCACGGCCGGAGTACACTGCGGAAGGCCGCAAACTCAAAATTGAAGGCGACGTTGTACTGGAGATCGTGTTCCTGGCCAATGGCAGCATTCAAGTGAATCGTGTTGTGAGTGGTCTGGGCCACGGTCTGGACGAAGCAGCGTCTCGTGCGGCGCAGCAGATCAAGTTTAAGCCGGCGAAACGCGACGGCCAGCCGGTAGATTTTCCGGCTCGCGTGCGGATTGAATTCCGAATGGCCTACTGAAGGGGAGAGAGAACATGCGTAAGCTTGCAACAATCGTCCTGGGCCTGATCCTGGGCGGGCTGGGAGCCATTGCCGCGGAAGCGGCGCCCAAGCCGGCGGATCAGCAGCCGCGGACCATGGAAGATGTGGTCGATCGCGTCATCACCAATGAAAACCGGGCGGTCCAGCAGATTCGGCAATACTCACCGCTGGTCGAAACATATATCCAGAATCTGAAGCCCGATAAGGACCTCGGCTATGCCCCTGCTGGCGACAAGTATTTCCTCGGCCGGGCGGACTTCTCCAAGGGTGTATCGCTCGTTTCCCTCACGGACACCAATCCCAAGGGGAAGAAGATCTTCGGTTCCATCGGCAATTTCTTTTCGTTTGCGCTGCAAGTCGTGCCGGACGGGTTCCTGCAGAAGAGTTTTATCGACACC
>Ga0099830_10001143_pt1 | contig 13129 bp, 10 predicted proteins | sample CZO8metaG_4_FD_79337 | JGI IMG/M metagenome (GOLD analysis project Ga0099830, IMG submission 79337) | Vadose zone soil microbial communities from the Eel River Critical Zone Observatory, Northern California, USA - CZOApr15con2H3.8 metaG | ecosystem: Environmental > Terrestrial > Soil > Vadose...
GCCTCGGCGAATCTGCCGGTGATCGTCCTGTCTTTGTTCTGGAAACGATTTACCACGCGCGGCGCCGTGTGTGGGTTGGGCACAGGTTTGGTGGCGTCGATCCTGCTGATTATCATCGGCCCGAGCATCATGGGAGTCGATGCGCCCGGCGCGACCACCGCTGCTCACCTGATTCAATCAAGACCTATCTTCCCGCTCGAGAATCCAGGGATAGTAAGCATTCCGCTGGGATTCGTGGGCGCTGTTCTTGGGACTCTGCTGGGAAGGGAACCAGCGGCTGCGGCAAAGTATGATGAGTTGTTGGTGCGGGCGTCTACCGGCATCGGCGCCGAAAAAGCGAGTGGGCATTGAGGTGCTGATGAGTTTGAAAGAGTGGCACGGGCGTCCAGCACAGTGAAATCACGCGCAAGATGCGCGTGCCACAGGCATTGAAGAAGAGGAGAGCAAATATGTCGCGACTTATTTCCGCCACGGTGTTACTGGTATTTGTCTTTGCGGGTTTAACTGCCGCGCAGGATCGCGCAAGCTTCACTGTTGGCACGGCGACGGCAGCGCGCGGCCAGAAGGCCACGGGCACAATCGAAGTTCCCGCGGGCAGTGATGCTGCGTTGAGCATTCCGGTGGCGGTGTTCCACGGCGCGAGACCGGGGCCGGTGCTTGCGATCGTCGCCGGCTCTCACGGCACTGAATACACTTCGATCATAGCGCTCGAGAAATTGATCACTACACTCAACCCGGTTGAGATTTCCGGGACCGTGATCATCGTGCCGTTAATCAACATCCAGTCATTCGAGCAGAAAGTGCCGCACCTCAATCCAGTCGACAAGAAGAGTATGAACCGTTGGTATCCCGGGAAGATGGACGGGACCCAGACCGACCGCGCTTCATTTCTGATCACCAAACAAGTCGTAGAGCAGTGCGACCACCTGATCGATCTACACGGCGGCGATCTGGACGAGAGCTTGCGGCCTTACAGCTATTGGACCAAGACCGGAAATGAGAAGCAGGACCAGATTTCGCGCGAGATGGTTCTGGCTTTCGGTCTCGATCACATCATCATCTCGGCTGACCGGCCCAAAGACCCGCAGGCTTCACGTTATCTCGAGAACACCGCCACCACGCGCGGCAAACCCTCCATCACGGCTGAGGCGGGATACGCCGGGACAGTCGAGACGGACGATCTCAACGCGCTGGTTAACGGCTGCCTCGGCGTGATGCGCTATCTAAAGATGCTTCCCGGTGCTCCGGCAGTGATCGAGCATCCGGTCTGGATCGAGAAGGTTGTAACCATTGCCAGCGAACAGACGGGGATGTTCTATCCATTAGTGAAACGCGGCGCCTATGTCGAGCAGGGAATGAAAGTCGGTTACGTCACCGACTATCTCGGCAAAGTGATCTTCGAAGCCCGCGCCCCGGTAGCCGGGGTTGTGCTTTACGTCTGCGCCGTCCCCTCGATGACGAAGGGCGCGACGATCGCCAATATCGGTGTCGTGGCGCGATAAACGCCTGTCAATCGACGCCCTTTGCTACGTTTTCAAAACTTTGGCACGCTCACCCAAACACCTATACAATGTGGCGGTTTTAGCGCCACCTGTGGTTTTCCTACCTGAACGTTTGCAGCTATGAGCATTGCTGCCGGCACAAAGCTCGGCCGTTACGAAATCCGCGCAAAGATTGGCGAGGGCGGAATGGGCGAGGTTTATCTTGCCGAAGACACGCAGTTGCATCGCAAAGTCGCGCTGAAGATTCTTCCTACTGAAGTCGCTGCTAATCGGGATCGAATGCGGCGTTTCAATCAAGAAGCTACATCAGCAGCAGCGCTCAATCATCCGAACATCGCTCATATCTATGAAATCGGCGAGGCGGACGGCGTGCACTTTATCGCGATGGAGTTCATCGATGGCGTGACCCTGCGCCTGCGACTGAAGCGAGGCATGCGGCTCGGAGACGCACTCGATGTCACCACACAAATCGCGTCCGCGCTTGCGGTCGCGCATCGCGCGGGAATTATTCACCGCGACTTGAAGCCGGAGAACGCCATGCTGACGGCGGAGGGCTACGTGAAAGTCCTGGACTTTGGACTCGCCAAGCTTACCGAGCACCCGGCCGCAAATTCAGCCGCCTCAACGCTGATAAATACAGACCCGGGAATGATCATCGGCACGGCCCAGTATATGTCGCCCGAGCAGGCTCGGGGACTCGATATGGACGCGCGCACAGACATATGGAGTTTGGGCGTAGTGCTCTACGAGATGATCACAGGACGAACGCCGTTCGAAGGAGCAACCAAGAGCGACATGATCGCCTCGATCCTCGAACGAGAGCCTCGGCCGCTCACCAGCCACTCGCCTGACCTGCCCACCGAACTCTGGCGAATCGTAAAGAAAGCTCTGCGCAAAGATCAAGAAGAGCGCTACCAGACGATCAAGGACCTGGGCCTCGATGTGAAAAACTTGCGGCGGGAGATGGAACTAGAGGCTGAACTCGAGTATTCCGCGCAACCCGCGTTGATTAGCGGGACCGCAACGAGTGGCCGCCGTTCGGCACTTTCGGGCGCGGCGCCGGCAACGATTGAAGGATCGCACCCCGCATCGAGCGCCGAGTACATTGCCAGCGAGATCAAGCGCCACAAGACCGCGTTCCTTGCTGCCTCGGCAGTGGCAATCCTGTTGCTGGCTGCGCTGGGCTTCGGAATTTACAAATACGTGAGCCGCCCTTCACCCTCTTCCGCTTCGATGAAGCTGACCAGGCTGACCAGTAGCGGCAAGGCCGGATTCTCAGCCATATCGCCCGACGGCAGGTATGTGGCCCACATGGTAAACGGAAGCGAAGGAACCAGCCTTTGGATGCGCCAGGTAGCTACGTCGAGCAGCGTGCAGATCGTGCCGCCCAGTGACAAATGGTTTCTCGGTGTAACTTTCTCGCCTGACGGTAACTACATTTATTACGTTGCCGGAGAAAAGGGCAGTGAAACCGCCACCCTCTATCAAATGCCGGTTCTCGGAGGTGCGCCTAAGAAGCTGGTCGAGGATCTCAGCACCCCGGTCACTTTCTCGCCTGACGGTAAGCAGGTAACTTTCATACGTAGCAGCATATCCAACGCCGAAGACTCATTGATCATTGCCAGCTTGGATGAGGCCAAAGAGCGGAAGCTGGTCACGCGCAAGCCGCCCAATTATTTCGTTACTTACGAGGGGGCGCCCGCGTGGTCACCCGATGGCAAGAGCATAGTGTATGCGAGCTATATCCAGGGGAAGGGAAACTTATATCAGATAAACGTCTTTGGCGTGAACGTAGCGGACGGGACGGAAAAGGCGTTCCCCTCGTCGCAAAAGTGGGACTGGATTGACTGCGTTGCGTGGTTACGTGACGGAAGCGGCCTCCTGCTTAATGCAATCGAGCTCGGAGCGCAAAGCTCTCAGATATGGCAGCTCTCGAGCGGTGGAGAGGCGCGCAGGATCACGAATGACCTGAACAACTACTACGGCATAGACCTGATGGCCGACTCAAACACTCTCGTTACGAGTCAAATCAACCGCACGTCGAATATCTGGATCGCGCCGGGCGGGGATTCGAGCCGGGCCAGGCAGATAACCTCCGGAACCAATAACTATAGGAATCTTGAGTGGACGCCCGATGGCAAGCTGGTTTTTGAATTAGGCAGTGACATATGGATCATAGAAGCTGATGGAAGCGGCCAAAAGCAACTAACCACCGAGGGCCATAACAACAGAATGCCCTCGGCCTGTGCGGGCGGGTATATTGTTTTTTCCTCCAATCGGCAGGGTGCTCGTCGAATCTGGAGAATGGATATCGACGGCTCAAACCAGAAACCGCTAACCAGCGGCGACATGGAGTACTTCCCCACGTGCTCGCCGGATGGGAAATGGGTACTTTATGCGAGTAGTGCCTCGGGAGTCCAAAATCTGTGGAAGGTGACCATTGATGGCGGCAATGCGGTGCAACTGACTGATAGATTCTCGGGACGCCCGATTATCTCGCCCGATGGAAAGCTGATTGCGGTTAAGTACATAAACGATCCGTCGAGCCGTAAGGTTGTGATGGCGCTCATCCCATTTGAAGGCGGCGAGCCCGTAAAACTACTCGACATTCCGGGTTTCTTTATTCACTGGAGCCGTGATGGCCGCGCCATCCAATACATAGATAACCGCGGCGGTTCTTCGAATCTTTGGAGCCAACCCATCGACGGCGGCCCGCCAAAGCAGTTGACCGACTTCAAGTCTGACAAGCTGTTCTCTTTCGCGTGGTCCGCAGACGGCAAACAACTCGCGGTGTCCCGCGGCGTCGATGCCGAAGATGTCGTCCTAATCAACAACTTCCGGTGACCAGAATCAGTAGGTCTAAGTGAGCAGATGAGCCTCGCAGCAGGCACAAGACTGGGTCGCTACCAAATCCGCTCAAAGATTGGCGAGGGCGGGATGGGCGAGGTGTATCGCGCGCGTGACGAGAAGCTGAATCGCGATGTAAAGATCAAAGTCTTACCTGCGACGTTTTCGCAGAATGCGGATCGGCTACGGAGATTTGAACAAGAGGCGCAGGCTGCCAGCGCCCTTTACGGTGGTGTTGAATTGGGCTGCCGCGTCGAAGAAGAATTGAGTTATTAGATCACTGACCGCATTAAAAGGAGGAAGCATGGCACTGACAAGTTTCGCTGGCAGAAATCTGGGAATGCTCTTACTCGGCCTATGGTTGATTCTTACCGGACTCTTGCCGTTGCTTAACATGAGACTCTCTTCAACGGTCACTACTGGTTTGGCCGTGCTCGGCATCGTTGCGGGAATATTGATCGTACTCAGGCGCTAGCCATCCAGCATCGGTAGTTCTGCCGACATGAGCTTCGTCGCCGGCACCAAACTCGGCCGCTACGAAATCCGCTCAAAGATTGGTGAGGGCGGAATGGGCGAGGTGTACCTGGCGCTCGATACCGAATTGGGTCGGACCGTCGCGATCAAGATTTTGCCTGAAGCTTTGGCGTCAAACCAACTCCGCTTGGAGCGGTTTATTCAGGAAGCGAGAGCAGCTTCCGCTTTGAATCACCCGCACATTCTAACGATTTATGAAATCGGCACTACCGGGGCCACTCATTTCATCGCGACTGAGTTCATTGACGGAGAGACTCTGCGCCAGCGCATCAGCAAGGGAATGAAGCTGGCCGAGGGGCTGGAGGTCGCGATTCAGACGGCCGGCGCGCTCGCGGCCGCGCATGAGGCCAGCATCATTCATCGTGACATCAAGCCAGAGAACATCATGGTCAGGCGCGACGGCTACATTAAGCTCCTCGATTTCGGCCTCGCCAAACTGACTGAGCCATCCATCGTCGACAGCGAAGCGCCGACCAGGGCAAAGGTCGATACCCGCGAGGGCACGGTGATGGGAACCCCAAATTACATGTCGCCCGAGCAGGCCCAGGGTACAAAGGTCGATGCGCGCACTGACCTGTGGAGTCTCGGGGCTGTGCTCTACGAAATGGTAACCGGACAAGTGCCGTTCGCCGGCAAGACTCCAACCGAGACCATCTCTTTGGTTCTGCAAAAAGAGCCTGCGCCACTAACGCGGTATACACATGAAGTCCCCGCCGAATTAGACCGAATCGTCACCAAGGCGCTAACCAAGGACCTTGAAGCACGGTATCAGACAGCGAAAGACCTGCTTATAGATCTGCGCAACTTGAAACGCAAGCTGGAAGTTGATGCTGAGATCGATCGCACTGTGCCGTCTGAATTGCGCGCGACTACAACTGCATCTGGTGCGGCGGCGTCGGCGTCGCCCCGCACTGCCCATGCGGCTTCCAGCGCTGAATACATTGTCTCTGGAATCAAGCAACACAAATTCGCGTTGGCCCTTGGTCTGATTGTGCTGGCTGCCGGCGCGGTCGGGTTCGGCATGTATCTGCACGCCCGCAATACCGAAGTCGCGATTGACTCGATCGCGGTTTTGCCTTTTCAGAATCGGAGCACCGAACCGGACAGCGAATATCTTTCCGAAGGCTTGGCGGAGTCGCTGATTTATCGTCTTTCACAGTTGCCGAACTTGAAAGTCAGTCCCACCAGTTTGGTCTTTCGTTACAAAGGCCAGGAGATCGATCCGATAAAAGTAGGAAAAGACCTGGGCGTTAGCGCCGTGCTTTCAGGCCGCATCACCCAACGGGGTGACAATCTAACCATTAGCGCAGAGCTAGTGGACGTGCGTTATAACAAGTTGCTCTGGGGCGAACAATACGATCGCAAAACGTCGGAGTTACTGGCTACGCAGCGCGAGATTGCCCGCGAAATCGTTGACACCCTAAAACTCAAAGTGTCTGGCCAGGAGCGTGGGGTTGCCAAACACTACACCGAAAGCAACGAGGCTTATCAGCTTTATTTGAAAGGACGATTTTATTACAACAAACGCACCGATGAAGGAATGCAGAAGTCGCTTGAGTATTATCAACAGGCGATAGCAAAGGATCCAACCTTTGCGCTGGCTTACAGCGGCGTGGCCGATACTTATGATCTTCTGTGTGCTCCGGATGCGGGCGGAACGTTGCGGCCAAACGAGGTCATGCCAAAAGCAAAAGCCGCAGCACAGAAAGCCATAGAGATCGATGAAAGCCTCGCCGAGCCTCATGTCTCGCTCGCTCACGTCAGGTATTATTACGACCGCGACTGGGCCGCCGCTGAACGCGAATTCAAGCGCGCGATCGAGCTGAATCCGAATTATCCGCAGGCTCATCACTGGTACGCGATCTATTTAATGTGGAGTGGACGAACGAACGAAGGCTTGGCAGAAATCAGACGGGCACAGGAGTTGGACCCACTCTCGCTCCCGATCAATATGACTGTGGGATGGCTCCTGTGCGATGCGCAGAGGATCGACGAGGGCATCGACCAACTTCGTAAGACTCTGGAGATGGATCCGGCTTTCGTTGTCGCCCATGTCCGGCTCGGATACTGTTACGAACGGAAAGGCGCCTATGACGGGGCGATCGCTGAGTCTCAAAGAATATTCGATTTGGGCGCCAAGTCGTTGGGAATCGCTGGGTTGGGACGAGCCTACGCCATGGCCGGCAAGCGAAACGAAGCGCAAAAGGAACTCGCTGAGTTGCAAGAGTTATCAAAGCAACGCTATGTGTCGCCGGGCCTCTTTGCCTTAATTTACGCGGCGGTCGGCGACAAGGACCAGGCCTTCGCCTGGCTTGAGAAGGCAGTCGCAGAGCATGACTTGTTCACTGCTCGGCTCAAAGTCGATCAAAGATTCGATCCCTTGCGCTCCGATCCGCGCTTCGCCGATCTGGTGAAGCGTGTCGGGCTTCCGCAATAGCGCAAACTTGCAATAGCGCGAACCGTTAGTTTGCGGGTATTAATCACGCGCACTCGGTAAAGTAATTCCGCAAGCTGAAAGCTTGCGCTACAACCATGACAATTACCGCTGGCATAAAGCTTGGTCGCTACGAAATCCGCGCAAAGATCGGCGAGGGCGGAATGGGCGAAGTGTATCTGGCGCAGGATACTAAACTCGATCGCAAAGTCGCGCTGAAGATCTTGCCTGCTGAAGTCGCTGCACATCCAGACCGGATGAGGCGCTTCGTGCAAGAGGCAAAGACTGCTTCGGCGCTCAACCATCCAGGCATCATCACGATTTACGAGATCGAGCAGATCGATTCGGTGAATCTCATCGCCACCGAATTCATTGATGGAGACACGCTGCGTGAAAGCGTGAAGAACGGGCCGCTGAAGCTCGGCGAAGTGCTCGAGGTGGCGATTCAAACCGCGAGCGCGCTTGCGGCTGCTCATGCCGCCGGGATTGTGCATCGCGATATCAAGCCCGAGAACATCATGCTGCGGCGCGACGGCATCGTGAAGGTGCTGGATTTCGGTCTGGCGAAACTCGCGGAGCGGCTGCCGGCAGATTCGGTGGACACGGAAGCGAAGACGAAAGGGCTGGTGCAAACCGAACCGGGAGTGGTGATGGGAACGGTCGCCTACATGTCGCCCGAGCAGGCGCGCGGCCTGGCGGTCGATGCGCGCACGGATATCTTCAGTCTGGGCGTTGCGATCTACGAGATGGTTACCGGTAAAGCACCATTTGGCGGTGCGACCAGGAGCGATCTGATTGTCGCGCTCCTTGAAAGAGACCCGCCGCCGCTGGCGCGGTTTACGCCTGAAGCGCCAGCCGAGTTGGAGCGGCTCGTAATGAAAACTCTGGCTAAAGACAGAGACGAACGTTATCAAACGGCGAAGGACTTGTTGATCGATCTGAAACGATTGAAGCAGAAGCTGGATGTCGCCGCGGAGATCGAACGCAGCTCAGCGCCAGAGGTAAAAGGCGCAGGCGGCGAGTCACAGCCTGCCCACGCGCTAGAGCGAGTCTCGACTGCGCCCGGCGCAGCCGCGCAAACAGCGCTCGCAGACCCGCGCGCGACCTCAAGCGCCGAGTACGTCGTTTCGGGAATCAAACAGCACAAACTCGCCGCGGCCATTGCTCTTCTCGCGCTGGTTATTGGCGTCATCGCAGTCAGCTATTATCTGCATGCTCGCAACACGGAAGTCGCGATCGAGTCGATCGCGGTTTTGCCCTTCGTCAATCAGAATCACGATCCGGATTCGGAATATCTTTCCGATGGCGTCACTGAAAGCATCATCAATAGTCTGACGCAGCTTCCAACTCTGAAGGTGATGGCGCGTAGTGCCGTTTTTCGCTACAAAGGGAAAGAGGCTGACCCGATGGCCGCGGGCAAAGAGTTGGGTGTGCGCGCCGTACTGACGGGGCGCATCATGCAACGCGGCGATAGTCTGACCATCAGCACGGAGTTGCTCGATGTGCGCGACAATAAACAGCTCTGGGGTGAGCAGTACGAGCGAAAGGTCTCGGACCTAATGTCGCTACAGCGGGACATCGCAGGTCAAATCGCGAACAACTTGCGTTTGAAAATCTCCGGCGAAGAGCACAATCGCATGATGAAGCATTACACGGAGAACCCGGAGGCTTACCAACTCTATCTGAAAGGGCGCTACTTCTGGAGTAAGTTTACGGAAGATGGATTGAAGAAAAGCATCGAGTACTTTGATCAGGCAATTGGAAAAGATCCTAACTATGCGCAGGCTTATGCTGGAATTGCCGTTGCCTACAACGTGTTGGGGAATAATTATCAGAACCCGGGCGAGGCCGCCGTAAAATCGAGGGCAGCGGCGGCAAGGGCGCTGGAGCTGGATGACTCGCTCGTGGAAGGGCACGAGGCGCTGGCCGCGATCAAAATCTTCTACGACTGGGACTGGCCGGGCGCTGAGAGAGAATTGAAGCGCGCGATTGAACTCAATCCGAATTATGCGAACCCCCACACACTGTATTGCACTTACCTGCGAAGCATGGGCAGGTTGGATGAAGGTATCGCCGAGGCGAAACGCGCGGTGGAGCTCGACCCGCTCTCGCAGATCGCAAACGGAAACCTGGGGCGCACGTACAACTTTGCCCGTCAGCATGACCAGGCAATCGCTCAAGCCCGGAGAGCGCTCGAGTTGGACCAGAATTCCTTTCCCGCCCTCCGTAATCTGGTCGTGGCGCATGCCCTGATGGGAAAGTATCCGGAAGCCGCCGCCGAAGGCAACACGATGCTCAGACTTTTTGGACGCGATCAAACCGATCTCTCGCTACTGGGATGGACCTATGCCAGGTCGGGCCAGCAAAGCGAGGCGCGTAAACTAATTGCTGAGTTGAAGGAGCAGGCGAAGAAGAGCTATGTCTTCCCGTCTTACCTGGCCTACATCCACATCGCGCTGGGCGAGAAAGACGAAGCCTTAGCCCTGTTAGAAAAGGCTTATGAGGAGCGGGATTCGAACATGATTGATCTCAAAGTGGACCCTATTTACGATCCGCTGCGCTCCGACCCGCGCTTCGTTGAGCTGCTGCGGCGCATGAATCTGCCGCAGTGAGCGCGACATAAAATATGCGAAAAACATTCCTACTGATTCTCCTGGTCGCCATGTTCGCTGCCGGCGCCGCGGCACAGTCGGGCAGAAGAGGCATGATGCCGCCACCTCCGCCGCCGCCAGAGAAGTTGTCCGAACCGCCAATTGTGCTGCCGGCTGAGCGCACGACCCTCGCGCCGGCAGAGTTGACTGTACTGCCGGAAAGCATTCTTACGCGCCAGATCAAGGCGCTGGACAACGGCAGCTTCAGCCTTGCGGACTTCGGTGGCAAGATCGTGGTGGTTAACCTCTGGGCGTCCTGGTGCGGCCCGTGTCGCAGGGAAGTACCTGAATACGAGAAGGTGCGCAAAGAGTTTGCCGGGCGTGGCGTAGAGTTCGTCGGTCTTACGACTGAAGATCCGCGCACGTCGTCCGATCGCGTTAAGCAATTCGCGCGCGACTTCAAATTCGGCTTCCGGCTGGGCTGGGCCGACCGCGAGACCGCGGTGGCGTTGATGAACGGGCGCAACGCGATTCCGCAGACCCTGGTCATCGCTCCCGATGGACGCGTCATCAGCCATTGGCGCGGCTCCTCACCGCGGCAGGGCGGCAGTCAACTGCGAGCGACGCTCGAACGCGCGCTCGCGGAAGCGTCTCCTTCGCCACAAAATTAGGAAGGTAATGAGAGCGATCGGGGGACGTCAATATTTCGGCACGCTGGGATCGACTTCGTTGGACCAGGCAATAATTCCGCCCGTCAAATTCGACAAGCTTCCCGTGTACCCGCTGCGCTGCAAAGCCTCGATCGCGCGCGCGCTGCGGCCACCCATCTTGCAATGCACGACCGTGTCGCGGCTCGGATCGATCTCAGACATGCGCTCCAGAACCTGTGCCAGCGGAATGTGAATCGAATTGGGAATGCGGCCGATGGCCACTTCGTTCGCCTCGCGCACATCGACAATCTGAACATCTTCGCCGTTATCCAGACGCTGCTTCAACTCAGTCGCGGTAATTGATTGCATTGGGGTGTTCTCGGAATCCATTCTGGGCTCCTCCGTTGATCGTTTTAGAAGTCTTGAAAATGTTTGGTGAGACTAGCACAGAGCTTATTCACGGCAAAGCGTCAGCTCGGGTTACCGTTCGGCGCAACCGTGAGATAGAATCAACACCAGTCGGACCATGAGGTGGAAGAATGAGATTTGAGTATTACCACGACGGTCTCGCGAACGTGCCGAAGCTTTCGGTTGATGGCACAGTCGACAACGCAATTCACTTTTCGCATTGGAAAGGGAATCAAACGCCGGCGTCGGTGAAGGCCGACACCTCGACGGAGATCGCTTTGAACCTGGCCGCGGCGCCGAACCGCGCGGAGTTAACGGGAGTGATCGATCTCGTCACCAACAATCACTTCGACACTGACGGCGTGCTGTCCGTCTGGACGATGCTCAACGGTGAGCGCGCGCTGGAATTGCGCGACAAGTTGATTGCGGCCGCGGAAGCTGGAGACTTTTCCGAGATGAGCACGCAGGAAGGCGTGCGCGCCAGCATTGTCATCCAGGGATCGGATTCGCCTGGTGATGTCGGCTCGCCACTGGCGCGACAGCTCGCGGGCTCGGAAGTGACTGACGACGCCCACGCTTACGAACTGGTCCTGCCGCTTGTCGAACGCGTTCTGACGCGCACAAATGACTACGCCTCGTTGTGGGTTGACCCGTGGAACCGGATCGCTACGGCGTTGGAGAGTTTTGCCAAAGGCAGATCGCGAGTTACGGAAGATCACGAAGCGAAACTTTCATTGGTGACCCTGGCGCCGGACATTTTCAGCTCCGCCGGCTTCAAGCCGACTCGTCACTGCGCGCCGTTTACGGCTATCTCGCATCACGCGCGCGGCGAAGTCTTCTTAATCGCGACGCCACTGGATGGCGGCTGGGCGTATCGCATCGACTATCCGTACTATTCATGGGCTGAGACGATCATGCGGCCGAAGATCGAATGGCGCGATTTCAGTTCCTTGATTGCGCGTCTTAACGAAGCTGAACGGAATCCCGCCGGACAGTGGAAGATCGATACCAGTGAACTTGCGTCGGCAGCAAAGTTTTCCGACGCGAACGGAAAACTCGCAGCTTCTAGTATTAAGCTGGACGTGGTTGCGTCTGAGCTTCACGGTGCTTTGCTTAAAGTGGCACGGGCGTCTCGCCCGTGAATCACGCGCAAGATGCGCGTGCCACAGCGCACCCTTTTCGACAAACTGAAGTTTGTCGGACATAGTTTCAGCGTGCGCGCTCTCCGCGACATTCGCATCGGACCTGCCGGCTGGTCATACGCCGATTGGCGCGGCCGTGTCTATCCCGAAGGCGCTGGTTCGAAGTTTGACACGCTGGCGCTGGTCGCAAAGTATTTCGACACCGCGGAAATCAACAGCAGCTTCTATCGTCCGCCATCACCCGCCACGGCTCGGTCATGGCTGAAACGCATCGAGCACAATCCGAATTTCGTCTTCACCGCAAAACTCTTCCGACCGTTCACGCACGAACGCGGCAAAGCGACCAGGGAAGATGAGAAGGCTTTTCGCGAAGGGATCGATCCGCTTGCGGAAGCAGGCAAACTCGGCGCGGTGCTGATGCAATTTCCCTGGTCGTTTAAGAATGATCGCGCAGAGCGCGGCTATCTAAACCAACTGGCCGGGCGCTTCAAAGATTATCCGCTGGTTGTCGAGCTGCGGCATGAATCATGGAACAACCCGAGGGTTTTGCAGACGCTCGAAGACCTGGGCGTGGGTTTGTGCGACATCGACCAGCCGCTGTTTGCCAACTCGATCAAGCCTTCAGCGGAAGTGACTTCGCCAATCGGATATGTGCGGCTGCACGGACGGAACTATCAGAACTGGTTTCGCGAAGAAGCGGATGTGGTGGAGCGCTATGATTATCTGTATTCGCGCGATGAGTTGGAGCCGTGGGTCGAGCGCATCAGGCAAGTCTCAGAAAAAGCTAAACAGACCTTCGTGATTGCCAACAACCACGCGCGCGGCCAGAGCCTGGTAAATGCATTCGAAGTCATGGCGCTGATCGATGAGCAGCGCGTGCCGGGCCCGGCAAAGTTGGTCGAGAACTATCCGCGTCTGGCTGAGTTCGTCGATTCGGATGATGAAACGGCCCAGGGCGAGCTGTTTTGATTTGGAGTGCGCTGACCTGTCAGCGCTTTGTAAGGCGGCGACTTGTCGCCGC
>Ga0099830_10001145_pt1 | contig 13121 bp, 9 predicted proteins | sample CZO8metaG_4_FD_79337 | JGI IMG/M metagenome (GOLD analysis project Ga0099830, IMG submission 79337) | Vadose zone soil microbial communities from the Eel River Critical Zone Observatory, Northern California, USA - CZOApr15con2H3.8 metaG | ecosystem: Environmental > Terrestrial > Soil > Vadose...
CGAACCACTGCATCTAGTTAGCGTCTTGAAGGGCGGGGTTTTTTTCCTAACCGACCTGGCGAGAAATATTCCGGGGGAAGTCTCTTTTGACTTCATCGCGGTATCGAGCTACGGGCAAAAGACCCACTCTTCGGGGCAAGTGCGGTTGACGCGGGACCTGGACTCGAGTATCGAGGGAAAAACGGTAATCGTCGTCGAAGACATCCTGGACACGGGAATGACGCTGCAATACCTGCTGCGGCTGTTCCAACAGCGGAAGCCGAAGCATCTGCGCGTGGCGGTGCTGCTGGACAAACCGGAACGGCGGATCGCGGCGGTACACGCCGATTACATCGGATTTTCTATTCCCAACGAATTTGTGGTCGGTTATGGGCTTGATTACGCGGAGCGTTACAGGAATTTGCCGTACGTTGGCGTGCTCTTACTTGGCGATGGTATGAAGAAAAAATCGGCGGAAGATTAAGATCGCGTTGAGCAAGCCATCCGTGAGTGGTCGTGACTTGCAGAAATGCTCAAGAGCTATATTCTTCGGATGCCGGACTTGCAAAAGCTCCACTTCTCAGCTGTCCGTGCCCAAAGACGCGGGCAAAAAGAGGTCTATGGCGTGTTGGCTTCAGACGAAAATGGGCGACTTGAATTGCGATTCTTGACCAACCGAAGTCGGCGGGCCGGCCGATTCACGATCGCGCGAGCAGATTATCTTCAAGCTCGAGAGGCAATTCGCCGCATGGGGAAACGTGTTCTCGGGACCTTCCACTCGCACCCCATCAGCGAAGCGATCCCCCGGCGGGGAGACCTCGCAAGAACAGCTCTAAACAGTTTCTGTTTGATATATTACGTTTGCGGACGGGAGCCGAGGCTCTGGAAGATAGTGAAGCGACGTGGCCGGAGAGTTGCCAACGAAGTTCCGCTGAAGTCACCCCTGCTATAATACTTAGACTTCATGAATCCAACGAATGAACAGACGACAGCTACTGCCCTGAAGCGCGACGCGGAGGTGCCCACCGAAGTACCCGCGGAAGTCCTTTCGACATTGGCCGAAATCGGCGAGGAAGTGAACGCCTCGCTGGATCTCGACGAGGTGCTGGCGCGATCAGCGGCCTTGATCAAGCGGCACATCGACTATGAAATCTTTGGCGTGCTGATGATCGAAGGGGATGGCAGTTATCTCCGGCACCGTTTCGCCATCGGCTATCCACGGGAGCTGGCGGATAATTTGCGGATTCCCCTGGGGCAGGGAATTACGGGAAGCGCGGCTGCCACGGGCCACTCGGTGCGCGTCAGCGATACTTCCAAGGACGCGCGGTACATCAATGCGATCGACAGCGTGCGCTCCGAACTGGCCGTGCCGCTGATGATGCAGGGAAAGTGCGTGGGCGTGCTGGATATCCAGAGCCGCCACGTCGATTACTTTACCCGCGACCAGCAGAATATACTGACGCTGCTGGCCAGCCGGCTGGCGGTGGCGATTGAGAACGCACGGCTGTTCCAGAAGGTGCGAACGCAGGCGGACACGCTCTTGCTGTTGAGCGAAGTCAGCCGGGAAACCAGCGCGATTCTGGAAGTCGAGCAGCTTCTGCGCCGCGCTGCGGAGCAGACCAAGCGAGTGATCGATTACCAGATCCTGAGCATCATGCTCTACGACGAAGAGCAAAAGATCTTCCGCCACCGTGTGGACGTAAAGCATGGCCATCGCGTGCAGGGAAAGCTGCGAGCGGCCGCAAGCGAAGGCATCGTTGGCGCGGCAGCCACGTTGAAGGAGCCAGTTCTGGTTCCGGACGTGACCGTTGATCCGCGCTACCTGATGGCGAACCCGGAGACGCGTTCGGAACTGGCGATTCCCATGATGCACAAAGGGAAAGTGATTGGCGTGCTGGATTTGGAGAGCCCGCAACTGAATTATTTCACCGAGGACCACGTGCAGACGCTTTCGATCCTGGCGGCAAACCTCGCGGTTTCCCTGGAAAATGCGCGGCTTTACGAGCAACTGGCACGCGACGAGGCGCGGATGGAGCGGGATTTGCAGGCGGCGAAAAGAATTCAGGGGGCGCTGCTACGGCCGGTTCCGACAGAAGACTATGGATTAGAGATGGCGGCGCGGTATCTTTCCGCGCGGGAGGTTTGCGGCGACCTCTACGAATTTCTGCGCTATGGACCGCAGCAACTGGGGATTGCGTTGGGAGACGTGAGCGGCAAGGGCACTGCCGCGGCGCTCTACGGGGCAGTGGCCATCGGAATCATGCGAAGTCTGGCCCCGCAAAAACTGCAGCCCGCGGAAATGTTGAAGCAAATGAACCAGTTGGTGGGCGAACGGCGCATCGAGGGGCGATTCATGACCGCGTGCTTTGCCACGTGGCAAAAAGGCCGGCAGAAGCTTCGAGTGGCAAACGCCGGGCAATCCCAACCGCTGCTCTACAAAGAAGGACGCTGCGGGAAGATTGAATTGACTGGCTTTCCGCTGGGCATTTTTGAAGATGTGACCTACGACGAATGGGGAGTTACGCTGGAACCGGGAAACATTCTTGTATTTCACTCGGACGGAATCGCGGAGACCATGAACAGCGAAGGCCAGTTTTTCGGCACCACGCGGATTATGAAACTGATCGAACAGCACCATAAAGCATCCGCAGCGAAAATTGCCGACGTGATTCTGCACGAGGTGGATTGGTTCGCTCAAAGCGCTGCGCTTTCCGACGACCGGACCCTCGTGGTCGCGAAAGTCCGATGAGCCATTCGAATGATTCGTCTTCACGCATACTAAAATATGTGGATCCCGCTTCTTTCACGCCGCATTTCGGGTGGAAGGAGAGCGGAACGCGCAGTGCGAGCGGTGAAGAAGTCGTGTGCGAGAGAGTGCCGCTGGATTCCGTGGCGCAGAAATTTGGCACGCCAACGTACGTCTATAGCCGCACGGCAATCGATGACGCCTATGGGGAGCTGCACAAGGGGCTTGGCGCGCTGCCGCACACTTTGTGTTTTGCCGTAAAGTCCAACGGAAATCTGTCCATCCTGAATCATCTGGCCAAGCGGGGAAGCGGTTTTGACATTGTATCCGGAGGGGAGCTGCATCTACTGCAGCGCATCGGCGTGCGCGGCGATCGCGTTGTTTTCTCCGGAGTCGGCAAGGATAGGCACGAAATTCGTGAAGCGCTGAACTATCGAGCCGGTGCGCGCGGCGTACGCAAGGGAATATTGCTTTTCAACGCCGAATCCGAAGCGGAACTCGATATTTTGGTGGAAGAGGCAGCTCGGCTGGCGGGACAGGGAGGCAAGCCACCGGCGGCCGCGATCCGGGTGAATCCGGATGTCCAAGCCGGCGGGCATCCACACATTGCAACAGGGCGTCACGAACACAAATTTGGCTTGGAGTGGTCCGAGGCGAAACGACTCTACCTTGCGCATCGCGATTCGAAGTGGGTCCGCTGGCGGGGAATCAGCGCGCATATCGGTTCACAAATTGCGGCGCTGATGCCATTTCGCCGCGCACTGCGGCGGCTGGCTGGATTTGTCGGGGAGTTGCGCCGCGCCGAAATCGATCTTCGCTACCTGGATTTTGGGGGCGGGCTTGGGGTGCGATATTCCGACCAGAAGCCGCCGACGCGGACGGAGTATGCGCGGCTGGTTTCGCAAATGGTGCGCAAACTTGGGGTGCACCTCTTGCTGGAGCCTGGGCGTTCGATTATCGCTCCGGCAGGTGTTCTCCTAACGCGCGTCGTTTACACGAAAACGAATCGGGGCAAGACGTTTGTGATCGTGGACTCGGCGATGAACGACTTAATGCGCCCGGCGCTTTATGGGGCGATCCACCCAATTACCAAAATTGCGCGGGAAGGGAAAGAGAGTGACGGCGGCCGCAAACGAGTCGACATTGTCGGACCGGTTTGCGAGACGGGCGATTGCTTCTTGAAAGATTGGCCGCTCGGGGAAGTGAAAGCCGGCGACCTGCTCGCGATTTGGGTTGCCGGGGCGTACGGAATGTCGCAAGCGTCAAACTACAATGCGCGATGCCGCCCCGCTGAAGTCTTCGTGGAAGAGAACCGCTTTTGGCTGATTCGCCGGCGCGAAACTCATAGAGATTTGCTTCGAACGGACGTTCTGGCTGAAAAGTCCTCCTCTGCTATTTCAGTCCCACCAAGCTGCTGAAAAGTCCTCTCACTGTCATCCCGAGCGAAGCCAGGGATCTGCTTTTTGCAAAAATCCGGGGGAAAGAAGATTCCTCGTCACCTGCGGCTCCTCGAAATGACGCGAATGAGAGTTTCTCAGCATCCTGTTACGCTTCGCCCCATTTCAGCTTGCTGCGCAAAATATCGAAGTAGGGTTTTTTGGGCGGCTGGATGAGCTTCAGCCGCTCTTTGGCGCGGGAGACGCGGATAAGATCCGCTGGTTGCAATGGGATACCACGCTGTCCGTCGAGGGTCAGAAAAACGGACTCGGTGTCTCCGGAGAGCTTCATTTCGATGAAAGACGAGTCGCGGATTACCAGTGGGCGGTCACTCAGGGTGTGAGGACAGATGGGCGTGATCACGAAGGATTCCACGGCGGGATGCACGATGGGTCCGCCGGCGGAGAGAGAATAGGCAGTAGAGCCAGTGGGGCTGGCCACGATGAGGCCGTCGGCGCGGTAGCGGCAGACAAAATCGCCGTCAATGGCGAGTTCCAGCTCAATCATGCGGGCAAGCGCGCCTTTATTGATCACCACCTCGTTCAACACGATTTGATGATCGATCACTTTGCCAGCGCGCTCGAGCTCGACGCGGATCATGACGCGTTCGCTCAGCGAAAAACGACCCTCGAGTGTGTCATCGAGGGCCGGGTGGAGCTCTTCCAGAGTGAAACTGGTAAGGAAGCCCAGGCTGCCCATATTGATGGGCAGGATGGGAATCCCGCGCGGGGCGGCCAGACGCGCGGCGGCAAGCATGGTCCCGTCGCCCCCCAGCACCAGCAGTAATTGCGACGCGTCCGCCACATGCTGGCGAGTCTGACCCTTCGAACCGCCCGGCAAAGAGTTAGCCGTCTCTTCGTCAATGAAGGTTTGGATGCCGCGCGCATCGAGCCATTTCAGCAAGGACGGAACAACCACCGCGAGATTCGAACGGCGAGGGCGAGAAATGATGCCTATGGATTGGAAAGATTGTCCGGGGCGCATGTGCGTCTGCGATTCTACTCCAGGGCCTTTTTGCTTGCGTGGAGAAAATATTCCTGATTGCCTTCGGCTCCCAGCAGGCGGCTCGGGCGAACTGATAGGCATTCCAGACCAACGGATTCGGTGCATTCGCGTACAGTTCGAATCGCCTGATCGTGAAGTTCTTGGTCTTCCACGATTCCCCCGTGGCCAATCTCCTCGCGGCGCAATTCGAATTGCGGCTTGATGAGGATGAGAAAAGTGGCGCTGGGCTTTGCCAGGGCTATTGCGGGCGCGATTACCTTCCGGACTGAAATAAAAGAAACATCAATCACCACGATGTCGACGCTTTCGGGAAGGTCTTCCACGCGCAGCTCACGCGCATTCCGCTCGATGGGAATCACTCGAGGATTCTGCCGCAGCTTCCAGTCGAGCTGCTCGACGTTTACATCGACGGCGTAGACGCGCTGCGCGCCGTGCTGGACCAGGCAATCCGTGAAGCCACCGTTCGAAGAGCCGATATCCAGGCAGGTGCACCCCGCCGGCTCGACAGCAAAGTCTTCCAGCGCGCCTTCCAGCTTAAGCCCGCCGCGGCTGACAAATCTTTGCAGCCGACTGTTGATTTCAATGCGGGCGTCTCCCGCGACGGGCATTCCCGCCTTATCCACTCGTTGACCGTCCACCTGAACCTCACCGGCGAGAATCATAGCCATGGCTTTCTGGGGAGAGTCGGCGCAGCCTCGCTCGACGAGAAGAAGATCGAGGCGTTTGCGGGCTGTCTTTGGTTTCATGGGGCGATCAAACCATCAAGCGCGTCGAAGCACGAGGAATTCGGCGATCTCGCGAAGGCGTACGGCGCGATCCGCGTAGGGAGCGAGCTCAGCAATGGCATTGGTTGCCAGATCGTTGGCGATCTGATGAGAGCGTTCCAATCCGTAAACTGCCGGATAGGTCGCCTTTTGCTGGGCCATATCTTTTCCTGCGGTCTTGCCAAGTGCTGCGGAGGACTCCTCGACATCAAGAATGTCGTCGGTGACCTGGAAAGCCCAGCCGATGGTTTCGCCGAATCGCCGCAGGCGCGCGACATCTTCGGCACTGGCGCCTGCGCACAAGGCGCCAGCCGTGATCGAGGCACGGATCAGCGCCGCGGTTTTCGAGCGGTGAATGTACTCCAGCATTTGCGGATCGACGGGCTTGCCCTCGGCTTCGATGTCAGCGACCTGGCCGCCGACCATCCCATTGACAGTGCCGGCGGCAGAAGCAACTTCGGTGAGGATGGAGGCGCGGCGCTCCGCGGCGGCGGGAGTCGCGCCGATGGTTTCAAACGCCAGTGTTAAGAGTGCGTCGCCTGCGAGGATGGCGATGGCTTCGCCGAATTTCTTGTGACATGTTGGCTTGCCTCGGCGGAGGTCATCGTTGTCCAGGGCCGGCAGATCGTCGTGAATCAAGGAGTAGGTGTGGATAAATTCGATGGCGCAGGCGGGGTGAAGCGCGGGTGCGACATCGCTGGCAAAGATTCGCGCTGTCTCGAGGCACAGGATGGGGCGGATGCGCTTTCCACCGGCGAAAACGCTGTAACGCATGGCGGTATGAATGGAAGACGGTTGTGCGGTTTCGGCCGGGAGCAGCCGCTCCAGAGCGGCGTCGACGGTCAGGCGGTCTTCTTCGAAGAATGGAGGAAGTTTCATTTCAGCAGGGAATTGGCGCGCGAGAGGCTGCCGTGGCACATCACGATTCAGTCTCCCGCTCGGGATCGAACGGCTCGGGGGCAAGCTTGCCATCGGCTTTCTTCAAGAGAATTTCCACCCGGCCCTCCGCCTCTTCCAGTTGCTTCTGGCACTCACGGGAGAGTGCCACGCCTTCTTCGAAAAGTTTCATCGCGTCGTCCAAAGAAAGCTGCGGGCTTTCCAGGCGGCGCACGACTTCCTCGAGGCGGGCAAGCGAGCGCTCAAAATCGGGCTTTTTCGGCGGTTCGGGTTTCTTGGGAGCAGGTGAATTCACGCGATCGTCCCGTATCCTTTAGTGGCGCTTACTTCTGGCAGCGCCCGCAGCAGTAGGTTGACCGGCCCCCCTGCGTAATGCGCTGGATAGGCTCTCCGCAGCGGCGGCAGGGTTTTCCCTCGCGTCCGTAAGCGCGAAGAATACTTTCCAAACCTTGGAACCACCACGCCGGATCCCGAAAGTCGGGCGCCGGATGCAGACAGCATTCTAAGGCACGCGCGAGAACGGACACAATTGCTTTGTGCAAGCGGCGCGCTTCCTGCGGTTGCAAGGTGTTGGCGCGGCGGCGAGGATTGAGACGTGCGTGCCAGAGCGATTCGCAAGAGTAGATATTCCCGATGCCGGCGACTTTTGTTTGATCCAGCAGGAAATCCTTCAAGGGACGCTTTGACACGGCGAGCAATTGGATGAAACGGCTGGAGTTGAAATCGCGCGAAAGGGCGTCAATGCCCAGGACGCTGAGGCCGGGGCAATCATCAGCGGATTCCCAGGCGTGAACACGGCCAAAGTGGCGGCGATCGGCGAAACCGAGGACGCCTTTGTCCAGTTCGAGGGCCACATCCACGTGCATACCGTTTTCACCCTGATTCGCACGTTCCAGCAGTTCTTTGCCATTCGAAAACCATAGGAGTTGGCCATCGAGTCGAAAATGCATTGTCAGTAGCCCGCGGTCCAAGACGAGGAGCACATATTTGCCTTGGCGATCGACGGCGCGAATGCGGCGGCCCCGCGCGTGGCGGGCGACATACGAAACGGCTTGCGGCTTCGTGGCGATGGGGTGAAAGACGTGAACGCAGCGGATTCGCCGATCTTGAATGAGAGGACGGAGCGTGCGAACGACAGCTTCCACTTCCGGGAGTTCAGGCATGAGCGCTATACGGAATCAAGAACCAGGCTTGAGAGTGAGTGTGTGCTTCCGCGCCTTGGCCTCGGCAGCATCGCTGAATGGCGCGAAAATGGGTTTTCCTTCGTACCAGTAGGAAAACTGATCGGAGTAATGGCTGCTGCCGGGCTGGCCAGATTGCCCCGCAGGAATGAGCAGAATGGATTCATCCCAGTTTCCGGGGTTACCGACGAAGCGCATCGCCGGGCCGAACGTCTTTCCGGCCGCGCGTATGCTGTACGCTGTTCCGGACTGCGGCTTATCGGTGATGCTGAGAAATTGTTTCAAGAGGCCTTGACGTCCGAGGGCATGGTACATGTCCAGAGAGTTGAAGTTCTTCCATGCCCAGTCTTCGACCCGCTGGCTTTTGCTCTGCTCGGCCAGCCTGGTCACGGCGAGGTCGGCGGCGGCCACGAGCAATTCGTCATAGTTCTTATAAACAGCGGGCAGCCATTTCGCGGAACGGTCGGTCAAAATCTTCTGCAAAAACGTGGTGCTTCGCCACTGATAGAGATTGGTGTCTTTTCCAAGGAAGGGCTCGAGGAGGAGATCAATGGCGGCCCGGCGCGTGGCCTGCAGAAAGGAAACTTCGGGGGAGTTGGCATCGGCAATTCCGGTCCAATCCTTGAGGCCGTCGATCAGTTTTTGGGAGCGCGCATCCTTTGGTTTCGCGGATTTCGCGGCGGCGGACAATTGATCCGCCAGAAAGACGTGAGGGTAGCTGTACGTGTCGGTCTGAATCTTGAGCATGTCTTCAGGCCGCAAATCGTGGCGGTCGTGAAGTAGATCGTAGATGCGTGCCGTGCGGTACGGATCGTACCAGCGGTCGGTCAGGTAAGGCTTGTAACTTGGGCCGACGACACGCGCATTGGCTGTAGCGATCAAACCCGAATCAGGGTTGAGCGCTTGAGGAAGCTGGTCGAAATGGAGATAGCCGGTCCACTCGTAGTCATCGGTATCTCCGGGAACAGGCACTTCGCCATGTCCCTTCTTTCGTAGCGGCACGCGCGCGGCCATGATGTATCCGATGTTGCCTTCGACGTCGGCGTAAACGATGTTCTGGGCAGGTCCCCAGACGCGCTTCATTGAGTCACGAAATTCCTTCCAATTCTGCGCTTTCCCGAGCCAGGTGTAGCTGTTGGAGAGCCCGCCCGGTTCGGTTGCCGTCCAGCGGAGGGCGTAAGCTTTGTCGCCTTCGTGATGAACGATGGGGCCGTGGCGCGTGACAGTGACCTTCAAGTGTTCGTCGGGTCGACCCTTGATATGGATGGTTTCATCGATGATTTCAGCTTTCACCCAAGCGCCTTTGACGCGATATTCGTCCGGAGAGGCTGGATTGAATGTTTCGATGTAGAGATCCTGAACGTCGGCGCCGTTATTGGTGAAGCCCCAGGCGATGCGGTCGTTGTGGCCGATGATGACCATGGGCGCGCCGGGCAGGGTGAAGCCTTTGACATTCCAGCCGGGAGCGGTGAGATGAATTTCGTACCAGATGGAAGGAATGGTCAGATCGAGATGAGTGTCGTTCGCGAGCAAAGGTTTACCTGTCGCGGTATGCGCGCCGCTCACGACCCAGTTGTTGCTGCCGAAACCCTGGCGTATGTCGTTCGAAGCTCCTTCCAGAAATTTTTGAACGGACTGTGCGAGCGCGGAAGTTAGATCAGGAGCGCTGTCTGACGTGGCGGCACCGTTCGAAACGCCGAGGCTTGCTTTAAGAACCGTGTCGGGTTGCATGTCGTCGTCATCATCTTCATCGTCTGCATCCGCGGCGGAGCGCTGTGAGCCATCATTGGAGACAGTGGGGTCTCCCACGACGAAATGGTCCATGGCGGCTTCTTCCGAGAAGAGATCCTTTGCGCGATCGGCTCCAGCGCGTTCGATGACTTTGGCGCGATTCAGTTCTTTTTCCCAGGTGTCTGTAAGAGTTCGATACATATAAGCAGAGATAGCGAACGTATCGGAAGGCCGCCACGGAGCCGGCTTGTAGCGAAGGAGCGAGAATTCAAGAGGGAGATTGTTCTTGTGCCGCTCGATGAACTTGTTCACGCCGCGCGCATAGGCGTCCATGATTTTGGCGGCGTCGGGTTCGAGGAGGGTGGCTTCGCGGTCCGCGGCGCGGCTGAAGCCGTAAGCGCGAAATTCCTTGTCGATGGGGATGGTTACAGGTCCAAGGATCTCCGAAAGCTGGCCACGAGCGGCGCGGCGGAGCAGATCCATTTGCCAGAGACGGTCCTGCGCCATTACGTAACCCTGGGCCTCTGCGAGATCTTCCACTGACGCTGCACGGATGTGCGGCACGCCCCAGCGATCGCGTTCGACGGTGACCTCCTTTTGGAGACCGGGCAAAAAGGCGTTCCCGTCGATCTGCGGCAGCGGGCGGTAGATAAACCACCAGGCCGCGGAGGCTGTGGCAATCACCACAATGGCAAAGATCCAGTAGAAGATCCGAAGAATGATTCGCAAGGTTGCTCCCACACAAGTTTGGCAAAAATTGAGTGTAGAGGAGGCGCCTCGCGCGCGCAACCAACTCGACGACGAGCGTGATCTCGAGGGCTGCGTTTGAACTCCAATTCACAGCGTATCTCGTGGCTTGTGATACGGAGCACGCCGTTCCCATCTGACTTCGCGAAATTCATCACGCGCCGCCGGGAGAGGAATTCGGGCTTGTGCTAGCATCATTCAGATGACCGATGGTGCCAGCAAGAGCGGGACACGAACTTGAGAATTCTTGGAATTGAATCTTCGTGCGATGAGACCGCGGCGGCGGTAGTGGCCGACGGGCGCGAAATTCTGTCCAGCGTTGTTGCTTCGCAGATCGATATTCACCGGAAATATGGCGGCGTGGTGCCGGAGCTGGCGTCGCGGGAACACTTGCGGCAAATCGTGCCGGTGGTGCGCGAAGCCATCGCCCAGGCGGGGATGCAGCTGGCCGAAGTGGATGCGATTGGCGTGACGCAAGGGCCTGGGCTGGTGGGAGCCCTGCTGGTTGGAATTACGTATGGAAAAACGCTGGCGCAGGCGCTGGGCAAGCCGCTCGTACCGGTGAATCATCTTGAAGGGCACGTTCATGCGGTTTTTCTGGAAGCGCACAAGGCTGGGCAATCCGCTAAATTGCCTGCGGTGTGCTTGATTGTTTCGGGCGGCCACACCGTTCTGTATGAAGTAAAGTCTGAAGATCCGAACGCGCAGGCTGCCGGAGCGAAGCTGCTTTATCGAAAGCTGGGCCAGACGCGGGACGATGCGGCGGGCGAAGCCTACGACAAAGTGGCCAAGCTGCTAGGCCTGGGATATCCGGGCGGACCGATTCTGGATCGATTGGCGGCGGTTTCGAATGGCGGGTCTGCGCCGGTGAAGTTCGGGCCGACGAAAATGAAGGGGAACGCGCTGGACTTCAGCTTCAGCGGATTGAAGACGGCGGTGCTCTATCACGTGCGGGAGCATCCCGAGTACGCGCCGGAGATTCGCGCTCGGGAGGCAGCGCTGCAGCGTGGCGAAAGAAATTTCGAGCAGTTGCTGCCGCTGTGTTCACCGCAAACACTGGGGCTGGTGCGGGAATTTCAGAATGCCGTGGTGCGCGACCTGGTCGACCGCACGATGTGCGCCGCGGAAGAGCTCGCGGTGGAAAGCGTGCTGGTTTCTGGCGGCGTGGCGGCAAACTCTCAATTGCGCGCTACGTTTGAACGCCGGGCAAAATCTGCCGGCGTCGAAGTGTTCTTCCCCAGCCGCGCACTTTCAACCGACAACGCGGCGATGATCGCGGCGGCAGCTTATTCCCGTTTCCGGGCGGGCGTTATCGCGGACACAACTCTCAACGCCGACCCTAGCCTCGCCCTCGCGTAGAGAATCCGAAATATGTTGAATCTCCGCTGAGCGTATTCTGCATTTGGATTGTGCCAATCCTGCGTGCAGGGCTCTCTTCATCGGTAAATCATTAGTCCCACCGGATTTGTTTGTAGAGCGCGCGAAGCCGTTTTCCTTTCGCAGGATTGATCATTTCCACGAACCCGATCCGGCCCTCGAGGTGCAAACGGAAGTGCGGGTGAGCCGCGCGGTTCTGGTTCTCCGGCCCAAGGCGGACACAGTTCGTGAGGGTGGCTTTGAGACTATCGAAGTCTTTTCGGATGACATTCGAATGTTGATTGACGACAAGGCCCGCCAAATGTTGCCGCACACCCTGCCGCATGATCCGCGTCTTGCGATGATTCACGTGGAAACCCTCTTCCATCAGAATCGCGGCGACGTGCGTGGTAAATCGCTCCGCGCACCTTTCGAATACTTCGCCGCCGGAGAATGCCAGATCGTCCGCATATCGCGTGTAGACTGCTCCAACCGATTTTGCCAGACCCGCCAGACGGCAGTCCGCCCGATATGCACAAAGGTTGGCAAGCGCTGGCGAAGTCGGAGCGCCTTGAGGCAGATGCGGCCGACGATAAAGGGAACGCGGCTCCCGTAGATAAACGGGATTGAGGTCGAATGCGGCTCCATTCCACACGCCGCGGGGTGTGGCGTTCGTGCAAATTCCCCCAAGCAGATCGGCAACCGCCTCCGGATAGCCCAAGGTGCGAAAGAAGGCTTGAACCCTCGCACCCGCCAGCGAAGGGAAAAAATCTCGCATGTCCATGCGCAGGACCACGCGCTGGCCTGTGTGGGGAGCGACAAACGTTTTGATCGACCGTCCCTTAACGAAACCATGAGCCGCGGGATGAGTCGGAATCCTGCCAAGTATGTGCTCCAGAATATGCCGCTGCAGTTCCTTCAGACGTGCCTTGGGGGCTTCAATCAATCGAATGCTACTAGAGTCCTTCGCCAGCACGCGGTAATGATAATGTCTCAGCTTTGGAAAATTCTTCTTATAGGCTAGTGCCTTGAGATCGGCGAACCACTCAAGTTCACCGATGGTGAGCCCAAGCAAGTCCGCCAAGGCTCCGACGGACTCGATGACCGGAACATTCCACGTCGAGGCCGCTCCAAAAGGCTGCATCCGCTGCGCTTCGCTCATCCAGTGCTGTATCGGCAATTCGTTGAAATGCTTCGCCCACGCACGCCTAAATCCCGGGTCATGAAGAAAAAACTTGACCACTTGGCGATGGCGCGGACGTGTGCGCCCAGCAAGAG
>Ga0099830_10001149_pt1 | contig 13100 bp, 10 predicted proteins | sample CZO8metaG_4_FD_79337 | JGI IMG/M metagenome (GOLD analysis project Ga0099830, IMG submission 79337) | Vadose zone soil microbial communities from the Eel River Critical Zone Observatory, Northern California, USA - CZOApr15con2H3.8 metaG | ecosystem: Environmental > Terrestrial > Soil > Vadose...
AAGAGGGGCTGTACCCTCGGTCAGGCGTTCAATCTAAAGCACATAACTCGTACTAGCCCGCTTTCCCTATTGCCCTAACAAACCTTCTTTCCGTAAACTACGTCTCATAGTGAGAGCTACTGTATCGTTCCCGAACAGCGGCTTTCCATTTTTGGAACGTAAGTCTTTTGTTTTGAGTCAGCTTCTTTTGGCTGACGGAGTGCAGAAGCAGTACTGTGCACGTTGCGGAATCCGCGCAGTCTGCAAGTCACGCTTTCCGGTTGACTTGCCGATAAGAGCAGTACCTAGGGCAACTCCGCTTTCACGCGAATTTCGATCAGAGGTAAACGGCGAATGACACCATCCACCCGGCTCGGAAAAACAACTCTCGCAGTGTTCCTCGCCGCGTGTTGCGTCTGCCCGCCACCCTCCAACGCCGATCCCGCTCTTGCAAAACCGGCCAGGCCCACGCGCTCCTCGAGACATCATCATTACGTTCGTGAAAAGGGCGTCGATCCGACGCTCGGCGATATTGCCGCTAACGACGATCCCATCGTTCGCGCCGCCGCCATTGAGGCTCTTGGCCGCTACAACGGTTCCGTGGTCGCAGTCGATCCCAACACTGGACGCATTCTCACCGTCGTGAATCAGAAGCTTGCCTACTCCGACGGCGCTATTCCTTGCTCCACCATCAAGCCCACCATCGCTCTCGCCGCGCTCGAAGAAAACGTCATCACCCGCGACACCATGCTGAAAGTCGGCCGCCGCAAGTACATGAATTTGACCGATGCCATGGCTCACTCCAACAATCAATTTTTCGAAGAGCTTGGGCGCCGCATGGGCTTCGATACAGTTTCGCGTTACGGCCGGCTGCTCGGTCTCGGCGAACTTGCTGGATACAACTTGCAGGACGAACATCCTGGCGCGTTTCCAATGGTCCCTCCGCTGAAGGGCGGCGTGGCGCGCATGTCCAGCTTCGGTGAAGGAATTCAGATGACGCCGTTCCAACTGGCGTCACTCGCTGCCGCATTCGCCAACGGCGGCACTCTCTATTATTTGCAGTACGGTGTCTCTGGCGAAGAAGTCAGCGCGTTTGTTCCGCGCATCAAGCGTGAACTAAATATCGGCCCGCTGCTTCCTGAATTGCGCGAAGGCATGCTGGCCGCGGTTCTCTATGGCACCGGCAAGCGCAGCTTCGATGCTGGCGGCGATGAAATGCCCGCTGGAAAAACTGGCACCTGCTCTGATCAGATTTCTCATGTCGGCTGGTTTTTGACTTACGCCGATGAAGCCCATCCCAGAATTGCACTCGCCGTGCTGATTCGCGGCAACAGCTCACGCATCAAGGGTCCGCTCGCCGCTGGCGTCGCAGGCCATATCTACCGCCGTTTACGTGAACAAAATTATTTCGCACAGCCTACGGTGGCGACGAATTTGGCAGCGATCGCTTCCGGCCACTGATTTCTCTATCCTTCGCTGCGTACTTCGCAGCCAGCAACCCTTGTAAAGTCTTCTCGTCCGTATTCTCGTGCAACTCTTCGTTATTCAGCAGCCATTGCCCGTTCGACGCGTTTGTAATTCGCGATGTCGGCGCGGATTTCGAGCCTGTTGATCATCGCCTGCGCGTCAAAATTCATCTTCTGATGTAGCGCGGCTACAGCCCGGCGCGCGCCCGCGATAGCGTCGCTATTTTCCCATTCAACTATGGTCACGAAGTTGAATTCACCAGGACCAGACGTTTGTTCCAGGATGGCTTCTCGCACAAAACCAGCCTGGGTTCTGAGAACCTCGTGTGTCGCGTGAACTCTCGTGAGAAACTCCTCGCGAGCGTGCGCTGGTACGACGAATTTATCGACTCTAAATATTTCTTCGCTCATTCTGAAATCGCCTCCTCGATTGTTTTGCTGAACGCAAAATCCTATAAGGGCCTGGGTGGAGGGTCCGTCAGTAAATTACAGGGAGTTTGGAGTAGCCGGTGGCGGTGTCTTCTATGGCGCGCAGCACCAGCAAGGTGCGGTCGTCGTGCGGAGGGATTCCCGCGCCGCTGAATTCGTCAGTAGCGCGAAGAATTGCGCCGGAAATATTTTCGACGCAGGAATTCGCGGGAAGGGAAGTGATCAAAGCGGAAAGACGTTCAATGCCGAACTCTTCGTGCTTGGAATTTTCCGATTCAAGAATTCCATCGGACGCAAAAATAACCACGTCGCCGACCTGCAAGCCCAGCGTGAAGATCGTATAGTCCGCTTCCGGGAACAGGCCCAACGGGATGCCGTCAACGGCAAGTTCCGTCAGTTGGCCGTTGCGCAGCAGCAGTGGGTGCGTCCCTCCCGCATTTGCGATCGTGAGCGTTCGGTCGGAAGCTTCGTACACAGCGAAAGTAAGCGCGATAAAGCGAGCTTCCAGGCGCGCGGCATGCAAGCGGCGATTGAGCACGGCCAGCATATCGGCGGGCGCAAGCGTGTGTTCGACGGTCAGCTCACGCAGCATACCGATCGCCAGCGAGCCGTAGAGCGCGGCAGCGGTTCCTTTGCCAGAGACATCGCCCAGAGCAAGCGCCAGCCGACCTTCTCCATACTGCAGAAAATCGTAAAAGTCGCCGCCCAATTCGCGCGCAGGGACGTAGGCGGCGGTGATATCGAGGCCGGGAACTTCCCGCGCGCCACGCGGCAGGAGCTGCAATTGAATTTCCCGCGCGGTGTCCAAATCATTCTGCAAACGATCTTGGTTTTCGCGCGCGTCCTCATACAGCCGCGAATTTTCCAGTGCGATGGCAATAAACGAACCGAGCGCCATCAGCATGCGTTCGTGTTGCGCGGTGAATGCGGCGTAACGCTTGCTTTCCAGATCGAGCACGCCTACCAGGCGGTCTTGCAGCAGAAGAGGAATTACCAGCTCGGAGCTGACCACTTCGCACGTGTCGCAAGGAATATAGCGAGGGTCCAGGCGCACATCGTCCAGACGGATGGGTTTGCGCGAAGCGGCTGCGTGACCAGTGATGCCTTGATTCAGATTGACGCGAAAGCGCGAGGGAATGGAGTTTTCGTAGTGCATGGCGAAAACGCCTTCCAGAAGCTGCGACTTTTCGTTCCACAGCATCACCGTGAAGACGTCGTAATTAACGATTTTCTTTACGCGTTCCGCGATGCGGCGAAGCAGCTCTTCGCGGTCGAGAATGGAGGTCAGTTCACGGCTCACGTCGTAAAGCAGTCCAAGCGTTTTCGCCTGCTCCGGAAACGCGGTAAGCAGGGATTGCGGCACGGCGTCGACTTCCCCCGATGGGGGAAGCGCGGCGAGTTGGGAAAGTTCGTCCACGGTAGAAATCGAACCTGGTATCGCTAGAGATGACCTAGACATAGGATGCCTGATTCAGGTTTGATTCGCGAGCGCCGAATTGGTTTCATCGGCTGATTGTTGCGGTTCTTACGTTCCCCATCCGCTCGGTGATGGGCTAGACTTAACCTCACCTGTCATATGCAGCTTTCTCCCGGCGATAAACCTGGCCCTTACGAAATCCTCGCTTCCATTGGCGCGGGAGGTATGGGAGAAGTGTATCGCGCCCGAGACACGCGTTTGAATCGGGACGTCGCAATCAAAGTTTCCGGTGCGCAGTTCAGCGACCGATTGGAACGTGAAGCCAAAGCCATCGCCGCGCTGAATCATCCCAACATCTGCCAGATTTACGATATCGGCCCGAATTATATAGTCATGGAGTACGTTGACGGAGCGCCGATTGTTTCCCGTGAACACCCACAGGCTCTTGCTCCGGCGGAGGCCCTGCGGCTCGCCACGCAAATCGTAGCAGCGCGTGAAGCTGCGCACACCAAAGAGATCATTCATCGAGATCGTTCGCTTTTCCCCTCGGTCCGGGTGGCGGTGCACAATCTCGCTGGCAGTTGCACCAGTTCCTAGAACCTCGACATCGGCGGAAATGAAATGATGCGCCGTTAGGAGTGCGGCAAGCTGATCCGGATGGTTGTCAGTTCCCGGCGAGCGCGATGCGGTCGAGGTATTTCGTTACCTCATCCCACCGACCTTGTTTCGTCGCGAGAGCCACGTAACCATCGGGACGCACGAGCCAAAGTCCGCCTGCATGCAATGGTTCTCGTAAATCCGGCTCCAACAAATTTGCATATCTGGCAAGCAATTGCTTAACAGTTTCACCGCTGGATTGAGCAAAGAGCGCAAATCGTGGCGTTGCGCCCGCGCCCACTGGGAGCTCTTTTTCGCGAATCGGAGCGCGTTCTCCTGCAAGGGGTCCTCTGTGGAGGTGCTGGCCACCGCCGTTCAACGGACTTTCGGGATAGCCGATGGAAAGTTCCGTCACCGCATCGGCCGCCTTCTTCAACACCGGCGAAAGACCGAAGACCAGCGAAGCGACGTGATTGCGAATGGATTGTTTGATGGCCCCTCTCATAATGGCGACCTCCGTCAATCGGCCTGCGCCCTTGAGTACCGCGTTTCCGACCGCGCTTCGCTCAATGCTGTAGCTAGCCAACAGGGGCTCCGCCGCGCAGGTCCCGCGACATACCAGAGCGAGTTTCCATGCCAGGTTGCAAGCATCCTGAATGCCGGTGTTCATTCCTTGTCCGCCCGCCGGACTGTGGATGTGCGCGGCATCTCCGGTCAGAAACACACGGCCCACACGATATTCCGCTACCTTGCGTTCGTTGATGTGAAACGCCGCCAGCCATATCGGATTCGAGGCGGTAATTCCGCCTGGCCCTCGCTCATCGAGGATTGCCTGCACCTCTGCCAGTGTCGGGTCATGGGGAGCGGCAGCGCCCAGCCAGTTTCCCACATCAGCAATTACGCGATAGCGAGGCGGAACGATTGGGAAGGTGGCCAGGATTCCAGCGCAGTGCCATGAAATGTTGATTTCCCCAGGATCGGGCAAGCCGCTGAGGTGGACATCGGCAAGTATCCAGTTGCTGGGCATGGTCTCACCCACAAACTCCATACCGAGTTGATGACGCACCGTGCTATGGGCGCCATCGCAGCCGATGAGCCATCCGCTGGCAAACTTCTCTTCCTTTCCGTCCGGGCCGCGCAGGGTCGCGACGACGCCGTCCGCATTGGCAACAGATGCTGTTAGCTCAACGGTTCGCTCGACCTTCACGGCAAACGTGTTTAAATGTTCCTCCAGTAATCGTTCCGTGTCGCACTGAGGAATCATTAGGGCGTAAGGATGCGGACTGGCTACACGGTCTACTTTGATATGCGCGATTTGCTTAACGCCCGCAGCGATGTTCGCGCCGGTTACCTTAAGACCTGCGGACAGGAATGGCGCTGTACAACCCATGCGGTCCAGCATCTCAAGGCTTCGACTCCACATCACGATCGCCTTGGACTTGTCAGTTCGCTGCGCAGCCTTCTCGACGATTCGTACGGAGACGCCATAGCGCGCGAGTTCGGCCGCCATCGTCAGGCCGACCGGACCGGCACCCACGACAAGAACGTTGCTATTCAGAGCGACATCCTGCTTTCGCTAAAGCTCCAGAGAGAATGCCATAAGACCACACGCGAATTCTAAAAGCTAATCCAGCGGGAGCCGTGAAATATCGCACCGCATTTTATTTTCCAAGTGCCCGATACGTCGCCCAGCCGGACATCTGGAATCCCCGAAACGCCGCTAATGTGGTCGCCAGGAACGCCTGCCGCCGAGGTCTGAATTCTAGCTTTTAGTGGCCACATTCATTTCTCGAACGCTCCGCCTCGTAGCTGTCTCAGATTGGGACACTCGGAAATGTGTTGTCTTAAGCACTAGTTTTAGTACCCCGTGTTCGATAAGAGACAGAAATTAATTACCTTCAGAGATACCGTTCATGCCAGTTAAGTATGACGAATCTGCGGGCGCTGTCGCGCGAGGAGCGAACTGGTTGCGAAGCTGAATGGAAGGAACAATGACCAAATCTATTCTGCCCCCAAAAATACTTCTGATTGAAAACGATCCGGCCGGCGCCGTTAGGATTCGCGCGGCGCTGGTCGAGACAAGTAGCGGTACGTTCGACGTGGAATGGGTTCGCCAACTTTCCGAGGGCCTTGCGCGCCTGAGCAAAGGAGGAATTGACGCTGTCTTGCTCAAGTTGTCCCTGCCCGATAGTCACGGTATCAAGACATTCGACAAGCTATTCAGCGCCGCTCCCGACATCCCGATTTTGATTCTCGGCAACGGCAACGAACCCCTGGCGAAGGAGGCGGTGGCGCACGGCGCACAGGATTATCTCCTGGCGGGTCACGTCGATAGCTATTCGCTGCCGCGCGCGCTGCGCAACGCGATCGAGCGCAAGGCCGTCGAGGATGCATTGTACATCGAAAAAGAACGCGCGGTGGTCACCCTCAACTCGATTGGTGACGCCGTTCTCTGCACCGACATTTCCGGGAATATCACCTATCTCAATCTCGTTGCGGAGACTATGACGGGTTGGCGACGCGAAGAAGCCATTGGCAAGCCTCTCGCCGAAGTCTTCCGAATTGTTGATGGCGCCACGCACGATACCGCTCGAGACCCCATGGAAATGGCCGTCGAGCAAAATAGGACGGTGGGACTGACTGCGAATTGCGTGCTCATCCGCCGCGACGGATTTGAATCCGCCATTGAAGATTCCGCGGCGCCCATCCACGACCGGGTGGGCCGCGTCACCGGAGCGGTGATCGTTTTCCACGACGTGAGCGCGGCGCGGGCCATGTCCGTGAAAATGACACACTCCGCGCAGCACGACGTCGTCACAAATCTGCCCAATCGCCTGTTGCTTAACGATCGGATAACTCAGTCGATTGCCTTGGCTCTTCGCCAGAATAAATCGCTTGCAGTGATCTTTCTGGATTTAGATCGTTTCAAATACATCAACGATTCGCTGGGACATAAGACCGGCGACAAGCTGCTTCGTTCCGTTTCCAAACGATTGCTGGCCAGCGTGCGGGGTTCCGACACGGTCAGTCGCCAGGGCGGCGACGAATTCGTGATCCTGCTTTCAGAGATCAGCCATCCCGAAGACGCGGCCAAGAGCGCAAAAAAGATACTTCTTTCGCTCAGCGCACCGCACTCCATCGCGGGACAAGATCTGCATATCGATGGCAGCATCGGTATCAGCGTCTACCCGGAGGACGGAAAGGATGCCGAAACGCTGATCAAGAATGCCGATACAGCGATGTATCACGCCAAGGGAACTGGCCGCAACAATTTTCAGTTCTTCAAGGGTGACATGAATCTGAGGGCTGTGGAGCGGCAATCTCTCGAAAGCAGCTTGCGCCACGCTCTCGAGCGAGAGCAGTTCTTGTTGCATTATCAGCCGAAGGTGAATCTCGACACAGGCGAGATTACAGGAGTTGAGGCGCTGATACGGTGGCAGCACCCGGACCGAGGACTCCTCTCACCTGGCCGGTTCATACCTATAGCCGAAGACTGCGGCTTAATTGTCCAGATCGGCCGTTGGGTACTCCGCGAAGCCTGTAGGCAGACGCGCGAATGGCAAGACGCCGGGTCGTTGCGGTTACCAATTGCCGTCAACGTTTCGGCGTTGGAGTTCCGCGATCCAGGTTTTGTCGACAGCGTGCGGACAGTACTCCAGGAGACTGGTTTGGAGGCACGATATCTCGAACTTGAGCTCACTGAAGGCGTCCTTTTGGAGGATGGTCAATCCACGGCCGCTGTACTTCAAGAGCTCAAAAAGATGGGAGTCCACCTTGCCGTGGATGACTTCGGCACCGGCTATTCCAGCCTCAGCTATCTTCAGCAGTTTCCCATTGATGTCTTGAAAATTGACCAGTCCTTCGTCCAGCACATCACCGGCAATCCCGATGACTCTCCGATCGTGAGCGCCATAATTGATATGGGCAAGAACCTCAAGCAGCGCGTGATTGCCGAGGGTGTTGAAACGCAGGGGCAGCTCGCATTCCTTCAGGCCCAACGCTGTGCGGAAGGACAAGGCTATCTCTTCAGCCGGCCGCTGGCCGCCGCGCAATTTGCCTATTTACTCGAGACGGGCTTAACGGAAACTCTCCTCCACTGAGGGGTCGGACCTCCTTCGCACCCGGGCATCTGGAATCTCTGAGGCGCCGCTAACGTGATAGCCAAGAACGACAGCCTTCGATGGTAGTATTTGCAGCCTGGGCCTCGCTCATGCGTTGCAAGCGCCCAGATTTTGCAAACGCGACTGGAGGTGACTGTGGCCAGCGCATCTCTTCCGAAAGACAAACGGTCGGCTCGTATCGCCATCGTTGAGCAGCACATTCGACTTGAGAACGAGCACGACCTTGAAGGTGTTCTCGGTACCTTCGGTAACAACGCGCGGTACGATGACGAGCCGTGGAGCGAACACTATACAGGCCGCAACGGAGTCGGCTTGTTCTACCAGCAGCTAATGAAGGCCCTTCCCGACTTGGAGATCGAGGTACAGCGAAGATATGTCACAGATGACGCCATCGTGGTTGAAGTGATCATTTGCGGTACGCACCTCGGCGGTTGGCGTGGCCTTCCTGCGACGGGGCGCCGAATCGAGTTCCCACTTTGCGGTGTGTACACCTTCGACGCGGATGACCGTCTTGCCGGGGAAAAAATCTACTACGACCGAGGTACGGTGTTGAGACAACTCGGCATTTTCCACGAGCCGCAAACCGTATTGGGACAAATCTCCACGTTAGCGACTCATCCCGTCACAATCGCGCGTGCTTTCGCGAGGAAGCTACTGCGCAAGTGACGCGCGACCGGGCCAAACGGAAAAAGTCCGTTCACGATGTGGTCATGCTGACGGATGCTTCAGGATCTCGGCCAACGCATGTAACCGGGCCGCGTCAGCCGGACTCGACGCGGCGGCGCTCTTTTCCAACGACGGCGCCATGCCTTCCAGCTTTTTCACCTTGCCCTTGCTCATGTGCGAACTCTCAGCGCTTTGGATTGCTTTGCGCAGTTCTGCGATCCGATTTGCCGGCAAGGCCTGCGACCGTTCCAACTGATCCAGGTACGCCTTGGCAACAACCAGCTGGGCGGGCCACGCGATTTTTTGCTGGTTCTGCACGTTCAGCTCAGACACTCGAACCGCCTTGGCCGCGTCGATTTCATTTTGCGTCAGGAATTTGCTCGGTGCCAGTTCGAAGACGTCCAGGCCGCGCGCAATCTCCGAACCGTAGATAGATCCGTTGTACCAATATGCCGACCACTCGCCGCCCAACACCAGCATCTTCGGATCGATCGGCCCGCGGTCGAAGTACGCAATCTCGAATGGATGCGCCGCGTCGGTGAAGTCCACAACGGAGACGCCGCCCTGATACCAAGCCTGCACTTCGATATCGCGCCCGGGGACAGGAATCAGCGAGCCGTTGTGCGCCACACAGTTCGCAGTATCGGCCTGCGCAGCCGGCAGCTTGTAATAGTTCGCGAAACTTAGCTTGTTTTCTTTCAGGCTGAAGATCGCATCCGCGCCCCATTTGTTCGGGTCGTTCGGACGGCACCGCGCGCCCAGCCCGCCGCCCCACTCGTCTGTGAAAACGACTTTGCTCCCATCGTTCGAGAACGAAGCCGAATGCCAGTACGAATAGTTGGGATCGTTCACCGCATCCAAGCGCTTCGGATGTACCGGGTCCTTGATGTCGAGCACGATTCCATTTCCGGAGCACGCGCCCGCCGCCAAGCCAATCGCCGAGTACACCGTGATGTCGTGGCACTGGTCGGTGTCCTGCGGCTTTTCCCCGCCCTTGCCGTGCGTGCCGCCATTGTTCAGGCCGTTCAGCGCGCCGGTCCGCGGATCGATAAATAGCCGAGGGCTGGACACTACCTTTGCATCCTGGGGCGCAGCGACCGGAACCTTAATCACGTCAATACGAAACAGCGCGGTATTTGGATCCTTGTCTGGTTTTTCGCCCGAGCATCCCGCCAGTTCTTCCGCTTGACGAACAAACGATACGCCCGACACGTAGATATAAACATTTTCCCTGTCGTTCGGATCCAGCACCAGAGTGTGCGTATGCGATCCGCGGCAGGTCTGCACCGCCGCCACTTGCTTGGGATTCTTGATGTCTGAAATGTCGAAGATCCTCACGCCGCGGAAACGGTCTTTTTGCGCTGCCGGCAAGCGACGTTCTTTTTCGTGCCCGGCTGCTGGCGGAGGCTCCGGCGGAAACCCTTGCACGCCGCAATCCAGACGTCCATTTGGCATCTCCACCGACATGAACAACAAGTTCTTGTACACCGACACATCACCCTGCCCGCCCGGACACACCATTGAAGTCAGCAGTGTGGTGTTCGCGGGATTCGAGATGTCATAGATATTCACGCCATAAAAATTTCCCTGAAATAAGTGATTACCCTGGAATGCAAGGTCGGAGTTCGCGAAAGCCAGTTGCGCGATCACCAACTGCAGCGGCTTCGGCATCTTCGCGGCGGCACCTATGCCGAGTTGCCCCAGCATCTTCTGCACCTTCGGATCATCAGGGTCAGCGGACCCGAGTTGAAATGCGTCCGGCTTTTTCACCAGCTGCAGGTGCTTCATGCCCATCGACGATTCACCCGCATCATATAGTCCCGGCGTCAGCTTGAAGCGTGGGTCGCCCACATCCGAACCGGTCATCCCCGGCGGCAGCGACGGAGCTGGCTGCGGCGCAAATGGATTCTCGTTCTCTTCCTCGTCCCCCTTTTCGTCTTTAGTGGCTCCCGGCTTGGCTGCGTCCTGCTTGCTCGAATCCTGCTTCGGCGCCCCCTGCGTAGGCAGAGCCGCTGCAGGCTCCTGCGCCCTGATCCGGCTTACACCGGAACATAAAAACATCGCAGCCACCGCCAAACGAAAAGCAACACTGGACACTTGGTTCATCGTTTCTCCTCTGAAGATTTCTTGTCCAACATACTTTGCATAATCTTGATCTCGGCTCGTTGCGTATTGTCCGCATCTGTCGCGAAGTTGAACACGTCGGCGTCCTGCCCAGCGCCCGCCGTGTCGAACAAATCCTTAACCATCGTCAACGCCCCGTCGTGGTGCTGAATCATCCCGGTCAAAAATAAGTGGTCGAACTCAGCGTCCTTCGCCTTTCGCAAAGCCTCCATCTGCTCCGGCGTAAGCATACCGGGCATGAGCTGTTGGTGCGACGAATGGCGCGACATGTCCATGCCCGGCATGTCCACGGAAATTCGCTCTCCCCGGGCCGCCAGCCACCGCTGCATCAACTTAATTTCGTCAGACTGAGAACTACTGATACGCGCGCCCAGCGACCGGAGTTCCTTGTTCTCGGTATGCGACGCAATCAGCGCCGTCATCTCCACCGCCTGTACGTGATGCATGATCATGCCCTGCATGAATTCCACATCGGCCTGCGACCGTGGCGGTAACTTGGCCCTCGTTGACGGCGGCAGAGTCTTGCTCGGCTTGCCCGGCGCACCCGGCTGCACGACAACCGGCGTTGCGGGCTCAGTCTGCTGTGACCACATAGCAGAGCAAAAGAACCCAGAAGAGCAGAAAAAAGCTGCCGCCGTGCCGACCCTGATCGGGAGCCGATTCCGGGGAGCGAGCGTAACTCGACAAGCCGCGCGTGACAGCGCACTAAATATCATTTGCGCGTCTTTCGTCGATGCTGTTCGATCCGCTTTGCTTGTGGAGTATGTGCCAATCCCCAAATAAAGATACGACAGCTATAGACACGGTGCAGAATCAAGCCGTCAGTTCAGCTTTGGTGTTTCTGCGGGCCTTCGCCGTCCAATCAAACGCTACTGGCGCCCCTCGCTCAATACTATGCAATACCAATAGAAGAAACTACGACGATTCGCCGAGGTCGCAGCATAGACCAAAAGCGCCGCCCATAGCAACGTTTAGACGCAACGCTTCGAAAAGCTGACCGCAGCGGTGTCGTTTGAAAGACCATCGCTGTTACTCTGCCATGCGAGACGCGAAACCCTGTTGTCGTCGTTTCGGTAAGAATGGCTTCAACGATCACAGGACGCGCCCCGATTCGCGTCTTGGGGATCACCCAGCGGCGTCTATTGGTTGCGTCCTCTTTACTGGATGTTCGGGCAGCTCTCCGGGGCTGGAGCGTCAATCCGGCGATTCGCCTTGGCCGGATCGTACGGAACGAGCTGAACGGCGATGGTTGATGCCGGAACCGAGCCTTCGTTCCGGATGATGTGCACATGGTCGTGACCGGGATCGACGAGCGTCGGGGCCGGTTGTCCTGGGACAAATGTGTACACATGGGGCGTGCAATCGGCCATATAGTCCGTTATGGTTCCAGACGTGACAATGATCAGGCTGTGGCCTGGGTGCGTGTGCCAGCCCGTGCTGGCTACCGCTCCTGTCACCGGGTTGACAGGTGGCCAGACATTGCTCTGCACATACAGGTCTGACAGTCCCTTCGTCTTCTGCAACGATAGCCAGACGTCACCGTCGAATCCGGCAGGAAGGTCTTTCCTCGAAGACTGGTTAAAGGCATCAATTTCGCCGAAGGTGCCGGTGGCGATGGTTGTAGCCTTGAATCCGGTCGCCGGTGTGGCCCAGACCTTTCCTGCGTAGAAGATGGCCGCGACTGCGACCGCGGTGCTGAACAAAACTAACCACGTCAGTTTTCTTGGCATGCTCGAACCCTCCGTTTTTTTTCATTTGGTTCATTTGGCATCTCGGATGGAGACGCGCGGACACGATCGGACACCTTGCTACCTACCTTCAAACTGTAAAGCGCAGAACTAACCCTGTCCCTCGTCTTGCCGTCGAATACTGCGCTTTGCTGTCCCTCCGTCGCCGGAGTACAATCCCCGCCGCTGGCCTTGCACTTGCTCCGGATCAACCAGGAGAGCGCGATGGGTGTCCCTTTCCCTGACGGATCGTCACCCGTGAAACCGCTCGAAGACCGCCTGGATTCGTGGAAGGAAATCGCGACTCACCTCAACCGCGACGTAACAACGGTGCAACGCTGGGAGAAGCGCGAGGGGATGCCGGTTCATCGCCACCTGCATGACCGGATCGGCTCGGTCTACGCTTCTCGAACGGAGTTGGACGCCTGGGTACGCGGCCGGAATTTTCCAGTAGAGCAAGCGAGCGGAAATAATGTGCCCTCACCCAGACCGACTGCACTGCCGCCGCTCTATGCGATACTGACCTCTCGAATCAAGTGGACGTTCTTGCTGCCGCTGGCACTGGTGGGAACCG
>Ga0099830_10001162_pt1 | contig 13014 bp, 14 predicted proteins | sample CZO8metaG_4_FD_79337 | JGI IMG/M metagenome (GOLD analysis project Ga0099830, IMG submission 79337) | Vadose zone soil microbial communities from the Eel River Critical Zone Observatory, Northern California, USA - CZOApr15con2H3.8 metaG | ecosystem: Environmental > Terrestrial > Soil > Vadose...
AAGCGCGGCGCTCATGACCATTCATTCACCTCGTCGAATGACCGTTTTAGCCGATGACCAACGTCCACGGTCTCTCACAGGGCAACCACCATGCCGAACCCAACGAACCGAGCGATCAGCTCGCATTCGCTGCGCCGACAGGCACTTGCCCGAGTACACGGCCCGCAGGGAACGAAGTGTGCCAATGCCGCGCCGATAGCGGGCTACCGCGTGCCCGCCGGTTGGCGTTCCGGCGCCGACGGAGTGCGCGCGTCATCGTTCGTTGATGCATGGTGATTCACGATCAGGCGAGAGCCACGCTGCCCCGTCAGGTAGGTCCAGACCCACTGCAGAAACACACTGATCCGAAGGCCCGACTGCCCCACGAATTCGAGGTGCACGGCCGCCCACGCCAACCAGGCGAGGAGGCCGCTGACATGCACCTTCCCGCTTTGCAGGACGGCGAACCCCTTTCCCACTACGGCCATGTTGCCCTTGTCGAAGTACCGGAACGGACCCGGGGCGGATTGTCCAGTGACACGTCGGTGAATCAGCCTCCCCGCATAGCGCCCTTGCTGCATCGCCACCTGGGCGACGCCGGCCAGCGGCTTGCCATCCTGGTCGAGCGATGCGGTATCACCGACCACGAAGATCTCCGGGTGCCCGGCCACCGTGAGGTCGGTCTGGACGCGGACACGGCCGGCGCGATCCGTCTCCCCCTTCAGCCACTTGCCGGCCGGCGACGGAGCCACCCCCGCGGTCCAGATCACCGTCTTGCTCGCGATACGCTCACCCGCGACGGTAACTCCTTCTGCATCGATCTGATCGACGCCGTGTCCGAGCCGCACCTCCACACCCAGCCTCTCGAGCCGTTCCTTCGCCGCCCTGGACAGGTCGTCCGCAAAAGTGCCCAACACTCGGTTCCCCAGATCGACCAGGATGATTCGCGCCGCAGAGGGATCGATCCGCCGGTACTCCGACCGCAGCGTGCTGCGCACCAACCCCGCGAGCGCGCCAGCCATCTCGACGCCGGTGGCGCCGGCTCCGACCAGCACGAAGGTCAGGAGGTCGCGGTGACGACTGGGATCTTCCTCGGCCTCCGCCTGCTCGAATGCCTGCAGAATCTTGTTCCGGGCCGCGACCGCATCCGCCAGGCTCTTCAATCCCGGTGCGAACTTCTCGTACTCGTCGTGGCCAAAGTAGCTGTGCCCCGCGCCCGTCGCGAGAACGAGGTAGTCGTACGGAACCGGCACGTCTTCCCGATCGGCCGAGTTGACAATGACGGACTGCTGATTCACGTCCACCCCCGTCACTTCTCCAAGGACGACCGTGGCATTGCGCTGCTTCCTGAGGATCTCGCGGATCGGAGAGGCGATCTGCCCTGTGGCGAGGACGGCCGTCGCCACCTGGTACAGCAGCGGCTGAAACAAGTGGTGATTCGTGCGATCGATCAGAAGGACACGAGCCGGTGTCTTCCCCAGCGCTTTGGCGGCCGCGAGACCGCCAAAGCCTCCCCCCACGATGACGACACGGGGACCGCGATCATCCATGGATTTCCCGACCTCTCAAACTCGCACTCTACTCCTCGGCACAAGAGCAACAGCTGTGCCGAGCGACGGGGGGTGCAGTTCGCCGCCAACTAGCTGAGCGGGAAGACGTTCCAGCCGCGCACCGCGTCGTCCGACTAGGCGGTGCCAAACACAGCCGTGCCAATGGACTACCAGCTGTTGGCCGGTTGGCAGAATCCGAGAAGACGGACACTATTGGCCTACGGGCAATACGCCGACGAGGATCATGAACAGCAGCACCATGCACACCGCAATCGCGTAGCCCAGCCAATCCTCCCTCGCCCCTGCCTCCTTCACTCTCGTTCCCACGCCGTCCGCCTTCACGCCGATGCCGCGAGGCGACCAATCCATCGAAGGGGCGCCGCGGCCAGGGTGAGCTGAATGTCGCAGTAGTCCCGCAGCAGCTCCGGACTCTGCTCTCTGATCTCGGCCAAGACGGCTTCGGCACTCTTCCCGAGTCGGAGCCGAGTGGCCGCATCGGTCAGGATCCGGTGGTCGCGGGCCAGCTGGTGTTGCGTCTCCGAGAGTCGTTCAAGACGGCTCCGGATCTCGGCGAGCAGGGACCTGTCGAGCTCTCGCCCTTGTGCCATGGTGTCTCTCCTCCTTGCGTAATAGCTCTACCCGCGCTTCAGACGGCCTATCAGGCGCACGGGCTCCGTCTCCGCCCCATTTCCAGCAAGAATGCGACACGGGTGGACCCATCAGTCGCCAACCGATTGGTAGTCGTGGCTCGGCGCCGGCCCCATCCGGTCGGGTTCTCGCGTCACCATCACAGTCGCGACGATCCAGAGCACCGGCAGGAGAAAGGCCAGCGACCCCGGCACCCACATGATCACGCCGGCGATGGCCTGATCTTCCAGCGCCGAGAACCCCTGGGACCTAGGCACGGCGTCGTACGCCGGGTAGATCACGTGGTCGGAAAATGTGAGGATCGCGGCCAGCACGCTGTTCTGAAGGTCGCCGAGCACGAGATACGGAATCATCGCCCAGCGCGGCCAGGCCGAGCGCGCGGGCCACGGCAGAATCACGGGCCTCCAGAAGAGCACGGCGGTCGCGAAGAAGCAGGCGTGCTCAACGTGATGCCAGAGGTCGGAGCGCAGGGCCAGATCGTAGAGCGCGGGGACGTGCCACGTCCAGAAGGCGATGAAGAACGCGGCCCCGCTCACCACCGGGCTCGCCAGCACGCAAGCGAGGCACCGGCCCAGGGGCGAGGCTAACGCGATGGCTACCCACCAACGGATCGGCTTCGGCAGCCCGAGCAACATCGGCGCCACCGGCGCGCCCATCCACAGGAGCGGTGGCGCGACGATCATCAGGAGGAGATGCTGAGTCATGTGAGCCTGCAGGAGTACGGGCGCCAGCGCATCAACCGGCGGACTGAGCGCCAGGATGACGCTGGCGATCCCGGCCATGAACGCGACCAGACGACTCGTGCCGAAGCGCTCCGGCATCCGGCGCGAGACGGTCGTCCACCCCCTCAGGTAAAGACCGGCGGCCAGGACGGACACGACCACGACCGGCTCCCCGACCCAGGGCAGCAGAGAGGCCGCGGACCCTGCAGGGGGGACGGGTCCGACCGAATGGCTCATCCGATCTGCTTCAGGCGCGGTACGCCGTCATGGAGCACGGATCGTTCATCCGAGAGCGTCGAACGCCATCAGCGCGAATAGCAGCGGCAGATGCAGAACGGAGGCGAGCACCACCTGCCGCGCCGACGCCCGCGACGGGCCGAGAGCGTGCACGATCCCGCAGGCCAGGAAGACCCCGCCAAGCGCCACGGCCCCAAAGAAGTACCGCGACCCCGTCAAACCCACGAGGCTCGGCAGGAGTGCGACCGCCCAGAGTGCCAGGGACCCCACGACAATCTGGAGCTCGGTGCTTCTGCCCTCCGGATCGACGACGGGTAGGATTCGGATTCCCGCCCGCGCGTAGTCCTCATGGTAGAGCCGGCCGATCGCCAGCGTGTGAGGGACCTGCCACAGGAACACGATCGCGAACAAGACCCAGCCACCTGAGCCAAGCTCGCCGCGCGCGGCTGCCCAGCCCGTCAACGGCGGCAGCGCGCCGGAGATCGCGCCAACAATTGTGGAGAGCGGCGTCAATCGTTTGAGGGGAGTGTAGAGGAATAGGTAGATGCCCGACGTCGCCAGAGTCACACCGGCCGCCAACGCCCCGACGACAACCGCGAGATAACCGAGTCCGATGAGGGTTGCGAGAATACCGAACGCCAGCGCCTCGCTCGCCGTCAGCCGCCCGCTCGGGAGGGCCCGACGTTGCGTCCTTCGCATGAGGCCGTCACTCTCGCGTTCGAGGTACTGATTCAGGGCCAAAGTCCCGGAGGCGGCCAGCGCTGTCCCGGCCAGCGTCTGCAGCAAGCGGACCCAGTCGGAGGTACCTACCGAGCCGAGACGGTAGCCTACCGCCGTGGTCACGAGGACCATGAGCACCACCCGCGGCTTCGTGAGCGTGACGAAGTCGACCACGCGACGCCATGCGGATGGCTGAGAGCGCAAGACCGCCGGCGAGGCAACCCCGCTTCCGGCCTCGACACGCAAGTTCATGCTCCGATCGTCAGGGCGCGGGCGTCGCCGATCCAATCGCCGTGCGCGCGGGGGATTGATTCGCCGGACGAAGGGTCTGCATGAAGGCCACGAGCGCGGTCACCTCGGCCGGGGCCAGGTTCTTGCCATAGGCCGGCATGTTCCCGCCCCCCTGGAGCACCTGGCGGATGAGCTGGTCCTGCGTCAGCCGCGTGGCGACGCCGTCAAGAGCGGGACCACGCCGGCCCCCGGCGCCCCCGAGGCTATGGCAGTTGCGGCACTGCTTGTTCTGGAGCACCACGGCCCCCTGGAGCTCGAGCGGGCTCCGCCCCCTCACGTACGCGATCGGGGTGGGCAGCCCACTCCACGCGTCCATGACGGGTGACCACGGAACGATCACACCGAGGGACACCAGGGTGATGACCGTCACGAGGATCAGGAGCACCCCGAGCACCGATACCGGCCGGCGCCGCCAGCTCTTTTCGCCCGTTCCGGCGAGGAATGGGAGCAGCAGCAGGAACCCGATGGCCAGGGGCGGGCCGACGAGCAGGATTGCGGTCTCCGTCCACGGTGGCAGCAGCGCGAAGAGCGCGAAGAGGGACAGGAAGTAGAAGTCCGGCTTCGGCACGGTGTCGATGATGGTGGGATCCGGTACTCCGTTCGGGCCATGGGGGCCGAAGATCGCGGCGCAGAGCAGCACCAGGAGGACGACCCCGCCCATCGCGACCATGTCCTTGCGCGCAGCCACCGGGAAGAAGGGGACGCCGTCCTTCGCGACTTCTTCTTCGTATTGCTGTCGGTAGGTCTCGCGATCGACGAGCCGGCCCGGCATCGGCCATTCGTTGATGCCGAGCCGGAGGACCAGCCACAGATGCAGGCCCACGAGCCCGATCAGGAGCCCCGGGAGCGCGAAGACGTGAAGGGTGAAGAAGCGCGAGAGGGTCCGGCCGGCCACGATCGGTCCGCCGAGCAGCACGTGGACCAGCGCCGACCCGGCGTAGGGCACCCGGGCGACGATCGAGCTGCCGATACCGAGCCCCCAGTAAGCGTCCTGATCCCAGCGGAGGATCTGGCCCGTGAACGCCATGCCCAGGGTGCACAGGAAGAGGAGGACACCGGCGATCCAGGTCAGCTCCCGCGGATACTTGTGAGCGCCCCAGAGAAAGACCTGGATCATGTGGAGCGTCATGACGAGGACCATCGCGTTCGAGCCCCAGAAATGCATGGCCCGGAGATACCAGCCCAGCGCGGCCTGGTAGTTGAGGTACTCGAGGCTGTCGTAGGCCTGGTCCGGCGACGGGACGTAGACGAGCGCGAGGCAGATGCCGGTGGCGATCTGCAGCACGAAGAGGATCATGGTCGCGCTGCCGAACACGTAGGCCCAGCTCGCGGTCTGCCGCGGGACCCGATGCTCCATCGGCAGCGCGAGGATCCCGCCGATCCCCGTGCGCTCCTCGAACCAGTGACCGATCGCGCGGAACATTGCGATCACGCCGGCTCGGACAAGGTCGGGATCTGGCCGCCCCGCACCCAGAGCTGTCCGTCGCGGACCTCGTACTCGTACTCGAACAATCCCCGGGGCGGCGGACCCGACGCGCGCGAGCCGTCTTCGTAGTAGGCACCGCCGTGGCAAGGACACATGAACAGCCGCGACTGGGCGAACCAGCGGACCGGACAGCCGAGGTGGGCGCAGTTGACCGCGAAGATCTGGAAGCGCTCGCCGCTGATCCGCCGCACCCAGCAGGGAATCGTCGCGGTCGCGCCATCCCACGCCACTCGCAAGGGGTTTTGGTACGTGGCCAGCCGCGTCTGGCCCTCGGGGAAGCTTCCGAGTGGCCCCAACCTGATCCAGGCCTGCGCGGATCGACCGCGGGCGGGCCCCAGGATGTAGCCGATCACGGGAATGCCGACCAGGGCGGCGGCCAGTGCGTTCAGCCCGAGCCCGAGCTTGAACAGGAAACCGCGGCGCGAGGATGTCTCACTGCACATAGCTTCAGCCCTCCGGCCGGCCAGGAACCGGCCGACGATGCCCGACGAGCCAGGCTACGAGGTCAGAAATTTGTTGGGGCGTGAGCGGCTGCCCCGGCAGGTCGTCCCGCCAGTCGGGCTTGCCCAAGTCCGGTCGCCCAGCAATCACCGTGGTTCGCAGGGACTGATCGCTCACCAGCGCGAGATACGACGGATCCACAATCGAGCCCATCGTCGGCCCACCCTTGCCCTCCGGTCCATGGCACCGCGCGCAGGCGCTGGCAAAGACGACCGCACCTCGCTCTCTATCCCCGGCGCCGGGGCCCTTGCCGGGACCCTGGTAGGGCGGCAACGTCGTGCTGGGCACGGCGCCGGCCCGAGTCCAGCGGGTGAGCATCCCCTTGACCAGCGCGTCGACCTGCGCATCTGTCAGATCGCCCCCTGCGCTGGCCCGGAACGCTGGCATCGAGGTGCCCGGCACCCCCTCGCCGATGATCGTGCGGAATCGGTCCGCCGACACCAGGGCCAGGTAGACGGGATCGTTGAGCGACCGGGCGGCGCCGAGGCGACCACCGGCACCGTGACAGCCCGCGCAGTTACGTTCGTAGAGCACGTCGAACGCCGTCACCTGTGAAGGCACGACCTCACGGTTCGCTACCGCCGGGCGCCCGGGCAAGGCGTCACAGGCGGCGAAGCCGAGACAGACGACGACCGCGACGGCCGCCACGAGGAGACGCGGAAAGGAGTTCATCGGTCGATCTCGTGGGGGCCGCGCTCGCGGGATCCATTCGCGCCAGAGGCCCTGACCCCCGAGCGCGCCGCCAGCGGCCATGACTGCATGGTGGCGACCGGCTGCGCCCGGGACACCACGTATCCGGCCGCCAGCCCGAACGCGATCTGGGAGACCACGAACCAGGTCCAGTCGACGCGGGCGTTCAGGGTCGGATTGATGACACCGAGCACCGCCCAGAGCCCTCCAGTCCACAGCAGCGGCGCCACGAGGCCACCCCAGAGCACGTGTCGGCCCGGCAGCGTCGGCAGGATCACGGCATAGAGGAGCCCGGCCAGCACCGAGATCAGGCCGTGCGCGACGACCCCGATGATCAGGGCGCTCATGCTGAAGGCGCGGAGCTCCGCCAGGCTGGCTTGCGCCATCTCGGGCATCGCCACCGCGGAGAGCAAGTTCACGGGGTACCACAGGCTGTGCTGGAAGATGGCCCCGTACACGAGGGCTACGAGCGCCATCGCCGCGCCCCCGACAATCCCTCCCTTGACCCCCGCCGAGATCGGCTGAACCTCGACCGGGATCCGCATGCGGTGCCCACCCTCGCCGAGCTCGAGCCTTCCGACCGCGGCTTCAGATGGCACGATCGGTCTCGCCTGCTCGGCGACCGATCGCATCGGCATTTGCTCGTACTTCGCTTCGGGCAACACCTGCCGCCACCAGCCGAGACCCGCGGCGAGCGTCAAGATCACTCCCACCGCGGACACGATCTCGTTCGTCACCAGGCCGGCAACGGTCAGGGTGATTCCCAGGGCGAGGGCCAGTGGCCAGGCGGTCGGCGCCGGCATCTCGATGGTATGGGGCTCGGCCGCGGGCGTCGGAGTCATCGGCCCACCAGGTAGACCACGGTGAAGACGACGATCCACACGCCGTCGACGAAGTGCCAGTACCAGGACGCGATCTCCGCGCGCTCGAGGTGCTCCCGCAAGGTGCCAGAGAACGCAAAGACGCAGAGCAGAATCAAGATGGCAAGCCCGACGATCACATGGCTGGCGTGGAGCCCGACCAAGGAGTAGAAGGTGGTCCCGAAGAGATTGGTGCCGATCGTGAGCCCGTGCCCGACGATCAACCGGTACCACTCCCTCGCGGTCCCGGCCAGGAACACGGCGCCCAGCACGATCGTCAGGAGCAACCAGACGCCGGCGCGGCGGGCCGCGCCGGTACGGAGCGCACGGAGGGCGACCGCGATCGTGATGCTGCTCGAGAGCAGGCACACCGTATTGAAGATCGGAAGCTCGAGCACGTCCTTCGGATACGGCCCATTCAGGCTCTTGCCGATGTAGAAGAGATAGGCGACCACGAAGACCGCGAAGAGCGAGGTCTCCGCGACGATGAGGCCGATCATGCCCACGCGCCCGCGCTCATTCATGGGGCCCGTCCGGATCGTCGGGATGCTTCAGATCCCAGAGCGGCCGCCGGCTCGAGACCACCGGGACCACGTCGAAGTTGTAGGCGGGCGGCGGCGAGGTCGTGGCCCACTCGAGCGTCCAGGCGTCCCAAGGGTCGTCGCCCGCCGGGGCCCCCCGGCGCAGCGAGATCACGATGTTGATCACGAAGATCAGGATCCCTACGATCTGCAGTGGGAGGCCGAGCGTCACCACCAGATTCCAGATCTCCCAGCCGCGATCCGCCGGATAGGTGTAAATCCGTCGTGGCATGCCGAGCATGCCGGGGACATGCATGGTCAGGAACGTGATGTTGAACCCGATCACGAACAGCCAGAAATGCCAGCGCCCCAGGCGCTCGCTCAGCATGCGACCCGTGACTTTCGGGAACCAGTAGTAGATTGCCGCGAAGATGGTGAACACCAGCGCGCCGACCAGCATGAAGTGGAAGTGGGCCACCACGAAGTAGGAGTCGGAGAGCTGCCAGTCGAATGGGGCCACGGACAGCATGATCCCGGTGAGGCCCGCGCACAGGAACTGGAAGAGGAAGGCGCAGCAGAACAGCATCGGCGTGCCGAAGCGAATCTTGCCGCCGTACATCGTGCCGAGCCAGTTGAAGATCTTTACCCCGGTGGGGACCGCCACCAGCATCGTGGAGGCGGCGAAGGCCGCATTGAGCGTGCTGCCCATCCCGACCACGAACATGTGATGGGCCCAGGTGCCCATGCCCACGAGCCCGATCCCGGCCGAGGCGGCGACCAGCATCGGGTAACCGAAGAGCACCTTCCGCGAGAACACCGGGATGATCTCCGAGGCGAAGCCGAAACCCGGCAGCATCAGGATGTAGACCTCCGGATGGCCGAAGAACCAGAAGAAGTGCTGCCACATGACGGCCGACGCGCCCGCCTGGGTGTCGAAGAAGTGCGCGCCCAGGAAGCGGTCGAGCAACAGCATGATCTGCGCCGCGGTCAGCGGAGGCAGGATGATCAGCGTCAGCGCCGAGATGGTCAAGATCTCCCACACAAAAATCGGCATCCGGCCGAGCGTCATGCCCGGCCCCCGCATGGTGGCAATGGTGGTGACCATATTGACCGCGGTCGCGATCGTCCCCACCCCCGCGACCAGCAGCGCGAGGTTCCAGTAGTCGGTCGCATTCCCGGGGGTGAACGCCCGCTCGGTGAGCGGGGCGTACGCGAACCACCCGATGGCCGGCGCGGCGCCTCCGCCGTAGAGTCCCTCCCCGCCGAGGAAGCTGAAGTGCAGGAGCAGTCCTCCGAACAAGAAGATCCAGAACCCGAACGCGTTCAGGCGCGGGAAGGCGAGGTCGCGGGCTCCGATCATCAGCGGCACCAGGTAGTTGCCGAATCCGAACACGATGGGGATCCCGACCAGGAACACCATGGTCGTCCCGTGCATGGTGAAGAGCTGGTTGAACGTCCCCGGCGGCACGACGTGGAGGCCGGACCAGGCGAGCTGGAGACGCATCGCGGATGCCTCGAGCCCGGCGACGACCAGGAACACGAGCCCGCTGACCACGTACATGACCCCGAGTCGCTTGTGATCGACCGTGACCACCCACTCGTGGAGCACCGCCAGCAATGGGCGGTGCGCTCCCGCGCCGCGCCTCGACGCCATCGTGTCCGCCAGCACGCTCATGAGATTTCTTCCCTCACCGCAGGGCCAGGAGGTAAGCGGTCACTTTGTCCAAGTCGTCGCGCGAGAGCTTCATGGCCGGCATGAGCGCGCCCGGCTTCAGGGATGCCGGATCGTCGATCCAGGATCGAATATTCTCCGGCGTGTTCTGAATCACTCCGGCGCCGATGGTCCACCGGCTCATCAGATGAGTCAGGTCGGGGCCGAACACGCCGTTGGCCGAGGTCCCCCGGACCGCGTGGCAGTTGATGCACGACAGCGACGAGAACAGCTCGCGTCCCGCCTGCACCTCGGCATCGTGCCGGGCCGGCGTTTGCTGCTGGGCTGCCCACTTTGCGAAGTCTTCCTTGGACTGGACGGCCACGATGAGCAGCATCCCCGCGTGCTGGAGACCACAGTACTCGGCGCACTGGCCGACGTACCCGCCCGGCTTCTGCGGGTCGATCCATATCCGGTTGGTCTTGTTCGGGATGACGTCCATCTTCCCGGCGAGCTGGGGAATCCAGAAGCTGTGAATGACATCTGCGGACTGGAGCGTAATGAAGGTCGGGGTCGGGTGCGCCGGGTCGCTGACCGGCACGTGGAGCTCGTTGGCGGTGACGATGCCTAGCTTCGGATAGCGGATCTCCCACCACCACTGGTGCCCGACGATCGTGACCTCGAGAGCCTCCGGCAAATGCGGGCGCCGCTCGATCGCGAAGATGTACCGGGCCGTCACCAGGAACAGGACGACGACGATCAGAATCGGAACCACCGTCCAGGCCAGCTCGATCTGTCGGCTCCCATATACCTGAGGCGGCTCACGCCCGTCGTCATCCCGGCGGCGTCGAAAGCGCATGAGGGCGTAGACGGTCAGTCCAGCCACGACGACGAAGATGACGCCGGTTATCCCGAACACGATCAAGGCCAGCTCGCGGATGGCAAAGGCCGGCGTCGAGGCCGGCGCGAAGATACTTGGCGTCTGGACCACTCCGTTGCCACCAGCCGTCGCGTTCGGTGTCGTCAAGACGGTCATAGTGGTTGCGAACAGAAGTAGCCGCCATGCCATCCCGAGCATGAGCCGAGTCAGCACGGTAGTCGCCGCCGAAGGCTCCCGAGCGTCACCGCGTTCCCCTCGCGCCGCCGCCCTCGCAGCTTTTGATAGGCCGAATCGAGGGTGATTCGGTAGAGCCAGGACAGGAACGCAGCAGTCCCTCGGAAGCTGTCAATCCTCCGAGTCGCCGACCAGAAGGCATCCTGCATGACCTCCTCGGCATCCGAGCTATTGCCAGTGAGCTGGATCGCCAGCCGATAGACGCGATCGCCGTGAGCGGCCACCAGCGCCGTCACGGCCGCCTTCCTCCCGGTGCCGGAGCCGCTCCACCAGTGCCGCGTCCGGATCGATCGGCTTCCGGTCACGGACGAGACGCACTCCATCAACCGAGCGCCGTCCCTTGCGATCCACTCCGGTCTCCCGCGTCCCCGCAGAGAGCTGATTTTTCATGCTCAGCCTGATCCAGAGGCAATCGCCGTGCCGAAGAACAGGAGTCGTCTGGCGCTTCGCAAATAGCGGTAGAGGAAGACGTCCAGACGAAACACAAACCCCAGATGGATCCGCCAACCCCAGTCGAACTGCTAGTCGGCTACCGAGTGCCGGCCAGTTGGCACACACGTACAGATCTGACGTCCCTGAGCGGAGCGTTTCGGAGGATCGAGGAGAGACTACTCGCCGACCGTAGGCGCGCGACAAAGCCCGCTCGGCGTCGGAGCGGCTGACCGCCGGGCTTCTCCGCCTCCAGCGGTCAGGCGCTGCAGACCAGCAACAAGGCGAACTGGATCGCGGCCTAGCCTTGCGTCAGCGGGTGGACCGGGTACCCGCGCCGCCGCCAGCCGTGCAGGCCACCCGCCAATGGCCGTACGCCGCGGACCCCTGCGCGTCGCAGGTGGAGGGCCGCGTGCGCGTACAAAGCAGCCCGCGCCGTCCTCGCTTGCCTGGAGCCTCCGCCGTATACTACTACCTCGGCCGTCCACGGGACTTCCCGGCAGCGTCGGCTGAGCTCATCCGGTCGGATCCACCGGGCACCGGGAACCGTATATGGGACAGCCGTCGCCTCTTCACGCGATCTTACGTCGAGAATGGTGATGGGCCGGCTCTCCTCGAGCCGCGCCCGCAGCTCGTCAGGTCTCATTCCCGAGCGCCGCCGGATACGCAGAATGCGGTGCCGCCTGGCACGGCGCAGCGGTGCGTACAGGAGGAGCGAGATAACGACGATGAGCATGACTCGGAGGCCGAGATGAAACGCGGCCTCGGCCACTGCCTGGCCCACCAGGTATCCGAGGCCCACCCACGTCCCGGCCCAGAGCGCGGCGCTGATCGCGCCGTAGACAAGAAAGCGCGGGATACCTTCGCCGGCCGCCCCGGCAAGGCCTGCCGCGATCGGACCCAGTTCGGGCAGGAACCTGGCCCCCAACCGAAATGCTCCTTCGTGATCACGGAAGAGAGACTGACCCCGCTGGAGGCTCCCCCGGGCCGTCGGCGAGAAGCGCGCGATTAGCGCAAGGGTCCTGGTTCCCCGCCAGCGCGCGAGGCTGTACCATACAAGGTCTGCGCAGAGCGTTGCCCCGACCGCGACCACCATCGTCGTCACAACGCTGAGTCGGCCGCTCGCAATCAGCGCGCCGACTCCAAACAAGGCCGGAACCACCGGCACCGGGAATCCCCCCTGATTGGCCAGGATCCACGCAAATAGGACCCACTCCGCGTTCCCAACAATGACGGGAACATGCTGGGTCATCGCTGACGCCGCAAACTCACATTGGCCGGCATGATGCCGTTGATGACTCCCTTCATCTCGTCACCGCTGACATCGAGGGTTCCGGACAGGTAGGGTACTTTCAGGATGACCGAACTCCCGCTGACGGTGCCCTCGAAGTAGGTGGGTTCGGCCGGCGTCGGGCCGGTCACCCTGAGATCGCCGGTCGCGTCGGCACCACTCTGTTTGAGATTCATGAAGACGTCCCCGGACCCCATGGTCGGGTTGTGAAACGACCAGGTCCCGGCCCACTTTCCGCTGACGTCGACACTTGGAGGAACCGTGTTGCCGCCGACCGCCGCGCACCCGGACAGCACCAGCACGAGTGCTGCGACGAGACACTTC
>Ga0099830_10001179_pt1 | contig 12965 bp, 14 predicted proteins | sample CZO8metaG_4_FD_79337 | JGI IMG/M metagenome (GOLD analysis project Ga0099830, IMG submission 79337) | Vadose zone soil microbial communities from the Eel River Critical Zone Observatory, Northern California, USA - CZOApr15con2H3.8 metaG | ecosystem: Environmental > Terrestrial > Soil > Vadose...
GCCTAGCCTCGGTGCTCAGCGGCGCCGACGTCCTCGTCACCCCCACCGTGCCTTGCGTGGCCCCCACGCACGAGGAGGCCGCCGCACGGGCGGAGGGGAGCCCTCGCCGCCCCATCGTCATGAAGCTCACCCGCATCCCCGGCCCCGTCAACACGGCGGGGCTTGCCGCTCTCTCCGTGCCGTGCGGGCCGGGCGCCGGCGGCCTGCCCGCCGGCCTTCAGCTCATCGGCCGCGACGAGGAAACGGTGCTCAGGCTGGGCGCCGCCTACGAGCGGATCGCCAGGTAGCAACCCTGAGTGGGGCGGCTCACACTCCCCCACCGCCAGGGGGGATCGCGACGTGGCCGTTCGCGGCCGATCGTCGCCCCCTCTCGATCTGGTGCGGGTACGGGACCACCTCGGGGGGCAACCCGGCGAAGGCGTCGACGATCGTGTTGTCGAACTGGGCACCGCCCTGGCGCCGGATCTCTGCGACCGCCTGATCCAGCGCCCACGCATGTTTGTAGGGCCGGGCATGGGTGAGCGCATCGAAGACATCCGCAACCGCGACCACGCGAGCGGCGATGGGGATGGCAGGCCCGGCGAGCCCTGCCGGGTAGCCCGTCCCATCCCATCGCTCGTGGTGCCAGCGTGCGACCTCCTCGGCCAGCAGAAGGACCGGCGCGCTGCTTCCCCCAAGGATCTCCGCACCCAGCACGGTATGGCTCTTCATGACGCTCCACTCCTCCGGCGTCAGCCTGCCCGGCTTCAGCAGGATCGCGTCCGGGATTGCGATCTTGCCCAGGTCGTGCAACGGTGCCGCGAGGCGTATGTGTTCGACGTCCCGGGCCGGCATGCCCAGTGCCTCCGCAATACGAGCCGCCATCACGCCGACCCGTTGTGTGTGCTCTCCGGTCTCGTCGTCCCGGTACTCGGCTGCACATGCGAGCCGATCGAGGGTCTCGATCCTGGCGCGCTCCAGCTGCTCGGTCCGTTCCCGCACGCGTTCGTCGAGCCGACGGTTCTGGCGTGCCAACTGTCCGTGGAGCATTCGGGTCTCGAGCATGTTGCGGACCCGAAGGGTAACTTCGAGATGGTCGAAGGGCTTGGTCAGGTAGTCGTTGGCGCCCGCCGCGAACGAACGCCGTTTGGCTTCGGCCGTGCTGTCCGCGGTGAGGACCAGAACCGGCAGGTACTCGGCGGCGGGGATCAATCGCCGAAGTTGCTCCATCACGCCGATACCATCGAGGTAGGGCATCGCGAGATCCAGCAGGACGAGATCCGGATCGAACTCCAGGAACAAGTCGATGGCCTGGAGGGAATCCGTCGAGGTGAGGATCTCCTCGTACCCAGCATTCCGAAGGATTCGCTCGAGGAGGACGACGTTGGCCTCCTGGTCGTCGATGATGAGGATCTTTTGCACGTGGCGTCATTCCTTCTCGGGCCCGGCCCCCGCGTACCTGTCGATGATTGCGAGGAGCTCGGTGAGGTCCAGCGGCTTTGCCATGTAGTCGGTGGCGCCGGCCTCCCTGAGCCGCTCGGCGAGCCCAGGGGTCGCATCCCCGCTCAGCACGACGACGGGGATCTGCCCGGTCGACGGATGGCTGCGCAGATCCGCCAGTACCCGGTCGCCGTGCATATCGGGAAGATGCAGGTCCAAGAGGATCAGGTCGGGGCGGCGTTGGCGAGCGAGCGCGATGCCCGCCCCGCCCCGTACCGCCGAGAGGAGGTCGATCCCCGGCCGGCGCGTCAGCAGGAGTTCGAGCAGAGCCAGGTTGGAGCGGTTGTCCTCGATATAGAGCACCGTGTTCACGGGCGTGGGCCGTTGGGCCCATCCGTCCGCTGCTGAACTGCCCTGCTGACCGGCCACCGCATCGTCGAGCGCCCGGGAAGCGGCTTCCGCCTGCCCGTCCTCGCAGGGCACACGAGGCAGCTCGAACCAGAAGGTGCTTCCCCCTCCCACCATGGTCTCGACACCGATCCCCCCGCCCATCGCCTCGACGAGGGCCTTCGCCAAGGACAGGCCCAGCCCGGTTCCCTCGACCTCGGTCCGCTCGGCGCCGACCCTGTCGAAGGCCGTGAACAACCGCCCGAGGCCCGCGTCGGGGATCCCGGGACCTGTGTCGGAGACCGCGATGCGGAACGTGCCCGCCGTGGCGGAGGACACGCTCAGCCGGACGTTTCCTCCGGGCCGGTTGTACTTGATGGCGTTCGAGACGAGATTGAGCAGCACCTGCTTGAGTCGCTGCCTGTCCGCGAGCACATCGGTCGCCTCCTCATCGATCCTCGCAACCTCGAGGTCGATGTTCCGGCGGGCAGCGGAGGGGCCCATGAGTTCCACCATTTCGTGGACCACTTCCGCCAGCGCGACAGGCTCGATCGACAGCGAAATATGCCCGGACTCCACCTGGGCGATGTCGAGAACCTCGTTGATGAGGCCGAGCAGGTGCTTGCCGGCCCTGACCACGTACCCGACACTCTCCCGCTGCTGCTGGGACAGGTCCTCAACCTCCAGCAGCTGAGCGAAGCCAAGAATGGCCGTGAGGGGAGTCCGGAGCTCGTGGCTCATGCGGGAGAGAAAGTCGCTCTTGGCGCGGTTTGCCGCGTCGGCCTGCTGGCGCGCACCCTCGAGTTCGACGGCCGCCTGCCGCAATTTCGCCTCCGCCTCTTTGTGAAACGAGAGGTCGATGAGCGCCGCAATTGCGAAGACGACCCTGCCGGCGGAGTCGAGGATGGGATTGGCAACCACCTCGAGGGGAATCGTTCGATCGGGCAACCGGATCTCCACATCGTCGGCCCGCACGTTGCGCTCCCCGGTCAGGGCCCTGGCGGTCGGCGAGCCTTCCTTTGGGTAGGGACGATCGGTGCCTTCGATGAACCCCCTTCCGGTGGCGACAAACTCCCCGGGAGGGGGTCGCAGCTCTCCAACCACTCCCAGGGTGGCCTTGGCCGCCGCGTTCATGAACGTGGGCCGACCGTCCGTGTCGACCACGTAGATGCCCAACGGCAACTGTTCCGCAAACTGCAGGAATCGCTGTTCGCTTTCTCTCAGCGCCGCATCAGCGCGCTTGCGCTCGGTGATGTCCCGGATGAAGGCCGTGAACATCGGCGTCGCGCCATGCCCTTCGACCTTCGTGACGCAGGCCTCGACCGCAAACTCGCTCCCGTCGGCCCGCAGGGCGGTGAGTTCGACGGGCCGCTCGAGCATCGAACCTTGCCCTGTGACGAGCCGGTCGCCGAATTCTCGCTGATCGTCCTCCCCGCAAGGAGGTGGGAAGATGATCAATTCCGAGACATCCGCTCCGGCCATGTCGCTCCAGGGCTTCCCGAACATCCGCTCCGCTGCGCCGTTCCACTCCACGATCCTCCCCTCGTCATCCATGGTGACAATTCCGTCCATCGCGGACGCGATGAGCGCACTCATGCGCGCCTCGGTGCGGAGGAGCTGCTGGGCCTTCTCCGAGGCCCTTCGCTCGAGCTGCTCATTCGCCGCCCGCAGGCGTCCGGCGAATTGGGCAAGGACGAGGACGATCAGCCCGGTGGCAATCGGGATCGTCGCGAGAACGAGGATGCGCTCCGCCCACAGCGACAGCCCGGGCTCCGGCGGAGAGAGCACGCCGACCGCGACGATGAGGGATATGGCCACGAGGTTGACCGCCAGCATCGACCACAGGCGCCACCCGGTGACGAAGGAAATCAGTACCGAGTCTGCTACGAGCGTCATCAACATCAGGCTCGGAAACATGAAGGGGACCAAGATGGAAGCTGCGATGACGATGGTCACCGCCATCCAGCTCCAGAACATGGCCGTCTGAGTCCCCGGCCTCCGCCCCGCAAGGCGCAGGGCTCTCGCACTGCCTGCGGAAAAGAGCACGGCCAACGCAAGCAGTTCCGCGGACCGGCGGTCGCGGAGGAGCACCGTGAGCGTGAGGTAGACCAGCGCGCTGGCACACCCTGCGCCGAGCGATGCGCGGAGGAACCAGCGAAGCCGGCCGAGCTCGCTCCAGTCGCGGTCCCCCGACAGGCCCCCGCCTTGTTCGCCCAGGCCGGGGCTCGGACCGTCGAGGGCGAGACTCGTTGGAGGCGAATGCGCCTCGGGCCACGGGGTTCGGGTTCTCATTACCCCAGTATCGGATATCTCAGGCTTTCTGCAACAAGCCCTCGACTTAGGCCGATCCCCCATCCCGCCCCGTGCAGCCCGAACGAGGGAACCAGTCGAGCATGGGGACCTCCGGCCCGGCCTTGGTGAGGATGTTCAAGGATGTGAAGCGTGATGCATTTTCGTTGCTGGGCAACAGTCTTTTAACACGCTTCACCCCAGCAACAGCGTCAACGGCTTCACAGGGCCCTACGCCGTCCGGCCCAGTGGGCCTTCCGACAGGAAGCGCAGCACGCCTTCACGCGCATGGTCGATCAGGTCGCCCAGGTGCGAGAAGTCTCGCAGCCCGACAGGCCCGGGAGGAGCCGGCAGTTCGATCACCCGCACGTCCGGATGGTCGGTGCGCACCTGGGCCGTCGTGGCCGCCAGGCGCCGCCACAGGCGGTTCCCGACGGAGCGGTAGACCGCCGTCACGGCAGGATGGCCCGTCCCCGGCTCCAGGGAGCCCTCCAACGACAGGACGTAGATCGTGCGGGCGCCCGCCTCGACGGCCGGGCCGAGCGGCACGTACTCCGACAGGCCCCCGTCGACGTACACGTGCCCGTCGATCCGGAATGGGGGGAAGACCAGGGGCAGCGCGGTGCTGGCCAGCAGGGCGTCGAGCACCGGCCCTGTCGAGAAGACCTCTTCGGTCCTGCGCTCGAACCGGGTGGCGACGATGCGCAGCGGGATGCCAGCCGTCTCGATCGTGCGGTCGAGCTTTGCGGCGGCCAGCTGCAGCGGGACCCACGCCTGACCTGCCCGGCGGTCCAGGCCTGCGCCGACCGACCGCAGGGACAGCACGGTGTCGACCCGACGCTCGCAGCGGGTCGCGACGATCCGGAGGGGGGCCGCCGCCTCCTCGATCCGGCGGAAGGGGATCTCCCGCTCCAGGAGCGTGCGCAGCGGGGCCTGGGAGAAGAGAGCTGCCCCGGCAAGGACGGACCGGGTCACCTGGGCGGGCCGCAGGGGGAAGAACTCCTCGACACTGAGGCGCCGCCACACGTCCGAGAGCATCCGTGCCCGGTCCGGCGTGGGGCCTGCCGCCATGAATGCCGCATTGACGGCCCCGATTGAGGTGCCGACGAGGAGGTCCGGGACGATGCCGGCATCGAGAAGGGCTTCCAGCATCCCCGCCTGGGCGGCACCTCGGTTTGCTCCGCCCGACAGGACGAATGCAACAGGACTATCCGTCGTGCCTGGTGCAGGCACCGATGCTGCCGAGCCCATACGCAAATGGTACTCGTCGGGGGAGCGGCACTGGGTTGCACGAGGGTTAAATTCCCCCCATAAAACTCCAGGCTGGCCACAGAAGTACCTGACCATCCCGAAGAGTGGGGGTTACTGTTCCTCAGGCCCCGGCAAGCCCGAAACCTTCTTGAAACTCTCGCTCGCATTCGAGCGCCGGGCCGTCCCTCACGACAGGCCGATGTCTCCCTCGACGTAGGTCGGCGCCGCTCAGCCCACCTCATCGTTTGATAAGCCTTGTCGCACATCGGACTGCAGAGCATCCGAAGCGACTTCAGGAGAACCGGGAGCATCCTGGCCAGGGTCACGACCAGGGGCCGATTGGGGACTTGGTGGGCGCCGCTTCCCCAAGGCGAGCGGGACCTGTCGAAGGGCCATCCCCATCAGGGAGACGAAGCCCCGATTTGCCAAGGCAGCGTCCTTGCGGAGTTGGAACGCTCCAACGACGGAAACCGACACGACGCTCATGGGAAGGGCAAGCAGGCCCGCGGCTTTGGAAAGGACGAAGAGGAGCCCGTCTATGGCCAGGAGGAGCAGGTAGAAAAAACCCGACCCTTCCTTCTCGAGTCTCTTGAACCACTCCTTGCCGCCGGCGGCGACGACGGGTATCAGGATCGGTCCCAGCCAAGGGAGGTTGGGCGACAGAGACTGTTTCAGGGAAGTGAAGGGGTTGACTGTGACCCGGACCTTCGGTTCCCAGGGGCAGCTATTCGTCGAGGGCTGAAACCCTTCAGGGGTGTTGATCTCAACCGCCACGCACAGACTCAAGCCTGTCCTGCCGCTGCGAAGGGGAACGATATTCCATTTCCACGTCGAGCCACTTTCGGTGACAGCCTGCTTTTCGGCGCAACAGGTATCTCGCTCGATACGGAAGTCCGTTCCGCTCAGGGTGAGGATCATCGCGGCTGATACTTGAATAGGTTGCACGTGAGGGACGGTTGCCGGTAGAGGACCGGCGGCAACCTGATCGGCAGGGGGCTGAGCAACAGGCGCGGCTGGCAACCCGGCAATGAGCGTTCCCTCGACCCGGTCGGTCAGCGTCATTGCCCGAACGATTCTGACTTCCAGGGACTCGGGCCGCTGCCCCACCTCCATTACGGAGGGTAGGGCAGATGGGTTGAACGCAATGAACCCGGAGGCTAGAGCCTCTCCATCCACCTCCTGGCCCGTGGCAGTGACGCCGGGGACCCGTGCGGGTGAACGTGGGTCGGGTAAGGATGAGATCCCTGACGTCAGCCTCGCCGGCAGGTAGATGGCCGGCGCTGCCTTCCGGTTCGCCGCCAAACGACTATGGTGCCGCGGTGCTGCGCGTCCGATCATGTGAGATGCAAGTTCTGCCGTCATCAAGACAGCGAAACCGACGACAACAACCCTTTGCCATCGCCATCGGTCCCATGGATACAAGCCATGCCCCCCGCGCAGCGCTTCTAAACGCCTTAATCGAAGCGTAAATGACTTTGGTTCTCGGCGCGGGTGATTATTGCCTCACCGGTCGAAGCCGCTCCAGGGTCCGGCTTCGCCAACACTCACCGTGGCCACTGACTCTGATAGATGGAAATGGGTGTGGCTCCCTTGGAGTGACATGCTCTGGGCCCCGTCCCTGGCCCGCAACAGCCAGGCGGCGTCGGATTTTCAAGGCATATTGTGGAGTGGAGAATCCGACGCACCCTGCGTCCGGGTCCCGTACCCGATGGAAATGGGCCGGGTCCATTGATCGACTGATGGCTCATTCGCCCAGCACCTTCATGATCAGGCGCTTGCGGCGGCCCCCGTCGAACTCGCAGTAGAAGACCTGCTGCCAGGGCCCGAGGTCGAGCCGGCCGTCGGTGACCGGGACGATCACCTGATGGTGGACGAGGAGGTTCTTCAGGTGGGCGTCCCCGTTGTCCTCGCCGCCCGCGTGGTGGCGGTAGTCGCCCGGGTCTGGGAGCAACGCCTTCGCCACGTCGTTGGCGGGCGCCTGCCAGCTCGGCGGGGCCACCTTGTCCAGCCACTCCAGCACGTCCCGGTGCAGCCCGGGCTCGTCGTCGTTGACCCACACCCCTGCGGTGATGTGCATGGCGGAGACCAGCACCATGCCCTCGCGGATGCCTGCCTCGTCCACTGCCCGCTGGACGTCCTCGGTGATCCTCACCAGCTCCCGCCGGCGGGCGGTCTCGAACGTCCTGTAGACGGTGTGCGCCCTCAACGACCTCTCCCTTCATCCATGCCGGATCGTGCAGGCGGGATTATCACGGGTTCGGGTCACGGGATGGGGCCGGTGTGGGCAGAATGGTCTCCGGATGGCTCGCAGCCGGACGGGACGGTGGGTGGCGATGGCGGGGCTCGTCGCCCTCGCGGCCTGCACCCACGGCACGCCGGCGGCCGCGCCGACCCCTGCACCTCCCGGAACGGCGTTGCCCGGGCCGGCCACGGCCACGGTGACGACCGCCGCGAGCCCGTCCTCTTCGGCATCCACGGTGGGAGCCACGGCGTCACCGACGGGGGGGTCAACCCCCACCGCGGGAACACCAATTGGTTCGCAGCGCTCAATCAAAGGCCAAGCGCCCCCGTCAGGCAGGGGGTGGTTGGCAGCAGGGGAGCGGGTCCCCAGCTGTGGCGCGAGCGATTGTGGGGAGCGTCATGGAGACACCACCTTCTCGGCAACCGTGCGTGGTTACCCTGCTCGCGCCGGCTGGAGCGCGGGGGTACGGTGGGAGTGCCGACCGTAGAGGCGGTGCTGTGCCCACTGATCGACGACGGCGGCCATGTGTGTCTTCCATGGGTGCGGGTCGTTGGTGGCGATCTGCCGCCACAGCCGGGAGTTGGCGACTGCGAAAATATCGATGGCCCGTTTGGATGCCTGGTTCCAGGCGGGTGCCTGTGCGACCGACGTTTCGGCTTGGGTCGGGGTGTGGCCGGCAGCGATCAGCCGCAGAATCAGGCACGCTGGGTCGATAAACGCGGCGCCGCGGGTGGGCCAAGCCCAGTCGATAATGTGCGCACCGCGGTCATAAATCAGAATGTTGAGGGGATTGTAATCGGTGTGCAGCAGGGCGTCGCCGCGAAGGCACTCCAAGTCCATCGAGTCGTCGACATAGTCCGCCCACCGCTTCTCGGCTTGTTTGATCGGCAGGTCGGGGCACGGGATCTGCCCGAGCCGTCGCATGGCGGCGATGACCTTCGGCAGGTCAGGTGAGCCAGGCCTGTAGTCGGCGTGGCGTCCGGGGATGTAGTCGAAGCCCAGCAGGTTCCAGCCGTCGACACCGTCGATGTGCCAGCGTAGCCGGGGCGAGACCGACAGGACATGTGGGTTGATCATCGCTTCGCGGTGTTGGGTGACTACACCGGGATGGTCGGTGCGCAGGCCCTTGACGAAGATCGTGTTGGTGCTGGTGCGCACGGACATCGCAATCGCCGAGTTGAGCCCATCGGACGCAGTCTCGGCCGAGAGGACTGGCCCGGTGTAGGCGGTAATGGCGTGGCGAACCGGCTCGGACAACTCGGCCCAGTCGGTGCGATCCATGCTGGTCTTGGTCCCCCCGGCGATGTGGTAGTGCACCCGGGCGTTAGAGAGGGCCACATGTCAGGCCGCCCGCAAGGCGGCTCACGTCGTAGATCCAGCGGCAGGGTCTCACCGTGCGGTTGTACACAGCGATGAACGCCATGATCCCGGTCACCATCTGCTGGGGAGAGGTGAAGACGCCTCCATTGAGGAGGCGTGTGCGCCTGACCAGGCGCTGGAGTTCCTCCCCGCAGCAACGCTCACGGGAAGGGTCGGAGCACTTGGCAAGTGGCACCTCCTCATCCGGGGACGGGAGGATCAAATCACATTCTTGTAATTACTGCACGGCGGAATGGCTCGCCAACGTGGTCGGCTGGCGTGCGGCGTCTTGCCGATACCCGGCGCCGGAACGCCGGGCGGAGCTGGTCAGTAGGGGTTGTCGTCGCCGGCGTTACAACTGCACATGGTCGACTCGACGATCTGGTCGAGGTCGCCGACGAACTCGACCTCGTCCTCCATCTCGTCCTCCTCGGCGTCGGCCGGGCGGGGCCCGATCTCCACGAGTACCGGTGGCATGGTCTACCTCCCTTCCTTTCGTCCGTGCTGGCAGTAGGACTCCAGAGGTGCCTTGGCTTGCTGGTAGAGCTTCGCTGATTGGCCCATTCTCCGGCCAAAGCACTCCCCACGGTGTTTTGGAAGCCGAGATCCGGGCTGGCGCCTGCAGAGTCGATGCGGCGTCTGAGTTGCGGTGCTTTGCCGGGATCGCATCAGATGCATGATTCGTGCGTCGCCTAAGCCACGATCGGGGAAGCAGGCCGAGACCCTCTGGCTGAACGCCAGGGCCTGTCCCCTGGCAGGAGTGCCGGGGCCCAACTTTGTTGCTGTTGGACGGGCGCGAGATCTTCGGAGTTCAGCCGATGAAGAGGTGGACGTAGCGACTGATCTGGTTCAAGCCAGCTTGGTCGACGGCGCCGAGTTGGCGCTCGATGCGGTCGTAGGCCAGGGCCCGGATCTGCTCTGTCATTGCATACGAGACGCGAGCCAACCCGGTGTCTTCATCCGCCGGCACCGCCACGTGGTGGCGCAGGCCCCGGGCGGTGCTGGTGAGGGGCACGGCCAGGAACAGGCCGGGGATAACCGAGTAGCGCTTGTGGGATACGACGACAACGGGGCGCCTCCCGCCCTGCTCACGGCCTCGGGAGGGGTCCAGATCCGCGAGCAGGATGTCGCCCGTGTTCAGGCGACGCCGCCGTTGTACTCGGGGTACTCCTCGGCCGCGGTGGCGGCAAGGTCCTGGAGGTCGAGGCGGCTGAAGGCTTCAGCTTCGGCGAGGTAGGCCGCGAGGTCCTCGGGTCTGGCAGCCAGGCGTCGGTAGCCGACCTCGATTGCCTCCCACTCCAAATCGTCGAGGATGGCGGCAAGCTCGGCGCCGAGGCTTCGGCCGTGGGCCTCGGCGAGGGCCGCAAGCCGATCCCGAACCGATGCCTCGACGCGGATGGTGGTCATAGCATTCATCTCGGCAAGTATACGCTACCGACGTATACGAGTAGGGGGCTCTTGAAGGAGCCGTGGCGTCGGGTTTCTGTCCGACTCGTATATCTCTGCCTGCTGTCCCCCCCCTTCTAGTCTGCTCCCTGCTACGAGTCTCATGCATTCATCCTGACGAGTGAGACCAGAGCTCTCCGGCTCGACCGATCGACCTCGCCGTCCGCACCGCCGGCCGCAGCAACGGCGTCGCACTGAGAGCCCGGGTTTTGGTCCCGCTGTCCGCGTCGAGACTTGTCCGTAGCCGATGCGCACGTCCGAACTGTATTGCCAACGGGAGTGGCCGTTGCGTAGAGGCGTACACGACTTCCGTTACACGACTGTGCTGGGAAAACGCCTGCTCATCCCCAGATGTCCGCAAACCATCGTTACCGATGCGTCTCGTTCACATAGATGGTGATGGGTCTGTTGAACCGTGTTACAGACCCGCGCCGATCCAACCAGAATGTTCGGCTCTCCTTTCGTTGCCTCAGGTGACAGCGGAATGCGTCCACGGCTCGATCCACAGCCAAGCCGAAAGCGATCCCACTGAACCCTCCCACCGCGGCCGGGTTATAGGCTCCAATAAATAGAAGCACGAATAATCCGCAGAATAAGAAGGCGGCCACCAAGAAGCCGACGTAAGGATCTCGGAGCGAAGTACTCTCGAACATTGCATTGTCCGGGGCGCGTTCGACGGTGGTCAACCTTCGTCGCCGGGGTCCGAAGTAAGCCACCTCTACCGCCAGCCCACCACCCGTTGTGAGGATCGATGCGAGTGGGCGGACCTGCTCGCCGGCGCCGGCGGCCAGTCGCTCTGCGCCCCGTGCTGGTCGGCGATCACCAAGGGCGGTGGTGACCGGTGAGCGCCGCCAAGGCGCCAAGCGTTACCCAGCCCCGCCGGGCGGACACCATCGAGGAGCTGCGCGCCATGGCGGCCGCCGGGGAGATCATCGGGATGACCGGCCTGCCGGTGGCCCTTCGGCTGTGCGAGAAGTGTCGGCGCTGCAACACCTTTGGCGAGACCTGCCCGGCCTCGTTGCGCTGCCCAACCTGCGGGTCGACGGCGGTGCGCTGCCGACGGCCTTCGGGGCATGACGCCGCCGAGTGGCACCGGGCCCGCCTAAAGGCCGCCGCCGACGTCGACGCCGCCCGGGAGGCCGCCGGCGACCCGGTCCTGCCGCCTCGATGGCCGGAGGCCCCGATCCGCGCACCACAGAGCCGATTCCCGAAGGCTTTCATACCGGGGCGCCGCTGATCGTGGCTCTCCGTGGCGCTGGCGGGCCCTGCGGGGGGTGGTTGGCGGTGCCGTTAGAAGAGGAAGCCGGCGTTCTCAAGGGCGACGGCGATGTCGGCAACCGCGTCGATGGCCTCGTTGGCCAGCGCCAGCTCTGCTCGCTCGACCTAACCCGAGCCTGTCGTGCCTGCGAGTTCCGTTAGCCGGCGTTCGAGGAAGCGCCGTTCGGCGCCGTCGTCGGTGAGTTGCCTCGCACGTCGATAGGCGTCACGCGCCTCGTCGGTCCGCCCGAGACGTCGCAAGAGTTCGGCCCTGGTCGAATGCAGGTAGCGGAAGTCGTTGAGACCGAGTTGGTCGACTATGCGCAGGCCGGCCTCGGGGCCTTCGGTCTCGGCGATGGCGATGGCGCGGTTGAGCTCCACGACGGGCGAGCCAGTCAGGCGGGTGAGCTCGCCGTACAGCGCCGCGATCTGCGCCCAGTCGCACGGCACCTCGGCGTGCAACGAAGCGATGGCGGCCTGCAGGACATAGGGCCCGCAGCCGCGCAGGGCGAGCGCGCGGTCGAGCTCGGCGCGTCCAGCGGCGATCTGCTCGGTGCTCCAAGGTGACCGGTCCTGATCGCCGAGCAGCACGAGCTCGCCGTCGCTAAACCGCGCCTCGCGGCGGGAGTCGTGCAAGAGCATCATCGCCAGCAGCCCGTGAGCCTCGGGCTCGTCCGGAAGCAGTTCGGCCAGCGCGCGCCCCAACCAGATTGCCTCCGCCGCCAGCTCGTCGCGACCGCCGTAGCCCTCATTGAAGATCAGGTAAACGACGGCGAGAACGGCGTCGAGACGCTCGCGGAGCAGGTGAACCGGTGGCACGCGAAACGGGATCCCCGCAACTTTGATCTTTCGCTTGGCCCGCACCAGCCGCTGCGCCATCGTGCGCTCCGGTACCAGGAAGGCACGGGTGATCTCGTCGGTGCTGAGCCCGCCGAGAGTGCGCAGGGTGAGCGCAACCTGCGCCTCGACCGCGAGCGCCGGGTGACAGCAGGTGAAGATGAGCTCCAGGCGCTCGTCCGGAAACGTCGTGGTCTTCATCGGCACCTCAGCACGATTGCCCGCGACGAGCAAGCCGAACTTGGTCGCGAGGGCCCGGTCGCGGCGGATGCGATCCGTCGCTCGGTTCCGAGCCGTCCTCATCAACCAGGCGCGCGGGTAGCTGGGGACGCCGTCGCGTGGCCATCGTTCGGCGGCCATCGCGAACGCCTCCTGCCGATCAGGGTGGCCAGGACGCGGCCCCATTCCTCGCGGAAGACCTGTTCGAGCGTCGCTACCAATACACCTCCGAGGGGCGGATCTCGACGGCGCCACCATA
>Ga0099830_10001180_pt1 | contig 12960 bp, 9 predicted proteins | sample CZO8metaG_4_FD_79337 | JGI IMG/M metagenome (GOLD analysis project Ga0099830, IMG submission 79337) | Vadose zone soil microbial communities from the Eel River Critical Zone Observatory, Northern California, USA - CZOApr15con2H3.8 metaG | ecosystem: Environmental > Terrestrial > Soil > Vadose...
AAATTCATTATTGCAACGCAGGATTGCCGTCACCATTGATTTTTGGACGCGATAATGATGTCACCTGCCTGGACGAAGGCGGTCCTATGCTCGGCGCTATGTCCAATGGGACTTTCCATACAGGAATTGTCACCTTGTACCCTGGCCACACGCTGATCGCCTGCTCCGATGGAGTAACCGAGTGCCAGAATTCGCGAGACCAAGAGTTCGAATTAGCACGGCTCTCGGCAGCGGCACGAGCTGCTGGTGGAGGAAACGCCAGTCAGACGCTCTTTTCTGCTCTGGGCGCAGTGCTTGATTTTGCCGATGGTTGCCCGCTCGGTGACGATTTGACCCTATTGGTAGTTCGGCGCGAGCAGATCGGCACTCGGAATTCTTCGACGGTTATGCAAGAGCAGGTTCCAGTTGCGTTGTCTGGCGGTGTCCGCCGGCAAAGATTGGTTTCCTAGCGCTTGATTTGAGCAAGACGTAACGCTCCCGGCTCCGCAAGTAACGCGGACTTGGAGACAAAACCTGGGGTGTGTCCGCTTCAGTCCGAGAGGAGCTGTCATGGCAACGACTATGAATTCAGTTCTGTTGGAACAGGCCGGAGTTCGCGAAGCCATTATCGGTGCGGCTTTTCGGAGCTGCCCAGAGTTGCTGGGCTCGCTGTACACCTCTCATTATCGTTACGTCTTGAGAGTTTGCCGGCACTTTTTCTGGCGGCGGGAGGACGCGGAAGACGCGGCCGCCGAGGTCTTCTTGAAATTGCATACCGTATTGGAAACTGAGGAGCGCCCGATAAGGTCCAGGTCTTGGCTATCGAAGGTCACGGGCCGGCATTGTATAGACAGGCTGCGCCAGGTAAAGGCCGAGCGGCGGCGGCGCGTTGATGATGAAATAGAATTCGATGCCCTGCCAGACAGCCTGGCCCTTTCGCCTCTTTCTCGTGTGCTGCGCCGAGAGCAGCAGAACAAGGTGCGGGAGGAGTTGCGCCGTCTGCCGCGAGACTATCGGATCCTGCTGGTGCTGCACTACTACCGGCAAATGACCTATGCCGAAATTGCGATCGCTCTTGGCAAACAGCTGCCAGCGATCAAGACCGCAATCTTTAGAGCCAAGAGAATGCTTCGCGACAGAATTCTGGACTCAGGACATTTTTTCATTTCTTGCGGCCAGTAGGCGGACGAAGAGCGCGTCTGACGCCTCACCACAATAGTTTCAATCCAAACTGTAACTGCCGGGTGGTCGTCGTGGTTGAAGTAATTACTCCAGCTGTTGGCGACGGTCCTCCGGTTGCCGCCGCGTACACTACGGGATTCGGCGTGTTGAAGTTTGTGCGATTGAAGAGGTTGAAGAACTCCGCGCGGAACTGCAAGCCGAGTCGTTCCGACAGCGAAAACTTTCTTGCTACTGAGAGATCTGTTTGTGCCAGTCCAGGTCCTTGCAAGATATTGCGCCCAACGTTGCCGTATGTGCCCGGAAGCGGCTGAATGAAGGCTTGCGGATCGAAATAGCTGTCGGGTCCGCCCAAAATCACCGGCCCGGCGAAATTAGGATTCCATGATGGCCGGACTGGATTGCGCGTGTCGCCATCATTCGAAGGGTTATAGGACAACTGCGGCGTGAACGGCAGTCCCGATTGCAAGGTCACGATTCCGCTGAGTTGCCAGTCTTTGGCCAACCGGTTCGCCCAGGGCACCCCTACGCTCGCGTTCGCGCGCGCAAAGGGGAGGTCATACGTGGCCTGAAGAACTGCGGCCTGCCGTACGTCAAAAGATGCACGGCCATAATCCGCCTTTGGCTGCAACGGGTTCGCAACAAACGCGGGAGAGTTCGTGGCCACGCTGGTGTTCATGTTGTCGCCGTCATCGAGGGTCTTCGAGAATGTGTAGGCGCCGCGGAATTGCAAGCCATGCGACCAGCGATGATTCACATCAACGGTGAGGCCGTGGTACGAACTGATCCCCTGCGAGAACCAGTGCGTGGTATTCCACACGGCGCTGTTTTGTAGCGCGGCGCCTGCAGGATAGTAAAACGCTCCGCCCGGGTAGCCTGCGGGGCAGGGCGACGCCGGGCAAATTGTTGCGGCAGGCAGGTTTGCGTCCAGCGAAAGCAGTTCGTGGTAAGCATGTGAACCGGCATATCCAACGCTCACGGAAGTGTTGGGAGAAAGTTGCTGTTCAACTTTCAAGCTCCAGGATTCCACGATAGGAGTCTTCAGGTCCGGTTGCACGCCGCTCGGAATAACTTTCGCACCGGCATAGTTTGCATCCGGGGTGATACTGGAGAACGAAATATTCTTTACGGCAAAGACGTCATTGTAGGGCCCGTTTTGATCCAAGCGATAACTCAGATTGTCCAGCAGCGCGTAGTGCAGGCCAAAACCCGCCCTCACAACTGTTTTCTTTGATGTGAATGGAGACCAGGCAACTGCAACACGCGGAGCAGGCAAGAATTTGGCGTTGTTCACAGCGAGAGCAGATCCACCAACAACCGGATTCGTGAGAATCACGCCATTCGAATCAAACGCGTAAGTCGAAGCGCGTCGATGTGCTTCGTTCCAGCCATCGGTGGATTCGCCGCGAAACCCTATGCGCAACTCCAGCGAGCCGTTCATTTTGATCGCATCCTCAACAAAGAAAGCTCCCTGCGTCAACCGCCACGACAAAGGCGTAAAACTGGGCGCATAGGTGTAAGTGCTCACTTTGCCTTGAAGAAAAGTCTGCAAGTTGGTGAAGGAAATCTGGCCGTACTGGTCTTGGACTAGACTGTCGTTGGATTGCAGCCGCTGGAACCAACCACCCAAACTGAGTATGTGCTGTCCGCGAGTGAACGTCACCTGGTCGGAAATCGTGTACAGGTTGCGGACCGCAGTCAGATTGCTTCCGGCGTTCGTGCCGCCGTTGGTGATCTGAGAAGCGCCATTGAGGGTTGTCCCACCGCCCACTACAACCGCTCCGACGGGCTGGCCATCGTGAATCCAACCGGGCAGACTTTTGCTGGTGCCACTGTTGAAATAGAAAGCACCACGCGAAAATCCAAAGGTGGCCTTGTTGAGAAGATTGGAAGAAAAAATATGCGTTTCACTCAGGCTGACCACCTGTTCCCGCAAGAAAATGTCCACTAAAGTAAACGGATTATTCGTCGGGGAGTGGGCCTCGCTATCGTCCGCTGTGTAGACCCCGGCGAACGAATCCTTGTTGGAGAATGTCTGATCGTAACGTGCAGTTCCGAAATCTTCGCGAATGTTCTGCACGGGATTGCTGAACGCCTTGGCAATTCCGCTTGGTGCTCCCGTGGAGGTCAAGATTTCCGGACCGTTGGCCACCGGCCACAGCGCCAGCAACGGTTGTACGCTGGGAACAGCACTGGCCCGCGACGCGTCATCCGGAACCAGCGTGACGTCGCTCAAGCCGAGGCTCTGCCGAAATCCTTCGTAATTGCCGAAAAGAAATACTTTGTCTCTCTTGATCGGCCCGCCGAGCGAACCGCCAAACACATTGCGCTGGAACTCCGGAATGCTGCCTTGATCGAAAAAGTTGCGCGCGTCGAGAGCGCTGTTGCGCACGAACTCGTACAAGGCCCCGTGGAGTTGGTTCGTTCCGCTGGCGGTGACAATGTTGACCTGCGCCCCGGGCCGCTTGCCGTATTCGGCGCTGTAGGTGTCTTTCAGCACTGCAAACTCCTGTACCGCGTCTACTCCCAGAAGTTGTCCGCTGACTCCCCCAGGCGTGTTGTTGATTTCCGATGCGCCGGTAAATTCCACGCCGTTCAGGAGAAAGAGATTCTCCTGCGGACGGTGGCCCGAAGCAGAGAACATGTTTCCAACGACCGAGTTCGACGTACCGATGCCGCCAGCTCTTTGCGAGGTGTAGTTCACGATTCCGGAATTGAGCGTAAGCAACTGATCGTAGCTGCGGCCATTGAGCGGAAGGTCTTTCACCTGCCGCTCGCCCACCAGACCTGAGATGTCTTCGGTGGTGACCGCGATGACGGTCGGCGCGGATTCGACGCGCACAGTCTGCTGCACGTTTCCGACTTGAAGCACCAAGTCCGTTGTTTCTCGCTGGCCCAGCACTAGTGAAATTCCCGTTTTATCTTCGCTGCGAAAGCCGGCCTTTTCCGCCCGCACTTCATAGCGGCCAGCCGGAAGTGCGGCTGCGTTGTAGCGTCCTGCTTCATCCGTCACCAGATTGCGCTCGGCTCCTGTCTCTACATTCTTGATTCGAATGGCTACACCGGGGACGGCCCCTCCCGACGAGTCGCTGACAGCGCCCTGGATAGCAGCGTCACCTTGCGCGGAGCTAACGGGCGGGAGACTCATTCCCAACGCCAGCGCCAGGGGCCCAAACCACAAAACACCCGATAAATGAAAACCACGAAATCTTCGAGAACGCATTTTGTTTTCTCCGAATAGATTTGTGTTGCGTGTGCGTCAGTTTTTGTTGCGACAGGGTGGGGAAAACTGCTAAACGACGATGCAGAGAACTTAGGTGGGTCAACAACAAGGACAGAGGCGAGCGATGATGCGGAAAGCAATGAGCGATGTTGCCGCTTTCAGTGACGACGCAACTCGAGGAAATTCTCTCGCGATATCAGGTTGGCTAACGCGCATGGCCGACGCCTGCCCGTGTAATGTTCCTCGCGACGCTCGCCGCACGTCGTTCGACGAGCGCACGGCTTCCGCTCCAGACCAGTTGCAATCCTGCAAAGATCGCGACCACGGCAACAACCGTCTTCAGCTTGTTGGCGGGAACTCTGCGCGCCAGCAAGCAACCAAGGACCACTCCAGGAACGCCAGCGAGAAGGAGCTCGAAAAGCATGGGCATGCTGATGGAACCAAAACTCCAGTGGAAAGCACTGCCGATCACCGCCAACACCAATCCGAAGAGCAAGTCCGTTCCCACGACTTGCGCAGGGGTCATTTCGGAATAGTTCAGCAGAAGAACCGTTCCGAGTGCCCCAGCGCCTGCGGACGAAAATCCCGATTCCACTCCAATCGGTAAAGCGAGCCAGGGAAGCCAGCGATGGTTTTTCCGGGCGAAAGCCGGATTTTGTACGCGACGAATAAAGGTTACGCTAGATGACGCCGCCAGGATGACACCCAGGATCAGGATCACCGCTGGGTTTCCCGCGTCTCGACTCAACAAACGCAGCAACCAAATACCGACAAGAAGACCAGGAACAGCCCCTTGCAGCAGCAGCCACAGATAGCGCGCATGAATGTGCTTCCCGACCAGATAGAAAGGAGCTGCAATCAAGCGTAGAACGCCGGCAAACAAGAAAGCCGTTCCGACCGCTTCGCCTGCGGTTAGTCCAGCGAGAAGTACCAATGCCGGCACGGTAAAACTCCCGCCGCCGATACCCGTTAATCCCACCGCGAGGGCAATAAGGAAACCAATCAAGTAGTGCATCACTGCCCGCTCTCAGAAAACGTATGGATTCCACATTCGAGCTTTTTTCCGGCCCAGCGACCCGAGCGAGGGTTTTGTGGGTCATCTGGAATTGCGGTGCACGGCTCGCATCCGATACTCAGATAGCCTTGATCATACTGTGGCAAGTAACTGAGTCCGTTCTTCGCGGTGTATTCCCACACTTGTCCCCAGGTCCAATCTGCCAGCAGGCTCACCTTCAAGAGACTTTTCCCGCTCGGCAAGCGGTGTTCTTCTATCTTCTTGAGATTCTTTCGCGTGGGTGATTGCTCGCGCCGCAAACCCGTGAACCACAGATCGTAAGGCGCAAGCGCCTGGAACAAGGGCTCTACTTTGCGAAGTTGGCAGCATCTCGTCGGATCACTTCGGTATAAAATCCCGAACTCCGATTCCTGTTGTTCCACCGTCTTCTGCGGAGTCACATTGACCAGGTTCAAAGACCATTCCTTCGTCATCCGGTCGCGGTATTCATAGGTTTGTGCGAAGTGATAGCCGGTCTCGAGGAACAAAACCGGAATCGATGGGATTCGTTCTCGAAGTAAATGCAGGACGATCATGTCTTCCGCCTGGAAGCTGCAGGTGAGGCAAGCGGCGGGGTGTCCCGCGTGCGCGCCTAGTACCGCGTTCAGGACCTCGCTTGGGTTCACGTTCTCGATATACTCGGCAGCAAACATTGTTTCCATTTCAAACCGCCTTCTGAGGATTTTCCGGAGCTGCCGGAATGCGAAGCGATTCGGCCAAAGCCAGTACGCGCTCAACAACTGCTGCATCGCCACGCAGCAGATCAACTTCGGCGAGATCGAAAAAGTGATCCCCGGCCGCTGCTCGTAAGTCGCCTCGTTCGTCGATTCCGGGCGATGGGTTCTGGTACAGGACCACGAATCCTGCGGCGTGCAGCGTCGCCCAGGCCGTTTTCGTTGAAATAAAGGAAGCTTTCTTTTCCACCAGCATCACTTCGAATCCGGCTTCAAACAGAGCGCGCTCAAGCTGGCGTGCCAACTCCGCGCGTACATTCACCAAAATGATGGCTGGGTAGTGGCCATGCCGCCGATGTCGTTCGAGAGGAATGATGTGCGCTTCCTGATTGTGTGTTTCTCTCGCGGTAAGTACCTCGGCGTCTTGAGAAAGATCTCCGCGAATCATCCCTGCGCCCAGAGTCGCATTCGTCAATGGATCAATGACAATGAAACTTCCGGTGGTCCGGTTCTCCTGGTAGGAATCAAAAAAGAGTGGGCTGATGGTGTCGAATTCCACGGCCGCAATGTCGTTCAGATGCAGCCGCTCGGCTGATTCTGGCTCCAGCGTATTGATGTTCACGCGGTGGCGAATTCTTGTAATTCTGCCGCGCACCTGCCTTGCGCTCTGTTTGATCAGATAATTTCGCCCGGCCTCAAGGGGTTGCGCGTTCATCCAAACAACCATGGCTTGGAATCGCTGCGACACGTGGGGCGGATTGTCCGGCGACACGAGCATGTCCCCTCGGCTCAGGTCGATCTCGTCTTTGAGCTTCAACGTGACCGACATCGGGGCGAATGCTTTACCGAGCGGACCGTCATAGGTGACGATCGATTCGACTCGAGTTTGCTGGCCGGAAGGAAGCGCCGTAAGAGCGTCACCCGGGCGGATCACGCCGCTGGCGAGTTGTCCCGCGAAACCGCGGAAGCTCGCATCAGGCCGCAGCACATATTGCACTGGAAATCTCACGGCTTGCGTCCGCGCTCGCCCAGCGATCGGAACCGTTTCCAAATATTCGAGTAGCGTCGGGCCCGCATACCACAGCATTCGGTCGCTCCGCTCGACGACGTTGTCGCCCGCGAGAGCGCTGACCGGAATGCACTTTACCTCTCGAATACCCAACCGCTCCGCAAGTGCGAGGAAATCTTGTTCGAGCCTCAGAAACGTCTCTTCCCGATACCCGACCAAGTCCATCTTGTTGATTGCCGCCGTCACACTTGGAATCCCCAGCAGCGACGCGATGTAGGCGTGCCGCAGCGTCTGCGGGAGGAGTCCCTTTTGTCCGTCGATCAGAATCAAGGCCAAATCCGCGGTCGAGGCTCCGGTAGCCATGTTGCGCGTGTACTGCTCATGCCCGGGCGTGTCGGCAATGATGAATTTTCGCCGCGCGGTCGAGAAATACCGGTAACCCACGTCGATGGTGATGCCCTGCTCGCGCTCTGCGCGCAGTCCATCGGTAAGCAGTGAAAAATCGATGGGCCCGCTGGAACGGTTGATGCGGCTCTTTTTCACGGACGCGAGTTGATCTTCGTAGACGGTCTTGGAATCGTGCAGCAGCCTTCCAATCAATGTGGACTTGCCGTCGTCCACGCTTCCAGCGGTCGTGAATCGCAAAAGTTCCTTGTTCAGGTTCTGCTCCAGGAACACCCCGAACTCGTCGCGCGCCGCAACGGCCGTTGCAAGAGTCATCAGAAGTAGCCTTCCCGTTTCTTGATTTCCATCGACCCTTCCTCGTCGTGATCGATGGCACGGTTTTCACGTTCGGACCGCCGGAATGAAATCATCTCCTCAATGATCTTGGGAACAGTATCGGCCTCGGACCGGATCGCGCCCGTGCACGGCACGCAACCGAGCGATCTCATGCGGCACTTAATGGACTGCGATTTCTCGCCGAGCTGAAGCTGGTCTTTCGAATAAATCAGAACGATGGACCCGTCGCGCACCACGGCTTCGCGCTCCCAGGCAAAATAAAGCGGCACAATGGGAATCTTCTCCATGTGGATGTACAGCCAGACGTCCAGCTCTGTCCAATTCGAAAGCGGGAAGATGCGAATGCTCTCCCCTTTGTCGATTTTCGAATTGAAGATGTTCCAAAGCTCCGGCCGCTGATTTTTGGGGTCCCACTGCCCGTGCACGTCACGAAACGAATAAATTCTCTCTTTCGCTCGCGACTTCTCTTCGTCTCGCCGCGCCCCGCCAAACGCCGCGTTGAACCCGCCTTCCGCAAGTGCATCCAGCAGCGATTTCGTCTTCAACAGCCCGCAACATTTTTGCGTTCCCAGCAAGAAGGGATTAGCGCCCGTTTCGAGCGCTTCCCGGTTTTGGTGCACGATCAGTTCCGCGCCAATCTGTTTTGGATATTCATTTCGAAATTTGATCATCTCGGGAAACTTGTAGCTCGTGTCCACGTGCAGCAAAGGAAACGGTATCTTCCCCGGATAGAACGCCTTCTGCGCCAATCGCAGCATCACGGAGGAATCTTTGCCGATGGAATAAAGCATCACCGGCTGCGAAAACTCTGCAGCTGCTTCCCTGAGGATATAAATACTCTCGGCTTCAAGAGCTTGGAGATGACTCAGTCTTCGCTCCCCCGACTCGGTCATACCCGCATCCCATACGGTTCGAGGTGCTATGTCGCTGAACAACTCTTGCGGCGCAGTTGCCATCTGTTCTTTCCCCTCGTTCGAATCGCGCGTCCAAAAACAAAAAGCCCACCGACCAGTTCATCTCTGGCGGTGGGTTCTGTAAATTCTTGGCTAGAATGAAACTCTTAGTTCACTAGCCTCCCGGTGCCAGAGGACACGTATGCGCAACACAGACAACAAATCTGCGCAGTCCTCTGAAATTCACGGGTCAATGTCATACGCTTTACTATACGCGAGCAGCCGATTCACAGCAACAAGAGTCTGAACATTTTATCGCGGGCAACCATAACCGCGCGGTCACGCATGGTTCTCACCCGTGGTGGGAGTACATCTCCCAATTGAGGTAGCGAGTGGTGGCTTCGTGGACGATGGGCGCGACACTCGAGAAGTTGGCGGCGACGTGATGCTCGAAACTTGCCATGCGACTAAGGTCGATAAGCATCTGCGCGTTATCTTTTTTCGTACGTAGCTCCCGGCCAGTCATCGGTGCGGAACGGGGACGCTGGCAGGCCGCCTTTGTTGTACAAGTTGCACTCCGGACTTTCGGCCCACGCGTAGCGCACCGCCACTGGAGCATTTATTTCTGCGCTCGACACAACCACTGATTCGCCCTCGATGCGGGCCTCCGCCCAGTGGAATTTCCGGTCCGCTCCCGCAATTGCAAATCCCTTTAACTGTCCGTCATGGGCTTCCAGACCTGCGCCAACATGTTTGAACTTGATTCGAATGGCGTTGCCCGAGATTTTCATCGAATCATACAGCGGCCCCGAATACTCAATCTTTTCCCCGTATGTAGTTCCCAAAGCCCAGGCGGCCAGCCGCTGCCCGACTTCTGCTTTTCGTGGAGGATGCAGATTCTTGGCATCTCCCACGTCGATGGTGACCGCAAGGCCAGTATTCGGCACACTTCGCGCTGTAAAAAGTTGCGCTTCTCGCAGCTCAGCCCAAATCGAATCTCCAAGTTCCGTACTTGATCCTTGATTCGGCAACTGCACAATTAGGAAGGGGAAATCTCCTTCTCCCCAAGCTTGGCGCCATCCTCGAATTAGCGCTGGAAGCAGTGTTCGGTACTGATAGGCGCGCCAGGTATTTCCTTCTCCCTGATACCAAATCGCGCCGCGTATCCGAAAGTTCTTCAGTGGAGTAATCATTCCTTCATACAAGCCTGAGGGAGGCCTATCGGGATCGCCGACAACAGGCATGCCGACGATTCGAATGCCAGAAAGACTTTCCGGGGTGAACGGTTTTGCTACGCCCCAGCCTGCCTGCTTCAAATCCTTGAACGATACTGTGATCTGTTTCCATTCGTCGGCCACACGAACGGAATCGATAGAATAATTATCCCAATCGCTGATCGAGGGTTGCAGCAGCTGCCCTTGCAACATCCCATTGCCTCGAACCCAAAACCGAATTCCCGAGAATGCGCGTAGGTCCGCCGGCGAGCCGTCCGCATGAAAGCTGGCGAGCAATTCCGAAGAGCTCGCTCCGTCGAGCGTCCCGGCAACGCGTGCAGCGTAGGCCGAACCGTTTCGACCAGGGGAAATAAGTTCGAGCGCACTATTTGGCGCATCCGCCCAAACGTAGGACCACGAGCCGCCCGTCGAGGTTCGCGGAGTCCCGTCGTCAAAGTTGCTGAGTGGAACTGACAGACTAGGACTGGGCTTTTCGGACAACAGTTCGAAGTCGTCAAACTCCAGCGAAAATTCCGTGGGATGCGCAGCGAACGATTTAACGTCGGCCGGCAACGCTTCCCACCGCTGAACAATTGGGGACAAGAATTAGTTCGCGACGCAGCTCATCCGGAGCAGTCCATTCCTCTGCCGCAGTACCCGGCCAAGCGCTCAGAACGATGCCGATCGGAACGTTAAGAGTGTTGTACAAATCGCGCGCAAAAAAATACGCCACCGCAGAAAAACGCTTCGCTGTATCCGGCGAACAAAGTTCCCAATTGGCTGGCGGCGTGTCATCTTGCGGCGTAAGCGAAATTCTCTTTGACACGGTGAAAAACCGTACTAAAGGATTTACCGCTTTCGGAATTTCGCTTTCCGCGTCGGCCGCTCCACTCAGTGCGTAGGCCATGTTGGACTGGCCCGAGGCCACCCAGACTTCGCCAAACATCACATCTTTTATTTCGACAGTTTTCTTTCCATGAACGGTTAGAGTAAACGGGCCACCCGCTTGCATGGGACGCAGCGCGACTTTCCATCGGCGGTCTTCTCCGGCTACCGTCTCGGCGATCTGCCCGGCGAGGCTCACCGTAATTTTTTCCCCCGAATCCGCCCAGCCCCAAATCGGTACGGCTACCTCTCTTTGCAAAACCATATGTTCGCTGAACAGGTGAGGAAGAACCGGGTCGGCGCACAGCGACGGTGCGCACAGGCCCGCGATACTTAGCAGGTACACCGTGACAGATTTGCCCACGTACCATCTCCACTTCACTTTGCCTAAAGTCTTGCTTCTTATCAGACTTGTGTGAGGCATCCCAGCATCCAGTCGACTTCAATGATTCAAATCACTCGCGTCATCGCGCGAGACTTTTTTTCCGCGCAACAGTGTACACGAATCACGGTGCGAAACTCGGCACAGTCTCGAACCAGGATTCCAGCGGTTTCGAACTCAGAGAACGAAATACAGATTTATTAGTTTTCAGATTCCATTTGAAAATAGATCGGCTCACCCAGCACGCGTCTAACCGCCAGCCCAATTTCTGCCGGTCCCACAAAATCCAATGACGCGTATGTACTTGGGAAATTCAGCCTGTCGGATCGGCAAGGGCACGACTAGGACACTTCGTCCCGCCTGAATCAGCAGTCCCGACCACATAGGTATACCTGCTTGGAAAGCAAGGTGCTAAGCAACGTACAGGATGGAGCGGGCGGTGGGAATCGAACCCAAACCTGGTTCGCTCCATCCATTTGAAAATGCAACGGATATGCATAACGACCGTCCAAAACCGTCCATATCGAGAAATCGAATTGGCTAAAGTGCTGTCAGTGCGATTCTTAAACTAGCCGCTGACGGTACGCAAGAATCCCATGTCCGAAGCATCGGTGTGTCCATCGATTTCGTAGGAACTCTGGGTTGTCAGAGTTCGGGACCCACTATCGTTATCGTGCAACGCAATATAAAGGGCGTCCCTTTTGGAGTAGGTTTTGAGTGTTCGTACTCAACCGCTCCAGAAAGGAACACCCTTTTATGACTAGCACCAAATATATCGGTATGGACGTGCACAAGGAAAGTATTTCGAGCGCAGTCATGAATGCTTCCGGAAAGATCGTGATGGAATGCGAACTTCCGGGGTGCCGCCCGGAAGTGGCCAGACCAGTCAATACGAGCGCGTTACTCGGGAGCAAGCGGGAAGCTAAAACGCCGCCACCTGCATCGCTACTGTGCCTGAAGTGGCGCACTTAGAGCAGCAAGCGATCCCATGTGCCGCCATACCTAATTGAACGAACCATTTCTCTGTCGTAAATACTCTGAGGGAATCCGAGCTCGATTCGGCTTGCTCTGTCGAGAGATTTCAATTGTTCGGCGGAGAGTTCCAGGTCCAAACTGGCGAGATTGTCCTGGAGTTGAGATACCTTCCGCGCTCCCATGATCGGGATTACTGGCACCGTTTGATGGCGCAGCCACGCGAGTGCGACTTGCGCCATGCTGCGACCAACTTGTTCGGAGACCGCCTTCACCGCCGAGATGATCCGCGTCGCGTGCTGTTCCTCGGGAAGGAATTCCTTCATTCCCTCATTGCTCATCCGCCCTCCGTTGGCCTTACCCTCGCCGTGATACTTCCCGGACAAAACGCCTTTCGCCAAGGGAGACCAGGCCAGAACCCCCAAGTTCAAAGCTTTCGACATGGGAATCAGTTCGCGCTCGACCGTGCGCTCCACGAGGCTGTACTCGATCTGCAACCCGATGAACTGTGTCCAGCCTCGAAGCTCCGCCAGAGTGTTTGCCTGGGCGATCCACCATGCGGGAGCGTCCGAGATCCCGACGTAAAGAACCTTGCCTTGGCGAACGATATCGTCCAGGCCGCGCATGACTTCTTCCACTGGTGTAATCCCATCCCAAATGTGCACCCAGTACAGATCGATGTAGTCGGTTTGCAATCGTTTCAGGCTGGCTTCCAGTGCTTGCATCATGCTCTTGCGGTGATTGCCCGCCGCGTT
>Ga0099830_10001182_pt1 | contig 12952 bp, 10 predicted proteins | sample CZO8metaG_4_FD_79337 | JGI IMG/M metagenome (GOLD analysis project Ga0099830, IMG submission 79337) | Vadose zone soil microbial communities from the Eel River Critical Zone Observatory, Northern California, USA - CZOApr15con2H3.8 metaG | ecosystem: Environmental > Terrestrial > Soil > Vadose...
CATGGTAGCCAGCCTGGTCACTGCCGGATGCATATGAATGCCATCGGCGATGATCTCTATCGTCGCCCGGCGATCTGTCAGGAAGGCTCCCGCGACTCCCGGCGCTCGATGATTGAGCGGCGACATAGCATTGAAGAGATGCGTCGAATGGCGCGCTCCCCCATCAATGGCTCGAATGACTTGCTCGTACGTTGCTGCCGTGTGGCCAATGCATGCCAATATGCCGAGCCGGACAAGCGTTGCCAGGAAACGAGTCTCCTCATCTTCTTCCGGTGCGTAATCAACGATGCGCACCCAGCCACGACCGACTGCCGCCAGTTCCTCCATCTCAGTGGGATCAGGTGGACGGATGCCTGGTTCGTATTGTGCCCCCTTCTTCGCTCGGCTAATAAAAGGACCTTCCAGGCGCATGCCCAGGATCTCGGCGGATGAAGGATACCTCTGGTTCTCTGCGGCATTAGCAACCCGTTGCACTTGCTGAACTGTCTCCGCCCGCTCGGTCGTCGCGATGGTGGGAAAGAAAGAGGTCACCCCGGTTCGCGGAAGCTCACAGGCCATAGCCTCCACGTCCTCTTGCGAGCCGGTGGTGATGTCATACCCACAAAAACCGTGCGTGTGGAGATCGATGTAGCCAGGAGCCAGGCACCATGAGCCAAGATCGGTCACTTCCACCGTCGCATCGGGCATGTGCTCCGTTAAACGACGCCTGACCGTAGCAGCATCCATTCCCCGCCAGATGTCGCGGATCGTTGCTCCCTCCAGGACAACAGCAACTGGTCCTGCTATCTCTTCAGGCGTGTAGAGCTTCCCTGCCACCAGTACTCGTAGTGACTGCGTTGTTGTATCCTGTAGAGAATCACGCATCGTTCGATACCTCTAAAGCTTGTTGTGCCTGTGCTTGCATCTCAGCCAGCGTTCTACTGGAGAGCAGGCGCTTGATCGCAGGGACGCGCACGGGAGCAACAGAAAGTTCGCGTACTCCCAGCCCTACCAGCAGTGGAGCCCCCTGTTCATCGCCTGCCAGTTGTCCGCATACGGCGACAGGCACACCTGCACGACAGATCTGCGCAACCAGGCGCAATGTCGCCGTCCCTAATGGCTTTGCACGCTCCCGTACGCGTGTATTCGTACGATCAACGGCGTAGGTGTACTGGATCAGATCATTCGTTCCGATCGACGCGAAATCGATCAGTCTCCTGAATTGATCGAGTGTCACAGCCGCCGCAGGTGTCTCGACCATTATTCCAAGCGGGACGCGGCGAGCCTGCTGCCCTCTACGCTCCAGGTCTTTGATGGCCTCTTCGATGAGCGCGCGAGCTTCCTCAACCTCGTGCGGCACGGTCACCATAGGCAACATGATGCGCAGATCATAGGTAGCGGCGACACGCAGAATGGCTCGTACCTGGGGCAGGAAGACCTCTTCCGGCCGATCGAGGGCCAGGCGAATGCCACGCCAGCCCAGAAAGGGGTTCGCTTCCGCCGGTATATCCAGTCCTGGAACCGGTTTATCGCCTCCGATGTCAAAAGTTCTCACAATGAGAGGCCGTTGCAGAGCGGCGGCTACCTTCTCGTAGATCGCATACTGCTCCTCCTCTGGCGGGAGGCCGTTTGCAGCGATAAGTTCGGTGCGGAACAGGCCAACGCCCTCGGCACCCATCTCAACGGCTTTGTGCGCCTCGGCAAGCGATCCGATGTTGGCAAACACCTCGATCCTGACTCCATCGCTGGTCATACCTGGTCGATCCCAGTAGACCTGTAGATCTTCCCTGTCACGTAGTGCAGTCGCCAGGCGCGTCTCCGCTTCCTTGCGTCTCGCTTCATCCGGGTCAATTGTAACCGCGCCATGATCGCCATCGACGATGAGTGTCGTGCCCTCGTCGATTTGGCCGAGCGCACCGGCCACGCCAACCACGGCAGGGATGCCCAGGCCCTGTGCCACGATAGCGAGGTGTCCTGTAGCCGATCCAGTCTCCGTGACGATGGCCTGCAAGAGTGCGGCGTCCAATCCAACCGTCTCGGCGGGAGCGAGGTCTTGTGCGACAAGAATCGAAGGGCGATCAATGCGCACCTCTAGCGATGTCCCTCGCAACTCCGCCACGATGCGACGGCCGACCTCGCGCACATCCTCCGCACGAGCCGCTAAATAGGGATCGGTCAGGCTCGCGAGTTGTGCAGCGTAGTCGGCCGCGATACGTGTAATAGCAGCTTCAGCAGTGAAGCCAGCCTCGATCGAGGCATCAGCCCCTTGCTTTAACTCAGGATCGTCCAGCATCTCTCGCTGTGCTGCGAGTATGTCAGCAGTTGGTCCTTTTGCAGCGCTTCCTAGTGTATCCAGGCGAACTATAGCCTGCTCAATCGCTCGTTCCAGCCGTAATATCTCGCCTGCTGCCTCTCCCCTGCGCTGCTCCGTGATATCGACGAGTGGAGCCGGGCGGATGATGTGAGCAGAGCCGATGGCCAGTCCAGGAGATGCAGGTATTCCGTGCAGAAACTTCATCACGTCCTCCATTTTGGATGCCCCTGCATTCATGCACGGGGAGGGAAAAATAGCTGTCCGCAGGCAGTACTCAATCGTTGAATATTCAATGAAAGTCTAGACAGCACTGGTACACTTGTTTCAGTACCTTGACAACGGAATAGTGTTTCAGAGGTTCTGGCGTAAAGCGTTCCGCCAGGTAAAAGCACTAGCGTGTGAACCAATGTACACTCTCTCTTTCTTTTGCCAGGAACAAGAACCACGTTCCTGATGGCTACTTGACTGAGAAACTACCGCAGGGCTTGCGGAAAGTATGCCTGTGGAGGCAGTATAAGCCCAAGATGGGAGGCAACTCCGCATCAAGGCAACTTCCAACGAAGCAGGAAAGCTCACCCGCGAGGGTGGGAGTCCCCCAGCTTTAGCCGTGGGGAGGATGTCAACCCAGATCTTCCTCTAGTAATGACGCCAGTTTATCGGCGGCAAGTTCAGCATCTTCACCATTAGCTTTAAGAACGACCTGGTCGCCTTGCTCAGCCCCAAGAGAAAGGACCGAGAGGATGGACTTTGCATTGACCGTCTTCTCGCAAGAATCTTTAAATTTGGACAGCGTGATCTGGCTCTGAAATCCCTTTGCGTGCTGTACAAAGACAGCAGCCGGCCGTGCATGCAGTCCCGACTTGCTCCCAAGGATGACCGTACGTTCCATTGCTATATCCATTATACTTTGCTCCTCGCGCCAGGGCGACCGCAAGGATCGCCCCTACCATACACGAATGGGACGCCCTCCTGTATATGATAGGGGCGGGGCTTGCCCCCGCCCTGTACTCATGCGTGAACATGTAGATTATACTTCCAGGACAAAGAGAACGTCACGCCCGGCCCGCACCATCCCGCTGGCACGACGCACGATAGTTCCGGCTCCGCTGGAAACGACCGGGCTGAGCATCACCTTGCCTGCACGCTCAATGGTTGCACGGTCAAAACGGACGATAGGGGTTCCGGCCTTGACCACCTGGCCCTCGGTAGCGATGTTCTCGAACCCTTCGCCTTTGAGTTCGACCGTATCGAGCCCAATATGCACGATCAGCTCAACGCCACCGTTCATGGCGATGCCAAAGGCGTGGCCCCCAGGAAACAGTTTGACGAGATCACCGGTCACCGGGGCTACGGCCAACTGTCCCGACGGGGCGATAGCAACGCCATCGCCCGCCATTTTCTGCGCGAACACCTCGTCAGGGACGCTTTCCAGATCGACGACCGTGCCGTCAAGCGGCGCAAGCACGTGTATCTCTGCCATGGTTCCTCTATCTATTCGCTAGCTGGTTCAACAGCATCGTCTGTGCTGCTCTCTTTCATCATGCGCTTCATGCGGCTGGCGATACGGTCAGATTGCGTCCCCATCACGACCTGCGCGATCTTGCCATGTTTGATCACACCGGAGGCACCCAGGCTCTTGAGACGTGGCTCATCGATCTGGCTCGGGTCGTTGACAAAGAGCCGGAGCCGCGTGATGCAACCCTCCACGCTCTGCACGTTGGCTTTGCCTCCGAGAGCTGCGAGCACCTCCCTGGCCAGTACATCGTCGCGGTCTTCTGTTACCGGAGTTTCCGTCGCAGTTGTCTTCTTCGCGGGCCTGGGTCCACGCTGGCTCTCGGGCAAGATCCAGTCAGCAGCCAGGCCAGTCGAGGCTTCACCGCGGCCTGGGGTTCCCAGGTTGAAGCGGGTAATGAAGAAGCTGAAGATGAAGTAGTACAGGACGGCATAGACGAGCCCAATGACGATGACCAACCAGGCATTGTGCGTATTCGCCTTACTGAAGTTGATCAGGTAGTCGGTGAGGCCCGCGGAGAAGCCAAAGCCTATCCTGACGCCGAGGATAGTGCATATCGCCAGCGAGGTACCCGTCAGGATGGCGTGAACGAGATAGAGAAGAGGAGCGACGAAGAGAAAGGCGAACTCAATCGGTTCGGTGACTCCTGTCAGGAACGAGGTGAGCGCCGCCGAGAGCAGGATGCCGGCGGCAACCTTGGGGAAGTTTGCGTGGCGGATCATAGCCAGGCATGCCGCGGGCAAGCCGAACATCATTATGGGGAAGAAACCAGCCATGAAATTCCCTGCCGTGGGATCGCCTGCGAAGTAGCGGGTTAGATCGCCATTTACGACCCCCTGCGGCCCATGATAGGTACCGAGCTGGAACCAGACGTAGGAGTTGAGCACATGGTGCAGGCCGAGAGGGATAAGCAGGCGGTTCAAGAACCCATAGATGCCCGTACCGAGGGGTCCGAGTGCCACGATCCCCGTACCTAGTGCATATTCCACCTGCTGGATCGGAGGCCAGATTAAGCCGAAAATAGCCCCAAGTATGAGCGCGGCCAAGGCGGTGATGATGGGGACGAAACGTTTCCCACCAAAGAAGGCGAGGTAATCTGGTAGTCGGATGTCGTAGAAACGCCGGTAGAGGCCGGCTGCGACCAAGCCCATGAGGATACCCGAGAGCACACCCATGGTGATATTCGGGTCAGGCTTCCCACCCACTTGTGGGATGATTGTGTTGAAGACTCCAGTAAATACTAAAAATCCGACGAGACCGGCGAGCGCCGCAGCACCTTCCCCACCGGTAAGCCCTATGGCGATACCGACGGCGAAGATCATCGACAGGTTGGCGAAGAGGGCGTTCCCAGCGGCAGCCATCCAGGGGAGGTTCAAAAGATCTGACTGACCAAAGCGCAAGAGCAACGCTGCCGCGGGCAGCACAGCAATCGGAAGCATGAGTGAGCGTCCAACGCTCTGCAGTGCCCCCAGTACGCGGTCGCCAGCGCTGGGGCCAGTTACTGTAGAAGCCGTGGCACGGGACGGCGTGTTAGCAAGACTCATCGCAAATTCTCCTTTACTAATGCGATAGCGATTTGCCAAAAATACTTGAAACAATACATGCGAATAGTATATACTGTTCTTAAGTGTTTTGTCAAGATGTCTAGACCACTAGATATCCTGTTCAACTCATTCAACATGTTCACTGAGCAATAGATATCTAGACTTCTAGATAAAAACGTGTCATGATATACGCCAGAAATTAGGGAAGAAAGGAATATAGCACATGGTATTGAACCATGGCGAGCGTAGGGGCGGTAGGGACGTATACCTGCCCCCCAGGCAGGGTGCCTTGCGTCCGTCCGTGCCTCCGCCCTGGATAGACAAGAATAGTCCTATCCCTATGTATTATCAAATTATGAGCCAACTGCGAGAACAGATATCCGCAGGCGAATATACGGTTGACGATGCCTTGCCGCCGGAGCGAGAACTAGTCGAAACCTATCAAGTCAGCCGCATGACTATCCGGCAGGCCATTTCAGAGTTAGTCAACGAAGGCATTCTGGTTCGTCGCAAGGGCATTGGCACGTTTGTTGCTCCCCCCAAGCTTGAACAGGCATTAAACAGCCTGACAAGCTTTACAGAAGACATGGCACAGCGCGGCATGAAGGCAGGCAGTCGTATCATCTCCTTCAAAGAGATGGTGCCCGACCCTGCCATTCGTAAGACGCTGGGGTTGAGTGCAGAAGATGCAGTCTTTGAATGTGTACGGCTGCGGCTGGCGGATGAAGAACCTATGGCCCTGGAAACAACATCGCTGGTAGCGTCTATCTGCCCAGGTCTGCGCCAGGAAGATTTGGAAAATCAATCCTTGTATAAGGTGTTAACAGAGCGCTGGGGTATCCAGCTGGATCATGCAACGCAGAGTCTTGAGCCGATACTTGCTCCACCATACGAGGCCATGTTACTGCATGTCGCGCCCGGGTCGCCACTCCTCCTCATGCACCGCGTGACCTATGAACAAAACGGTCGAGCTTTTGAACACGTTAAATCGCTCTATCGAGGTGATCGTTACAAGTTCGTGACCGAACTCCACCGGAGAGCGGAGCGATGAGCAGTCGACGCTGGGTTTCAATCATTCCTGGGAGGAACCCGAGGATGCAGACTAACAGGTAAATACCCCTCTGCCTGTCTCTCACCGAAAAGTACGCGTACAGCAGCGACCAGGGCTGGCCGGGTATATTCATAGGTGACAAGGTAGGTGCGAAGCTGTGGAAATGCCAGTAGATCGTATGGATTACGCACAGCTATTCCAACGACGCTCCGACCTGACGATATAAGGTATCCTACAAGTTTCGCCTGTCCCTCATCAAGGTGTGCATTCACTGTCACTATAACGAAAATATCTGATTCACTGGTTGTTTGTGATAATTCCCCGCAAGCGCTTTCCATTGTACCTGGAGCAATAGACAGAACCCTCACAGGAGTATGATAGCGCTTTATGATCTCCTCAAGCATAACATCTGAGTAATATCGATCTTCCACCATCGTCATGGTATTTCTCTGAGGAGAGAGTACTACGATGCGCTGCCCTGAGTCCAGGTTCAGAGGTAGGAGCGCGTCTTCGTTTCGTACCAGGGTGGTGGATAGCTCATATGCCTGGCGCTGTAGTTGTACGTGAGCCTCGCATCCGATGCACGCCGTAGGGGCGGGAGTGGAGCAGGGAAGGGATGGAGAGCTTGCCTCCGCCCGTGCCTCTGAACCCGGTAATTCATTCCAGGAGAGATATTGGGCTTTGAGCCTCAGCACTCGTCCCGCTGCTTGTTGAACCGCTTGCGGGGAAAGTTCGTGTGTCTGCACTGCCACCTGTATTGCCTCAATACTTCCTCGCTGTCGCGTGTAGTGGTGAGACACCAGTACCAGGTCAATACCAGCCTGTAGCGCCATCACCGCAGCACGTTCTGTGCCGAACGTTTCTGAGATAGCCTTCATCTCCAAGCAATCAGAGAGAATTACACTGTTGAAGCCGAGTTGCTCGCGGAGCAAACCTTGTACGATGGCCGGTGATAGAGTGGCGGGCGACATAGCTTGCCTGGTCAGAGCAGGGAAGGAGATATGGGCTATCATCACGCTCTCAGCCCCTGCCTCGATACCTCTTCTGAAAGGCACCAGTTCCAGCGCTTCGAGCCGTTCAAGAGTATAGGGAATTGTGGGCAGCGCCAGGTGCGAGTCTACTTCGGTATCACCGTGACCGGGAAAATGTTTTAAACAGGAGAGTACCCCTGCTGCACGATATCCTTTAACCATCGCGGCACCGAGACGAGCAACCTGTTGCGGATCTTCGCCAAACGAACGCACGCCGATAACCGGGTTAGCCGGGTTATTATTAACATCAACCACCGGAGCCAGGTTCATATTGATACCAAGCGCTTTGAGTTCACGTCCGGTCGCCAGCGCTACCTTGTACGCAACCTCTTCTGAACCAATAGCACCCAAGGCCATGTTGCCTGGAAATATGGTCACGGCCTCCCCAAGTCGCTGCACGATGCCATTTTCCTGGTCAATGGCAATGAGCAACGGATAAGGCTGTCCGGCATCCTTCGCTATCATCTGCAAACTTTGAGTAAGCTCAAGAACCTGCTGGGCATCGCGAACATTGCGCGAAAATAGGAGAATGTTCCCGATATGAAAGCGCTGAATCAGGTCGATAATTTCCTGTGAAGGAGTACTTCCCGAGAAGCCAACCATCAGCACTTGACCAATCTGTTCTTCCAGGGTCATTCCATTAATCTCTCTTGGGCACCTCAAGGTACCTACTTACCAGAGAAGAGCATGCTATGCTATGCTATAGTATCCTTAGCTGATAGTTACGTCAATACCTAAGAAGGGAATAGAATATGGCACAGATATGTACACATCTTGATCAGATACGTGAGGTCACACCGAGCGCCAATGGATGCGAGGACTGTTTGAAAATCGGAGATAGCTGGGTGCATCTGCGCCTCTGTCTAACGTGTGGGCACGTTGGCTGCTGCGACTCGTCGAAGAACAAGCACGCCACCAAGCATTTCCACGCCATCAACCATCCGATCGTTCAGTCCTTCGAGCCTGGAGAGGACTGGGCCTGGTGTTATATCGACGAGGTGATGCTCGAGCCCGCTTGACCGATTCTTGCATTCCACAGAAATCACGGGTTTGGATTTAGCCGTATCGAAGAGGATCTTCAAAGCGGCTTACGCAGCGGTGTGCGCGAAACGCCGACGTTCTTTATCAATGGCGTCCTCTATCCAGGTTCCTGGGAGCAGCAAGCATTGCAAGCTGCACTCGAAGAAGTGAGCGGAGCCTAGAAGCAAGCCCCTATTCGCCCCAGTCAAGCCTTGTACAGTCTCGAAGTGTCTGAATTCATCATATGCTATGACGACGTTCGGGATTCAGGCGAGCCCGCAAAGATGCTCATTGATTTTCGCCAAAGCAACTACGAAGCTGGAATTTTATCATAATTCTGTATAGTGGTCTAGATGTCTTGACAAACTAGTCAGAACAAGGTACAGTAATTTGCATAGATTGATCTGGAATTCTCGTAACCAAGCATACTGCATCTTGCCGCAACGTATTGATAGCGGACCAGCAAGATTATTTGTCCGGCACGGGAAGACCCATTCCCGTTCACGGGATGGGATGAGAGTGCCGTTCCTTGTTTGGGGCAGGAGCGGATGGACAGGGCAATCGCATCTAAACTGGTGAGGGGGTGATAGAATAGGGTCTAAAAAGACGGAGACGGTGGGATGGAAGAAAGAGAACTGCGAGACCTTGAAACGATTTTTGCTCAGGTGGAGGACCCACGTATCGAACGAACCAAGCAGCATCGATTGCGGGATATCATCATCATAGCGATTTGTGGAGTGATCTGTGGAGCGGACGGATGGGTAGGGATCGAAGAATTTGGGAAAGCGAAGGAAGCCTGGCTCACCGATCTGCTGAAGTTGCCCAACGGGATCCCCTCCCATGACACCTTTGGACGAGTCTTTGCCCTCATCGATCCCAAACAGTTTGAAGCGAGTTTTCTCCAATGGGTGCAGGGGATCAGCACCACCATCAAAGGGGTCATCGCCATCGATGGGAAGACGAGTCGACGCACTCATGATCAGGAAGCAGGCAAGAAGGCACTTCATTTGGTGAGTGCGTGGGCCGCAGAGAACCGCCTGGTCTTGGCTCAACTGGCGACGGAGGAGAAGTCGAACGAGATCACTGCTATTGCGCTCCTCCTGCGGCAGTTAGCACTGGGAGGCTGTATTGTCACTATCGATGCGATGGGGACGCAAACCAAAATTGCGGAACAGATTATTGAGCAAGAAGGCGATTATGCCCTGGCACGGAAGCGACAATCAGGGAAACCTCTATGAGGAGATGAAAGCGACCTTTACTCTGGAGGAGAAAGAGGCATTTGCCACCGTCGAGTGCGAGTCGGATCGCACAGTCGAAAAAGCGCATGGACGTTTGGAAATCAGGGAGTACTGGACCATCAGTGATCCTGCGATTTTGGAGTACCTCGATCCCGAGAAGAGGTGGAAAGGCTTGCGAGGGATTGGGATGGTCCGAGCCCAACGGCGCATCGATCAAGAAATCACCAGGGAAACCCGCTACTTCCTGCTCAGTTTCTCCTCGGTGAAAACCTTTGCCTACGCGGTCCGAAGTCATTGGGGAATTGAAAACAGTGTTCATTGGGTTCTTGATCTAGCGTTTCGTGAAGACGAATCACGCGTACGACAAGGACATGCTGACGAAAATCTGGCCGTGTTACGTCACATTAGCCTCAATCTGTTGCGCCAGGAACACTCGTCCCACGTAGGCATCCATACAAAACGTCTCAAGGCAGGTTGGGATAACACTTATCTCCAGCGTGTTCTGGCTGGGGTTAATTAGATGCGATTGCCCTGACGTTTGCATGCTCCCACACAGTTGAATATTGTGCATTTATCATATATACTTTCCTTCCATGATACCCTTTCATACCTATTAACCACTATATTGTAGGACAGAAAGAGACAAGCATATGTCAATACTTGCACTGATCATTGCTCTGGTGGCTATCATCGTAGCGACATTAGCTCTGGTGATTCAAAACCGCCACATCGCGAAAACAGCAGCTCAACAAGAGGCGTGGGAACGCGCCCAACAAAGTCACCTGCGTACGTGGGCGATACAGCAGGAGAGACGCATCACCGACCTGGAAACACGATTCACGGCAGAATTCAAAGAGGTACAAGAGGCACAGCGAAAGTGGGAGACAACAGACGTCACACGGTTAGAGACGTTGGCACAAGATTATCAGGCGGCAGCCACAAAGTTGCGCTTAGAGCACGAACTGGCTTGCATCCCGCGCATTGAAGACACTCCATTGATCACCGACGCGCACGGTCAGAGCCGACCTACCATCATCAATTGGCGACCGACAATGTTATTTCAGGCTGATCTGCGTAAATTTGACCTGTCTCATAGCTATCTTGGGCACGCCGACCTGCGCAAGGCACAACTGGTGGACGCAACTCTTTTCATGACGAACTTGTCCGGAGCCAACTTATCCGGCGCTGACCTATCCAATGCTGACTTATCTGGCGCTGACCTATCTGGCGCTGACTTACACGATACAACACTCACGGGTGCTAATCTGATGGTTGCTGATCTCCATAATGCTGTTTTGACAGGAGCTAACTTGCATGGAGTTCGCAACCTCACAACGCAGCAGATTCACTCTGCCATCTACGATAGTACTACACTTCTTGACGCTGAGATCGATGCCACCTCCGCAAGTCTACAGATGGTTCATAGCGAAATCGATATGACCTCACCAAGTATAAAAGCTGTCAGTCCTGTCATACCCTCGTTACTCATCACGCCTATACCTGTTCCCGCTCAGGCACCCACGGCCACTGCAGCGCAAGAAACATCAGCTCCGGCAGAGTCCCCGGATGCGCAACCAGAGGCGCTCTCTTCATCACTCACACCTGACACGACATCGTCCATCCAACACCCGGCTGAACCTTCTGCCGCACCTGCGACTGAAGCTGTTGCACCAGCAGATCAGGACCGGCCAGATTCTTCTGCCAAACCTGCAATTGAAGCTGTTGCACCAGCAGATCAGGACCAGCCAGATTCTTCAGCTACGCCGATGATCGATGAATTAACACCTGCTGAACTAGCGAAAACGGAACCATCAACTCCTTCTGTTGTGTCGGACAGGCAACCTGAGATGTCTTCTGAAACACTCCTGCCTGATATGACATCGTTAACCCAACAGATGACTGAACCGGCTCCTTTGTCATCACTAACATCAGGTGATAGCCTGCTCGATCCAAAGGTAGCAGATCTTCTAGTAGATAGAGAAGAAAGTAAAGGTACTGAAGAATCTGATACAGCCCCTCCCAGGCGAAAACATAGCGGCAAAGGAGCAACAAAACGAGATTAACCAGTTCAGCAATACCCAGTCCCGTGCACATAACACGCTCAAAGCGAATTTGTGGCCCAACAGCTTGAGCTGTTGGGCCACGGACTAACACTCCCCCGCATCGAATGCGGGGGATTCTTGTTCGACCAGGCAGCGCACAGGTGACGATTGATCAATCACCAGATGCATAATCGGAATTGACTTTGACGCACAGATAAACGTATACAGAATAGAAAGACGGTTATTGTGGCTTCCAATACGTACATCGAGCAGCTTAAAAGGGAATAAGATCATGTAATGAAAAAAGCTGTACTTGTAGAGACAACTCAGCCCACCGCCTCCGCCAAGACGTCAGGGTCCATACCTGCACATCAGAAGGTAGCCATAGCATGGAAAGGCGCGCTCGTATGCTGTGCTATTGCCTATGTCATGTGCATCCTGACAACGATTGCTCCCCTCTACAAAATGGTTGGAATCCAGACCGGTCTGTGGATCAGCAATGCCATCCTCAAGGCAGCCGGTTGGCTGCACCTTCCTGCCGACCTTGGCATGGCGGCAAACCATTACGTCTCACAACAGCAGACCAGCTACCTGGAATTCTTGCTGCTGATGCTGTTCGCCTTCACTATCTCTGGACTATGTGCCTTTCTCCTGCAACGAGGAACCCAAGACGACTACACGTTCGTACTTTGCCTGATCTGGCTCACCATCCTGGTGAGCGGCTGCCTCTACCTTTTCACCCCGGCTACGTTCTCAGATGATGTCTACTCCTATGCCAACTATGGTCGCCTATTGAGCGTGCATCATGTCAATCCCTATGTGGTCTCCCCATCGGCCTACCCACAAGACCCCACCTATCACCTGGTTCACTGGAAAGAAACCGTCTCCATCTATGGACCTGTATGGACCGTGATCAGCGCTGTGGTAGGACTGGTCTCCGGTTCTGACCGTCTGGGGTACCTGATCGCCTTTCGTATCTGTACCTTCGCTGCGCACTTGCTCAATATCTGGCTGGTCATGACCACCTTACGCACGATGGGACGTTCCGCCCGCACCATCGCCCTGGGTACCCTCCTCTACGCCTGGAACCCGCTCGTCTTGTTCGAGAGCAGCCTGGGCGGACACAATGATGTATTCATGCTCACCTTCATCCTACTCGGCCTGCTGTTCAGTGTACGAGCGGAGCACAGCAGTGCGACCCGCCTGCGAGATGCGGTCCC
>Ga0099830_10001183_pt1 | contig 12951 bp, 10 predicted proteins | sample CZO8metaG_4_FD_79337 | JGI IMG/M metagenome (GOLD analysis project Ga0099830, IMG submission 79337) | Vadose zone soil microbial communities from the Eel River Critical Zone Observatory, Northern California, USA - CZOApr15con2H3.8 metaG | ecosystem: Environmental > Terrestrial > Soil > Vadose...
CGCCGAAGCCGCCCGCGACGCAGGCAGCGACTTAATCTCCACTTTCTTCGGCAACGAAGCCGTCGCTATCGGCGCCGTAATTTCCAGCACGCCATTGCGATATTCAGCCGACAACCGCTCTCTGTCCACGCCTTCTGGTAGCACCAGACTCCGCGTGAACGAACCATAGGTAATCTCCCTCTGTAGGAAGTCGGCTTCTCTAGTTTCGCGCGAGTTTGTCCGCTCGCCGCTAATCGTCAGCGTGTTGCCCTGCACCTGAATATCTACATCCTTGGGATCAACTCCCGGCAGCACGACTTGGCAATGGAACTTCTTATTGTCCTTGTCGATGAACGATTCGACTGCGGGAGAAAACTCACTCGCATACGTGCGTTCCTCCTGCGCCGAAGGCCACCTTAACAACCGGTTGAACGCCTGGTCGAAATTCCTCCGAAAATCGGCCATGTCATGGAAAAAAGTGTCTCGCGGAATTAAATTTGCCATACCAATCTCCTCAGTTGAATTTGCTGGGGCGGGACAAACAGGGGCTGGGCACCGGGGGAGAAATCCCTCTCCAGCCGGAGTCTCTTTCTTAAGAGCGTGCGTTCGCCCTGTCAAGAGGAGATTCGCGAAAATCGGCCCGACACGAGCACTATGAATATTTGTGAATATAATGTGAGTGATAGGCAGGCGTCATGATTCGGATAGCGAACTGGATCTTAGGCGCGGCGGCAGTCGCTGTCACCGTTCTTCCATGTCCCTCTGCCGCACAACTCCCTTCTGCGGCACACCTCAAGGACGATTCTCTTGCAATCCGACGAGTCGTCGTCTCCGGCGGAATTGAACTCCACTATGTGGAGCGCGGAACCGGTGTGCCTGTCGTCTTCGTACACGGCTCGTTGAGCGACGGCGGCTATTGGAACGATCAGCTTGGTCCGTTCGTGGCCAGCGGTTATCGCGCAATCGCATACAGCCGGCGGTTCAACCCTCCGAACACCAACATCCCTCAACCAGGCTACTCTGCGGCCACTGACGCCGATGATCTCGCGGCGTTAATTGAGAAGCTGCAACTTGGCAAAGTTCATGTCATCGGTCACTCGTACGGCGCCCTTACCGCGCTGTTCCTGGCCGTCAAGCACCCGGGCTTGTCCGGACACTGGTGTTAGCCGAGCCGCCAGCCGTCTCTTTGCTCGCCTATTTGCCTGCTGACCAAAGTGAGCTCGGAAGGGCAACGCTCGTTGACATTCAGGAGCACATGGTGAAGCCGATGAAAACGGCCTTCCAGAAAGGAGATAGAGCGGCGGGCCTCTGCGCATTCATGGACTTTGTTTTGGACGACCCGCATGCCTGGGACAACATGCCGGATGCTGCCCGGCAGGACATGCTCAACCACGCGCATGAGTGGGACATCATGATGACCAGCGGCGAATTGTTTCCCGACTTGGACCCGCAGGCGGTCCGCAACATTGCCGCGCCGACGCTGCTGCTCTCCGGGGAAAAATCCTACCGCTTTCTCGCTCTGATTGACGAAGAACTCGCGCGACTACTTCCGCACAACCGCCGGATCATTCTTCACGGGGCCACACACCGCATGTGGTTTGAGCAACCCGAGCCCTGCCGCAACACAGTCCTGGACTTCTGGCGCAACCAGGCAATTGAGTCCGAATCCAAGTAGCTGGCAGTGTCCCCGATTGGCGTCACCGTCCAGATCCTTTATGTCGGGCATTCCCATCTTCGTCAACATCTGCCAATACCCGCGCCACTAAGTCTGCCGGCTAAGCCCCGCAAGCACGCGCAGCTCTCCGGTAATCAACAGACTCAGATTCACCGGCTCCTCGTTCCGCATCAAGCGCGCATCTCGCCCACTCTCAGTCGCGTACCCCTCAACAAACAGCACCACGTCCTTCTCATGTTCCAATCGCGCCGAATTCTTGATAATCACCAGCAACTTCCGCGAATCGAAATGCACCACCATCTGTTGCGACCGTCCCGCGCATAATATCCGCAGATCCCCGAGCATCGTTTCCCGGCAAGTAAACGTCTGCTCATTCGCGATTCCATTCCATTCGCTGCACTGCGCGATCACCGTGTCCGCAACCGTCTTCCACACCGCCGGACCCAGCTTCTCCGCAGCCGCCCTATTTAGCTTGTCTTCGTGTCTTTGTCCCTCCGCCGAAAGTTTCCCCGCCAGGTATTCCTGCGCTGCTCGCTTCGCGCTCTCGTCACGCATAACATTGGTCTCCAAAAATATTCTACACAACCTCCAGCGCTCAACTTCCCACCAAATCAGCACTGTTCCCACAATTGTCCTCTCCCATTGAAACGCGTGACGTCAAGAGACAGTTCTCCGCAGCTCCGCGGTGGAGTCCACTCACGCAGATCTCAAAAATCTCCAAGAGATTTCCAGTCACTTTATGTAGCGAGTTAAACGGAGAGACAAATATATTCGCAATTAAAATCTGCACGCAGGCTCATGAACAAACGCATAGGGCGGCGGTCCGAACCCGCTACGAGATCGAGAATCCATCCGCCCCAAATCTGCCGCGAAGCAAACCTCTTACGCCTGTCTTTGCCGCTCAGCGACCTTCGCCAGAGCGACCGTTAACGCCGCTCCGCCCAGCGTCTTCACCAGTGTCGTGTGCTGCGCGTAGAAATTGCTGATCGAGTCGATCACCGAGGGGTTCGTCTTCTCCGCATGGGCGGCAAGCTGCTGAACAGCCTCGGGCGAAAGCTGTTGAGCTTGCTCCGGCGTCAGTTGCGTATTGCCCGCCCCTAGCATTCCCGCAAGTCCCGCAAGCCCAGTGCCCGATAAGACCTGCTTAAGCATGTCGGGACTCACGGACGACAACAGATGATTGACCATTCCGGCCTTCTGGTCGCCGCTGGAGTTGTTGAACAGCGTAGTAAGCATTTCGCCGAACGCTGGGGTCTTGTCCGATTTGAACGCGGCCGAAAGACCTTCCGCAATAGCGCTGAGGGGAGCGGCTTGCGCCACCTCATCAAAATGCGCGTGAACGTCCGGAGCGGGTTGCGCCGCTGCTCCTCCGGAGGTGTACTGCTTCAAAAGATTCCCCACTTGATCTGTCCAAGTCATATCGTTCTCCTTTACCTTCCTTGAACACGCCTGGGCGAGCCAGGCTTCTGAAACCGTACTTCACCGAAAACTACGGAATCAGCAACTCCGTTCCCACATTCACCTTATTCGGATCGGTCAGCTTGTCCTTGTTGGCTTCAAAAATTTTCATGTACTTGTTCGCATCTCCATAGAATTGCTTGCTGATTTTTGAAAGGCTGTCGCCCGCCTGAACAGTGTACGTCCGCGCCGCCGCGCTTGATGCGCCACCGGCGCTCGCCGCTGCTGCTGCCGCAGCTGGCGGAGCCTGGATATCTGCGATCAAATCTGAAGCCGATGGGTCCACAAGTTTGATTTGGTCCCACACGCGATTCTTCAAATCCGCAGAGGGCGCCGAGGCTCGAATAAGGAGCTTGTCACCTTCCATATTCACGTTCTGTAACTGCACGCCTTGCGATTGAATGAAATTCAACACCGACTGATACTTCAGTTTCAGTTGTTCAAATCGATCTGCCATTGGAGTCCCCTTTCAAACTGACTGAGAACATCATTGCCAGCACCAAAATTCGTGATCTTCGTTGCCTGGCCAACCACCAAAAAGCCTCTGCCCCGCTAATCCAACAGATCGACCAGGCCCGGTTGCGGACGATTAGGCGGCTTGGATGGAGTGGGCCTCGCAGGCGGACCATTTTGCGGCCCCTTTGTTTGGTCGCCCTGGGTGAGCCCGCCGTTTTTGGCCTGGCTCCGCCTTCCTTGTCGCCGCAACGCCTACTGCCGCAAGCAGGACCAGTGCTAATCCAAATCGCGGGCCGATTCGCCAGATGCCCATGTCTCTCCTTCAGTGCGGTCTTTTCTCACGAGTTGACCACCGAGTCCGTTGCAAGCACGCCGCAGAAAGCTCTGCCGACCAGACCCAGGCCGAATCTCTGTATGAGCGCTTCATAGGTAGAACATCCAACTACAAATCCCTAACTAAGGACTCAGTCCAAGGGTGGGCAGGACGCGAGGATGCAGATGCTAACGGAATGAAAAGAATAAAAAAAGTGAAATTATGATGAAAAACATTACTACCGCCTGCACAAAATTTACAAGCGGACCCCCTACTCTTCTCGCCGTCGGGGACATCCCGCCGGGTGCCCCGCACGCCGGTGTTTCGCGTGTGGTCATGATTTTCCGTTTCCGCCCGACTCTCCGACTCCCCGAGGCAATGAGTTGACTACTCAATGGAAACTGGCGGAAGGGTGTGGGAGTCGAACCCAAAGGGCATATTGAAAACACTTTTCATCGACCAGCATACTCACCGGAACATTGTAGACGAGGTCCCCAGGCGCTGCCTTGATAAGTTCTTCTTCGGTAAGCGTTCGGATAAATTTGGGGTAATCGACTTCGCTGAATTCACGGAACCCGATTGGGCTGGAAATCGCGACACCATGGAATGGAGTCGTAGAGGTAGGAGACAGAATTCTACAGCAGTTTTAGGAACCGGATTATTTCTTTCCACCGCGCCTCTCAGCCGGATTCTGTTCCCGATCCCTTAAATCGTGACTCGATTTAAGCAAAAGGAGCGCAATCGCCAACAGCAGGACGACCGCGAGCAATACGCCGACGGGAAGATTTTTTCGCCCGCTCGTCATGTTTGCTTCACGTTTTTATCCCCGAGTCGTACCCTCTTCTCGTTCCGAAGGCGATTCGATGTCTAGTCACCTCTACTAGTTTTTGGCCGGGTCTTGTTCGACTGCCGATGCTTCACTCGGCCCAGTTTCTTTCTCCGAGTATTATCGACGCGGTTAACGCATCTGTTAATGCTGTCAGTTCATGATGATGGTCTGCGCTGTCTTCTAGTTGCTTGAGTCGCAATATGGCGGATTCCTGCCTGTTATCGTTAACTAGAACGCGCAATTCAACTCTTTCGCACACCGTATTCCGCTTCAAAACGTAACAAGATCAATCGTATCCTTCCCGGCTCGCCTCGATCGAGTCCATACCTACTCCGCTGTAATACGTATATATCAGGGCTGTCAAGGAGACAGCGGGAAAATCTTCGCATTACTCGAGATGTGCCTTTTGACCGATCCACTTGTCGGCTTGCACGTTAATTCACGCACTGGGTGGGGATTCCTGGCAACGATGGTGACTGGACGGCCCAAGCCACTCCACTTCGAGGTGCCCCAGGGTTAGAATCTCGACCTAACCGCGAACCACGCTGGATGGCCACATCCTGAAATGAGGACGCTCTTTGAAAAACATGCGAATCCGACGAATCGCCGGTGCGGCACTTCTCCTTGCTTCTCATGCCGAGGCGCAATCCCAAACCTCGTTCAACCTCATGCCCATGCCGACTTCTGTTCAGCCCGGCGTAGGGCGATTGCCAATTGATCAGTCTTTTTGCGTTTCGATCACAGGTATTGGGGATGAAACGTTGGAGCGCGGAGCAGTTAGATTTCTTGCTGAACTTTCCCGCCAGACGGGAATATTTTTCAAACGGAAACCGGTCGACTCGCCCAGCCCGACTTTGTTGCTCCATGCCGTTCACGCTGGTGAAAAAGTGCAAGGACTCAACGATGATGAGTCCTATCAGCTGGTGATCAGCGCGTCGGGTGCGAGTCTTACGGCACCCAGTTCCCTGGGAATCCTGCATGGGCTTCAAACCTTCCTTCAACTGGTGGAAACCACCGCAAACGGATTTTCTGTGCCGGTCGTAAGGATTACGGACAATCCCCGATTCGCGTGGCGGGGCCTGCTCATTGATGTTGGCCGCCACTTCATTCCGCTGGAGGTGCTAAAGCGTAATCTCGACGGAATGGCAGCGGTGAAGATGAATGTGCTGCATTTGCACTTATACGACAATGAGGGATTTCGCGTCGAAAGCAGACACTTCCCCAAGCTGCAGGAAGAAGGGTCGGACGGGCTGTATTACACGCAAAATGAGATTCGCGAGCTCGTGTCCCACGCTCATGATCGCGGCATCCGTATCGTCCCCGAGTTCGAGATGCCGGGCCACAGCCGCTCATTGTTCGTTGGATATCCGCAACTAGCCAGCGGGCCGGGACCCTACAAGATTGAACCAGGTGGTGCCGATGCAGTCATGGATCCGACGCAGGAAGGGACGTACAAGTTCATCGATAAGCTGATTGAGGAGATGGCCAGGCTTTTCCCGGATGACTATTTTCATATTGGCGGAGATGAGGTCAACGGCAGTCAGTGGGACGCCAATCCTAAAATCCAAGCCTTCATCCGCTCTCATGGAATGAAAAGCAACCAAGACCTGCAAGCGTACTTCAATCAACGTCTGCGGAAGATCTTGAGCAAGCACCACAAAATAATGATGGGATGGGATGAAGTACTGCACCCTGATCTGCCCAAGACGGTTGTCGTGCAGTCCTGGCGCGGGCAGCAGTCGTTGGCAACGGCGGCTCAACAAGGTTACCGAGGCTTGCTTTCTTTCGGATACTACCTCGATCTGATGTGGCCCGCTTCGCAGCACTACGCCGTGGACCCCATGAGCGGCGCCGCCGCTTCTCTGAAACCGGAGGAGAAGAGCCGCATCTTGGGTGGCGAGGCCTGCATGTGGTCGGAGTGGATCACTCCGGAGAATATCGATTCGAGAATCTGGCCACGCAATGCTGCGATTGCGGAACGCCTGTGGTCTCCGCCCGAAGTGCAGGATCCGGGCTCGATGTACGCAAGACTGAATGCGCTAAGCCGGCAGCTCGAATGGCTTGGTATGACTCATAGATCTTCCATGGATCTTGCGTTCTACCGCATGGCGGGAACAAATGACATTGCTGCGCTTCGCACCCTTGCCGATGCCGTAGAGCCGGTTAAGGACTACACGCGAATGAACAGTCTGAAAACCGTATGGGACTTTCGCGGCCCGCTGAACCGACTGGTAGATATTGCTCGTCCGGAAAGCGATCAGGCGCGGCGTTTCCGTGATGTGGTGCAAACATATATCGGAAGCGGCTATAAGGACCAGACTTCTGAAAGAGAGATTCGGACACGTCTTGTCGCTTGGCGGGACAACGATGCGAGACTACATCCTCTTCTGGCAAGGTCTTTTCTGCTGAACGAACTCTCGCCCCTTTCCGAAGACCTTTCCAGCCTGGGAGCAGCGGGCCTAGTCGCGCTCGATTATCTCGATAAATCCGAACCCTCGCCAAACTTGTGGAGGACGCAACAACTCGCACTAGTTGAGCGGGCAAGAACGGCAAAAGCCGACTTGCTGCTTATGGTGGTTGAGCCGGTGCAGCAGTTGATTGAACGAAGCGGAGGGCAGGCGCAAGAACCGTGAATCTGTCTCCTGCTATTCTCAAATCGATTCTCCGGTAGGCGTTAATCAGGCCCCAGACAAGTTCTCCGACGAAGCGGGTACCAATTGTGATAAGTATGAGCATCTAATATTTCCGAAGGATTAAATGAGGACCTGAACAATATCGCTAAAAACCAATGTTCGGCAATCTAGCGATGTCGCGATTCTCGATCTGAACGGACGCTTGAGTCTCGGTGAGGCACTGGCCTTCGGTCCCGGCAGTGGTCTCGTGCTTAGCGAAACCATTCGCGAATTGACCAAGAAGGGCCAAAAGAAGATTTTACTCAACCTTGCAGGCGTGACGTACGTCGACAGTTCTGGCGTCGGGCAGCTCGTTGGTGCGTTGACGACTGCGCGCAATCAAGCTGCCGATATCAAGCTGCTGAAGCCGTCCGTCCACGTCCTCGATCTGCTGAAAACCACCAAACTGTACGGCGTGTTCGATATCCAGGAAGACGAAACCGCTGCGATCCAGTCGTTCGCCAGAGGTGCCGGAGCAACTTCGTAATTCGCGTCCTCCCTTGCTGCCCGATCCCAGGGGCGAAGAATCTCCCGCCATCGTTGCGACGGCGAGACTGATTCTCCTGTGTCTTCCTGTTCGCGCGCACGAACGCTGGTCGAGGAACCCTTCTGGTCTGGCGCCACGCAGATCTGCGGAGTCGAGATGTGGCGCGGTGGGTTAGGTGCGAACTATCTGTTGCCGGCCCTTTCGGCTGCCGGTGCCTCAATAGCCTCACCATGCTTCCGTTTCCACATCCCGCTCATCGAACCGGATGTGCGGATTTCCCACTTCCGGCTCTCGGAGAAAGCCACGGGAGATTGCGCGTCCGCTTGGTAATGCAGACGAGACCCAGCACATCGTGCAAGGATGCCTCCGGAAACCTCGTGGTCCCCGGCCACAGCTCTTTGTGCTTGGCACACAACCACTGACGCAGCCTCTTGCAAGCGCGCTTTTCCACCGCTCGATAGGCCTTGCTGACTGGACACGGGTAGCCTCGAATCAGCCGCCTGCACTAAGCATACAGCAGCTTTGACGACCCAAGTTATCGGGACCTGCCACATTTAGCTAGCGTTGGTGCCGTTGTTAGCATTCCGAAGCTCTCATGCGTCCTAACTTCATATCACCCCGGAGGGATGAGCTATGAGAAGTTCAATGCTCGCTCTTGCTCTGTTGACGCCAATCTGTTTCGCAGCCATGCAAACCCCTCACTCAACCGGAGCAGTTCTGGTCTCCGCATCTCAACCACTGCCGGACCCGGCCAAAGACAAGGTGCCCGAGTCGTGCCCCATTACGAAACCTCCGACCCATCCGTTCGTTCCGCCGTCGCCCTATCCCAACGAGACAGGTCCCGATGGATTTTGGATTGGCACGAACAAACTCTGGATAGGCTTGCGTCGGGATGGAACGTGGGAGAAATTACCGCAATGGCCTGACGGTACCTTTAGGCAAAAGCTGTTTTGGTGGCATGAAGGTTATAACGCTCGGCGTGATCCGCGACCAAATCTGAAGGTAACCGGGAAGCGTCTGGATTCTCCTGCACCGCCAATTCAATCCGAAGCCAGTAATGGATGGACGGGTGACGCAGATCACCCATTCATCGTAAACGGTATCAACCTTCCTTCCCTTGGTTGCTGGAGGATTACTGGGCACTTTGAAGACGCAGAGTTGAGTTTCGTCGTCTGGGCGCAATAGGCTTCAAGCGCCTAACCGGACATCAAGTGATTTTGAGCCGATCCACTGATCTGGTTCCTGCGCTGCGCCTAGTCAACGAAAGTCATGTGGGGCGTCCGCCCGGCGTTCAATTTGCGTTATCCACTTCTTTGGCAACGGCAAGAACCTCAGCCACAACACGATCGATGTCGGAATTGGTGGTGCGGTGGTTTACGACGCAGGCGCGGAGGCAAAATCGCGATTGAAGAGTGGCGTTTGAGCAGGGGCTTTTGTTTCCCTGGCCATTGCCAAACCCATCAGGTTTGCGGCCGAGCCTCCACCGCAGAGAACCCCGTGGAATTCACGACATGAAACGATTTTCGCCAGCCAACTCACAACGGTTTTTTCGAGAGTAACCGCCGCAGGAGAAGAACGCCAGGCGGTGACATTTTGATTGAGCACGCTGCAAAGCAAATCGGTTGCTGCGCCCGCCGTCTCGCCGGATCCAAGCACATAACCGAAGAAACGGCCATTCTGGGCACGGGAATGTTGGACTACGTCGCTGAATGCACGAAGTGCTTCGTCTGCCAAGCCGGTTTCGGGCAATGGAGCACGGAAAATTCGGTCGATTTCCGCCCCGCTACCCTTGGCAGGAATTGACCTGGAGTCCAGCTCCATTAGATAGTCGCTGGCGATTGCAAGGAATTGTTCGCAGAGGGATTTGAATTGCTCCGGAGAGATTTCGATTGGATTCATTTGGGCGTGATTTTACACTACGCCCGACTGCCCTACAGACTATCTGTCAATTCCTGATAATTCATAGTCGGAACTTTGTGAAATCGCGGATCGGCCGTTGTTAGCTGCGAGCAGCCACACTCCGATTCGTCATCGTTAGGGCCATGAGACCGGCAACGAAGGTCGCCCGCCACTACACTGGTTCATGAATACTTCTGATTTCGTTGTAAAGCACTGGATACCCTTTGCCGTGCAGGATTTTCACGAGGTGCCGATTCGCCTCCGGAACATCACTTAATTGGAGTCAGTGTTTCAACAGTTAAGACAGCGTAAATAAAGGGCTTGGCGGAAGCGTGTGGGAGTCGAACCCACCACTCGGCTCGCGAAGAGCCGAATCACCGGCTTTGAAGACCGGGAGGATCACCGGACCCTTTTCGCCTCCGGCAAAAGTATAGTGGCCGCCTCCGGCAGATGTATAGGGACCCGCAGGTGATAGTGACTATGCACGGCTGGAAACAAATACCGAAGATTGATTGGTGCGGATCAAAGCGGCGACCAGGTCGAACAGCGCCGGTGCCGTACAAACTTCGTAATACGAATGTTCGGAAGGGCTGCCCAGCTTTCCATCCTGCAGCAACTCCCGCGCGGTTCCCTTGCGTAGCACCAGCAGCTCCACCGTTTCGCCCATCGGCACTTCGCCGTAAAACAGCGTCACAGTTTCTTTTCCCCACGGCAAGTCCAGTTTGGTCTCAATCGACTCCAGCGAGATTTCTTCGGAAAGTTTTTGGAAGCCTTCCTGGTTCAATTCGATCCCGTTGCGGTTGTAGCGCACCAGAAATTCATCCAGCTCTTCCGCCGATGCTCCCTTCATCGCTTGCAGGAAGTGGAACACGGAGAAATTGGATTTTTGATCGGCGAGCATGCGCCGCGCCAGCTTGGTGCAGCCGGACAGGCGATCAGAAAGATTCAGCGCTTTCGAAATCATGATGCGCGAGTCGCCATCTGTCCAATACGTTGGAGCATCGCCTTGGAACGCCACCCCCAATCCAAGTTCCAGCGCCGGCAAATTGGATTTCACCGCGCCATCATTGTACGAATTGCAAACGGCAAGAATCTGCCGCGAAAGAATGCACGCTTTGGCCACCGGACGCGCATACGCGCGGCTCGACTCTGTTTCAAAAATCGCGAGGATAATCGCATCGCCTTCGATGAAAACTTTTTTCGCGGAATAACGGTCCAGCAATTTCTTCACCGGTTCGTGCAAATTCAGGCTGAAATGCGAAGCCGGATTCAGACCGCGGGTCAGCAAGTCCTGTGTCATTCGAGTCGAACCGCGCACGTCGGCCTTGATGATGACGTGCGAGACTACTGGATCCAGTTTTGGCTTGGCTTCCTCAGGTAGCACACACTCGTACAGACGATTATTCAGCCGGGAAAGATCGCGGGCTTGTTCTGGCGAAACCAGGTTGATGCGTTCCATGCACGTCGTCAGGTGGTCAGCATCGCGCAGTTCGCGCCGCAGCCGCAGAAAATCCACGGCAAACCGAAGTACGAATGCTTGCATCTCGTCCCGCGAATAACGCCGAATCTTCCTCGACAGATCTTCGATGGGCTTCGCGGAAAGTTTCTTGGCATGCACTTGTTTCAAAACTTGTTCAACGCGTTTGAGTTCGTCTTTGGAAACCAGCGCCTTGCGAAGTTGCTGCAAGTGCAATGGCGGATGAAACTGCGCAGCAATCGCGCGAATCTCGTAACCTGCCAGAATGTGATACAGCACTTCGTGCTGTTCCAGCCGCTCCAGCAATTGCGTCAACAGTTGCGTGCGAACCACGCGTAAAGATTCCGGTTCAGCAGCGGGATCGAACAAGCGGCGCGCATTTTGCGGATCATTCAAGAAATCGCCTAGCCGCGAATTGTGGTCCTTCAAAAAGAAATCCAGTTTCTGTTTGGCGGCTTCGATTTGCGGACCAAATTCTTCCAGCTTCAGTTCCTGATGTTTCAGCCGCAATTCGATATCGTTCAGCGAGGCTTTGATGTTGGCCGGATCGCTGGGCCCGAGAAATTTGTTCAAAAAGCTGTCGCCGCGTTCCAGTTTCTTGCGTAGCAGTTCTCGCTGCCCTTCCAGGTTGGCGATTTCGTCGCGCATCGCCTGCGCCTGGTCCAGCATGGACTGGTAGCCCTGTTGCGCTTCGACGAAATCCGATTCGCGAGGAATCGCCACTCCTGCTTGTTGCAGGAATTCCTGGAACAGCTCGTCCATGGCTTCAAAGCGATCCGGATCGCGCACATAGTTTCCCAGCAGCACGAAATGTTCGAGAAAGTAGGAATCATCTTTGCCGCCGTCCAGAAAGATCAGCCGGTTTTTCAGCAAATCGTAAAGCGCAGGAAATTCCTCGCCAAACAGCGCGCGGCGCGCTTTGCACACCACATTTTCTTCCACATCTACAACCATCTGCGCGACCTGCTGCCCAACCGTGCGCAGAACGCGACGCCGCGCCGTTTGCAACTCGGAAAGTTTGGCCTTGATGACGTGAGCCTGCTGGCTGCGCTCAAAATGTTCGCCGCGCTGCCGGATCCATTCCTTGCCTTCGAGAATCAGGTTGGCGAACTGGTTGCCGAGTTCCTGCGTGAGGAATTTGAGAATTGCCAGCCGAAACAGCAAGTCGATTTCAATATTTTTCTGGTACTTGGCTTGCGTCACCGAGGATTGCAGCAAATCCGTCAGGAGCTTGCGAAATCCCGCGCCATCAATGGTTTTTGCGTTGCGCAATTCCACGCCAGCGATGAAGGATCCCGCAGTGTACTGGCGAATCAGTTCGAACAGGTAATCGCGCGAGGCGTGCACAAATTTTGGGCTGAGATAAACGTCATGGTGAATGTTATCCACGCCAATCGCCAGGGTGGCCATCGGAAGAACGAGATTGTAGCTCGTCAGCTCGATGCGAGGCGTGGCCTCGGAAGTCGCGAATAGGGTTTCGTTGGCCATTGGTCGCCAGAACGGGTTTCAGGGTTTGTACTTGCAAACCCTGAGCTCAAGAGGACCTTTTCAACGCTAGCAGCGGGGCCCGCGCCGGGCAACAAACCGGAAGTTTAAGGTAGCGTGAGAGTTAGGATGCTTCAGAGCACAGTGATGCGGCGCGAATCACCGCCCAAATGCTCCAGCCGTATGCGGACTTCCGGCCACGGCGAAGGCAGCGGAAACCG
>Ga0099830_10001190_pt1 | contig 12905 bp, 10 predicted proteins | sample CZO8metaG_4_FD_79337 | JGI IMG/M metagenome (GOLD analysis project Ga0099830, IMG submission 79337) | Vadose zone soil microbial communities from the Eel River Critical Zone Observatory, Northern California, USA - CZOApr15con2H3.8 metaG | ecosystem: Environmental > Terrestrial > Soil > Vadose...
CAACGCCGTTTTCGCGCCGAGGCGGGCCGCCGCGACGGCTTGATTCGCGCCCTTTCCTCCCGGCGCCGTTTGAAATTCGTCGCCCTCGACGGTGGAGCCCGGCTTCGGTAACGAAGGCCCCCTCACCAGAAAGTCGGTGTTCGCGCCACCGACCACCACCACGTCGATCGGCTCTAGGGCCATTGTCCCTCTCCAATTTGGATCGCGGTCCTCATCTTTCAATTGGACTCCTCAAGCGCGCCTGGCAAGTGCCTTCTCGGACCGTTAGTGCTGGCGTGCAGTCGTGCCCACGGTCGACGGACCGGAGTCGCCCAAAGGGCGCAAGCATCCAAATTCACGGCCTGGGATTAACGCTTTGCGACTTCGCAGCCCGTCTACGACCCGCCTGGACTCGTTGATGTCCTGCACCGTATCCAACCCCCGTCTTCGCGGGATCCTGCTCGTCGTCGGGATTCAGCCCGACTTCATTCCGCGGACGAACGGTCATTGGCGAAGTCGCGACTTGACATTCCACGGTTTTCACGACTCGGCGCAGGCGACCAATTGCTTCCTCTTGCTCGCGCACCCTTGCATTGCCGTACGCCTCGACCACGTGACGAGCCGCAATCAAAAGTGCTGCAACGTGGGCGTTGAATTCTTTCTCGCACATTTGTCTTCTCCGGGTGGCGACGAGCCCTCCCGCATCCGCCTCAGCATTGCAAGACGCTCCAAAGCGGCGTCGGCGGACCAGTTCAGGGAACGCATCTGCATCGCGGAACCGCTGCTTTCCATCGAGGTTGCTTCACACTTGGTCCCAGAGACAAATGGGACAAAAGTTATACCTCCTTCTCCCAGCCGCGTCTGGCAGCGCTGGATATCACTGAATATCAAAATTAGGAGGTTTTACTCGATTTACCAGTTCATGCTCAAAAAGGTAGCGCAGCATGCGAGGAGCACTTTGGGGTGGTGACGGAACTCGCTGGGCGTCTCTATATGGAGGCGCGCCATCGCCGCGCATCTCGCTACCGAAGCCTTGCTCCCGACTTCGCAACGCGTGTTCGATCCTCCTCGTCGTCCCGAGCCCTCTCCTTCGCGAGATCTCTCTCCTGCTCCGGGTGCGGTCCGACTTCACGTGGCGGACGAGCGGTCGCCGCTGAAGTCGCGACTCGCTGTTCCACGTTTTTGATGACTCGGCGCAGCCGATCGATCGACTCCTTTTGCTCGCGCACGCTTGCATTGCCGTAAGCCTCGGCTACATGCCGAGCCGCAATCAAAAGCGCTGCAACGTGCGCCCTCAATTCATTCTCGTGCATTTCCCCTTCCCGCCTTTGTCGATCTTTCGAATACCTTTATTTCACGTTTTACACGATTTACTCGTTTGTTAGCTAGGCCGATAGAACGCTGGATGCAAGTAGCTTTTTGCGTGGTGACGACTGTTGAGTAGCAATGCTCCGGGCGATCAGGCTGCGTGAAGAGCAGCGTCGTCGCAGAAATTTACCTGCACGCAAACGCGCAGGTGCGAGAGCCCGCCAAACGCGATCACAACAATGGTGCTCAAGGCTGGCATCCGCATTCATGTCGACTGGCAACCGTCCGCAACTGGACGATTCTACACCCGCGGGGGCACTATCACAGCTCTCGCCTCTGGCGGCTCAGCGAAAAAAGGCACACAGCTCGGCGTAGGTTTCGTCAGGGAGTTGCTCGGCGGGGTAGTGCCCGCACGGCAGCATCTTGCCACGGACGTCACTTGCCCGTTCCAGCCACGCCTCGATCGGTTTGAAGCTGCGATTGACGTGGCTTCGCTCCCCCCACAACACCAAAACCGGAATCGTAAGTTTCCGGTGCAGATCCGCTTCGTCGTGAGCGAGATCGATCCCGATTGCTGCCCGGTAGTCCTCGCACACCGCGTGGAGGTTTTCCGGAGTGCAGCAGCGGATGTACTCGGCCAGTGCCTCGGGCGTGAAGCCGCTCATCCCGACGCCCTTCTTGTCCAGCTTCCTTCGGATGTAGCGCTCCAGTCCGTAGCTGATCAGCATCTGCTCGGGATAGTCGTACGGCTGGGCCATGAAGAACCAGTGATAAGAGTCAACCGCCCATTCCTTGCTGATGTGGGTGAGCACGTGATGGGTGGGGACGATGTCCAAAAACGCTACGCGCTTCACCCGGTCGGGATGGTCGAGCGCCATCCGATGCGCGACCCGCGCGCCGCGGTCATGGCCGCAGACGTAAAAGGAGTTGAATCCAAGCTCGGCCATCACTTCCACCTGATCAGTCGCCATCGCACGGAAGGAGTAGCCACTGTGATCGGGCCCGCCATCCGGCTTCGAGCTATCGCCGTAGCCGCGCAGGTCGGTGGCAACCACCGTAAAATCCTCGGCGAGCCGCGGCGCAATCTTGTGCCACATCACGTGGGTCAGAGGATTGCCGTGCAGAAGCAACAAGGGTGGACCGCTGCCTCCGCGGCGCAGCTGGATGGTCGCGCCCGAAACGTCGATTCGCGCTTTCAGGAAGCCGTCGAACATCGCGGGCACTTGCTGTCAGGGAACGTTTCTTCGCAGGAGCCGTGTGAGCTCGCCCACGTCCTGGAGCTCTTCGATCCTCCAGGCCAATTCGAGGACCTGGTTTGCTTGCTCGCGCGACAGGCCTCCCCAGGCGGCGCATTCCCGAAACTTCTCCTCGAGCTCTGGGTCGGTCATCGGGTTCGCCGGGCTGCCCTTGCCGAAGTCCGCCCTGCCTTTGAGGATGGTGCCGTCGACCAGCTCCACTTCGATCAGAGTCGTCATCTTGTCGAAGCCGGCGGCCTCGGCCTCGGGATGCACGCCAAAGCTCACCTTCTGCAACATCGCCTGGATATCCGGCCGGTTCACCACCTGGTCGGTGAACTGCTCCAGTCCCGCCTTGCGCTCGATCAGCAGAATCGCCATGCAAAATTCCATGCTGAATTTTGCCTGTAGCTCGGTTCGCGGGCGGTGATGGATGAGGGCGTTGGGCATGTTGTGGTTGGTACCGACCGCCACCCGCTTCACACGCTCCGGACGCAACTCGTTGCGCCGGATGAGGTCGATCATCACCGCCATTCCCGGGTGAGTAAGCGAGCCGCTCGGATGCGGTTTGATCGACACCCCCGGGGCATGGAAGGTCCAGGGTCGGCCCAACTTGCCCTCGATCAACTCCGGGCTGTAGCCGCCGCCGGCAGCGCGGAAAAAACCGCGGTCCGCTTCCAGGCCGTTCGGCGAGGCAGTAAATCCAAGCTTCGCCAGCTCAGCTGCGACCAGCCCGCCTTCCGCCGCGTGGCCGGCATGAAAGGGCTTGGTCATCGTGCCGAAGTTTTCGCGCAACCCTGCGGCCTGGGTGGCGCCGATGCTCAGCGCGCGCCGGGTGGCTTCGCGTTCGAGGCCGAGCAGCTTGGCCGCCCCGGCCGCCGCCCCGATCGTCCCGACGGTCCCGGTGCTGTGGAAGCCGTGCTGGTAATGGCGCGGCAGGATCGCCTCGGACAGCTTGCATTCTACTTCCACCCCGACCTGATACGCGGTCATCAGATCGCGGCCGCTGCGCCGGTCGCGTTCGGCAAGCGCGAGCACCGTCGGCAGGACCGGCGCGGTGGGGTGGGTGAGCAGCCCGTAGACGCGGTCCGCCGCTACCGCGAGCTGGGTGTCGTCGTAGTCGTCGGCATGAATGGAGATTCCGTTGGCGAACGCGGCGAATCGCGCAGGCAGCCTCAGCTCGGCCCCGATCACGACGCTCCCTTTGTTCGATCCGATGCCCAGCGAAGAAAGATAGCTGCGGGCGATCCGGCCGGTCTGCGAAGCCGCGCCAGCGAGGGCGAGGCCAATCCCGTCGATCACCGACCGCTTGCCGAGGTGCGCAACATCCTTGGGAACGTCGCGCGCGCTCGTCTCAACGATGAAGCCGGCGACGTAATCGGTGAGGGAGGAAACCTGCGACGGGGACGCTGTTTCGCTGGTGGCTGGCATGGGGGTCCTATGATCTGGAATGGGTAAGCGCGAGGCGCGCGCACAGCTGCACGGCCTGCTCGAGCGCATTGGTGGAGGCGACGCCCCTGCCGACGATGTCGAAAGCAGTGCCGTGCGCAGGAGTCGCGAAGGGAATTTCCAGGCCGGCGGTGACGGTGACGCCCCGCTGGAAGCCCTTGAGCTTCGTCGCGATCTGCCCCTGGTCGTGGTACATGCTGAGCACTCCGTCATACTCCCCGGCGAACGCCTTGAGGAAGACGGTATCCGCAGGGAAGGGTCCTCGACACCCGATCCCACGGCGCGCGGCCTGGGCCACGGCAGGCGCAATGATCTCAATCTCCTCGCGGCCGAACAGGCCGTTCTCACCGCCGTGGGGATTCAGCGCTGCCACTGCGATGCGAGGGAGGTCAATTCCCGCGCTTCGCATCGCGTGGTCCGCGAGCGTGAGCGCCCGGTCGATGCGTTCGGCGGTGATTTGTTCGAGCGCCTGGCGCAGCGAGACGTGAGACGTCACCCGGGAGAACCAAAGACCGTCGAGGACGTTGATCTCGCCGAACGCGCCTCGATGACCCGTCAGCTGCGCGAACATCTGATGCTCATCGTGGAAGTCCCATCCTCCCGCGTGCAGCGCGGCCTTGTTGAGCGGCGCGAAGGCGATGCCGTCCAGGCGTCCCTCGAGCGCAAGCCGGATGATATATCCCAGCGTCTCTCCGCAAACGCGCCCGGACTCGGCCGAGACTTCGGCGCGGCGGATCGCGCGGGGATCGAGATTGTGAAGGTCGATCACCGGGATTTCTGGGCGGGTCCAGTCGATCTCCTCTGGCGCGCTGTACGCGATAAAGGCGACGCTCACTGCCGCATCGCGGGCCCCCTGCTCGAGCACCCGCGCATCGCCGATCACCACGAGGCGAGCGGCGTCAACCATCCGCCGATCAGCGAGGACTCGCGCGCAAATTTCCGGTCCGATTCCAGCGCAATCGCCGAGCATCAGCCCGAGCACAGGCAAGCGGTCCTGCAGCGTTGGATTCAAGTCGGCCTCCGATCAGTAAAGCGGTAGATCACCGCAACCATCCCGAAGGTGATGAGCAGCATGGTGGTCGACAGCACCGCGATGGGTCCCCAGTCGTTGCTCTCGCGCAGGTCGAACATCGTCACCGAGATCGTCTTGGTCCGAGCGGTGAACAATAGAATCGTGGCCGACAGTTCCCGGATCGATCCGATGAAGATAAATATCCAGGTGGCGATCACGCCATTGCGGATCAGCGGGGCAGTAATGTCAAAGAGCGCGCGCAAACGGGTGGCGCCGAAAATGCGGCTCGCATCCTCGAGCTCGGGATGGACCGCCTTCAGCGAAGCCGAGATCTGTTGATAGCCCACCGGAAGCTCCTTGGTGAGGTAGGCGAAGAAGATGATCCACAACGTGCCGTAAAGCACAAGCGGCGGCCGGGTGTAGCTCAGGAAGAGCCCCACCGCGAGCACGATGCCGGGAATCGCCACCGGCGCGTTGGCGAGAAACGCCAGCGATCGGTGGCCCCAAACAATCTTGCGCAGACTGAGGTAGCCCACCGCGGTGACCAGGATCGTCCCGGCGGTCGCCGCGGCGATGCCGAGCACGAAGGTATTTTGCAGCGCCAGCTTGGTCTGGCTGAATTCGAGAAAGACGAACCGCCAGTGCTCGAGCGTCAAGTTGTCCGCCAGCGGCCGGGACCAGTTCTTCACGAACGAGGTGCGCAAAAGCACGCCGTAGGGCAAGGCAATCGAACAGCCGAGGACCAACGCGAACAGAGCGAGCGCCGGGACCTTCCAAGCGCCGAGGCGAATCAGCTGCCGCCCGCCGCTCTTTCCACTGATCACCGCGTACCCCCGCCGCCCCAGAATCAGCGTCTGCGCCCGCAACAGCGCGACGGTGATCGGCAATAGCGGCAGCGACGCCGCGGCAGCGAGGCCCAGCCTGGGAGGGAACTGGAACAGGCTCCAGATTTTGGTGGTAATCACGTCGATGCCGGCGGGCATCGCCAGAATTGCCGGCGGTCCGAACAGGGTCATCGACTGCAAGAAGGCGACCAAGAACCCGGCCAACAGCGCTGGGAGCCCCAAAGGCAAGGTGATGTGAAGCGCGGTCCGAAAAGGGCTCGCGCCGAGAATCGCGGATGCTTCTTCCAGCTCACTGGGAATCAGATCCAGACTGTTCGCCACGAAGGTAAAAACATAAGGAAAGGTATAGAGGAAAATGACGAACACCATCCCCGAAGCGGAGAAGATGTTGAGCAGTGGGGCCGCCTCGAACGGCTTGAGTCCGAACAGCCCGTAGTACCACTGGTTGAGCAGCCCGGCGTTCGGGCCGCCGAGCAGGACCCAAGCGAACGCACCGAGAAAGGGGGGCGTGACAAAGGAGGCGAGGATCAGCACCCGCAGCAACCGCTTTCCCGGCAGATCGGTACGCGACACCAACCAGCTCATCGGAGCGGCCGCGATCACGCACAAGGCCCCGACGGCGCAGGAGGTCCACAACGTATTGGCTAAAGGCTTGAGGAAGGCGGGATCGACAACCAGCTGTCGGTAGTGCTCGAGGGTGAAGCGGCCGGAGTCGTCGCGAAGACTGGTGAGCGCAAGCCAAAACATCGGCAGCAGCACCAGCGAAGCCAGCAGCAACGCCATCACAATCGAGAACGGCGCAGTCCAGTCGATCGAACGCGCGCTGCTGCGCTCCGGCGTGCCCTCGATCGCGTCTGCTGCTGGCCTCACCGCGATCGCTCAGTTGCCGAAGATGGCCGTATAGCGCTTCTTGATGTCGGCGATCAGCGGCAGCATTCCTTCCGGGTCGTCTGGGAGGAGCTTGATCTCCGCGAGCGGCGTTCGCCCGGGCGGGTAATTGACGTCGGGATGTACCGAGCGCAAGCCTCCTTCGTTCACCAACAGTTGCTGGACTTTGACGGTGAACAGGAAATTCTGGAGAACCCGCGCCGCGTTCGGATGCGGCGCAGCGGCGAAAATCGCGCCCGGCGACGTCACGAACGGCGTGCCTTCTTTCGCATAGACGATCTTCACCGGGCTCTTGGCGTCGATCTCCATGAACATGTTGTACTCATTCCCATCCACCATCACCGCGCGCTCGCCGCTCGCAATGCTCTTGGGCGGAGCGGTGGTGGACTGCAGCTGCTGCACCGCTTGCTTGGACAGCTTCTCGAAGTATTCCCATCCGAGCGCCTTGGTCAGGGCATAGGTGCCGGTCAGGCTGGTCCCACTGTAGCCGGGATGCGACTTGACCAATTTGCCTTTCCACTTCGGGTCGAGCAGGTCGAGATAACCGGTCGGCGCGTCTTTCGGCGAAACCAGATTGGTGTTGTAGGCGATCACATTCAGCGTCGCACGCCAGGTCGCGAAATAGCCCTCGGGGTCCTTGTACCGCGCGCCGAAGCGCTTGACGTCTGGCGGGGTGTGCGGCGCCAGCCATTTTTGCTGCTTCCAGAACAAGAAGTGCGAAGCGTCGGAGGAATTGACCACGTCGACGTTCTTGATCCCGGATTGGTATTCCTGGTTGATCCTTTGGAAGACTCGCTCCGATCCGGCACGCTCGACATCAATCTGGATCTTCGGGTAGGCGGCGCGGAAGGTTTTTGCGACTGCCTCGGCGACTTTGACGTCGACTGCCGAATACCAGACCACCCTGCCCTCCTTGACTGCGGCGGCGACCAGCTCCGGCGTCGTTTCCTGGGCAGCCACAGGGAGCGCGATCACAGCAACCCACCAACAGGTGCACAGCGCGTTGAGAGGGATCAATCTCATCATTGTTCTCCTTAGTTCATTGGATCAGACCCCGACAGCGGTCGGCCCGAAACCGGATCAACACTTTCGAGCCGCGGGGAAGATCGAGCGAGGCGGGCGCAGCTACCAACACCTCCTGTCCGATGTCCACGACGTAATCGCGGTGGCTGCCCAGATACGTTTGGCCGCGCACGATCGCGTTGAGCGTGTTGTTTCCACCAGCCTGGAGGTCCGGCACAAGCTCAAGATCATGTGTTTTGACGCAGAAGCTCATTGGCTTTCCTGGGCCGGCGAACTCGCCCTCGCCAATCTCCAAAGCTCGGCCGGCGACCTCCACCGCCTTTCCCGACAGATGGACGGCATCGATCACGTTGCTTCCGCCGAGAAAGCGGGCGACGAATTTCGAGCGAGGCCGGTCGTAGACCTCCTGAGGCGTGCCGATCTGCTCGATCCGGCCCAGGTTCATCACCACGATCCGGTCGGCCATCGCCATCGCCTCCACCTGATCATGGGTGACATAGATGGAGGTGGTGCGAAACTCCTCGTGCAATCGCCGAATCTCCAACCTCAGGTCGCCTCGCAGATTGGCGTCGAGGTTGGACAGCGGCTCGTCGAGTAACAGGATGTCCGGCTGGGAGGTCACAGCGCGCGCCAGCGCGACTCGCTGTTGTTGTCCGCCGGAGAGCTCCGCGGGATAGCGATCTGCCAATTGGGCGAGCCTGGTGGCCCGCAGAACGGCTTCGGTGCGCCTGTGCCGTTCTGCAGGCGGCACCTTTCTCATCTTCAGGCCGTAAGCGACGTTCTGCCCCACGGTCATATGCGGCCAGACCGCATAGCTCTGGAAGATCATCCCCATGTTGCGCCGCTCGGGTGGAATGATGCCTCGCGGGGAGGACAGCACCTTGCCGCCAACGCGGACCTCGCCAGCATCCGGCTCGATCAAGCCCGCGATCATCCGCAGCGTCGTGGTCTTGCCGCACCCCGAGGGGCCGAGCAGGCAGATGAACTCGGCGTGTTCGACCGAGAGGTTGATCGCATCGACCGAGGCCACGCCACTAAAGCGCTTGGTGAGATTTTCCAACTCGAGGTGGGCCATGTCCCGATCGCGGGTCTCCTGAGAGGCTGCTTCAGGGGCGGACTGTGCCCATAAGGAGCTGGCGCGCGGCTCGCGTCTCGGAGTGATCCGCACCGAGCGCACTCTGGAGATTTTCGATCGCGAAGCGAAACGCCGCGCGAGCTTCCTCGTCTTTGCCCTGCGGCGAAAGAGCACGCCCGAGCGCGAGGTACGCTCGGCCGAGCGCCGCCGAAAAGCTTTCCGTCTGGCTGGCGTCAAGCAAGATCTTCAAAGCCCGCCCGGCGTCCGCGGCTGCTTCGCCCAGGTGACCCAGCTGCAAGTGAATGTTGGAGCGGCTCACGAGATAAACTTGCAAGTAGCCCACCCCTTCGCGGCCCGCCTTGATTGCTTCTTCCGCAATCGTCACCACCTGATTCGCGAGATCGAGAGCCTTCTGTACGTCACCGCGGGCCTGGGCGTTGAGAGCCTGCTGCAAAGCAAGCGACGCGAATGCGACGTGGCCCGGCGGAAGGCTGCGTCGCAACATGGGCTCGAGCTCGGTGAGCATCTGCGCGGCGCGTTCGAGGTCGCCCTGGCTGCGATAGATGGCTGTACGTACCAGTAGCGACTGGTTGACGACCGTTTGGTCTCCGGCCGCCTTTGCCTTCGCGTACGCGAGCTCGGCAAACTTTGCCGCTTCGTTCAGCCTCTCGAGCTCCTTCAGTGAGCGACCATAGTTGAGCAACAGCATCGGTGAAACGACCGATTCGGCTCGGCTGTCTTCGCTCACTGCGACCGCGCGGCGAAGCACGCGCTCAGAATCCAGCGGCCGTCCCCAAAGCCAAAGCGCGACGCCCCAATTGTTGAACAGTGTGCTGGCTCGCTGGGTATCGTCGCGCCCAAGCGCCGCCAGGCGGGCGGCAGCCTCCTCGAACGCAGCGTTCGCCTCCCGGACTCGTCCAGCGTTCCGATAGGCGCCGGCAAGAGTAATTAAGTTGTCTGATTCAACTACCTCGGAGTGAAAGAGCGCCTTGCTTAATGCACGGTGCGCGGCCTCGGCACGTACGACCGCATCCAGTGACTGGCCACGCTGGATCGCGACCTCACTGCCACGCTGCAGGCAAAAAACGCGATCGAGGGCGAAACGTGCATCGTTGGGAAGCTCGCCGAGGCCTTCCTGGATCAGCCTCTCTGCTGCCTCCAGGTCCGTCCCGTGCGCGAGCGCCTGGGCCAGTGCGCAGGATGTACGCGCAGCGGTGGATCGATCTGGCAGCGCGCGAGCGAGCGCGTAAGCTTGCGTCAACAATTCGCGAGCTTTGGCGTATTCATCCTGAACGGTGTATTGCCGACCGATCGACAGGAGCAGCTCCACCCGATTCAGATCGCTCGCTCCCTTTCGCACGAGCTGTTCCGCCCGAGCAAGCAGATGGTTGACGGTAAAGGGCTTGCCCGATGGCGCCGCGTCGGAGAGGACGAATGAGTTGAGCTCATTGATCGCTTCGGCGCGCGACAACTGTCGCAGAGCGAAGTCGCGCTCAATCCGCGCCGTGCGCGCCTGGATTACCGTGGACACCGCGCCGGCGACCGTTGTGACGAAGGCTGCCGTGGCCAGCGCGACCGCAGCCTGATTCCGGCGCACGAACTTTTTGGCGCGGTAGGCAAGCGAATCCGGCCTCGCGCTGATGGTCTCGTGACGAAGGTAGCGGCGAAGATCCTCGGCAAACGTGATCACCGAGGCATAGCGTCCGGCCGGATTTTTCTTCAGTGCCTTGGCGACGATAGTGTCGAGGTCTCCTCGGAGCGCCGATCTCTGCTTGTCTGTGGGAGCGACGAGATCCGATGCCCGCGGCGGTTCCGTCTCGACGATCGCTTTGATCAGGTCCGCCGGAGAGTGAAGTGCAGACTCGGCCGGGTGCTTCCCGGTGAGTAAAAGGTAAAGAAGGATGCCCAAAGCATAAACGTCGGTCGCGGTGGTGACTGCTCTTCCGATCACTTGCTCTGGCGCGGCGTAGGCGGGGGTGAGCGCTCGTTCGCCCTCGCAGGTGAGAACCGTCACCCCGGTTTCTTCCTCGAGCAGTTTGGCGATCCCGAAATCGAGCAGCTTGACCTGGCCCTCTCGGGTGACGAGCACGTTCGAAGGCTTGATGTCTCGGTGGACAATCAAGTTGGCGTGCGCGTGCGCAACGGCTGCGAGTACGTCGAGAAAAAGGCGGATTCGCGCCTCCAGGCCTATCGCGTTTTGTTCACAGTATCTGTCAATCTGCTGGCCTTCGACGTATTCGAGAATCAGGTACGGCTGACCCGAGGCAGACAAACCCGCGTCAATCAGATGAGCGATGTTGGGATGCGCAAGCCGCGCGAGGATGCTGCCTTCCCGTTTGAAGCGCTCCTCGCCGGCGCCTCCTACGAGCGCGACCTTCAAGAACTTAACCGCGGCTCGTCCCTCGAATCGGCCGTCGGTACGCCGCGCCAGCCAAACCGTCCCCATTCCTCCCTGGCCAATGACGGACTCGAGCGCGTAGGCACCTACGCTCTGACCACTTACGGGTGCGCCACAGGAAACTGCGGCGCTAGCCTGGAGGAAGCCCTCGTTACCCAGTGCCTCGTGTTCTTTGAGCAGCGTGTGCAAATCCGAAGCGAGCGACGGATTCTGCTCACGAATTGATTCGAGCCAAGCCGCGAGGCGCTCGGGTGACAACTCGAGCGCCTCGTCTAAGTAGGGGCTCAGCGCTTGCCACTGGCCTGGCTCCAGTGCGGGCATGCATTACCCTCCCCGAAGGAACCCGCGGCCAAAACCGGCTGGGGTCCCCGCCACCAAACTGGCGCGGAGGCTACCACCCCAGGATTCAGCTGCCCAGCACCTCTACATTCCCCAGTACACCCCATCGGGAGGCGGCCACGTCGGGCTATCGCCGCGTTCGCGCGACTGCGGTGCGGTTCGCGATCGCCCTGCGTTTGCTCGCGAGTTTCGGGGAGGGGCTTCACGGCTGCCAAGCGAGAGTAAAGACGTCAAGCCAGCGAACGTCGAGATCAGTTTGAGATAGGTCATGGTCCGTTCCTTTCGATGAGGGGCGGCGTTGCCCGCCTCTACCCAGGAGATCGGAAACAGAGCGGGAAACACGACATCCTTGACAACCGACATACAGTCCATGCTTTGCCCGATCAAAGACAATGCGCCTCAAGTCGCAACTGCTGCTGATGGTAGCAATCACCGCGCCGTCGATGGGTTGTCACCGAGCCGTGCGAGGCGAGCCCACTGCACGGGGAAGCTATGTTGAAGAGGGAACGGCCTCTTACTATGGAACCGAGTTTCGGGGCCGCCGAACGGCAAACGGTGAACGCTTCAATCCGGAAGAATTCACAGCGGCTCATCGGACGCTTCGTTTTGGCACCTGCCTGGTGGTCCAGAATCTGCGCAACGGAGCTCGCGTCCAGGTGCGGATCAACGATCGAGGTCCGTATGCCGCGAATCGGATCCTGGACGTGTCACAGGCGGCGGCGCGCAAGCTCGGGATGATCGTCGCGGGGTGGGCGCCCGTGCGCCTTTACCGCTGTGACTCCTCTTAAGACGAGGTAGAGACGTGATCGCCGCCTACATTTACCGATTGACGACCCTGGAGGGGCAAACCTAGCCTTTGCTTTCCTATGACGATTCGGAAGTCAAACGCGCGAATTGCATCGCTTGGGTGCTTGGCAGTGTTTCTCTTGGGTGCGCCATCGGCAAACTCGGAGCCGGTAAATCAACATCCGGGATGGGGCCTTGGGCTGATGCTGGGCTACCCGCTTGGACTGAACGCCAAGTACTGGTTGGGAGGCGCCAATGCCTTCGATCTCGCCGTGGGTGGCGGACCCGGATTTCGGCTGCACGGGGATTACGAGTGGGGCCTCGCCCAGGTCTTGAAGGACAAGTCGGACCTTACCCTGGATCTGTATCTTGGGGTGGGAGGAGCGGTCGCCTTTGCATCGGGATTCTGCGGCTATTACGGAGGCAGGTTTTGCCAAGATCGATTCTTCGCGGGCGTGAGAGTCCCCTTTGGAGTCGATGCTCGGCTGCGTAAGGCGCCGGTAGACTTCGGGTTGGAGCTCGCTCCAGGAATTTGGGTTGGCAACTATGTTGAGGCGTTGTTCGACGG
>Ga0099830_10001197_pt1 | contig 12858 bp, 8 predicted proteins | sample CZO8metaG_4_FD_79337 | JGI IMG/M metagenome (GOLD analysis project Ga0099830, IMG submission 79337) | Vadose zone soil microbial communities from the Eel River Critical Zone Observatory, Northern California, USA - CZOApr15con2H3.8 metaG | ecosystem: Environmental > Terrestrial > Soil > Vadose...
CGCGCAGGCGCGCGAGCAATTCGGCGTCCGCTTTTACGGCGCGCGGCCGTCGCGGCCGCAACCGGGCCAGGAAGTCTCCGGGCCGGGTGAGCTCGAAGACGACGGGACTATCACCAGGCGAGGCACCCAGGACTTTTTCAAGCTCTTCGATCAGACTGGAGGCTGACTCCGAAAGGGTCACCCGGATGCGAAGTTCCGTCCGCGCGCCGTTGACTGCAGACTCGAGCGTCTTGGCATCGTTGACCACGACCTTGGGCCGGCTGTTTTCTTCGTGGCGCACGCGGCCTTTGACGAGCAGGGCGGCGTCGGCTTTCAGCACCTCCCGGAGCTGTTGAAGAGCCTGAGGGAACACGAGCAATTCGACCGTCCCGCGGAGGTCTTCGAGCGTGGCGCTGGCCCACAAATCGCCTTTGCGGCTGGGACGGACGCGGAGCCCGGTTAAAATGCCCGCGAGCGTCACGGGCGCCTCATGCTCGACTTCGTCAAGCGAGGAGCTGTCGTGCCGGGCGGTCCCCGCCAAGTGCGGCAGATACTTTTCAAGCGGATGACCGGTCACGTAGAACCCGAGCACTTCTTTCTCCCCCGCCAAACGCTCGGCCTCCGGCCAGTCCGGAATGTCCGGGACGTGTACGGTCGGCTCAGGCAGCGGCTCGCCTCCCGCAAGGAACAGTCCGTGCTGGCCGCTCGTCCCTTCGCGTTGCAACTTCTGGCCGAGTTCCATTGATGGATCGAGCGTGGCCATGAGCTGCGACCGGCCAATTCCCACCGAATCGAATGCCCCGGCCTTAATCAGGCTTTCAATCACCCGCTTGTTCAGCAACCTCAAGTCCACGTGCTGGCAGAACTGAGCCAGCCGGTCAAACCGTCCCAGCTTCCGCCGCGCCTCGACCACGGATTCAATGGCCGCTTCGCCCACATTTTTGATAGCCGTCAGGCCGAAACGGATGTTGTTTCCCGCGGGAGTGAAGGAGCGGTCGCTGGAGTTGATATCGGGGGGAAGGATGCCGATACCCATATCGCGGCATTCGCTAAGATAGCGGGCGAGCTTGTCCTGGTTCCCTATTTCCGAAGTGAGCAGCGCGGCCATGAACTCGACGGGATAGCGGGCCTTCAGGTAGGCGGTATGATACGCGATCAACGCATAGGCCGCCGAATGGGACTTGTTGAAGCCGTAGCCGGCAAACTCCTTGATCAGTTCGAAGAGTTTTTCGGCCTTCCGTGGAGCGACTCCGTTCTTGCGAGCCCCGGCCAGAAATTTTTCCCGCATCGCCACCATTTCCTCGTGCTTCTTCTTCCCCATGGCGCGGCGAAGCACGTCCGCCTCGGCCAGCGTAAACCCCGCTACTTTGGCGGCAATCTGCATCACCTGTTCCTGGTAAACGATGACTCCGTGAGTCTCTTCGAGGATCTCCTGGAGCTGCGGCAGGTCGTAGGGCACCTGCTTGCGGCCCATTTTCCGGGCAATGAAATCGTCGATCATTCCCCCCTGGATGGGTCCCGGGCGGTAAAGAGCGTTCAGAGCGGTCAGGTCGGCGAGCCGATTGGGCTTGGCGCGGCGAAGGATGTCCGTCATACCCCGGCTCTCAAACTGGAAGACGCCCGCCGTGAGCCCCTTTCCAAGCAGCGCGTAGGTTTGCGGGTCGTCGAGCGGGAGCCTGTCGAGGTCGGGTTTCTCGCCGCGAGTGTTTTCAATCAGCCGCAAGCAATCGTCGATGACGGTGAGGGTGGTCAGGCCCAAAAAGTCCATTTTGAGCAGGCCGATTTTCTCGAGGTCGTCCATCGCATACTGCGTCGTGACCTCGTCCTTGCTGCTCTTGTAGAGCGGGACGATCTCCTGGAGCGGAGTGGGCGAGATCACAACCCCGGCGGCGTGTGTGGAGGCATGCCGGGCCAGGCCTTCGAGCCGCTGGGCCACTTCGAGCAAGTCCCTGACGCGCGGATCGCTCTCCGTCAACTGCCGGAGGTCGGGCGTCGTGGCCAGCGCGTTTTCGAGTGTGATGTTCAGGACATTCGGCACCAGCTTGGCGATCCGGTCCACCTCGGCGAAGGGCATGTCGAGCGCCCGGCCGGCATCGCGCAGGACCGCCTTGGCCCCCATGGTCCCGAAGGTGATGATCTGGCTGACGTTCTCCCGCCCGTACTTTTCGGTGACGTAGTTGATCACCTCGCCGCGGCGGCGCATGCAGAAATCAATGTCAATGTCAGGGAAAGTAATCCGCTCGGGGTTCAGGAACCTTTCGAAGAGCAGATCGTGCTGCAGGGGATCAATGTCCGTGATCCCGAGCGAGTAGGAGACCAGGCTCCCTGCCGCCGAGCCGCGGCCGGGGCCGACCGGAATACTCTTGTCGCGCGCGAAGCGGATGAAGTCCCACACGATCAGGAAGTATCCGGCGAAACGCATTTGGTTGATCAGCCCGATTTCTCTTTCCAGACGCTGTTCGTAAGCTTCCAGCGGGTGCTTCAGCCGCCCTTCGGCACTCCATCGCTCGAGCCGCTCTCTGCGCCGCGCAAATCCTTCCCGGGAGACTCTCTCGAAAAAGCTCTCCAGCGTTTCGCCTTCCGGGACTTCGAAATGGGGGAAGACGTGTTGCTTTTTTTCCAGGTGGAGATGGCACCGTTCCGCAATCTCGAGCGTCCGTTCCAGGGCTTCGGGAATTTCGCCGAAGACGTTCAACATCTCTTCGTAAGACTTGAAGTAGAACTGGTCCGTGGGAAACTTCATCCTCGCCGAGTCGCTCAACGTCTTTCCCGTCTGGATGCACATCAGGACTTCCTGCGCGCGGCTGTCCGATTGAGTGACGTAATGGCAATCGTTCGTGGCGACGAGCGGGATTCCGGTCTCGCGCGAGAGTCGGGCGAGTTGGGGGTTGATCTTGTGTTCTTCGGCCATCCCCTGGTCCTGGATTTCCAGGAAAAAGTTTCCTTTTCCAAAGATGTCGCGCAAATCGTAGGCGGCCTGGCGGGCCGTGTCGTAACGGTCGGCGCCGAGCGCCACGGCCACTTCTCCGCGCAGGCAAGCCGAGAGCGCGATCAGGCCCTCCGAATGGTGTGCCAGCAGGTCCTTGTCAATCCGCGGCTTGTAGTAGTAGCCCTCCAGATAGGCCGACGAGGCGAGCTTGATCAGGTTTCGATAGCCGCGCTCGTTCTCGCAAAGCAGCACCAGGTGGTAGGGACGGTCGGAGGCGGGGGAGCGGTCAAACCGGTTGGTGGCGGCCACGTAGGCTTCGCAGCCGACAATGGGTTTGATCCCGCGGTTCAGCGCGGCGTCGTAGAACTTGATGGCGGCAAAAAGATTGCCGTGGTCGGTGACCGCGACGGCTGGCATTTTCAGTTCCGCAGCTCGGTCCACGAGCCTCGAAATCTCACACGCGCCGTCCAGCAGGCTGTAGTCCGTATGGAGGTGAAGGTGAACAAAATTTCCGGATGGCATCGCGAGCCATTCTAGCAGATATCCCTCGACGGCGGGCCGGGCACTCCGCCCCGATTTTCAGTCGTGAGCCGGCTTCACTACGGCCCGTGCTTGAAGCCCCGGCTTATTTTTTCGTTTTCTGCTTTTTGGTCTTTGCCCAAGGGGCGGGCAAAGGAGTTTTGGGAGCTTTGGGCGTGACGGTGGGTTTGGCGGATTTGGCAGGCTTGACATGCTTGACAGGCTTTGGAGGGGGTTCCTTAATTCCGGCGTACTCCCGCATAGCCTTGAGGAGCTGGGGGTGAGCCTTGATCTTTCCATCCAGTTGGTCGAAGAAGATTCGGTGGATGATTTTTTCGAATTGCGGCCCAGGTTTAACGCCCAGAGCTTGAAGCTCGGCGCGCGGCAGCCTGGCAAGGATCTGAGGAAATTTCAGGAGGAAGTTCTTGACCCGATTCTGGACTTTGGGTCTCGGATAATGAGCGAGGATGAACAAGAGAAGGGATTGCGGTTGTCCCAAGAGGAGCGTGTAAACCTGGCTCGACAAGGCGCCTTTGGAGCTTGCCAGCAGGCGCGCAAGCTTTCGCGCCTCGCGGTCAAACGTGAACACCAGGTCGATTTCTCCCTTGTGAAGAATCACTTTCCCGGCCAGCCGCTTTCGGTACCCCGCGCTGAACTTCTCGGCCAGACAATGGAAATTCAGGAGAATCGGGTCGGCGTCCGGAGCGATGCGGAGGACGGACCGGATTCTCGTCAGGCGGTCATACGGGACCCTGGTCCTCGCGAGCTTCCGGTCGAGGCCGGCGAGGAGGCCGCGCTGGGCGAACATTTTAAGCACCTGCCCGACGTTTTCCTCCCGCAGGATGGCGCGCAGCTCGCGCCCTTCCTGCTCGGGGTCCATCCGTTCCCACACGCGGTTTTCAAGCGCAGAGTCCAAATATTGCTTGGTGCGCTCGGAAGGTTTGAACCCCAAACGCAAACCAAGGCGCAACAGGCGATAGATCCGGGAGGGGTCTTCGACGAAGCTCCGGCTGTGCAGGACGCGCAGCTCATGGTTCTCAACGTCGGCGCCGCCGTTGGTGGGGTCCAGTAACAGCCCGCGCGAGTTGGGATGGAGTGAGACGGCCATCGCGTCCACCGAAAAATCGCGCCGCTTCAGGTCCTCGAAAATCGCGGCGGGCGCGATCGCGGGGCGGCGACCGGGTTTTGAATAGACCTCGTTGCGGGCCAAGGCCAGCTCACCCCTCACGCCGTTCGTGAAGGTGAATTCCGCTGACTGCAATGCCCGGTCAAATCGCAGGTGTTCGATTTCGAGCGGAGCGGGCTCGGACAAATTGATCCTCCGCTGGCCGGCTTTCGCTCGACGCTTGGTGGCCGTTACCAGGTGCGGAAGCACCTTCTGAGGGTTGCCCCCGACGACAAAGTCCAGGTCCCGAACCGTTCGCTGCCCGAAGGTGAGGTCGCGGACCGCCCCTCCCGCCAAGTACAGGTTCAGCCCCTGCTCTGCGGCAATCCGGCTGATGTGGTTCAAGACGCGGAACTGCGCGGGGGAAAGGCGGCTCTCCATCAGGAAGTTGTAGTCGCTCATGAGGTTCGGTTCTCAGCTCTCTGCCGTCAGCATTGGAGCACTCGGCCAGCCACGGGGGAGCTCAACCCTCGGCGGCTGACGCCCTTCTCAATCTCAGGCCCGCGGATGGTGAGTCAAATAGACCTGCTTCAAACGTTCTTTCAGTACGTGCGTGTAGATTTGGGTCGTCGAGATGTCGCTATGGCCCAGCATGAGCTGGATGGACCGGAGGTCGGCTCCGCGCTCGAGCAAATGAGTGGCAAAAGAATGACGGAGCACGTGGGGCGTCAGTCGAGAGGCGATGCCGGCTCGACGCCTGTAGCGGCGGAGCAACTTCCAGAAGGCCACGCGGGATAGGGGGCCGCCCCGGCGGTTGAGGAATAGATGGGTCTCCGAGGGATTTTTCAAGAACGCCCCCCGCGCGCGTTGGAGGTAGGACTCGAGCGCCCGCAGCGCAGACTTGCCCGCCGGAATCAACCGCTCCTTGTTCCCCTTTCCCCGGCAGCGGGTGATCCCGAGATGGGTGTCGACGTCGTCCTTGCCGAGACTCACGAGCTCCGAAACGCGCATCCCGGTCGCGTACATCAATTCCAGCATGGCCTTGTCGCGCAGGCCGAAGGCCGTGGCGGGGTCCGGTTGCGCGAGCAGGGCCTCCACCTCATCCGTCGCGAGGTATTTCGGAAGGGTCTGGTCAACTCTTGGGGAGTCGACTTCCGCCGTAGGGTCACTCCGGACCTTTCCATCTTTCAGAAGGAAGCGAAAAAAATTGCGCAGGGACACCAAGTGCCGGGCCACGGAGCGGGCGCCGAGTGCCTGGCGGTACAAATCGCCGAGAAATTCCCGGATGTCGTCGCGAGTGACTTGCTCGAGTCCCCTGCTTTTCCGTTGCACGTGGGCAATGAATTTTTTCAGGTCGCGGCGGTAGCTCAGGAGACTGTTCGAAGCCAGGCCCTTTTCAACTCGGGCGTAATCAAGATACGCCGACAGCTCCCGATAGTTTCGGTCAGCAGTTACGGCTGCGCTCCGGAGGGCGTCAGATTTAGCAGCCACCATTCGGCTCTTCGGAGAGAACCTTAAATCAGGCTGATGGGTCCCCTCGAAACGCGGTTAATTTCATCCCGTCCGGCATCAACCTTCCAGGCTCAGGCAGCGCTTTCTGCCCTGCACATTCGAAACCCGGGACCCAGGTGACTTGCTTACGGCTTCGCGGCGGCGGGCAAACTAATCCCCTTGCGCCGCCTAAGCCTCGCCATTTCATGAAATTACGGAGTTCCTTCAAGAACCTTGCCTTGACGTCCCGCCTAGATACTTGACAGGTCCAAGTATCAACTTATACTAGCACAGGCTGGACTCTGAGGCCAAGTTACAATTGGCTCCAATCATCCCCACGCTGGTTACTCCGTGTGAAGACCACTGGTTCTTCGACCCGCAAGAAGGTTGTAGTCCGCAAGCTCGATAGGGGCCTCGTCAAAGGTTACCTCAACCCCAGCTCCTATATGGGCCCCGAGGGCGTCGAAGTATTGGATCAAGAGGGGCGCCTCCAGCGGATTCCGGTTGGAGAGCTCAAAGGCATCTTCTTCGTTCGCGACTTCGTCGGCAATCGTCACCGGAACGAAAGGAAGCTTTTCCAGAGCCGCCCGAAGCGGACGGGCCTCTGGGTCCGATTGACTTTTACCGATAGCGAAGTCCTGGAAGGAATCATTCCGAACAACCTGCTTGATTTGGACCCCCAGGGATTCCTGATCACGCCCCCCGACGTTTATTCCAACAACCTCAGGATCTACATCCCGCGGAGCGCCCTTAAGGCATTCGAAGTGCTGGGAGTAATTTCGGACGGGACGGCGCGGCGGACTTCGCAGAGGCTCAACGAACTCCGTCGCCAGTCAACGGGCGCCGCCGCGCAAATCGGCCTATTCCCGTCTCCGAAACAATCTGAGGCCGAGTAGGGTCCGCGAAGGAAAGGCCGGCAGGGCGTGGAAGTTCTAGGGGAGCGCTTCGGCGGGTTGGACCGCAGGCAATTCGAGCCGCTGGTGGATCGCGTACAGCACGAGCTCGAGTCGGTCGGACACTCCCACCTTATCGTAGATGGTGCGGAGGTGGTTTTTGACGGTCTGCTCGGTAATCGACAGATGCCGCGCGATCTCGCGGTTTCGGCACCCCTGCATCAGGTAAGTGATGACGACTTTTTCCTGGCGGGTCAGTGTTTCCGCGGGCCGCCGGGGCCGTTCTTGCGCACCTTCGAGGAGTTGGGCCAGCCGAGCCACCTGGCTCTTGGGCAACCACAACTCATTGTCCATGACCTTTCGGGCGCTCTTCACGAATAGCGCCGGCTGGGCGGATTTCGCAATCACACCCGCAGCCCCCCCCTTCAAGTAGCGCGAAGTGTCTACGTCGCTCAGTTTTGCTCCCGTGACGATCGTTTTTGCGCGCGGCAGGAGGCTTCGCACGCGTGGGAGGAGATCGCCCGTCCCTTCCTCCGCGATTTCGGCCTGGACGTAAAGGAGGTCGGGCTTGAACGTCTTGGCCATTGCGACGAGTTGGATGCCGTTTTGCGCCTGCGCCACCACTCGCAAGTCGTCTTCCACGGCGAAGACCTTTTTCAGACCTATACGAAATACGCCCTCGCGGTCGGCGATCAGAATGCGGATTTTCCTAGCGGGGGCGCGCTTGCTTCTCATGGGCAGGAACCAGGGCTTTCAGGCCAACCGGGACCTCTGTCGTTCGCGCCGGTGGACCACGGTCGTCTCAAGAAGCCCAGATCCTTTGGGAGGTTTGCGGGAGTTTACGTCGGTGCGGGCCCTACGACTGCGATGAGCCGGATTTTCTGGTGACTTCCGTCCCCAGTCCCTGGGCTTCCACTCGCACTAATGCGCGGTCCGCAACTTGTAATCGTCGATGATGGCCCCGACAGCCGAGCTCTGGCCGTGCTGGTACAAACGCACCACTCGTCCCCGGCACTCAAGCTCTAGTGGGACCTTCGTGACCTCTTGAGGGAGGGTAATCGTAAAAAAGATGGGGGTTTCGCGAGGCGGCCGGACCGGAACTGTAACGAGCAGCCCGTTGCCGCTGATACTGCCGGTTTTGCCCCGGACCCTGCGCGTGACTCCCCGCTCGTTCTTCCAGCGGAGTTCTGCGGGCAACTCCAACGGCATTCGGACGCCAGCGCGAATTCCCTTCATGGATTCAGGACCCTCAGCGGTCGCGACGACCCGCGCGCTAAGATTAGCGCAACTGCCGTGTCATCGCAAGTGGGCCGGAATTGACGCTGGTGTCCGGCCCGTCCGCTCGGGCAAGGTCTTAGAAATCAGAACCGGGGCAGCAGGGATGGCATCGAGGTTTCCACGAACGCACCCCGGTACACGGACAGTGACAGACGCATCGTGGACTTCCATCCCCGCCCAGTAGGCAACCCGGCGCCACTGGACATGCGGGACCGAGAAATTAGTCTTTCCCCTCGACGGGACCCACACCACCGCCCTTGCCGTCCAGGGGAAAGACTTTAAGTAGCTATTTAACCCGAGCGGGCTGCCGCCACAAGATGACTCCGGTACTGGTACCTTGGTACTGGCCGTTGCCTCCTTCAAGAGTGCGCTGTTACCCTTACACGGCGCAACGGCCGGGACTGGCCGGAAGGTTCCGTTCGTGAGCGCGACTGACTGGACAGCCTGAGTTCCAGAAAGGGAGAGGGACGTTATGAAACTGAGCGAGCTTGCGGTACGCCTGGGATGCATGCTGGAGGGCCCAGGGGACATCGAAATTACGGGCGTGGCCGGGATGGATGAGGCATCGGATAGCGAGCTGACGTTTCTCGCCAATCCGAAATACAACCGCAAGCTCCGGACCACGCGGGCCGCGGCCATCATCGTGGGCCCGGACGTCGAGGTCTCGGGCCGCCCCCTGCTGCGGGCCGACAACCCGTACCTCGTCTTCGCCAAGGCGCTGGAGCTTTTCGTCGCCACTGCGCGGCCGCTGCCTGGGATCCACCCGACGGCAGTAATTGCTCCGAGCGCCCGGATCGGTCGCCGGCCTGCGATCGGCCCTTACGTCACCATCGAGGAGGATGTAGAAATCGGGGACGATTGCGTCCTCAAGAGCTTTGTCGTCATCTACCACGGCGCCCGGTTGGGCGATCGCTTTTTCGCTCATTCCCACGCCGTTGTGCGGGAGAACGTGCAGGTTGGAGATGACGTCACCTTGCAAAACGGCGCAGTGGTCGGAAGCGACGGGTTCGGGTTTGCCCGCCTGGCCGACGGATCCTATTACAAGATCGTTCAGGCAGGAAGGGTCGTGATTGAGGACGGCGTCGAAATCCAGGCCCATTCCTGCGTCGATCGCGCTACCATCGGCGAGACGCGCCTGCGCCGAGGCGTGAAAGTTGACAACCTGGTCCAGGTAGGCCATTCCTGCGACATCGGCGAAAATACCCTTTTGTGTGGACAAGTGGGCCTGGCGGGAAGCTGCAAGATCGGCCGGAACGTTGTCCTGGCCGGTCAAGTAGGAGTGGCCGGCCACCTCACCATCGGCGATTCTGTTATTGCCACGGCACAATCCGGCATCCCTTCCGACGTCGAGTCGAATAAGACAGTCTCCGGCTATCCGGCCATCGAGAACGCCCTCTGGCTGAAGTGTTCAGTAATATTTTCGAAGCTGCCTGAAATTTACGCTGCCTTCCGGAAAGTACGTCAGAGAGGCGAGGCCCCGGCCGGCCGGAACGTGTGATTTTTGCGGTTGAACCAGCTCTTCCCGGCGGCGGTGGCTGCTCAAATGTTTTTGGCACCGTCGGTCGAGCCGCTGGTGGCTTTCGCGCCGATCCGCACCGGCTCGAGCGGCCATTCTTCCACGGAGAGGCCCTCGAGAATGGCTTGTCTTACAAGTCCTATGATTCTCTCCCGGTCGTCGAGCGTACAGCCTTCGGTGGGAACCGGGTCGTGAATCGTGATGCGGAGGATGCCCGGGGTGATTGAAAACTTTCCTTTAGGCATAATCTTGCGCCCCTCCGAAACGGAGATGGGGACGATCGGCGCCCCCGCTTTGAGGGCCATTACAAACACGCCTTTCTTGAATTGCTTTAGCCGGCCGTCCGGGCTTCGCGTTCCTTCGGGGAATGCCATGAAGGAATGGCCGGCCTTGAGGGACTTCGTCGCCGCTTCCACCGCTTCGATTGCCTTTTCGCGGTTCTGCCGGTCAACGGGGACAAACCCGCGCAAGACCATGGCTCGGCCGAGAATCGGGACCCGGAAGAATTCCTTCTTGGCGAGCACGAGGATAGGGGGAAGGATCAGGAAAATCGCCGGCGGGTCGCAGTTGCTCTGATGGTTTGCCATGAAGACGGCCGCTTGGCGAGGAATTTTTTCGAGCCCGTGGACTTCGAACCGCACTCCCGCGAGCCACAGCACAATTCTTGTGCCCAGGCGTCCGACGCGGTAGAGGGTATCTGTGTTTCGGGTGAGGACCGCATGGACGAGAAAGGGCGTGCCCACCAGCAAAGTGTACGAGAGCGCGACGAGACTTACGAAAAAAGCGCGGAACATCCGAGTCCAAGCAAGGCGCGGGGCCCGGCGGGAAGTTCAGGTGACCCGGCCGAAACCAGACTTCCGCCAAGTCATTCCGTCTTTCCTTCGAGCCATCCTCGCCGCACTTGAAGCTGGTCCGGAGAGGCGTGCTCAATTTCTTCCAATAGGTAAACGACCTCGGTCTTGCGTCCCGGGTTGAAGGCGATGTCCAGAGTCTGCTTCCCGCGACGGACCTTGAACCTCACCTTGTGCCCTGGCTTCATTCGGAAGAGTTCGTCTTCGGGGGGCGACAGGAGCGGCTTGCCGTTCATCTTGATTAAAACGTCGCCGTGGGTAAGGCCGGCCATTCCGGCGTTGCTCCCGGGCTCGACCGACTCGACTTGAATGGCTCCGTCAAAGCTCTGCGTGGCCAGGAAGCCGAAGGCGGGCAATTCGCGCCTCCGGGTCTCAAGGCGCAATCCTGCAAAGCCGAGATAAGTGCAGTAGTCAAGCTCCCGGCGGCCTGAGAGATAATCGCGAAAAAAATCCCCAGCGCCCGTCCACTCGGGCGCGAGCTCTCGGAGCAGAGCGAGCAAGTCTGTTTGAGTGAAGAACCGCCCCCGACGGGCGAAGTCCTGGTTCAGGCGGCGCATCAGGTCATCCAGGCCGCGCCGGTTGTGGGTCGCGTGGCGGATTGCGAGGTCGAGCACAAATCCCAGGAGCGCGCCCTTATTGTAGTAGGAAATACTTCGGTCGGGCCGGAAATAATCCGCGTACTTTTCGAGCCAGGCTTCGCGGCCCGACTGCTCGACGCTCTGGAAACGCCGCGCCGGGCGCTCTTCGAGCCGCTGAACTTCATCCGTCAGGTGCTCGTAGAAAGTCCGCCGGCTGATCATGCCGGCGCGCAACAACACCAACTCCTGATACGTGGTGGTCACTCCCTCGGAGAACCACAGGTCGCGCGTGTCGTTTCCGTGCTGGTAATCAATGGGTTCGAGGCCCTGCGGGCGGATCCGCTTGACGTTCCACAAGTGGAAGAACTCGTGGGCGGCGGTTGCTTCGAACCCCTCCCAGTTTCGGCGGAGATTTTCAGCGGGTATGCTGATCGCTGTGCCGTTCCGGTGCTCCATGCCGCCGCCCGACCCTGGCCGGGAGAAGTGCAAAATGAAAGTGTATTTTGAAAATGGGACGTCCTGCATCAGGCCGGTTTCTGCCGCTGTGATCTTCTTGAGCGAGCCGACCAGACGCTCCGGCGAATAGGCGGAAGGGTCGCCTTCGACCACCACCCGGTACGTTGCTCCGCCCTGATCGAATTCATACTCTTCAAACCTGCCCGCCTCCGCCGGGCTGTCCGCCAATGCGTCGTAATCGGAGGCGGTGAATTCCTCACCCTCAGGCTCGAGCAACGTCGCAAGTTTCCATCCCTCGGGCAGGAGAAATTTCACATGGGCGGTCCGCGACCGTTCCTGAGGGAGGTAGAAAAGCAACAACGCGAAATTCAGGAACGCGTGATCCGCGTCTAATACGCTGGAAAAAACGCTCTCGTCGTTGGCATAAACGGCGTAGCGGATTTCCAGGATGGAGCAGGGGTCGGAGCGACTCTCCCAGGTGTTCAGGTCCACGCGAGCGAGCTCCTGGGCCGAGTTATCGCAGCGCGCCTCCAGGCCCTGAACGTTCCGGACGAAATCGCGGATCTGGTAGAGGTTGTTCCAGGCCGGGAACTGAATCTGCGTTCCCGGCTGCGCCCGCGGGACCGTCATGGTCACCTGGACCAGATGCGATAGCGGCCGGCGGAGGTCAATCACATAGCGAATGGGCGGACGCGCCTCTGAATGGGCCCGGGCGGATCCGCCCGGAGGGGACTGGTGGCCATACACCAGGCTCGCGCCCGCGGTTCCAGCGCCAAAGGCGACGCCGAGGACCGTCACCAAGACCCGGTCGCACCATGAACGAAAGGGAAAAAGGCCGGAGGCCCGGCAATCGTTTGAATTGTTTAAGGGAAAAACCATTTGGCTGGAGTGGCCGTCCCTGTTACAGGTAAAATGGCTTGCCTGTTTAGCTCTGAGTCCTTTAATATAACAGCCCGTGTTCGCCCTGCGAGGGGAGACCCTGATCAAGGCCGACTTGCACGTCCACACCCGTTACTCGGGTCGGGCAAAGCACCTGCGCTTTCTCCGGTGCCGCGACTGTTACTCAGACCCTGTTGACCTTTACCGCACCGCGAAGCGTCGCGGCATGGACCTAGTCACCATCACCGACCACGATTCCCTTGACGGCTGCCTGGACCTTCTCAACCGCCTGGGCGAACTCGACGACTTTATAATAGGCGAGGAAGTCAGCGCCTTCCTTCCGGAATTCCGCCACACCATCCACGTCGGCGTCTATGGCTTGAA
>Ga0099830_10001198_pt1 | contig 12857 bp, 7 predicted proteins | sample CZO8metaG_4_FD_79337 | JGI IMG/M metagenome (GOLD analysis project Ga0099830, IMG submission 79337) | Vadose zone soil microbial communities from the Eel River Critical Zone Observatory, Northern California, USA - CZOApr15con2H3.8 metaG | ecosystem: Environmental > Terrestrial > Soil > Vadose...
AGACGAACGGCGGGAGATCCCCGGGCAGCAGCACAGACCTTTGGCACATCGCGACGGCTCGCGCGAGCGCATTCTCGAGCTCGCGTACATTTCCCGGCCAAGGGTAAGTGCGCAGTCGCTCGAACGTTTCTGGAGCAATCTCTGGTATCGGACGCCCCAGGGTTGCCGCATTTCGGGCGACCAGGTGATGGGACAAGGCGATCACATCGTCCCCGCGCTCTCGCAAAGGAGGGATGCGCAGCGTCACCACGTTCAGACGATAAAATAGATCGGCGCGCATCCGTTTCTCTGCAACGTCGATATTCAAATCTCGATTGGTCGCGGCCAAAACCCGCACATCGACCGGAATGGAGGTGCTGCTGCCCACCCGGCGAACCTCTCCCTCCTGCAGGACCCGAAGTAGCTGCGCCTGCATTTTGGCGGCGACGTCTCCCACCTCATCCAGAAGAACCGTTCCACCGTTGGCCTCTTCGAACAGGCCAATCCTGGCCGAATGGGCCCCGGTGAACGCCCCCCGCTCGTGACCGAACAACTCGCTTTCCAAAATCCCTTCCGCGACGGAGGCGCAGTTCACCGCAATGTAGCGCCGGTCCGCTCGCCGGCTTCTTTCGTGGATGGTCCGCGCCACCAGCTCCTTCCCCGAGCCGCTCTCGCCGACGATCAAAACCGTCACGTTGGTGGGCGCAATTTGGGCAATCTGTTTGTACAGCTCGAGCATCGCGGGGCTGGTCCCGATCAAGGTTTTCTTGCCAGCTGCTTCGCTGCGAAGCCGCTGATTCTCCCCGGTGAGCCGCCTTCGCTCGAGCGCTCTCGCCACCGTCGTGCGCAGGGCGATGACATCAACTGGCTTGGCCAGGTAGTCGGCGGCGCCGCGGGCAATGGCGTCCATCGCTGCCCCGGGCTCGGCGTAAGCGGTGATCAGCACCACCGGAATGTCTCTCGCCACCTTCTGGACCTGTTCCAGCAACTCCATTCCGCTGATCCGGGCCATCTGGATATCCGACAGCACCAGATCGAAGCTCGCGGTTCGCAATTTCTCCATTGCGTCGGCGCCATCGACGGCTTCGACCACCTCGTAACCATTGCGTCGCAGAACCTTGACCAGCAGTTCGCGCGTTAGGTCATCATCTTCCGCGACCAAAATGGAGGCCCTGCCCTCCATCGCATCATCCTCCGGACGGTACTTAGGTCTCGCACTTTGCACAGATCAGGCCGGGATTTTGCAATACCTGTTACCCGCGACCTTTGAAAAACCTGCGGGAAGTCCGCGGCAAACGATCGCACCGACCGCGACAAAATGTCGCAGAAACCCGGACTTGGTTGAAGGGCGATGAGGGTTGCCCCCTGGAGATCGACTGGGCCTGCATCTTGCTCTCATTGGGCGGCAGGCCGTGTCAATCCCTCTCCATCTTCCGAACAAGCGCGAAGGCGCGGCACTCTTCCTGTCCGGAGTGCTGTGGGCGGCGGTCCTCCCAAGTGTGGGGTTCTGCCAGGAGGTCGTTCCCCCCTCCGAGCCGCTGCCGCAATCGCTAACCCTCGAAGAGGCGCTCGAGCGCTTTCGGAAGAAGGGCTTTGACCTCCTGATCGCAGACGCGATGGTGCAAAGCGCTGAAGGCGATCTCCGAATTGCCAGCGGGATCTTTAATCCCTCCGCTTCCGGCAGCTTCGGAAAATCGATTGAGTGTCCCGGGGGCACTTCGGGCTGCAGATTCTTCGGTCCTCCCCTGTTCACCGCCAGCATCGGGGATTCGAACGCGCTCGAAGACTGGTTGACTGGAAAACGGGGACTTCGCAAGAGCGTCGCTGGGGCGGCACTCAACGCAGCCAGGAGCTCCCGGATGGACGCGGAGCGCACGCTGATCACAATCGTCAAGCAGCAGTTCCTGCAAGCCGAGCTTGCCACCCGGACGCTGCGATTGGCTCGCGAGACCCGAGACACGTCGACCAACTTCCTGTCTCTCACCAAAAGCAGGTACGACCTTGGCGCGATTTCGCAGGCGGACCTGGCTCGGGTGCAAACCGCTACCCTGGAATCGGAGCAGGCGGTCGACTCCGCCTTACAGGCCTTGAGGCAGGCCAAGGTGGGATTGGCATTTCTGCTTGGGGTACGCGGGCCGGTTCCTGACTTCGAAGTTTCCGGCGAGCAGCTTCTGCACTACTCCGTTCCACTGCAATTCGCTGAAGCATCTGCCACCTCACTGCTGACGATCGCGATGGAAAACCGCACCGATCTCCGGGCAGCCAGAGCCCAAGTGTCGCGCGCCGAAAACTCGGTCGCGCTGGCAAAGCGAATGCGCTTCCCCGATATTGGCCTTTCGCTCGGATATAGCGTCCAGGGAACCGACCCCCAGTCGCTGCAAGTCACCCCGCCGACAGTCACCATCGGCCTGACCACGACGTTGCCTATCTTCTACCAGCAACAGGGCGAAATTCAGAAAGCGAATGCTGATTTGAGAGCGCAAAGGTTGCTCGTCGCGAAGTTGGAGGCCCAGGTCGTAGCCGACGTGGAGGCCGCCTGGGCAGCGTTCAAGGGCTGGGAGGCGTTGGTAAAGCGAATGGAGCAGGGCGGTCTGTTGGAGTGGGCAAAGCGCGCTCAGGATCTGGTTTTCATTCAGTACCAGAAGGGCGCGGCCTCGTTGCTCGAGTACCTCGATGCCCGACGGACGTATATCGCCACCAACCTTGAATACCAGCAGGACCTGGCTGGCTATTGGACGTGGGTGTTCCAGCTTCAACAAGCGATTGGGCCGGAAAGGCCAAAGCAATGATCGGCCGCTTTTCCGATCGTTGGATCCCGATCGCGGCGCTGCTGCTGGCAATTGGCTGCCGTCGTACGGAGGTCGCCGAGGCTCCGCCCGAAGATGAAGTGTGGCTTTCCAACGAACAGATGGAGAAGTCCTCGGTTCGATTGGCGCAAGCCAAAGAGCAAGATCTTCCTCAATTCGTTCACGCTGGCGGGCGGATCGCTTTCGATGATCTGCAAGTGTCCCACGTGCTTTCTCCCGTCACGGGTCGGATCAGCAGACTCATCGCGGCGCGAGGGGAGCGCGTGAAAAAGGGTGCGCCTCTGCTGGCCATCATCTCTCCCGACGTCGGCACCGCCTTTGCGGATTTGGTCAAGGCGCAAGCCGACTTGATCGCGGCCGAGCATGAATTTCATCGCCAGGAACAGCTCGCTGAAGTTCATGCCGGTTCGCGGCGAGATTTCGAAACGGCCGAGGATAACTACCGAAAGGCGCGCGCCGAGATGGAACGCGCCCGTCAGAAAGCTTCCTTGCTCAAATCGGGCTCCGTCGACCGCGTGACCCAGGAGTACATGCTGCGCAGCCCGATCGATGGAGTCGTGGTCGATCGCTTCGCCAACTTGGGACTGGAGGTTCAAGGGCAGTACTCTGGCGGAACCTCGGTCGAGCTGGTCACCATTGGCGATATCGACCATGTCTGGGTGTTCGCCGACATCCCGGCGAGTGAGCTTGCCCGAGTCAAGGAAGGAAGCACCGTTCTACTCAAGGTCCTTGCCTATCCCAGCCGATCGTTCGAAGGAAAGGTGGAGTGGATCTCCACCACCTTGGATCCGGCAATGCGCACCGCAAAGATCCGCTGTGCTTTGCCCAATCCGGACCATGCACTGAAGCCGGAGATGTTCGGAACCGTCCTGATCTCCACCGACTCCAAGCGCGCCGTCGCCCTCTCAGCCGATGCGGTGGTTCCGATCAATGAGCAATCCTTCCTCTTCGTGCACGTGGGTCAAAAGGCAGACGGTCGACAAATCTTCAAAAGGCGACGAGTCCGGATCGGAGAGCAGGTGCCTGGGGGTCTGGTCGCCATTTTGGAGGGATTGTCTTCCGGTGAAAAAGTGGTGGTGAAAGGGTCCATCACCCGGGAGCAGCCCAATGACGAAGTATGGTTGACCGACGAGCAGCTGCAGTCCGCGCGGATTCGGGTGGAAGCCCCAAGCTACGGGCCGCTGGAAACCCACATTGCGGCGGGGGGGCGGCTCACCTTCAGCGACCTGCTGGTGACCCATGTCTTCTCTCCGGTGACGGGCCGGGTGACGCAAGTCCTGGCGCAGCCAGGGCAATGCGTGAAGAAGGGCGATCCGCTTCTCAAATTGCTCTCGCCTGATGTCGGAACTGCGTTTGCGGACCGGTTGAAAGCACAAGCGGACGTGATTGCCTCCGAACACGAGTTCAATCGACAGAAGGAGCTTTACGCGTTGAATGCCGGAGCCCGACGCGACTTGGAAATGGCGCAAGACAACTATGGCAAGGCCAAGGCAGAGTTGGAGCGGGCCTTGCAGAAAACGCGGCTATTTGGATCTGGAACGGTCGATCGGGTCACTCAGGAGTACACTCTGCGAAGCCCAATTGAGGGTGAAGTGGTGGCCCGGACCGTCAATCCGGGGCTGGAAGTTCAGGGCCAGTACTCCGGCGCGAGCACCTCGCCAGAGCTGTTCACCATCGGCAATACCAGCGAGCTGTGGCTGTTTGGCGACATCTACGAAGCGGATCTGCACAACGTCGAAGCAGGAGCACCGGTACGGGTGACGGTGGATGGCTATCCTGGAAAAACATTCGAAGGAAAGGTGGACTGGGTCTCCGACACCCTGGATCCGTTGCAGCACACCGCGAGAGTGCGCTGTGTTCTCTCGAATCCGGATCAGCTGCTGCGTCCGGAGATGTACGAGGCGATCAACATTTCTGGCCCGCGCCGGGAGGGACTTTCGCTGCCGCGCCCGGCGGTGTTGAGGCTGGGCAACGATACCTACGTGCTTGTGGAGAGCGGCAAGAAGCCGGATGGGCGGCGGGTCTTCAAGCGCCGTCGGGTGGTGGTAAACGAAGAGTCAAGCGGTAATCCGATACCCATTCTCGACGGCCTTACGGCGGCGGATAAGGTGGTGGTGGAGAACGCGATTTTCTTGACCGCTTTTCTCTAGCCCAACCAATTCGATGATACGGCGACTCGTCGGCTACGCACTGCAGAAGCGGATGATGGTCCTCGCTCTGGCACTCACTGTCCTGGTCGCTGGACTGATTGCATTCAAGCGATTGGATATCGAGGCCTATCCCAATCCGGTTCCACCAATGGTGGAGGTGATCGTTCAACCACCTGGTTGGAGCGCCGAGGAAACAGAGCGCTACGTCACCATTCCTTTGGAGATCGGACTCTCGGGCATGCCGGGGCTGGATCACGTCCGTTCACAGTCGCTGTTCGGGCTGTCCGACGTGAAGTGCTATTTCAAATGGGGAACGTCCTACAAGGACGCCCGGCAGGAGGTCATTAATCGCCTGCAGTTCGTCCAGCTGCCGGCGGGAATTACCGCCCAGCTTTCCCCCTGGAACGCAATTGGCGAAATCTACCGTTACGTCTTGCGCGGCAAAGGCTACAGCCTGTCCGAATTGAAAACTGCACAGGACTGGATTTTAGACCGTCAATTCAAACAGGTACCGGGAGTGATTGGCGTCAACAGTTTCGGGGGTGAAATCAAAGAGTACCACGTCGAAGTTGACCCGTTCCGCTTGCGCGCGAGAAACGTCACGTTGGCGCAACTCAACGCCGCCATCTCCAACGCCAATCAGAACGTGGGAGGCCAGCGCCTGAACCTTGGAGATCAGGCCTTCACCATTCGTGGAATCGGGTTGATTCAATCCACGAAAGATATCGAAGAGATCGTCATCCTGGAGCAGAAGGGCATTCCAGTTCGAGTCAAAGACGTCTCCCGGGTCCAAATCGGACACGCACCTCGCCTGGGAATGGTTGGGAAGGACGGCGATTCCGACGTCGTCCAAGGCATCGTTCTGATGCGTTACGGCGAGCAAACTAAACCCACCCTGGAAGGGGTTTTGAAACGAGTGGAGTACATCCGCGAAAACCACATCCTGCCGCCGGGGATGGAGATTGAGCCCTACTACAATCGCGGCAAGTTGGTCTCCGTTACTACGCACACCGTGCTGGAGAATCTGGTGGTTGGGATGGGCTTGGTGGTCCTGGTACTGATTGCGTTTTTAGGAAATCTGCGCGCCGCCTTGATCACCGCAGTGAACATTCCATTGGCGCTGCTCTGCGCCTTTATTGGCATGGTGGGCACCGGGACACCGGCCAATCTGATTTCCTTGGGCGCCGTGGATTTCGGGATCGTGGTCGATTCGACGGTCATCATGATGGAAAACATCTTCCGGCACCTCAGCGGTAAGCGCGAGGGGACGATGATCAACCGAATTTTGAACGCCGCTGGGGAGGTGGGCCGCCCAATGGCGTTTTCAACACTGGTGATTGGGGTTGCCTTTCTTCCGCTCTTCACATTGACCGGCGTATCGGGGGTGATCTTTTCACCGATGGCCCACACCTATGCCTTCTCGATCGCAAGCGCGATCATTTTGGCACTCAGCCTGACCCCAGTGCTTGTGTCCCGGCATATGCCGCTCCATGTCGAGGAGAAGGAGAATGCCCTGATGCGGGCGCTGCACCGCGTCTACGATCCACTCTTCGATTTGGCGTTGCGGGCACCCAAGCGAACTCTCGCCATCCAGTTGATTCCTATCTTTCTTTGCGTGGTGCTCTTTCCCCTTCTCGGCCGAGAGTTCATGCCGAAGCTGGAAGAGGGCAATTTCTGGATCCGCGCCACGTTGCCAATCTCGATCTCGCTCGAGCGATCCGCCTCGGTGGTGGGGCCCATGCGGGAGATTCTGCGCAAGCATCCCGAGGTGACAACGGTCGTATCTCAGTTAGGCCGACCGGATGACGGAACGGACGTGGCCGGATTTCAAAACATCGAGTTGTTTGCTCCGCTCAAACCCTTCGAGCAATGGCCTCGCGGTTTGACCAAGGCGAAACTTACCGAGCAGGTTTCAAAGGAGCTGCAAGATCAATTTCCCGGAGTCGTCTTCAATTTCTCGCAATACATTTCCGACAATGTCGAGGAAGCACTCTCGGGCGTGAAGGGGGAGAACTCGGTCAAGGTAATTGGGCCCGATATCGCCAAGAACGAAGTGACGGGTGATGCCATTCACGATGCGATGAGGGGTGTTAGAGGGATCCGAGACTTGGGTATTTTCCGGTCGATGGGTCAACCGAGCATCAAGATTGTCCCTGATCGAGTGATTTGCGAGCGCTATGGTTTGAACACCGGTGATGTCGAAGCTGTCGTCCAGGCCGCAATCGGCGGCCAGGCGGTAACCCAGGTTTACGAGCGGGAGAAGTTCTTCGCCCTCACCGTCCGTTGGCTCGAGCCCTATCGAAACAGCATCAGTGCGATCCGCAGAATTACCGTTGCGTCCCCGGACGGAAGCCAAATTCCATTAGGTCAGTTGGCGGCGATCACGCAGGAAGACAGCCCTTCGGTCATCTTCCGCGAGGACGGACATCGTTACACGCCAGTGAAATTTTCAGTACGAAACAGGGATCTGAACTCCACCATTGAGGAGGCCCGGAGCAACATCGCCGCGAAGGTGCCGCTTCCACCGGAAACACGCTTGGAGTGGGCGGGTGAAATTAATGAACTGCACGACGCGATGGATCGCCTCAAGATCATGATTCCGCTGACTTTGTTCCTGATTGGCTTTCTGGTCTACGCCGCAGTGGGGAACTGGTTGGACACGGTGATCAGCTTGGTCAACATTCCGGTGGCGTGCACCGGAGGCATATTGGCGCTGTTAATCACCGGAGAACATTTCTCGGTATCAGCGGCAATGGGATTTGTATCGATCTTTGGGATTGCCATTCAGGACGCTCTGCTGATGGTCACTTATTATCAACAGATGCACAGACAGGGCATGTCGGTGGAGGCAGCGGCTCGGGAAGCTTCGATCAAGCGGTTCCGCGCATCGCTAATGACCACCTTGGTCGCAACGCTAGGCCTGCTGCCAGCAGCGCTGTCACACGGCATTGGTGCTCAAGCTCAGCGGGCACTCGCGATTGTGGTGATCGGCGGTTCCCTCCAACTGGCGTTGCTCACCCGGCTCCTTCAGCCTCCTTTGAGAGTCTTGGCGAGTCGACTGCTCGAGCGGGACGACAAACCACATACTTCCACCGCGTATTGAGCTGTCGCCATCCGTCGTCGGCGCAAATGCGCTCGCGCGATACTGCGAGCCAGCGCCGCTGCCATTGCCAGCACCAGCCAGGAGGCTGGGGAATGAGAGAGCCCCCGAACCGAGCAGCCGGTGGCCGAGGCCTGAAGGGCGGCAGGTGCGGTCGTGCTCGAGCCCGCGGTGCCAATCGGGCCCGGGTTCGGTGGCGTGCCTGCGTCGACCCCGTGCTCGCGAGGTGAGTCCTGACTAGGCACGACGATGTACTCCGCCTCGCGGGAGAACGGGATTTCGACGCCACTTCTCAAAAGGTGCAGCGCGGCGGGCGCATAGATCCGAAACTGTTGCGACAGATCGCCGGAAATGGATACCGTCTCCCCTGCCAGCCCATCGGCTTCCAGAATCTCCGTTGGTGCCGCTTGGGACGCGACGAGCCGGTAGCTATCGCTGATCCGCGTTCCGCGCACCAGGAGAACTCGAGAAGGAATTCCGTTGAGGTACTCAACCACCCCGGTCAAGCCGTCGAGTTGCAACCCTGAAATATTGCGCGAGCCGGTCGGCAGGTCATTGAAAAGGGCAGCAGCGATGCGTGGCCCATCGGACAGCCAGAGCCCCGCTTCCGGTTGAACCGGATCGAGCGCGGTGATCGACGGACGATTGTCCCAGGCGGCTTTGGAGATCGGCACCAGCGCAGTGAGAAACGTCATGTCGCGACTGCTTGCCGTGTTCGCGACTTTGGCAGCGAAGACCGATCCGCTTGGATTGAGGCGCGAGATATTCACCGGAGACTGTGGTTCCACCGCCAGTTGCCATTCGGTGGGTGACAGGATGGCCACGCCCAGAGCTTGTCCATTTCGCTCGTAACCATGCAGCCAGCTGCCCTCCCGAGCTACTCCCTCCATCAGGTGGCAGAGCCAGGAGTAAATGTGACTCTGGCTGGATTGGATCACGTCTCGCAATACGATCCACTTGCGATCCAGAAAAAGAACATGGCGACTCCACCCAGAGAGTCCAAGCGAGCTGGGATAGAGTTGCGCGCCCTCGCCGACCGTATAAGCGAAATGATCGGTGGATCCAAAGGCTGAGATTCGCCCGGAGCGCTGGGTGAACCAGCTGTACACGAAATGCTCGTCTCCGTTTGTCCGGACGCCCTCGCCGAGTTGGCCGTTGCCGTCCACCAACAATGAGTTGTGGAACACCGCTCGGTTTGCCTGCGGTCCAGGCGATTCAGGATGGCCAATGTAGTAGCCCGCCGCCTCGGGAGCGAGCCAGGTTCCGTTCCCGTAGAGGTAGAATCCATTGTCGTCCGCATGATCGTGGGCGAAATTTAGGCCGCCGTAGGGTGGCTGGTTGTTGACGATTCGATTTAGAGCCGAGGTGCCGCCGAACGCGCCGCTCTTCAAAGCGAACACCAAGTCAGAGGCTTCCCACCCACTTCGAAATACGGCGGCCTGCTGGTCCGCACCGAACCAGTCGAGCGGCAGCGTGCGCAGGTTCACTGAGGCGACCGCCGGTTCGTAGAAGAGGTATTCGAACACCCGCTGGGCCATCTCAGGGGCGTAGGTGCTCGGGGTCACCGATGTCACCCATGCATCGGCAACGCCCTGGGCAATTCCGTCCAAGAGCCGCGAGGCGGCATAACGAAGGACCACCAAATCCTCGTCCGTCGAGAAGCCGTAGAAATCCCCGTGTACAAGAATGTGCTGGTTGGCTGCGTTTGGTAATTGCACGTGCGCTCGAGTGGATCCGTGGGCGCGAACCATTCCGATGTCTCCGAGCTCCAGCCCGGTGAGGCGTTGAAGGGCGGCGACGAAGGGCAGATGCCAGGTCAGGCCATACGCGGCGTAGGAAAACCCCTCATGCCAGGTCCCGTCGGAAATGCTGTCCAGCGATGCCTTGACGTTCTGCGCGTTCTCAACCGCGTAATCAAGCCACGGTGTCGTACTGGACGAAGGCAAATCCTCCAACGTGGCGAGCGCGGTGAGGCCAACCGCAGCATGGTTGATCCAATTGTGGTTCTGAAGGAACTCCCATTCCCACCAAATTCCGCCGCGTCCGGCATTCATCAGTTCATTCGCGTTTCTGGACAGAGCCGAGAGAACGACTTGCCTTTCTGCGAAGGAAAGCGACGGGGCGAGGATGTCGTAGGCAATCGCGACTCCCGCCAACAGGTGGGCCTGCACCAAATCATGCGTTCCATCCAGGTCAAAGCCGCCGAAGTTCGCGACCGCCAGGAGCCAGGTGCGGGCCAGCGCAAAGTAAGTGACGTCGTCCGCGAGATCCGAAACGAAAGCGAACACGACCAGGGAATTGCCGATATCCCGACGGTCTCCGAGGTCCAGGATTCTCCCGGTGCCTGGCCAGCTCACACGCCCTGACGGCGAAATCGTGCTCCCTAGAAAGTACTCGGTACCTTGCCTGAGTGGATCATAGATAGGCGCGTGAGTGCCCGTCTTTCGGTCGCGAAGTTGCTGGAGATCCGAGGCGACGTACCAAAGGCCCGGATGTGAAGCGGACGCGGGGACGGGCCCAAGTGCGATCGCGAGCACACCGAAGTTCAGCCAGGCAAGAGGGCGGTTCCATTTCTTTCTGCCGTAAGCTTCGTAATCGTAAGGTGTTGCCTTGTCCATTAGTGAATGCTGTCATAAAGGCAACAATCACGTCAGGACATTTTCCGAGTGCCAGGTCGATAGAACGAGCACCAGCCTGGCATATGTTCGCCAGTTGCAGACTCACGGAAAAAAGGCTTGCGACTGAGAGCCAAAGTCACCCCGTGCGCGACAAGGCGGATGGGCTGAAGAACTCTTTTCCGCCCGCGCCTATGCACCTAGAGCGTGGAAGCATGGTAGCGGCCGGTGGGCCGAGGTGTGACTGTTTATTGGATGGGTCGCGAATCACCGCGACGCTCGGCGGAACTCTAGGCGGTGTAGCCCGCTACAACTTGAGCCAGATTCCAGCCCCGATTCCAAATTCCTGGCTGCTGAATGCGTTTACTCCGCTTCCAGCGAGTGGGAAATCGGCCACAACCTCAGCGTAGAAGGAGATGAACGGTACGCCAAACTTCAGGCCTCCGGCCGCGCGAAAATCTAAGTGAAAGGGGCTCGGCTCGAGATGGAACGGAACGCCCGCACGCAGAAAGATCGGGATTGGCGCCAGATCGATGGTCAGATTCGGACCGAGGTAAGTGCCGGTTCGCTGATACTTGCAGATGCCCCCTACACAACCAGTGACCGTGGGGTTGCTCCCGGTGGCGAGAAAGCCTTCCCTGCCCTCCAAGCCCAGAGCAACAAAGCTGTTCATGTAATACTCGACCAACGCATTGATCGCGGGCTGAAATGTGTCTCCGATCGAGAATGAGACGCTCTGCCCGTTTTGATCCGCGTGCGTATAGAGCGGCGATTCGAGGCCGAGCCGCAGCCCGATGCCTTCTGCATTCGACATCCCCGGTGCCACAAGCACCGCAATCCCAACAATCCCAATGACCACCCTCAAGCGTTTCATGACCCTGTCCTTTTGCGATTTCGACCAGCCTCGAATCGCGCGTGCGCGGGTTTAGATAGGTACGAGCTGTAAAATGAGCAAGAAAACTCCCGTATCATCTTCAACCGAGATTGTTCGGCTCGCTACAGCCCTACCGGCCTCGAGCTTACACCGGCTCGAAGGGCGCTGTCCCATCCCGGATTGCGCTGGGCTTCTTCAACGGAGCGTGGAGGTGAGGGTTCACCGGCACGCTCGCGCAGTGATAACTGCCACCAACCCACATCGTGCCAGGCCCCAAGTTTGTAACCGACTGCCCAGTACACCCCGACTGGCCGAAAGCCGAGTGATTCGTGTAGCGCGACGCTCGCCGGGTTGGGCAGGGTGATGCCGGCGTGCGCTGCATAGTAGCCCTGGAGGCGCAAGAGCGCGGCTAACGAGGTGTAGAGCGCGCGACCGATTCCGCGCCGGTGCTGCTCTGGATCCACGTAGATCGCGACGTCAACTGACCATTGGTACGCCATTCGCTCGCGATGCTTTGACGCGTATGCATAGCCCAAGGCTCGATCGTTAGTGCCCGTGAACACCAACCAGGGCGCGAACTGCGCATTCGTAAAAATGCGCTGCTTGATTTCCTCGACAGTCGGTGGAACGAGCTCGAATGAGATCGCGGTAGTCGCGACGATCGGTCGGTAGATACTCGCGATCGCCTCTGCGTCTTCTGCCCTTGCCATTCGGATCATGAGACCCACGGTATTCGTGTTTCAGATATGCTTCAACGCAATCAAATGAATAGTTTGCATCGATATTTTCGATAGAAATGAGTCCGATGGAACTCGACCAATTGATTGCATTTGAACGGGTGGTTCGCGAGGGCAGCTTCAGCCGCGCCGCAATCGGGCTGGGAATTGGTCAACCGGCAGTGAGCTCACGAATCCAGGGACTGGAAGAGGCAGTGGGAGGCATCCTCTTCAGCCGAGGTCGGCGAATCCGGCTGACGACTCTCGGCGAGAGTTTTCTTCCTTACGCACGGCGAGTCCTGGAGGTGCTTCGCGAGGGAGTGCAGGTGGCACGCCTGGCTCAAACGGGTCAGCGAGGCAAGATTCGGGTCGGCACGCTGGGCTCGCTTGCCGCGGGGTTGGTTGGGCCTGCACTCGCGAAATTCATTCGGTCTCATCCCAACGTGGACTGCGCGCTCAAGTCGGCCGACCATGAGGTGCTGGTCGAGCTGTTGCTCGATGGAATCATCGAGCTGGCCTTGATTGCGTGGCCCTGTACGGAAGCAGTCGAGGCAGAGCTGACGCCTCTGTTCGTCTTTCATGAGCCGGTGCTTCTGGTCGCTCATCCCAAGCACGA
>Ga0099830_10001205_pt1 | contig 12844 bp, 8 predicted proteins | sample CZO8metaG_4_FD_79337 | JGI IMG/M metagenome (GOLD analysis project Ga0099830, IMG submission 79337) | Vadose zone soil microbial communities from the Eel River Critical Zone Observatory, Northern California, USA - CZOApr15con2H3.8 metaG | ecosystem: Environmental > Terrestrial > Soil > Vadose...
CCAAACAGTATCCTGATGTCCAGGGATGGCCATAAACCTGACCTACGGGGAAGCCATTTCAATTCTCTCATTTCAATTCTCTCATTTCAATTCTCCGATGTATGTGATAGATTTTTGTCGGCAGAACCGGGTTCTGCCAGCCTGGGCGGAAGAAAAGAGACCAGAACACTGGAATAGTTACAAAATGCATAACATTAGATTTCATTTCGCACGCTCTATATTCGCTATACGAAAGATTGGTACAAAAACTCATTTGAACCAGCATAAGTATATTACTGTATAAGCAGGTGAAATAAAAATAGGTAAAACGCCTAGGTAATGTGAACATTTTCACGCGCTCCCCAGATATGTCAGTATTTTGCCTATTTACATTGTAATGAGGAAATGGTAGTTTACTGTTGATTCTACAGCACATAAGAATATTTAGAAACGTGATGTGTCAGACAGAATCCGAAGGGTACATTGCTTGATAAGCGCGAATGATAAGATAATTGGACATACCATAGGTGAAAGATGGAGGATATTCTGTGTATCGCTACACTCGTAAACATGCATTATTCACTTTTCTAGCATTATTGACGGTGAGTGCAGTACTGCTGCTCTTTTTCCATTCGAACAGCTATGCCTCGCCTCCTGCAATAAAACAGAACATACCTTTCACGATTGTGGATTGGCCCCGTTACATGTTTAGCGATCAACACCAGGGGAATAATCCGTATGAGACAACCATTGGCCCGGGGAATGCTTCTACGCTTACCTCTAGCCTGTTGTATCATATACATGCTAACACGGCGTCGGAACCGGTAATAGTCAACGGAGTAATCTATGTAGGGGCGTGGGATGGCTACGAATATGCCATTAATGCGGCTGATGGAAGCTTGAAGTGGAAGCAAAATTTAGGTATTTGGGTTTCAAGCACATGCACCGCACGAGGCGGACCGTCGGGAGCGGCAGCAGTGGATAATGGCATGGTTTTTATTGGCTCTGGACCCTATATGTATGCCTTGAATGCCGACACAGGACTTCTCGTCTGGCAAAAGCTCCTGGGAACTTCAGGTACGCTTAACGACCATTTGTGGGGTTCAGCGGCCGTTGCCAATGGGAATGTCTATGTTGGTGTCTCCTCTCTCTGTGATAATCCGCTGACACAAGGCGAACTTTACGCATTGAATGAAACGACAGGAAACATCGATGCCAATACAGATATTGTACCTTCTGGAAGACTTGGCGGCGGCATCTGGTCAACGCCTACCATCGATGCTGCGACGGGTACCGTTATTGTCACGACAGGGTCAGTTCCTCAAACAAAGCCTATCCCTCCCATGACTGCTTCTGTTGTAACACTGGACTGGAATACCCTGGCCGTGAAGCAATTCTGGCAGGTGCCAAAAGCACAGCGTATCGGTGACGCAGATTGGGGTTCCACTCCTACACTTTTTCCTGGGCCTTCTGGCAAAACCTACTTCGGCTGTATTAACAAGAACGCTATTTATTATGTCTTTGATGAGGCCAATGTGAGTGCCGGTCCTGTCTGGCAACAGCAGCTTGGTAATCCCACAGGAACGCGGGGCGGGGTTCAAGGCAGTATCGCTTCCAGTGCGTATGTGAACGGTGTGCTTTTCATTCCGACTGCCATTGCTACCATCAATGGAACGAGCTTTCCAGGCTCTATTGGGGCGTTCGATGCTACTTCGGGGACACAACTCTGGCGGGTTAGTACGGCAAATCCCTTCGCGGGTTCGGTTATTACCGCGAATGGACTGCTATATGATACGCAGGGACATATATTCGAGGTGAGAGATCAGAGCAACGGGAACGTTCTGTTTTCATTTACCACAACCGGGCTTAATAAAACGTCTGTGACGGTTTTGAATGGTGTGGTCTACGTGGCCGATTTTGGCGGGCATATCTACGCCTTTACACCTCACTAAATACCATTTAGCATAAATGTTCGCCGGAAAATGGCAAAACTGTGGGCGTCCGACTGAGTCGGACGCCCACAGTTTTGCCATTTTCCGGCGAACTGCTATACTTCTAGCAGTTTCTGGAGCTTGCGTCTTGCCAGGCCACCTTCAGCACTTTTGCCGGCAGTCGTCGAAGCGGGTTCAGCTTGTTTGTGTTCAACGAATAGTTCTTCTATGATACGCCCATCAAAGGCATGGGGCAGGGGCAGGCCCATACTGCGCAAGACCGTTGGCACCAGGTCGTAGACCTCTGTATTTGGCGCGTTGAAACCCTGCTTAATGCCTCCGCCATAGGCGTAGAGCACGCCATCCTTGTGGTGGACTCCGAAGCGTTTATTCGCATCCCTGGCGTTGGTGGCATCGTCCCAGAACCATTGATTGCCGAGATTCATACGGAAGGTGATACCTTCATTTGGCAGCACCAGCAGATGCGGCTCAGCAGGGGCATATGGACCCTCCCCAAAGGCCTCTGTCGTGTAGATGGCATCGACTAACGATTTAGCGGTTTTTGGATCGACCTGGCGTTTGAGGTCTTCGCAGAGTGCCTGGATACGTGGCGCACTCATATCAGGATGTAAGAAAATGTTGGCAAAACCACTTGGGAAGCCTGAGTGAGAAGGCACATAAGCCATGGTGCGCTCCCAATCAATGTCGTTCAGCAGTGGCTTATAGACACTGAGGCCTTTACCCTTCATCACGCCGGATTTCTTGAGCACGCGCTTTAATTTACGAGCGAGTGCGAGCAAGCCCGTTTGCCTGAGCAGGAGTTTCATGCGGGCGGTGCGCAGAGCCTGGCTGCGCTGATCATTGGAATTGAGAACCAGCAACTTTTTGCTATACAGGTATTCATTGATGTCGAATAAGCGGCTGGCCCCATGAAACCCATGGTCGGAGACAACAAAAAGAGTATCGTCCGGCCCCAGTTGCTCAAGAAGCAATCCAAGAGCCTGGTCGAGCAGTTTGTAGTACTCTATGGCCCTCGGCTCAAGCGAGGTGATTTCGTCCCATAATGAGTGCTGCAAACGGTCTGGCCCTACAAAAGCAACATAGCAGAAATCCCAGGGTTTCTCTTTTAAGAGGTACTTGAGTAGCTCAATGCGACGCTCTGTCATACGCAGCACGGTATCGATGAGCTTCGCGCCATGCTCGTTCTTCTTACCGCCGAAGACATCTTGATTCTCTAGATCAATCAGGTAATCGGGTACCGCTCGGAAAAGTTCTGCTTTGAAATCCTGCGGATAGGTAAAATCTACTTCACTACCAGGAGTCATATATCCGCTGACCATAATGCCGTTGACGGCCTCTGGCGGGTAGGTCATGGGTACATTGACCACGAGCACTTGCTTGCCATACTCGCTGAGAATGTTCCAGATGGCTTTTCCCCCTTTGCGCCGCGTCAGCACATTCGCTTTACGTGCGGAGCCCTGTTCTGGCTGCTCTTCATACTCCCAGAAGTCATAGACACCATGGCGTGCTGGTTTCAAACCAGTTGAGAGCGAAATCCAGGCGGGGGGAGTGAGGGGTGGATACTTCGATTCAAGTATGCCCTCGCAGCCTTCCTGAGCTAATTTCTGGAAATTGGGAAGTTCTCCCCGCTGCATAAGGGGATGCAAGATACGAAATGTCAGGCCATCAGCTCCAAAGATGACTGAGCGCATGTTTTGTCTCCTTCTCTAGTTTTTTTGTTGCTGTGAGGTGTGCAGCCTGCGGCTGTACACCTCACAGCAACAAAGTTATACTTCTTGCATCTTTTTGAGCTTGCGGCGAGCCAGGCCACCTTCCGTTGTCGCGGGCAGCTCTGGTTGCGGCTTCTCTACAAACAATTCGTCCAGGACACGGCCATCGAAGGCGTAGGGCAAGGGCAAGCCCATACTCTGTAAGAGTGTTGGAACCAGGTCATAAACTTCCGCATTGGGAGCTTTGAACCCTTGCTTGAAGGGGCCACCATAGGCATAGAAGATGCCATCCTTGTGGTGCGAGCCAAAAGTTTTACCGATATCCTCCCAAATGCGCTCGTTGCCCAGATGCATGCGAAAGGTCACGCCATCCTGTGCCAGGAGCAGCAGATGCGGTTCGCGAGGGGCAAAAGGTCCGCTTCCAAAGACCTCCTCGGTGAAGACAGCGTCGATCAGGGGTTTGCCATTTTTGGGGTCTCGCTGGCTTTTGAGGTCCTCACAGAGCGCGGCTTTCTCTTCGCCGGTCATGTCGGGACTCAAGAGGATGTCGGCATAGCCACCTTGCGTGCCAGAAAACGAAGGGACATAGGCGAGCGTCTTCTCCCAATTGATATCGTCGAGCAGTGGACGAGTCGGGTCTGAACCGTTGTCTTCCCAGACACCTGAAGCTTTGAGCGATCTTTTAATCTTCCTTGCCACACCACGCAGGCCCACTTTCGTCGCCACCCGTCTCAACGTACTGGCGCGGTTTGCCTTGCGGCGGTCTGCCATAACGCTCTCACCCAGGGTGAGCAGCCCTTTACTACAAAGATATTCGTTGATATCAAAGTAGCTGTTGTGCCCTCGAAATCCGTGGTCAGAGACAACAAAGAGCGTATCCTCTGGCCCCAGCAGCTCTAAAACCTGTCCCAGGGCATCATCTACCATCTTGTAATACTCGTTGGTGCGTGAGTCCAGGGCAGTGGCTTCTTCCCATAATTGATGTTGCAGCCGGTCTCCACATACGTAGACCAGGTAGCAGAAGTCCCAGGGTTTTTCCTTGAGCATATGCATGATGAGTTTGGTACGCTGCTCTGTTATGCGCAAGAGGATATCAACCATCTGCCTTACCTGTAGTCTCAGTCTAAAGCTTTCGTACTCACTACCTGGCACCAGCTGATAATGGGGGGCGACCCGAAACAGTTCCTCTTTGAAACTGGTCGGATAGGTAAAATCGACATCCGTACCGGGTGTCAAATAGCCGCTTGCCATAAAACCATTGACCGTCTCTGGTGGGTAAGTTGCCGGAACGTTGAGCACCAGTACCTGTTTGCCATATTCACTGAGTATGTTCCAGATGGCTTTCTCTCCTCGACGGCGTGTCTGCACATGGACACTCCGAGTAACGCCGCGATGCTCCTCGTCCCCATAGACCCAGTAATCATAGACACCGTGGCGGGCTGGTTTTAAGCCTGTCGAAAGGGAGGTCCATGCAGGAGGTGTGAGAGGTGGATACTTCGATTCGAGTATGGCTTCACAGCCTCCCTGTGCTACTTTCTGGAAGTTGGGCAGTTCTCCCCGTTCCATGAGTGGGTGCAGGATGCGAAATGTCAGTCCATCGATGCCAAAGATGACTGAGCGCATATTTGTCTCCTTCTATAGATTTCTTTGTTGCGGTGAGTTGTGCAGCCTGCGGCTGCACAACTCACCGCAACAAAGTTATACTTCTTGCAACTTTTTGAGCTTGCGGCGGGCAAGGCCACCTTCGGCTGGCGCAGGCAGTTCTGGCTGCGGTTTCTCTACAAACAACTCGTCCAGGACACGACCGTCGAACGCATGGGGCAACGGCAGTTCCATGGCTCTGAGCAGCGTGGGCACGATGTCGTAAATTTCAGTATGTGCGGCCTTGTAGCCTTGCTTGAAGGGGCCACCATAGGCATAGAGCACGCCATCTTTGTGATGCGCCCCGAAGGATTTACCAAGGTCTTCCCACAGCCGCGTATTCCCCAACTCCAGGCGGAAGGTGATGCCTTCATTAGGAAGCAGCAGCAGGTGTGGCTCGCTGAGCGCGTAAGGCCCTGTGCCATAGACTTCGTTTGTGTAAATGGCATCGATCAGTGGTTTGCCATTCTTCGGGTCGACCTGTCGCTTGAGGTCAGCGCAGAGTTCGGCCACCTGTTCCTCAGTGATCTGAGGGCTCAGGAAAATGTCCGCGTAGCCACCTGGCATGCCAGAAAGCGAGGGGACATACGCCAATGTTTTGTCCCAGTCGATATTTTCAAGTGTGGGATGCTCCAGACCATCGGGGGCAAAATCTGAAGCTTTCCAGAGACCGGCGGTTTTCAGTGTACGTTTGATCTTGCGACCTATTGAGCGTACCCCCAGCCGTGATGCCAGCTGTCTCAATTGTGCGCCGCGGTTTGCCTTTTGGCGATTGCGCTCAAAGGACTCATCGGCGAAAAAGAGCAGGCCCTTGCTATAAAGGTATTCATTGATATCGAAGTATGAGCTATGCCCACAAAAACCGTGATCGGATACGACCACGAGACTGTCTTCAGGTTCGAGCAGGTCTAAGATGCGCCCAAGAGCATCATCGAGCATACGGAAATACTGATTGGTGCGAGGGTGAAGAGTGCTCACCTCTTCCCAGAATGGGTGTTGTAAGCGGTCCGAGCCGATGAAAGCGAGATAACAGAAGTCCCAGGGTTTTTCTTTCAGCATGTACATGATAAGCTTGATGCGCTCTTCCGTCATGCGTAAGACGGAGTCTGTCAACGGCCCTACTTTGCCTGCTACGTTCAATCGCTCGCGGAAGGCGACTTCGAGGTCGATTTGATAGTTGGGCACGACCCGCAATAGCTCATCTTTAAAAGATGCGGGATAGGTAAAATCAACCTCGGCACCTGGCGTGGTGTAGCCACTCACCATAATGCCATTAACGGCCTCCGGTGGGTAGGTGGTGGGGATGTTAATTACCAGCACCTGTTTGCCATATTCGCTCAGAATATTCCAGATGGCTTTTCCGCCTTTGCGGCGGGTGAGAACGTGGGCCTTGCGGTTGGCACCGTTCCCCTGGCCATCCTCGTATGTCCAGAAGTCGTAGACGCCATGGCTGGCAGGTTTCAAGCCTGTCGAGATGGAAGTCCACGCAGGAGGAGTAAGGGGAGGGTATTGCGACTTGAGTATCGCCTCACAACCCTGTTGGGTTATTTTCTGAAAGTTCGGTAGTTCGCCCCGCACCATGAGCGGGTGCAGGACGCGAAATGTGAGTCCATCAACACCAAAGATGACTGTACGCATACTCTACTCCTTCTTTCTACGTTGCTTGTTGCCGCGCAAAAACTTGAACTTATTACGCAGCGATTTCAGCACAATTTCGTCTTCGGGGCCACCTTTAAAGAGCACCAGGAGCCCGACATAGCCGGCTAAGAAAATTGGGATCAATAATAGCTGCGCCGACAATATGGCATGTCCTAGCAGAATGTGTAATTTGAAAGAGCTATGGTTGAGCAGGTAGAGGAAAGCAGCGGCCAGTGCTGCGCTGATCACTCCAGCACCTATGGGCTTGAAAACGTCCCAACGGTATGGGTGCATCTTGAGAAAGATGCGCACCTGGAGCAGCCGCAAGAGGTTGATGACCACAATGGCCAGTCCGGTGCTTACAGCGATGCCCATAGCTCCATAGCGAGGAGTCAGGATGATACCTAACGCGACGTTGACGATCACTGCCGCGATCGAGTTGAGAAATGAGAGCCTCTGGTATCCCGTCATCAGCAGCATATAGCCAACAGGGCCGGTCACCGCATTAATCATCGCCCCCAGCGAGAATGCGATCACCAGTGGCCACGCAGCCACAAAGCCTGCACCCGTCAGGCCAAGCAGGTAGGGAGAGAAAAGCACCATAATCAAAAAGATTGGCAAGCTAAAGGTAATAGACCACCTGGCAATTACTTTGAACATCGACTCCAGCTTTTGCCGCTCGCCCTTGCCATGTAGCTCCGCAATAGTGGGTGCAAAGATATTGTTGAGGCTCAGCAATGGCATGGTGATAAAAGTGCTCATTCTGATAGCGGCTCCATATTCCCCAAGCTGTGCATTAGGAACGCCAAAAGCCGCGAGTAATATGGTATCTATTGAGTCCAAAACGGTATCGATAATCGTGGTTAAAAAGTTAAATGAAGCAAAGGTTAGCCATTCGCGTGATTCATATTGCTCAGGCTCTGGTATGGCGACGGGCGTAATTTGGCGGAAGAGAAAATACAGGTTGAGTGCGGTACTGAAGATGGTGCTTATGAGCATGACCAGGGCGACGAAAGTGATACTGCGAAAAAAACGCAGCACGACGAGTAGAAGCAGGATTTGCAATAGTGGTTGCAAAATACTCATGGTCAGTGTACGCCATTTGAAGGCCTTGAAGCCTCGCAAGCCACCAAACCAGACCATCTGCATACACATGAGGGGAATCATAGGGACCATAACCTGCAAGAGCGGCGTCACCTGGGCCACGGCACTTCTTGGGCTGCTTTGATGATGCTTTAAGGCAATCCATAAAGCTGCCAGGGAAGGCGTAAAAAAGAGCAGGCAGAGGGCACCAATCATACCGGTAATACCTGCCGCGGCGGTGCAAAAGATCATCAAACCTCGCAGCGAACCGGTGCGCTGCTTACTACGGTAGATGGCTGTATAGCGAACCATGGCATCATCTAAACCGAGGTTTAAGACGGAGGCGGCCAGGTTTATTAAGGATGAGCTGAGGGCGTATAGCCCATAGAGACCGACACCAAAACCGTATTGGATTAAAAAGGTAGCACAGTATTTGAGAACGACACTGATTATACTGCCAGCACCAACCAGCCCCGCTGCACCTGCCGCACCAGAAATCTCCGATTGCAAGGTGGATTGCTTCTGGTCAGGCTCGTTGGCTATGCCCGTGAGCACCATCATTGGAATGGTGCTCAGTTTCCCTAATCCGGGGTCGTCATTACGTTCGATCTCCCCGCTATCTATCGCCAATGATGGCCGAGCTATAAATTGCCGGGGCTTCTGTAGACCCAGCTTCACCGTTAGCAACCCGGAGACAGTATTCCCCTGCTCTGGCGTTGAAACTGGCACTTTCAACGTTGCGTCCTCTTCGGGAATGTCTGTAACGTCTGCCAGGGGCCGAAAAGTCAAGCGACGCAGGCGACGATTGGAAGGACGCGCAAGTTGGTTGCTCATGACTATTTACTGCCTTTTAGGGTAGGAGGTACAATACAAGATTGTACCTCCTACCCATGTCCAGTCTGAATACATTAGACATATCCCAGATCACGCAAGTGACTGATGATAAGCTCCTCGTCTTCCTCTGAAAGCTCCTGGTTTTGCGCAGCGCTACGAATGGGATGCGTCTCCAGGTAATCCTCAGAGAAGAGTGTACTCACGGCAGCAACCTCCATGTCGACATATTCCACTCCCAGGGCGTGCAATAGGATTGGAACGACTGCCGTGAGTGGAGCGCGCTCATACTCGATGACCCGCTCCGCAAGCGTCGGAGCCGCAGCCAGCAGGAAACCTGCCAGCATGGAGGGATGTACCCCCGCTACTGTAGTTGTTCCCGCGACAGGTGTGGTAAACATCTCGGCGTCGAAATCCAGGCGCGTACTGCGCGGCGAAGGCGCATATCCAGGTTTGAATACAACGACGAGATCAGGCGCACAGAAGAGAAAGTCGCCGCTATACAATTCTTCTTTGCGGTATACGCGCTCGATGACAGGTTCACCGGTCTCAGTATCACGCAACTTCTGTGGCAGTGCTTTGACGAGCGTATCGCGAACTTCCTCGTACTCATCCTGGGGATGAACCGCCCCTTGAGCGTCGCGTCCAAGCAGATTTACCCAGACCTGGCCATTGCCAGCATAGTAGGCAAGTGAATTTTGCCAGAGCACCTGACCGCTTTGTTCGTCACGCTCTATGATGCCCATCTCCGCGAGAAAGTTGTTCATATTGACAAAACGTGCCACGCTAGCAGGCTGTGTATCTGAAAGTAGCGCCAGTAAACCTGCATCTCCCACCCACTGCTGCGCAGTGTCCAAGGCTTGAGAGAGCGCGGTTGAAACATTCGCAGCACGATCAGACACAGTACATTTCACAATCAAACAGCATGGCGAGGCAGATGCAGTCTGTGTCAACACCTGTAATCGAGTAGCAAGCTCTGCAGCCTGTACTTCCTCGTACTGTACCGTCCAACCAACGGTACGCAACAGGTCCGGTAACAGCTTTGGAGTGGTGCCACGCCCGCTCGATTCCTCTACAGCGGCGTAGTTGCGAGGCACAAGTGAGTCGAAAAAGCCAAAACCCGCTGGCGATTTACCGCTGAGAGCTTGATAATGTTGAGCCTGTGAGCCTGTGATCGGCAGCGGATCAAGTTCGACCAGCGCACCTCTATTGAGAAGTGAAGCCACTTCTGGAAGCGTGCGAATATCGGCCAATCGCACTCCGCTTACCCAGAGTACAATGGCCTTTTGAGGTACTTTATCAAAATCACTCATTTTATTGCAGCTCCTATCACCTTAAACAAGTTACGGAAGATAGACCACTTACCCAAATTCAGCGAATCAATATCATCCTTTACAATACGAGGTTTGCCAACCCTGGCTTCTTTCAGCTTGATGCCTTTTTTGGCCATGCGCCATAGCTGGTCTTTATACAGCAGGCAACCAACCAGGAACCAGGTAGTCATTGGCTCAGGCACAGCATTTAAACTACTCACCTGGCGAGCAGGTAAGAAGAAGGAACCGGATACGAAGTCGGCTACCGCTGATCCGGTAATGATGCCGATAACAATCAAGCCCAATATTCTGTCTTCCAGTTTCTCCGTTTTAGCAAACAGTTCCAGGTCAATCAGGTGAAAGAAGCCACGAGTGTGCTTCTTGACTACAGGAGAGCGGAAGAAAAATTGTGCCGCGACGTAAATCAGCACAGCTATCATAGAAAGCTGAAAGAACAAGCCTATCGGGCCAAGTTCTCCCAGAATCTGGAGATAGCCGTTGTGTGCTACACCCAGACCGGTGGTATTGAAGTTACGCAAAGCGCGGGGCAGGTTCGTAAATGTCTGATCATACTCCCAAAAATCGCCGGGCCCCACACCGAACAGCGGCTGCTTACTCCACACGCGCAGGGCATCCTGCCAGATGAGCAAGCGAATGGCATCAACCTGCTTGACCTGTTGCAGCTTTGAATATTCTGCTTTCAAAAGAGGTAGAAGCGGGAGAGCGGCAATGCAGGCTGAAATGATCAAGCGGCGTGAATAGATGACGGTTATAACTACATATGCGACGCCGATCTCAAGCCACCAGCTATTTTCCAGGCTCAGAATGACAGCCAGCAGGCACATTGCCGCGATGACCAGATAGAACCAGCGTGTACGCCAGGTGGTGGCATACAGGAAGCGCACATAGGCAATAACGGAGCCCATGGAGAGCAACTGGGCCATAGCACGCAAGCTCATCCACAAGATATGCGGTTCACTGTAACGAAAGGTATAAATGTCGGCACCGATGCGCCTATACTCATAGAAAATGATCAGCGCCGCGATCACGGCCAGCAGCATATTAGTATATTGAATGACCCTGATTAGCCGCTCGTTCTCAGACAGGATGATGGTCGTGACTGCCAGAGCGACCAGGGGGATAAAAAACAAGCCAATGCCGTAGAACTCGGAGTATAAGATGGGATTCCCGTTGATCTTGTGCGGCACGCTGTGGGTCCAGAACGCTTGAACGATGAGCGTGGAGATGATCGCCATCACAATCAGCCCAAGCTGCGGCCAGATTGCCCAGAACGAAGGGAAGACGGGCTTGCGCAGGTGAAACGTCATCTGCACTATCAGGACGACAGAGAGTACCACCAGCAAAAGTATCACAGGATAGATATCCAGGGATTTTATCGAAAAGAGCTTGGGGGCAAGGGCCGTCGTCCCCATAGTGGTCAAGAGTAAACCGAAGGTCGGTTTTTTGATAACCCAAAAGAGGACCACCGATCCGATGATCCCTCCGTAGACAGGAGTTGAGTAAAAAAGAGCAACCTGACTTAAGACTGCGCCCGCGAGCACGCCAGCAAGAACAACAATGAGTATGCGGTACCACCAGAACTGGAAGGTACGCTTGAGAAAGATACGTCGATATCGCTTCTGCTCGATACTGCGCTGTTGAGCGATATCAGGTGATGCGCCTCCTCCCGAAGGAGGAAGCACACCGCCAGAAAAATTATCTGCAACCTGCATTAGGGTCTCTCATTCTTTCAGGGTACCCGCAAGGGGTACCCCTACCATGACCATGGACGATCGTTACTGCTGTGGAGGAGTCATATCCATACGGCGCGGCGCAGGGAATGGAGATGGCGGATTTGGCTGCATTACTGGAAATTCCATAGGGGCAGCCGCAGCACGTCCTCCAGATACAAGACTGCCTGGGGACAGATTGCTCGCCGGAGTATGCGCAACCGTCTCTGGTCTTGGCATACTTCCCACATCATGGCCGTTGCTATACGACTTCTGCACAGGTGCGTGCGTATCCAGGGCAATATCTTCTACAAAAGCAGATGCATAATAGCGATTATGCTTGCGGCGCGGGTTGCGGTTCATTACAACGCCTGCAGGTATATGTGCCAGCGAGGTAAGCAATTCTTTGGCCCGCTGCAAGAGTGGAAGCTTATCGTGCCTGGCATCGAGAACCAGGGCGACGCCATCAGCCATAGTTGCCAGTAAGATCGCATCGGAGCCGCTCAACAAGGCCGGCCCATCAATAATGATGACATCGGTCTTTTTGCGCAACTGAGCCAGTATGCCCGGAAGTTTCTGGGCCAGCATCAACGTCGGGTCGTTCATCTCGGCCCCTGCCGTGAGGAGCCAGACGCCGGGAACATTGGTGCGCTGCACAGCAGAGTCAAGGTTTTCTGGTCCTGCCGCTTTGAGCAGGCCGCTGAGTCCAAAGCCAGTAGGCGTGACACCAAAGGCAAGGTGGGTGGAGGGATTGCGCAGATTGCCATCCACAACTGCCACAGAACTACCTGCACGGGCCACCGTTGCCGCCAGGGCTGCCGCAAGAGTCGTTTTGCCTTCGGCGATCTGCGAACTCGTCACCAATAGCACAGCACCCTGGGGAGCATGCCATTGCCCGGCGAGCACATTGGTGAGGCGCAGATTTGCACAGATATCCGCGACTTGCTGCATGGCGAGGCCGCTAGCCG
>Ga0099830_10001208_pt1 | contig 12830 bp, 9 predicted proteins | sample CZO8metaG_4_FD_79337 | JGI IMG/M metagenome (GOLD analysis project Ga0099830, IMG submission 79337) | Vadose zone soil microbial communities from the Eel River Critical Zone Observatory, Northern California, USA - CZOApr15con2H3.8 metaG | ecosystem: Environmental > Terrestrial > Soil > Vadose...
AATTCACTCTCGGACCGGTCAGTGCCGGGGACACTTGGGTTGGTTCGCGTTCGACGGCCCTGACCACTTCGCTCACACACCCTCCGCTCGTTCCACTGCAGCCTCGAAGTATTGCGGCGCCGGCAAGACGTTTCGCGCCCGCGCAATCTCCCACAGTACGCCGAGGCCGTAGACCGCACTGCAGGCAAGGAGCCCGTAAGCGTTTTGCCCAAGCAATGCCGCATTGCCTCCGTGTCCAATAGACAATGTCCGGGGCCAGAAACCGAGTACACCGAGAATGCCCACGAGGAGGCCGCAGAGGAACGAGCCATAGAACGCTGCCGGTGCGGGGCGATGCCAACGCCAGAGCAGGAAAGGGGGCGCCAGTCCAAGCACCATGGTTCCGCTGATCGTCGTCGCCTTCAGAATGTTTGCGTTCCAAAAGAGCGGTACGTTCCCCAGCACCGCGAACGCAATCATCGTCCACCGGCCGAGCGAGAGGCCGTGATCCTGGGCCGCGAGCTTTCGCAGAGGAGCGAGCAATCCTCTGAAGCCGCTCGGGTGAGCCCCTCCTTCACCCGCCAAATCAACCGAGACGTGGCGCGCGATGGCGGAGAAGCAGGAATCGAGGCAGGCCCCCGCGGAATTCATCATCAGCAGAGAAATGACTACGAGTGCGCTACCTCCAAGCGCGGCGGCTACTCGAACCGGCGCGTCACCTGGGCCATGGAGGCCACTCAGGCGCGCGTGCACCCCGAGGAAGCTGTAGAGCACGATGAATCCACCGCCCATCAGTCCGGCGAGCGTATATGCGACCAGCATTTTCCGAGGCGGCGTCACGAAGGCCCGGTCGGTCAACACCGGATCGTGGAAGGGGTAGCTGGTCGTTTGGAGAAGCGCCACGAAGAACAGATCCAGGCCCCCCGCCAGCGTGAATTGGCTGGTCGACGCGAGCTGCGCGACACCATGCGCCGGAACAGCCATTCCCAAGACCAGCGTGAGGAGCACCACCGCCATCGAGAGCTGCAACCGGTCGGTGAAGATCGATGCCCGGAGGCCTCCGCGAAAGGTGTAGATGAGCACGCTCAAGGTGAATGCGCCGACTCCGGCGTAGTACCAGAAGGTGCCGGAAGCACCGAAATAGCTGCCCACTACCGCGGTGTTGCTCCACACTTCATTGAAGAGGCGGATGAGGATCGCGGCGGAAAATAGAAATGCGGCCGTCGGTCCGAAGCGGGCCGTTAGGAAGGGAATCAAGCCCTCGTGACCGCTCCGGCGGATGCGGTAAATGAGCAGTCCGGCAATGGGCACGGAAAGATACCACCCCGCATACGCGATGCCTCCAAGGATTCCGTACTTCTCACCGAGGTTGGCGGCATTGGTGATGCTCTTGGCGAAGATCCAGGTGACGAGAACACTCGCGGTCAGCAGCGCGGTGGATGGCGGACCCTGCCGGGAACGCGCCCAAAGAAACATGCCGTGGTTCTCCGCTCGGGGAGCAACCCAAAAGAGCAATAGCCCGTACCCGACGAGAGACACCCACTGGACAATCGAGCCCAAAGGGGAACCTTTCCCTTATCTCCGAAGTCTTCGTACAAAATTACCCTTACGCGCGGAGCGCCATAAAGTTTCCGCGGGCTACTCGGGATGTCGGTGAACTGACCACCATTCGACGAAACGGTTCGCAAACTGTCGCGACTGGCTGTCACTGAAGGGTTACGAGGTGCGGAGCGTCGCGCGACTACTTCGACTGCGTCTTGTAAAGCTGAACCAGGCCGAGGATGTCCTGCCAGACCAGGCGGCCGATCGGGCCAGAGCTGTATTGTGCTACCGCGATCGTCGAGTTGGGTCTGAGTAGAAAACCGGTGGCCTGAACGATGTGCCGCCGCTCCTCGTAAAATGCCCCCAGCGTCGCAGCTGTCTCCTTCAGATGGGAATGGTAGTAGGCGGCCCGTGGCGGTACGCTGCGGACCCCGATTTGGCAGACCATGACTGGAACAAAGCCGAACTGGACCAGCCTCGAAAGCTATGAGCTTCGCTCCGGCCGTTGGAGTCGCAAGATTGCACGCGAGTTTCTCGCATGGCTCAGGGTCGACGAGGACAGAGAGTGGCTGGACGTGGGTTGCGGCTCAGGCGCCCTCCTTCAAGCGATCCTAGAAAAGAAAAGGCCGAAACGGGTCGTGGGCTGCGACCGCTCGGAAGACGGGCTCGCAGCGGCGCGAATAGCGTTCGGTGCGCGAGCGGAGCTCGTCCGGGCATCGTGCGACTCGATGCCGTTTCCCGATGGAGACTTCGACGCGGTGGTCTCGGGGCTGTTGCTCAACCTCCTTACTCATCCGGATCGCGCGATGACGGAGATGGTACGCGTCATTCGGACGGGCGGGCTCATCGCGGCTTACGTCTGGGACTTCGGTGACGGGATGCAGATGATGAGGAGATTCTGGGACGCCGCAATCGCTATCGACGCGCGCGCAGTCGAGCGGGATCAAGCGAAGAAGTTCACGATTACAAATGAACGCTCGCTCACCGCTGTGTTCGAACGATCGGGAATCGAATCGATTCACGCGAGCGCGTTCGAGGTGCCGACCGTCTTTCGCGACTTTGACGATTTTTGGGAGCCGCTCGTTAGCGGCGAGGGTTCGATCCCCAACTATGCGAAGTCCCTCGAGCCCGAGAAGCTGAGAGCAGTGCGAGAGCGACTCGTCAATTTGCTGCCGAGGTGCAGTGATGGGAGCATCCCGCTCGTTGCGCGCGCGTGGGCCGTTCGCGGTCGGGCGCCGAGCTGAGCTCGGCGCGAAACCATCCAAACTGCTTATGCGGCGTTCCGCGGTTCGATCGGAAACAGCTTGCGGCTGTCGCGGTCCGCGGCGAAAAAAGGTACGTAAAAGGTACGTAATTTGCCGGACAGCAGCGAACACGTGCGAACACCGGCGAACGCCACTTTTCAGAGGGGAAGACGGATTTTTCGAAATTCCCCTCGGAAACCTGCGAAAAGGGGGAACGGACTTAAAATCCGCTGATCCTAGAAGGGCGGTATGGGTTCAAGTCCCATCTCGTGCATACTTTTATTAATAGCTCTGGCACGAACAGGTTCCGCCTCTCGATTCAAAAGTCTGTTGCAATCGACAAGGGCGGGGCGAAGAATGCGCCCGCTGAAAACGAGAGGGGAACCATGAAAATCTCATTGCGTTCTGTAGTCGTCGCTTCGCTCACGGCAGTTGGAATTGGATTTGCAAGCAGTGCCATTGCTGCGAAGGGAGCAGCGAAGAAGGAACTCGTCCAGTGGAATTTGGCCGACCTCAAGTGGCAGGACGTGCCAAACTCGCCCGGGGTACAGCAAGTCGTGGCCTACAAGAAGGGCGCCATGAACTGCATGTTCGTCAAGTTTCCGAAGGGAACCGAAAGTCCAATGCACACGCATACCCAGGACATCATCGGGGTCGTGGTGGCGGGAACCTTCGGCTCGACCGACGAGGCGGGTAATGGGAAGCCTCAAGTGGCCGGTGGCTTTCAGACTATTTCAGGTGGCCTCAAACACTCAACTAAGTGTACGGCGGACACAGACTGTATTGTCTTCGCCTGCCAACCCGGTCCGTTCGACCAAAAGATGGCCAAGGCCGCCGTCGGGAAAAAACAATAAGGACGAAGTAACGCGTTCATTCCCAATTTGCCGGTCAGTCGCGAACGCGTGCGAACACCAGCGGACGCTACTTTTCAGAGGGAAAGTTGGATTTTCTACGCGGGATTGAATGCTGCTCACCGTGCGGGTCTGGCAAGAGGCGTTCCAGAGAGCCCTGCGAGCATCGCCGACAAAACGCGGCCGATCTCCCGCTCGGAAAACGGGCGCACCTTCCGCGACCGCTCCGCCTGCAGTCGATCCCGGATCATCCCTTCCACTGTGCCTCGAACCGCCGACGCGATTGCCGCGGCGCTGAAGCCTCTGGAGAAGCTGCCGTCCTTCTGACCTCGGACGATCAGCTCGCGGGTCAGCTCCTCGAAGGCGAGGAAACCCTTGGAGAGGATGACCTCGTGCTTTGTACCGCGCAAGCGTCGACCCTCGAACAGGAACAGAAAGGCGAGTTCCGGATCTTGTGCGAAGGCGTGGACGAAGGCTGAGATGACGCCGAGGATCGCTTCGCGCGCATTGATTGCAGCACCGATTAGCGCCAGGGCCCTCTCGTTCAGCGGCTGCCAGCTTTCATCAAAGATCGCCTGGAGCAGGCCTGCCTTGCCTTCGAAGTAACGGACGAGCTGCGACTCCGAGGTGCCCGCTCGGTGCGCAATCGCCGCGGTAGAGGTTTGTTCGTAGCCAACGCGCGCGAACAGCGATTTACCCGCTGCGATAAGTCGCGCGCGCGAGGACTGCATCAGCGCACGATCGCTCCTTGCCGCCACGGTACTCGCACCTCAGTGTTGCCGGGGAAACATTTTCACGTCACGCGAGTCATTTCTAAGACACTTCAATGAATGGGTTGGTAGCATCACTACCGTAGTCTGGCAAGGTGACTACCGCCGTCTGACTACCAGAGTTCAGAACACAGTCGGCTGAAGAAGGAAATCCGTCCTTCACCAGAGGGGGAAACATGGCTTACCGAAACGGCTTGAGGGCGATCGGAATGACATTCGTGCTGCTGGCCGGCTGCTCCGCTGGCGCCGACGTGCTCTCGCGCGCGGTCGTGCACCACCTCGACGCGCTCACACCGATCGGCCTGGTTGACCCGTCGGCGCCGATCACTGTCGGCGTCGTGTTCGCCCGGCCCAACCCGGCCGGCGAGGAGGCCCTCGCTGAGGCGCTCTACGATCCGAACAACGCCCAGTATCAGCAGTTCCTCGATCCCGGCGAGTTCGCCACCGCCTTCGGGGTCTCGCCCAGCGTCTTCCAGCAGGCGGTGAGCTGGCTGCAGTCGGGCGGACTGAACGTCACCACCATCGACGGCACAACTGACTACGTGCTCGCCAGCGGGAACGCCGCCCAGGTCGGGTCGCTATTCGGCGTGACGCTCAGCTGGTTCCGGACTGCGTACGGCCCCATCTACGCCAACACCGCCGCGCCAACGGTACCGGGGTCCTTGCCCATCCTCACCGTGTATGGCCTCAACAACTTGAACCGCTTCCGCACCTTTCACGTGACGCCGTCGCCCAGCGTGCCCGTGACCGGGCTTCTCACGCCGCAGAACCTGTGGTGGCTCTACGACCAACCCTCGAACAACTTCGGCAACGGCCAGACGATGGCCATTTTTGGCTGGGGCGTAACCCCCAACACCGTGGCCAACCTGCGCGCGTTCGAGCAGACCTATGAGTTGCCCCAGGTGCCGATCACGATCAGGTACTTCGGTAGCACCAGCACGCCGGACACCAGCGACGGCGCCGATCTGGAGTGGGACCTCGACACCCAGGCCTCGACCGGCATGGCGCCCGCCGTGCAGGGTGAGGTTCTCTACTTCGCGCACCACAACACCGACACCGACATCCTCGCCGCACTCGCGGCCTGGGTGAACGATCGGCTCGGCCCGCTGCAGGGGAGCGCGTCGTTCGGCGAGTGCGAGAACGTGCCGCAGGCGGAGCCGGTGATCGGGACGGATGGGCTAGAGGACCCTGGCAACCAGATCTTGCGCCAGGCCGTGATCGAGGGGCGCACGCTCTTCGTCTCGACGGGCGACACCGGCGGCTCGTGTCCTATCTTGCCCGTAAACACCAACGGCCTCTCGACGCAGCTCTACCCGGCGCTCAACTATCCCGCGGCGAGCCCCTACGCGGTGGCCGTTGGCGGGACCATCCTCAACAGCGACGGGGCCAATCCGCCACGGCGATTGGCGGAACCCGCCTGGGAGTTCACGGGCGGCGGCAACAGCCAGTTCATCAAGGCAGGGAGCTACCAGCAGGGCGTAACCAACATCACGGGCCATTGCATCGAGAGCCCGGACGGCCAGCCGTACAGTCCGCCGCTGCCGCTCTGCCGCGGTATTCCCGACGTCGCGGCGATGTCGGGTGACGCCCTCACCGGTAACGGCCTCGCTATCTACAGCGGCGGCATCACGCAAGGCGCCGGCACCAGCCTCTCCGCCCCACTCTGGAACGGCATGTGGACGCGAGTGGCGGCGGCTGCGGCTGGCAGGCGTGGAAGGGGCATCGGATTCGCCAACCGCAGCTTCTACGCCGTGGGCAAGAACCCGAGCCGCTACGCGAACGAGTTCTTCGACATCATCGTTGGCAACAACCAGCCCTACAGCGCACTGCCTGGATGGGACAACGTCTCGGGCTGGGGAGTGCCTGACGTCACCCGGCTGATGCTCGATCTCGACGGGCGCACGCTTCCCGTCCACAACCTGCCGCCGCCCGTCCCGGCCACGCCCCCGCCTGCTATCTCCTGCGGAACGCTCTTTACTGATCCCGCCGGCGACGACATCTACATCGTTGAGGGCCAAGTCCTCGGGCCGCGGGGCTCGCAGCCGCAGCTCGACATTCTCTCCGGCTCGATGGCGCTCACGCCCGACGGCTCGACGCTCAGGACGATCATCACCTTGCGCAACTTCTCCACCACCATCCCCACGGGCGGGGTCGCGAACGACTACAACTTCGTCTGGCAGTTCAACGGACAGGCGTACTTCACGCAGGTCGAGGTCGACCAAGGCGGGATAGCCCACTTCTTCGACGGGCAGGTTATCCACATCTCGCTCGAGACCCGCTTCCAGCAGCTCCACCTCGACACCGGGTCGGTGACGCCGGGTCCGAACGGCACGGTGGAGGTGGACGTGCCTCTCGCCAACATCGGATCGCCGGCCGCCGGGCAGATCCTCTCGCAGCCATCGGCCACGACGTATGTCCGCGAAGGTGTTGTGGCCGGTCCGCTCGAGACCGTCGACACCTCGGCGCCTCAGGACGACTTCCGGGTCTCGACGAGCTGCCCTTAGGAGCAAAAAACGGGGGAACGGACTTAAAATCCCCTGGCCGTAAAAGGGCCGTATGGGTTCAAGTCCCATCTCGTGCACAGTTACTTCGGCTTGAGCTGATTACGCGTGCAAAGCAACGGGTCACCGCGCGGGGTGGGCTCTCGGACGATCAGCGCGAGCGGCATGCCTCATCTGTTGTTCCATAAACCTGCCATTCGTAGAGCCTACCCACGAAGCGCAGTAGCCACCCCATCCAAAATCTCGGGTCCGGGGTAATTAAACAACAAAGACGCATATCTCATCGCGCGCAGTGGAAAGGCAATTGTAATGATTGGTTTAAGAACATCTGTGTCAGGTGCTGTCATCAGTTTACTGTGGCTCGCTGGTTGCGGTTACAGCTCGCCTTCAGGTACGACTTCCTCCACCATAACGCTGAGCAGCACTGGCGTGAGCCCGAAAGCGAGCTCGGTTTCCGGAGGTAGCTCGGTCAACATCCTCAACGACGACAGTGTTCCCCACCAACTCGCTTCTAACCCGAATCCTCAGCAGACGGATTGCCCTGAGCTGAACAGCCCAATGCTTGCGCCTCGAGATGCATTTATGGCGACCATTGCTAACCGGGACGGGACCTGCGGATTCAACGACATTTTGAATCCTACCGACTCGAACTTTCAGGGGACCATCACCGTGACTATCCCCCCCACCACGACGTCGCGTGGTTATTGAACATTGTCGACGCTTGCAACGCCAGCAATACATGTCTGTCATTAACTGGTGCTGACTCCATTCCCCGCGAGGATCGCTTTGACGTCGAGTGACTTCGAGAATGCTCCCGAGATCTTGTCCGTCGGGCGGGCGCTGCCGCCGCATTACGCGGACCAGGAGACGTTGATCGCGGCCTTACGCGAGGAGTGGGTGGAGCAGCACTACAATCTCGACCGCCTCGAAGAGCTGCACCGCGCAGTACAGGTAAGCGGCAGGTACTTGGCGCTTCCGATCGCCGAGTACGCTGCGCTCGGCTCGTTTGCAAAACGAAACGAGGCGTGGCGGCGAGTCGCCGCTGAGCTGGGTGAGTCGGCGATCCGGTCCGCGCTGCGAGCCGCCGGGCTTTCGCCGGGCGATGTAGACGCGCTTTTCTTCGTGACGGTCACCGGCATCTCCACTCCCAGCCTGGATGCGACGCTGGTCAATCGCCTCGGGCTCCGGCCCGACGTCAAACGCACGCCGATCTTCGGTCTGGGATGCGTCGCCGGAGCGGCGGGAGTTGCGCGCGCGTCCGACTATCTGCGTTCATTTCGCGACCAGGTCTCCATTCTCCTCTCGGTTGAGCTCTGCTCCCTCACGCTTCAGCGCAAGGATCTTTCGGTTGCAAACATGGTCGCCTCCGGGCTGTTCGGCGACGGAGCGGCGGCCGTCGCGTTGGCAGGTGCGCGCAGGCACGACTCGCCGCGCGGCCCGCGGGTGGTGGCGGCGCGCTCGGTGTTCTACCCGGACACAGAGCGAGTGATGGGCTGGGAGGTCATCGACGGTGGATTCAAGATCGTCCTCTCAGCCAAGGTTCCCCAGCTGGTGATGCAGAACATCCGGCGAGACGTGGACTCATTCCTCGGCGCCCAGGGCTTGGATCGCACGCGAATCGCGCATTGGATCGCACACACCGGCGGTCCGAAAGTCCTTCAGGCATTCGAATCGGCGCTCGAGTTGCCCGCCCAATCGCTCGAACGCTCGTGGCGCTCGTTGTCCGAAACGGGGAATCTTTCCTCCGCTTCCGTGCTGTTCGTACTCGGCGAGTTTCTCGAGGCGAGCGCGGCGAGGCCGGACGACTATGGCCTCCTGCTCGCGATGGGGCCAGGGTTTTGTTCTGAGCTCGTCCTTCTCCGATGGTGAGCTCCGTCAATGCCTACCTGATTTTCCTCGGCCTACCGAGGGTGCATCGTGGCCCATAGCACGCAGGAAGTCTTGGCGGAAATCCGGCGCATCGCCAAAGATGAGCTCCAGCTCGACCGGTCGGTCCAAGGGTCCGACGAGTTGATCCAGGATCTCCAGCTCGACTCGCTCGGCCTCACTATTCTCGCGGTGGGCCTTGAGGATCGTTTCCGGATCAGGTTGACGGAGGAAGATTCTGCGCGGGTGAGCACCGTGGCCGACCTGGCGAGTCTGGTCGCGAGCCGCGCTTCGGGGGCGCAACCGTGAAGGGTCCCCCCGCCCCGAGGCCAAAGTTCGCCACGCTCAACGCGGCGCTGGCCGCCGCGGGTGACGATTCAGGCCTGACCTTCGTGGATATGCGCGAGGAGGAGCAGTATCTTTCCTGGCGCGAGGTGTACCGGCGAGCCCGGCGAGCTGCGTCGGTCCTGCTGAAGCTCGGAATCCGCCGAGGAGACCGCGTCGCAGTGATTCTGCCGACCGGGCCTTCGTTCGTGGACGCGTTCTTCGGCACACTATTAGCCGGAGCGGTTCCGGTGCCGCTTTACCCTCCCCTCCGTCTCGGGAGGCTTGAGGAATACCATTCGGCGACCGCGCGAATGGTCAAACTCGTCGGCGCGCGCCTGGTGATCAGCGACTCGCGCGTGCGGCGCCTGCTCGGAAGAGCGATGGAAGCCTCTCGTCCGGACTTGGGTTGCCATACCGCCGATACGCTCATCGCTGAGACTGATGAAGCGGAAGCGCAACCGCACCACCTTGCCCTGATCCAATTCTCGTCGGGCTCGACGGTGGATCCCAAACCGGTTGCGCTGTCTCAGGGGAACCTGCTCGCTCAGTGCGCCATTCTCAACTCGATGATCAACGCCTCCGCGACAGAGCACGAGGTCGGAGTCTCATGGCTACCGCTGTACCATGACATGGGGTTGATCGGCTGTTTGCTCAGCGCCATGTACTATCCGGCGCCGCTGGTGTTAATTCCGCCCGAGAATTTCCTCGCTCGGCCTGCGCTCTGGCTGCGAGCGATTTCGCGCCATCGCGGAACCGCATCGGCGGCGCCTAGCTTCGGATACTCCCTGTGTGCTCACCGAATCAAGGACGCAGAGCTGGACGGAGTCGACCTGTCTTCCTGGCGAATCGCGCTGAACGGCGCTGAGCCCGTCTCGATGAAAGTGATGCGAACCTTCGCGCGAAGGTTCCAGGCCTGGGGCTTCAACCCTCGCGTCCTCACGCCGGGTTACGGGCTCGCCGAAGCAACGCTGGCAGTGACCTACTGCGTACCGGACCGGCCGGCACGGGCGTTGAGCGTTGATTCCCTCGAGCTCGCCCGACGAGGCCAGGTTCGAAGCGGCACGTTCGAGATCGCGTCGGTGGGTCCGCCCGTGCCTGGGGTGGAGGTCGAGATCCGCGGCCAGCGCGGTGACCTACTGCCCGAGCGTCGCGCAGGGAGAATCTTCGTTCGAGGTCCATCGGTGATGGTGGGGTACTTCGGCAACCGCAAAGCGACTGCCGGCACTCTGATCGACGGATGGCTCGATACTGGAGACCTGGGCTTCGTTGAAAAGGGCGAGCTGTACATCTGTGGGCGCGCCAAGGACCTGGTGATCATCCGAGGAGCAAACCATCAGCCGCAGGAGTTCGAAACCTGCGTCGACTCCCTCGAGGGCGTTCGCACCGGATGCGTGGTGGCTCTCGGTTTCACACCCGAAGGAGCCGACGGAGAGAAGCTGCTGATCCTGGCCGAACGTGGTCCTCGCGGCTCTTCCGTCAATCTCGAGGAGAGGATACGCCAGGCGGTGCTCGACCGCACGGAAGTCCGTGCCCACACGGTGAAGATTCTCGATCCCGGGACGCTGCCGCGCACTTCCAGCGGCAAGATGCGACGCCGTGAAGCGCTGCGCCGCTTCCTGTCCGACGAGCTGAGCGCGCCGCAGCCGGTGAACGTTCTTCGGCTCGCGGGGAAGCTTATCCAATCCGCGTTGGCGTTCGCCAAGGTGGAGCTCAGCCGTGAAAGTTGAGGTGACCATCGCGCGCGGCTGCGTCTTCCTCTGCAGTGTCTCCCGTGTCTCGCTGTGGGTTTACTCGGGCGCTGCTTGCCGCAAGGGCAATAAGGGCCACGGCCGTGAAACCCGCGGCCGCAGCTGATCACAACGGCCGCTGGGTTAGCACGCCGATTGGCCGCTCGGGGTCGATTCTCTACAGATCCGCGCGCAGCCGCGCGAGTTAAGGCTGTCCAATTGAGGCGCGGGAATCAGAGACAGTGCCCAGCAGGAGGAGATGAATTCTCTTGTCAGCGAATGATCCGCTGGCTTGGTTTCTGCCTGCACCTTCAAGTCCGGAACATCATCGAAGCCATGAACGTGCTCCAAAGACCTGAAATCCAGCCACAACAGCATGCTGGGCCGAATCACCGTGGTCGAAATCGAATCTCTGTCGGCACCAAGTGCGTAAGAAGAAAGGAGAAGAAGAATAATCGCTGAGACATTTTTCAAAATTGTCAACTCGCCAGACCCTTGACCGATGAGTACACCGATGTGCGTTTCTTGGATTTCCGCAATGCGGACCGGCGCGCATTGGTCGCCGTGTAGTGCCGACTGCAACTGCCGAGGGACCACCAGCATACCGATAATCACGATCCCGCCTAATCCCATCCAAGACACCAGGCCCAGAGTATTTAGAGGAAGAAGTTTCGCATTTCTGCGAGGAGTAGAACATGTCCGCGCGACCCACTCCGGACGCGTATCGACTGACCAACATGGTGTGGTGGAGGAAACTCATCGCCACTGCCGCGATCCTCAGCGGGGGAATCTTGTTTCTGACCGGCTGGGGCGTCGCCAAGGTACTGGTGGGCTGGCTGTTCCAGCATGACACCGCCCCCTACGATTGGGCCGTGAAGCTGGCGGACGTCGCTTGGGGACACCCGATGGTCTTCTGCGCACTACTGCTCAGTCACATCACTGGACTGGCGATCGTCCTCGCCGTTTCGCAGTTTCTCTTTCGCAAGACGACCATGCGTCGTCGGGTACGAAAGGCAATCACGCTCTCGGCAGTTGCGCTCAGCGGGCTGGACGTCGCGGTATGGCTGCTCGTCCCATTCAACTCACTTGCACGGCAGGCACTGGCGCCACTCAGCACAGTCGAAGCAGCGCTTTTCGCGTTCATGCTCTTCGTGCCGTTGAAACAGATGTGGTTGTTTCACCGCTGGCGCGGCAGCAACAGTAAGCTGCGAGTCCTGGTGGTGGGCGGTGGCTTCGGCGGCCTCCATGCCGCCTTGGCTCTGGACAAGAGCCTCGGCCACCACCGGGGCCTCGAGCTCGTGGTCATCGATAAAAACAATTATTTTCTCTTCCCCCCGCTCCTTCCCAGCGTCTCCGTCGGCGCCATCGAGACGCGGCAGGTCACCTATCCGTTTCGCCGGATTTTCGAGACCACCAACATTCGCTTTCGCAATGCCATCGTGGAGAGCATCGACCCTGTCTCCAAATCAATTACCGCCAAATTCGAGGCCGATGAGATCGCCGCCGATGCCTGCGTGCCCACCCAGCTCGGCTACGACTATCTGATTCTCGCTCCGGGTTCGACCACCAATACATTCCGTACGCCGGGTGTGGACAAACATGCATTCTTCATGCGCGAGCTCGGCGACGCTGTCGCGGTGCGGAACCAGGTGATTGATTGCTTTGAGCGCGCGGCGGCGTCCAGGTCGACCAGCCTCCAGAAGGAGCTGCTTCGCTTCGTGATCATCGGAGGTGGCCCTACCGGTGTAGAGGTGGCAACCGAAATCCACGATTTGATCGAGAACGTACTTTTGGGACGATATCCGGAAATCGTTCCGAGCTTAATTGAAGTCTGGCTGGTACAATCCGGCAAGCAGCTCCTCCCCGGGTGGCACACCAAAGTGGTGGAGATTGCATCGCGGCAGCTCTCACGGCTGAAGATCAAGGTCTTCCTTGACAACAAGGCGATCGAGGTTGGGCCGCGGCACGTGACGCTCAAGACCGGCGAGCGCGTGGCGACCCGCACCTGCGTGTGGTGCGCCGG
>Ga0099830_10001210_pt1 | contig 12821 bp, 13 predicted proteins | sample CZO8metaG_4_FD_79337 | JGI IMG/M metagenome (GOLD analysis project Ga0099830, IMG submission 79337) | Vadose zone soil microbial communities from the Eel River Critical Zone Observatory, Northern California, USA - CZOApr15con2H3.8 metaG | ecosystem: Environmental > Terrestrial > Soil > Vadose...
ACGAACAATAAAAGCCGTCAGCCGTCAGCGATCAGCGGTCAGTTTCAAGGAAGAAGCAGCTCTCCCCTTCTTTGCTGAAAGCTGACGGCTGATAGCTGAATGCTCATGCTATGCTAAAACGCACCTTCCAGCACCTCCACGGTATCGGTGAGAAAACCGAGAAGCGTATCTGGGCGGAGGGCATCACGAGTTGGGAAGAATTTCTCGACTCACCTCGCCCGGCTGTGCTGTCCCCGTGGCAACACGACCTGGCATGCGGCGAGCTGGAGCACTCCTTGCACGCCTTGGAACGACGCGACGCGCACTATTTTGCTGAAAAACTCTCTGCTCAGTTGTACTGGCGCCTGTACCCGGAGTTCGGTCAACGCATCGCTTACCTCGATATCGAAACTACTGGTGTCTCTGCCGGAATGTCAGCCATTACGGTCATCGGTCTGTACGACGGAGAGCGACCAAGCGTCTATGTGCAAGGGCAGAATCTATCTTGTTTTGCGGAAGCTATAGAAGAGTTCACACTTTTGGTGACATACAACGGCAAACTCTTCGACCTGCCTTTTATCCGACGAGAGTTGGGTTTGTCTCTCGGTCAGGCGCATATCGACCTGCGCTACCCACTGGCGGCTTTAGGGTATAAGGGTGGGTTGAAGAAGATCGAACGCAGCCTGGGTCTCGAACGCGAAGGCCCAGTAGCGTTGCTCGACGGCTGGTGCGCCGTACTGCTGTGGCAGTATCACGAGCAGGGAGAAGCAGGAGCGCTGGAAACGCTCTTGCACTACAACCTGGAAGATGTCATCCACCTGCCGCAGCTTCTGGCCGTGGTCTACAACACGCGGATTCAGCGGCTCCCTTTCATGCTGCCACCGATTGAGCCGCCGCCGTCTCCGGTGATTCCCTTCGGTTTCAACCCAGCACTGATCTCTCGTGTGTTAGCAGAGACCGGCCGTGGGGTGATGGAGCAAAGGGAGCAAGCGAAACTGTCTGTCATTCTATAACTCCACTCTCCCTTCCGCGCATTCTGCGAGGAGAAACGTACAGGCCGGAAAAAATTCCTCTTGGCAAGAGAGAGTTGGGTTGGTATGGAGAATAAGAGTACCCGCCGATTGTCCAACAATTACACCATAAGGGGGATGTATGCGTCTGGTGACATTTCTACGACTGGGAGAGCCACGCGCGGGAGCAGTGGCTGGTGAACAGGTCATCGACCTGAACGCTGCGTATCAACACATGCAGGAGCGGGCTGGGAGACCGCGGGCCCGGGAATTGGCCGCGGCGGTATTGCCGTCCGACCTGCTTGGCTTCCTCGCTGGTGGTGACTCAGCTCTGGCCGCGGCCCGAGACGTGGTGGATTATGTGATGAGTACGGATGCTGCTGCTTTCGCAGGGAAAGGAATTGTCTACTCCCTGAAGGCGGTGACCCTGAAAGCGCCGGTGCCGCGTCCCACTAAACTGATCCTCGTCGGTCTCAACTATCGTGACCATGCCGAAGAGGCCAAGATGAAGATCCCCGAAGAGCCGACCCTGTTCTCCAAGTACGCTCACAGCGTGATTGGTCCCGGCGAGGCGATTCGTATTCCCAAGGTGTCAGACAAGATTGACTATGAAGGAGAGTTCGCCTTTGTCATCGGCAAAGGTGGAAAAGACATTCCGCGCGAGCAGGCGCTCGATCATGTGGTCGGCTACACCATCGTGCATGACGTGAGTTGCCGTGACTATCAGATGCGCACCGGTCAATGGATGATTGGCAAGACGTTCGATACCTTCGCGCCGATGGGTCCCTATCTGGTGCTCAAGGACGAGATCCCTGACCCGCATAATCTTGATCTCTCCCTGCGGCTCAACGGCGTGGTGATGCAGCACTCGAACACCAAGAATTTGATTTTCAACACCTTCGACCTGATCGCCTATATGTCGCAGGTGTTCACGCTAGAGCCCGGGGATGTGGTCTCCACCGGTACGCCGTCAGGCGTCGGTTTTGCCCGCAAGCCGCCGGTGTTCCTCAAGCCGGGGGACATCGTCCGCATCGAGATCTCCGGCTTGGGGGTGTTAGAGAACCCAGTAGCCGCTGCGGAATAGCTCGACCCAAGCTGGTATGGGGGCGGGTCTGCGGCCTGCCCCTACTTTATTTGAGCAAATCCCTGTCCGTCCGTGTATGCGCCTGGCTCCCCTCCACCACTTCAACCAGATTTCCTGCGTGCCCGTCGCTGATCACGATTGCCTGCTCGGGCTGTGCGTCCACTTTGTTGTCGAGGAGCCGTACCCTGACCGTGTTCTGCTGCAGGTTTCCGGCCCCTCCGGCCCCTTGTATGGCCACGGCCGATGCACTCCTAGTGATGTGGTTGCGCGACACCGCCGCCCGTAGTGAATTCTCTCTGGTGTCCACACCTTCCACTCCCATTGCGCCGACCAGGCGTACAGCGTTTTTGCCGCAATCCGAGATGCGGTTACGATCGATCGTGACCTGACAGACGTTATGATGCGCTTCGCTGACCGCCCCTTGAACCGAGACGCCAATCGGACTTGCAGAAATGTCATTTCCTGCCACGAGCGCGGTCAACACGCTATCCTGTGGAACTTTGTCAGCGAGCGGAACGGCCGTCAGCACGCTGAGCCCAAACTGTTTGTTTGTGCGCAGGACGTTATCGGTTGCGGTGAGGCGCAGTCGATTGTGGGATGGGCCGAAGGAGCAGGAAAAGAGTAACCCCCCACGCTCGCTTGCTTCGATGGTGTTGCGCACGATCGTGGCGCTGAAGGAAACGCCGTCGGCCTCGGGAAAGAAACAGATGAAGGCGATACCGTCGGCGAAACAGCCGCGCATGGCATTGTCGGTAATCAACAAGCGGTTCCGTTGTCCGTGTCGCGCTTCGGCAAAGATGTGGTGTCCTTGGCGAGCGCCGGCGCCGCGGGGTAACGCCGGTTCGAAGCGTTTCAGGCCGTTTTCTTGGAAAGCACAGCCAGTGACGACTGCTTCAGTCACGCCACAGAGAAAAACGCCGTGGTCACCGTGCCGGCTGATCGTGCAATCGCGAATCGTCGCCGAGATACCAGGCGGGACACCGATCCCGTGTCCGTCGCCGTTGGTGACGGGGCCTCCACCGAGACTGGCGCCATCGTGCAGAACCACCACAGCCAGGTCGGGGCGGATCGGATTGAAAGAAGGCTCGAACAGTCCCTCTCCGTCGATGATGCTTATCTCCCTGCCGGCGCCTTCGACTGCGACTCCGGCGGGAATGCTGAGCGGCAAGACCTCCCCGGTGCGTGCCGGAGAATAGACACCCGGGCTGAGCAGGATGACATCTCCCGTACGTGCCGCCTGCAGCGCGTGAGTGAGCGAGGACGCGTCAGCCTGTGGGTCGGTGGGATGCACAACGATTGTGTTCATAGACAAACCTCTGCAAATACAACTCGGCAGAACTTGGCACAGAACCCGATAGAAAAGCAAGACGTGGTAAGACGCCCACGCCAGAGAAGCGGCCTGAAAGAGTTGTCGGAGCGGATCAAGGAGCGTAAGATCTTACCCTTGTGCGCCGTGTGAGGACTCTACTTCTGCTCACCTTAGGGGTTTGGATCGCAGGAGGGCTGTTGTTGTGGATTGCGCAGGGCCGTCATGACCGGCTCCCGCTGGACTTAGATGCCCAATATCCTCCTGGGCAGCAGTTCCAGCCGGGTGAGATTTTCGCGTCTACTCTCGTTGCCATCATGGATCACGAACTCCACGGCGGTTCTGGCTGGCGGCCCAATGACTTCTTCCTGTGGGGGCCGACCCTGTGGGCCGATGATAACGCCAACCGCCAACTCGGCATCCTGCAGGTGGTGCGCGAGAGCATGCGGGTCTTCAAAGATCACCTCACCAAGGTGTCCAGCAACGAATACGACCCGGACTTGCTCGAAGCGGATACCTTGTTTCGCAACGACGCGAAAAAACTGTGGTTCCCTTCGGCGGAGGGCCGCTTCTCCCGGGGGATCAGGAAGTTGCGTGACTACGTCACCGGGTTGCGCGACGGCTCGCAACGCTCACGGCCTATCACAACCCGTAATGTCGAACTGGTTCGCTTATTTCAGGCCTGGACCGATCTCCTGGGTGACGCGCATGCGAATCTCTACAAAGAGCGGGAGGCCGATGGTAGCAGTGTGTGGTGGCACATCGATGACTACTTCTACCACGCGCAGGGCTATGCTCATGTAATGTACGCCCTGCTGCAAGCATTGAAGCGTGAGTACCACCAACTGCTGAGCGTGAAGCCCGTGATGCAGGATTTATTCGACGAAGCGAGTGCGGCGTTACGCGATGCGGCGCTGATGAATCCGCTGGTGATTTTGAACGGCAGGCCCAGCGGGATCTTCGCCAATCACCGTCGCAACCTCGATACCTATATCTCCGAGGCGCGTCAGAAGATGTATTCCATCCGGGAGGAATTGGAAAAATGAAAGGAAAAGGCCCGAATGTTGCCATTCGGGCCGGGCTCAAGACGGCGGGGTTCCCACAACTCCGGGCGTCTCTCTGTGTCCAGCAGCCTAGCGGACTCTCTCGCTGTGGTCAATACCTATTTGTTCACAAATTGATTTACTCCCCCCTACGACTGTGGGACATCGTTTGCGAAAAATTAGAACGTTCTGTTAATTTATCTCGAGCGTTTTCCGCAACGCCATTTTAAGTCGATGAAGCCCATGATGCAAAAGGAGTTTTTTTCAAAAAATCTTTTCCCAAATACCATTTCTCCCTTGACGAAGCTGTTTCTGTTTGCTAAAAAAAGTAGCAATGAGTTCCGCCTAGGGCTCGTAGACAACGATAGGGGTTCCCAAACAGCTGTCAGGAAAGGCTAAGGAAGGGTTCAGGAAAATCGAGAGAAATGCGCTGTTCCAGAACCCGCCTGAAGCTGCTGACAAGCTGAACAACCAGGAGGTCACTATGGCAATGAAGAAAGCCGCCGCGAAGAAGCCGGCAGCGAAGAAAGCTCCCGCGAAGAAGAAGTAACTCAACTCTCCAACCGTAATCACCTCCTTAGGCGGAAGACTCGCAAGAAAAGGCCCTCAAGCAAGGGCCTTTTCTTTTTTCATGGAGAGAGGTATCTGAGAGCGCGACATCTTACAACAGAAGGCAACTAATCATGGCAGATGAGTCGTCGGAAAAAGTTCCGCAAATAAAGGTCTCCAGTGCCTACCCGGGAGAGTGGTATATCGTCGAAGTGGATGGTGGGGACGGCGCCATGTCCATGGAACTGCGCCGTCCGGTTGGACAGGACGATTCCGACGTCTTTCACCTGCGGATTGGCGCGCCGATCCATCACTTTGACGTGCAAAGTACCAAGGCTGGTGGGACTGCGCACACCCATGAAGGGGTTGAAGAGGCGCACCTGACTTTTACTGGACCGGCGACCGCGTGGCCTGACTTTGTCCGTTGCATTCAGGCGCTTGCCAGTGTGTTTGACACGCTTTCCACCGCCCCGCTCGACCGCGAGAAGGTACGCGAGAATTTTTTTAAGAGAAAAAAGTGACGGCGGTTCGCGTCCCGCTCTAACGGGTTTAGTGCGGTTTCTGCCGCGACAAGCGCTGCGCTAGAGAAACCAAAATCTCAGCGTGAAGAGGATTTGTTTCCTCTCTCCGCGGTTTTGTCTCCGCTACTCTGCCGCGTATCCCTTCTGCGCGCGCACGGCGAGGTTCTCGGCATCGGCGCGCCGAGTCTCAACGCGCAGGTTGCGATAGTGGTTGCCCGGCAGAGACGAGGCATATCCCAGGCTGTACTGAGATCGCAGTTCGCGGGAGATCGTCTGGGTAGCGTTTTCGATGACGCCGGCATTTCCTACCACGTCAGCCGTGTTAAGCACGAACAGCTTCCCCCCGGTCGCGTCACTGGCTTCCTGAAGCGTGCGAGAATCGATCTGCTCATCGAACCCACCGCCCCCTCCGCCGCCGATAATAAAGGGACCGATGGCGATCTGTGCGCCTCCCATACCGAAGCCGCCATTGGGATTCCCGATGCCGATGGCGTAGATCAATACCCCGGAGCGCCGGGCCGCGTTAATCGTCTGGTTCAGTGAAGAGAGACTGGCGGTATCGAGACCGTCACTGACTACAATCAGGGCTTTTTTCTGATGCCGGCCGCGTTTGACACGGTGCAGACCATCGAGAATGGCGTCGTAGAGGGCAGTGCCGCCAACCGGTCGCAATGAGGAAATCGCTTGCGCCAACAAGAGGCGGCTGTCGGTGAAATCCTGCAGCAAGAAGGGCTGCTGATTGAACGCCTCGATGAAGACTTCATCCTGAGGGTGGATCGTGTCCAGCAAACGGCGCAGTGCCAGCCTGGCGCGGTCGATTTTACTGCTCATGCTACCGCTGACATCCACAATGAGACCCAGGCTCACCGGTTCGTTTTCGCCGGTGTTGAAATACGTGATGTCTTGCGGCATGTCGTCCTCATACACGGCAAAGTCCTCGCGTCTGAGTCCAGAGACATACCTACCCTGGGGATCGGTTACTGTGACCGTCACCAGCTGGTTGGGACGCGGGGATGCAGGTTGGGATCGCGGCGCGATTTCGGTCTGTTGCCGAGGCGGTTCCAGGGATTGTTGCGGTTGAGAGGGGATCTCCAACACTTGCTTGCCAGAGGGGACAGTCCGCTGCGGCGCCGGGGTGAGGGTGCCTTGTTGCGGCGCAGGTCTGGGGCCTTGCCAGCCATCCGGCTGGGACGCGCGCCCTTGGGCGAAAACTCCCGACACACTCAGAAGCGCAAGGAGTATGGCCATTGGGATACCAACGCGGATGATTTTCTTCATGATTACCATCCTCCTCTCTCCGACCTTAACCCCTTCTCCCGAGCGTAACAAGTAAGCGCGGGATGGAGGGCTGACCTTGACCATTGGTTTGCCGTCCCCTATGACGGTTCTCCGGAACGGAGGACATGGGTGATCATTTCCCATCACGGGGTCGCCCCGCAAATCGATCCCAGCGCCTATATCCGGCAGAGTGCTCATATCATCGGGGATGTGCATATCGGTCCAGAGTCAAGTATCTGGTTCAACGCGGTCGTGCGTGGTGATGTTTGCTATATCCGCATCGGTACGCGGGTGAACATCCAGGACACTGCGCCGGTTCATGTCTTCAGCGGCGGGATACCCACGATTCTGGGAGAGGGGGTCTCGATCGCTCATAATGTGGTCGTGCCTGCCTGCACGATCCACAATTTTACCCTGGTCTATTGTGCTGCCCCCCGCAGCTTAGCGATCTTATTCCGTACTTCGGCAGCGTCCGCCGCGCCCGGCATGAGCAGCAAATAGCGATCGTAGGCCTGGGCCGCCATCATGGGGTCGCCTTTTTCCTCGAACGCCTGAGCCAGGTTTCGGTGTGCCGCGGCAAACCGCGCGTCCAGGCGAATGGCCATTTTGTATCCGGCGATCGCTTCATCCAAGTCACCCTTAAGGCGAAAGGCCAAGCCCAGGCTGTTACAGGCCTCGATGTAATTTGGTTGCAGACGTAGGGCAACAAGAAACTCAGTCACCGCACCAGCCCCATCTTTCTTTTCCAGCAGTGCCTGACCACGTTGGAAGTGATCCCGTGCCGTGCCTGCCGCAGGTGTGGGAGTTGTCCCGGTGCGCACGGCGTCACTCAAGGATACAGTCTCGGGTGTTTGCGAGGCGGCAGCGAGATAAGCCTTGTAGGCTTCGAGGGCGCCGGCACGGTCACCTTGCTCTTCGAGCACGTTCCCGAGATTGTAATTCGCCAGGGGATTGAAACGAGTCGCAGTACGAAAGGCGGCAATGGCGCCATTTAGATCCCCTGTCTCATTCAGGGCCAGACCGAGCCCGTATGCGGCATCGCCCCGTTGCGGGTCGGTACGGAGTACTGTCTGAAACTCCGGTACGGCCGCGGGGAGGTCGCCTTTGAAATAATAAGCCATGCCCAGGTTGATGCGGGCGTCAGCGCGGCTCGGGTCAAGGCGCAAGGCGGCCTGTAGTTCTTTAATCGCTCCGTCCCAGTTGCTTTGACTGAACAGCGTTTCCCCGCGTTCTATGTACTCCTCAATGGCGCCGCGAGACTGGGCCGTAGCAAACGGAGGGGAGGGGAGAAGCAAGATACTCAGGCCGAGCAGCGCTCGCGAAAGCGAGCGATTGCGGGGGAAGGTCATCCTCATCGTCCTTGTACCAGGTAGAGTGGACTGGTAGGTAGCTACCCCGAGTCGTAGCGTGGTTGCGACCAGCGGAGGGGAAGGATCATCGCTGCCCCGGCAATAAAACCGCCCACGTGTGCCCACCAGGCGACTCCACCACTGGCTGCGGTGGTTACCATGCCGTAAAGCAATTGGGCAAAGAACCAGAAAGCCAGGAACGCAACCGCGGGCAGGGTAACAATCTGGATAAAAAAGAGGATTGGCAGCAACGTCACGATCCGGGCGCGAGGGAACAGCACGAAATATCCTCCCATCACTCCGGCGATGGCGCCGCTGGCGCCGACCACGGGTATGCCGGACCGCGGTCCGGTCAGATAGTGCACATAAGCCGCCACGAGGCCGCATACCACGTAGTAGAGCAGATACCGACCCTTGCCCAGACGATCCTCGACATTGTCGCCGAAGATCCATAGCGTCCACATATTGCCGATCAAATGCATCCAGCCCCCATGCAAAAACATAGAACTGACCATCGGCACAAAACGAGCCGGTAGGTTCCAGGGCTGGATGTGAGAGACATGAAAATACACGGCTGGCACGAAGCCATAGTGTAAAAGGAACCGCTCCATATCTGGTCCGAGTCTCAACTCGTAGAGAAAGACGAGCACGTTCACCGCGATCAGCGCCAGGGTCATGAGGGGAGGAGACTGAGAAGGGATAGTATCGCGGAGCGGGATCATGAGATGGGTGCACTATAAACGACCCTTCCAGGCCGGTAAAGAGAAACCGAGCGATCTAGCGGCAAAAAAGGACAGAAAAAAGGGTGGGGGCTTGTCCCAGTTTACCAGCTATGCTTTTCTCCCTTGTCGGGTCTCGCCATGTATCCCATAACAACTAGCGAAAATGTGCCGCTGACGGCCCTCGTGATGGGTCTCTTGCTCCTGGTGGTTGCGGTCGGGGTTGTCACTTATCTCGTGTCCTTAGTGCTCTCGGCCTTAATGCACTCTTTCGGCGGGGTCTTTGAGCGGGCGATGTTCCGTCGCTATTGTATGCGCTGTGAGCAAGGGGACGAACTTCTAGAGAAGGGTGACCTAGCCGCGGCGGTGCGAGTGTTTGCCGATGCCTTTTTCTTAAGGCCGGTACGCCGCGATTCCTCCTTACTCTCAGATATCGCTAATTACCATACTGGCTTGCTGAGTCGGCTCCTGACCGTGGCTGATGAGATGGGCAAGGGACGCGCCCGGTTGCCCTCGTTAGCCGACACTGATCGTCTGCTGGCTGAGCGGCTGGAAATCCACCTCGATTATTTCCGTACTCTCAAGCGCGACGAAACCCACCAACTCCGTATGATCGTGCGCGGCCTGCGAGTCAATGAGGCGCAGATGCGCGCGGCTATCGGTCGTTTAATCGAAGAGATCCGCTCGTCCGAAGAACGGGTGCTGTATCACTGAAAGCGTTCAGTGGTCAGCTTTCAGCCCCTTCTTTCCTTGACAAATCCTCCGCGCGGACCGATGCTAGGCGCATTACGCGAACCGGGAGGGGGTCATGTTTGATGTGAACGCCGTCCGAGCGGACTTTCCTGGGTCAACCCAGCAGGTGTACCTCAACGCTGCCGGCGTCGGCTTGCCGCCACGCTCGGCCCTGGATGCGGTTCAGCGGGCGACGGCACTCCTGGGTCAGGGACCAGCAGAGCTGGGCTCCAAGGCCTATTACCGCGCCATTGGTGATTCCAGTGCCAAGGCCAAAGAAGAAGGCGCACGGCTGCTCAATGTGACGCCTGCGGAGATCGCTTTCATTGACGACACCACGATGGGGCTCAACATCGCTTTGGCGGCGATTCCGTTCACGCCCGGTGACAACATCGTGCTGTGCGATCTGGAATACCCCCAGGTCGCCATCAGCGCCGCCCATCCACAGCAACATTTTGGCGTTGAAGTGCGGATCGCCCGCCACCGTGACGGCATCGTCACGGTAGACGATTATGCCAAGCTGGTCGACAAACGCACCCGTCTGCTGCTGGTCAGCTCGGTACAATGGATTAACGGCCTGCGCATGGATTTGGCCGCGTTCTCTCAGCTCGCCAAAGAACATGACTGTTTCTTGGTCGTCGATGCCATTCAGCAGCTTGGCGCGATCCCGCTTGATCTCTCAGGCTTGCAGGTGGACTTTCTTGCTGCTGGCGCGCAGAAGTGGCTGAACGCGCCGTTCGGCTTAGGGTTGCTGTACATCCGCAAAGGGGTACAGGAGAAAGTCCGGCCCGGACTTGCCCATGGCTTGTTCGCCTTGGCTGAGCCTGCGGGAGGGTGGGTGCGTTACCTGGGCGACCCTGGCCTCACGCCGTTTCTGTCGTTGCCGCTGGCGCCGGACGCCCGACGCTTTGAGATTCACGGTATGCCCAAGACTATTGGCACTGCCGGCTTGGCGGCCTCCTTGACTTACGTCAACGGCCTCGACTCACACGCCGTGACTGGACACATCATTGCCCTGGGAGATTTTCTCATCGAGGAGTTGCAACGCCGCGGTATCAAAGTGTGGACGCCGACGGCCCATCATCTCCGGTCCGGTATTGTCACCTGCGAGCCGTTTCCTGACGCCGAGCAGGTCCATCGGCTCACCCAGACTCTGGAAGCAAAACGTATCTATCCTACCGTGCGTTACTGTTCAGGGGTAGGCGGAATGCGGGTGTCGATCCATTACTACACCAGCCGCGGAGACCTGGAGGTCTTGTTGGCAGCAATGGATGAGATCATGAGGAAGCTGTAGGAGCCGGCACGAGTGGTCGCCGAACCGATCGGTCATCTTCTGACAAGCCCAGGGCGACCGGATATTTCTGCATTCCGATAGGAATACTTATGCCATTTCGCCACCTCAAAGCCGTCTTTTTCGACGCGGCCGGAACATTATTCACGGTCAACGGCTCCGTCGGTGAAATCTACGCTCGCCTCGCCCGTGACCATGGCAAAGAGGTATCGGTCGCAGATCTGGAAGCTGGATTTCGCCGCTGCTTTGCCACCGCCCCGCCAATGGCTTTTCCTGGGGCGTCGCCCGCACGGGTCCTCGTGCTGGAGAAGCAGTGGTGGCGTGACTTGGTACAAAGCGTCTTCGCCCCCTTGGGGCCATTCCCCCGGTTCGCCGATTACTTCGAGGAACTCTTCGCCTGCTTCGCTCGTGCTAACGCCTGGCGGTTGTATCCCGAGACCGTCGAGACGCTGGTAGCCCTCAAGGTGCGCGGTCTGCACTTCGGGGTCATCTCGAACTTTGACTCACGTCTTTTCGCTTTGCTCGACGGACTCGGCCTTGCGCATTTCTTCGATACGGTGGTGATTTCCACTCAGGCGGGTGCGGCCAAACCGCAGGCCGCCATTTTTGTCCAGGCTCTTGCTCATCATGGCCTGCGGTCAGACGAGGCGCTGCATGTGGGCGACAGCTACGAGGCGGATGTCGTGGGTGCGCAGGGCGCGGGTCTCACGCCGGTCTTGGTGGACCGGCGTGACCGTGACCAAGGAACAGACGGTTATCGCCGAGTGAAGAGCCTGGCGGAGATAGTGGCCATCGTTGATACGTAAAAGGGCGCACGCCGTGCGCCCCTACAATTACACGACCTCCTTCTCCCGGAACGCGGCGATATCTTCCCAGGAAAATCCAGCTTCGAGCAGAATTTCCTCGCTATGCTGTCCCAACTCGGGTGGGGGAGTGGTCGTAGTCAGAGGAGTGTCACTTAGAGTGATAGGATTGCCCACGACGCGGACCTTACCGATCTGCGGATGCTCCATTTCGCTGATGTAGCCGTTGGCCAGGGCTTGCTCATTGTTGAGAATGTCACGGTATTCCTGTACCGGTGTGGCCAGGATATCGACGCTGTTCAATAACGCCATCCATTCATCGGTAGTTTTGCTGGGAAAGACTTCATCGAGAACCTGTTCAATCTTGACCCCATGGAAATTACGGATCACGTTATCGCTGCACTCGGGGTCGGCGAGCACGTGCTCGATCCCCATCACGCGACAGAAGTGCGGCCAGCGCTTGTCATCCACCCCGGCAAGACAGATCCAGCCGTCCTTGGTGCGGAATGCACCCCACACGCCTTGCAGAAACTGATGCCCGCGCCCGGCCCGGCGGGTTTCTATGCCCCCACTGACCGAGGTAAAGTTGATCTCGAACGACTGCAAGGCGATCACCGTTCCATAGATGCACGCATCGACCTTCTGCCCTTTGCCGGTCTGCTCGCGGGCGTAGAGAGCGGCCAGCACCCCAGCCATCAGCGTGAGCGCGCCGGAGTGATCAGCCACCGCCGCGCCGCAGGGAAGCGGGCGGTCGTCAGGCATGCCGTTCTTGGCCATGATGCCACCCGCGGCCTGGGCCAGGGTGTCGCGGCTCGGTCGCTTTACCCACGGCCCCTTCGGTCCCCAGGAAGAACCGAGCGCATAGATCAAGCGGGGATTGCGTTTGCACAGTTCCTCATAGCTAAATCCCAGACGGTCGAGCACGCCGGGACGATAATTGCTGAGCAGTACGTCAGCGGTATCCAGCAGACGAGAAAGGATCTCTTTGGCCTCGGGTTTCTTGAGGTCCAGTGTGATGCTACGTTTGCCACGGTTCATGGCCAGGAAATAGTGACTGAAATCGGCGTTCTTGGCCTCGGGCCCGGCGATCAGTCGCACGAGCATATAGCGACTCAGGTCACCAATGTCACGCATCTCGATCTTGATCACATCCGCAC
>Ga0099830_10001212_pt1 | contig 12818 bp, 14 predicted proteins | sample CZO8metaG_4_FD_79337 | JGI IMG/M metagenome (GOLD analysis project Ga0099830, IMG submission 79337) | Vadose zone soil microbial communities from the Eel River Critical Zone Observatory, Northern California, USA - CZOApr15con2H3.8 metaG | ecosystem: Environmental > Terrestrial > Soil > Vadose...
CCAGCCGTACCCATAGCTAACACCGCCGCCAGAGCGGGTCCCAGCGCTAGCCACGCTGGCATGGGTCACCGCGACGACCGTGGCGCTTGCCGCTCAGGGACCGGCGTCTTGGCCTGGCGATGGCCGCGATGGCTGGCCGGAGGCACGACTGCGGCCGGGAACCGTCCCGGTCAGCAGCGCCAGCCCGTGCCAGGACAGGCCGACGGCTATTTCGACAATCTGCTCCCTGGGCACCTGTGCGTGCCGAGAATCTTATCCGTGGCTGTGAGCAGCAAAGTTGCGGTGTCGGCGACCCGGCCGTGATGATCACCGGTCATGTGCCTGCGGTTCGTGTTCCTCCTGATCACGCGGCTAGCCGCGTGGCTGCGGCTGTCCCGGCGCGAGGAGACGTGGAAGAGCGCCGAGATCTTGATCCTGCGCCACCAGCTCGCCATCCTGCGGCGGCGACAGCCGCGCCGCCCGAAGCTGAACTGGGCGGACCGGGCCCTCCTCGCGACCCTGCTCAGCGTGATACCCAAAGCGCGGCGCCAGGGGCTGCGGCTGCTGGTCACCCCGGACACGATCCTGCGCTGGCACCGCGACATCGTCCGCCGCCGCTGGGCCGCCAGGTCCACGCATGCCAAGACCGGCCGGCCGGCCACCCGCCGGAACATCAAGGCCCTGGTCCTCCGGCTAGCCCGGCAGAACCCCGAATGGGGCTACCGCAGAATCCACGGGGAACTGGCCGGTCTGGGAACGCGAGTCTCGGCGTCGACGGTGTGGGAGATCTTGAAGAAGGCCGGAATCGACCCCGCACCGCGGCGGACCGCGCCAGCCTGGTCGCAGTTCCTGCGCTCCCAGGCTGACGCGATCCTGGCGAGCGACTTTTTCACGGTCGACCTGCTCGACGGCACCCAGGCGCACGTCCTGGCCGTAATAGAACACGCAACCCGGCGCATCCGCATCCTCGGCGTCACACTGCACCCCACCGGGGAGTGGACCACCCAGCAGGCCCGCAACCTCCTCATCGACCTCGGCGGCCAAACGCACCGAGTCAAGTTCATGATCCGCGACCGCGGCTCGAACTTCACCGCCGCGTTCGACGCGGTCCTCGCCGATGCCGGGATCCGTACCGTGCTTTGCAACGTGCGGACGCCCCGCATGAACGCGATCACCGAACGCTGGATCGGGGGATGCCGCCGCGAGCTCCTGGACCGCACCCTCATCTGGAACCAGAACCACCTGCTGCGGATCCTGCGCGAATACGAGATCCACCACAACCAGCACCGGACTCACCGCTCCCTGCACGGCGCCGCGCCGCTGAAACCGCTACCCGGACCGGCCGACCTCGACCAGTACCGCGTCCGGAAACAGGGTCGCGTCGGTGGCCTGATCAACGAATATCGACTGGTCGCATGACGTGGACGAGGTTTTCGGCACGCACAGGCTCAGCGCGAAGACTTCGTCGTCCGCCCCGCCCAGCAGGACACAGTCAAAGGACTATGGTCGCGGCTTAACTCGCATGCGTCCGGGAGACGGTCAGGGGACCAGTTCAACATCTACATCTGCGACCGCTTCATCGTTCCTGCCTCACACCGGGTCAGCAGCGAGACATCGGCCAGGGCCATCTGCTCCTCGATCAGATGACGAAGACCTACATCCGCGAGCACATCAGTTACCGCTTCCTGGTCTATCGCGACGGGACAGAGGCACTCGCCGCCGAGCGCGCAGTCCGCGCCGGTGGCCTGCCTGCTGGCCGCCCGTACCTGAACCCTCTGTGACAGCAGGCCCTGCGTGGACCAGGGGGTCCCATCCAGGGCTGCGGCCCGCGATGGGGACGGTGCAAGCTGGGCACCCGGCCAGCCAGCCACCACCACGACAGCGCCCGCCGCCGAACGTGAGACCAGGCTGCGAATCCAGTATCCGGGCCGCACAGGGTGCTGCTCAAGATCGTCTACGTGCTGACCTGCCGGATACTCGGCGTGATCGTCGTGCTGATCCGCGGCGACCAGCAGATGGCGGCTGAAGTGCTGGTTCTCCGGCATGAGAATGCGGTGCTGCGGAGACAGGCCGGACGAGTGCGGTGCGAGCCGACGGACCGGGCCTGGTTCGCTGCGCTGGCACGGATCGTGTCACGCCGGCGCTGGGCCGAGGTGTTCCCCGTCACGCCCGCGACACTCCTGGCCTGGCACCGCAGGCTGGCGGCGAGGAAGTACGACACGAGCGGATGGCGCAAGCCCGGCCGTCCTCCGACGGCTCCTGGTATCAGGCATCTGGTGCTGCGCCTGGCGCGCGAGAATCCGCTGTGGGGTCATCGCCGGATCCAGGGCGAGCTGGTGAAGCTCGGCATCGCCGTAGCGCCATCCACCGTCTGGGAGATTCTGCATGCTGCGGGCCTCGATCCGGCTCCCCGCCGCGCCGGCCCGACCTGGCGGCAGTTCCTGCGTATCCAGGCAGCCGGGATCCTCGCGGTGGATTTCCTGCACGTGGACACCGTGCTGCTGAAGAGGCTGTACGTCCTGGTTTTCATTGAGCACGGTACCCGCCGGATGCACCTCGGCGGCGTCACCGCCAGCCCAACCGGCAAGTGGACCGTGCAGCAGGCCCGGAATCTGGCCCTCAGCCTCGACCAGCGGTTCGAGGACATCAGGTTCTTGCTCCGCGACCGCGGCTTGAACTTCACCGCCTCGTTCGACGCCGTCTTCCAGGCCACCGGCGCCACGATCTTGCGCACCGCCGTTCAGGCGCCCCGGATGAACGCGATCTGCGAGCGCCTCGTCGGCACGCTGCGCCGCGAAGTCCTCGACCGGACGCTGATCCTCGGCGAGGCGCACCTGCACGCCGTCCTCACGGAATATCAGACGCACTACAACACGGCCAGGCCGCACCAGGGCATCGCACAGCACGTCCCCGACAGCGACCGTAACCTGCCCCGCGCCACCGTGACCGACATCGACATACAACGGATCCGCCGAAAGCCTGTACTCAACGGCCTGATCAACGAATACACGCACGCCGTCTGACGCACGGAGACCTGCAGGTCACCAGCCGTATCCTATTTTCGAGCGGGACAGGACTGCCGAGCAAATATGGAGCAAGCACGGAAACCGGAAGGTCTAGACCACTACGAAAATGATCATCATAGTCGGCGGAAGAACCACTCTTAGTGGTCCAGAGTTCCGGCGCGGGAACTCGCTTCAGGTCTAGTCACGATCCGTAATCTCCGCCCGTACCGGGGACGTGGTCACGATCGCCGACCGGGCGTGACGGCTGGACCTGCGGTACACCTGTCGTGCACCTCGGATGTACCCGCCCTCGTCAGCGTGGCGCGTGGCCGCGGTGGACTGTCCGCGTGTGCAGGCTGCCGCATTTTCCGGTGCTCGGGACTTGATGAACTGCGCGTCCGGGAGGCGCGCGCACCTCAGTTGGGCGCCTGATGGATACCGGCAGCTCGGGTCAGGCGACGCGGCGCCAGGAGTCGCCGAAGTCGGCGATGACTTTCAGTTCCCCGCCGAGCGCGCGGATGTAGTCGCCCAGGGTGGCGAGTTCGGCCACGGCGCCGCTCTCGATGGCCGAGACGCGCTGCTGGGACACGCCCATCGCCTCGGCGACCTCGGCCTGGGTCAGGCCAGCTTTCTTGCGCATCTCGGTCAGGTACTCGGCCCGGACCTGCAGCGCCCGCCGCTGGCGGGCTTCCTCCACGGCCGGCCGGTCATCGGGGTGGACGAACTCGTCCAGGAACTCCTCGCGCGTGTAGCTGAAGAACTCCGGTTCCTCGCTCATCGCTGTCCCCTTCCCTTCAGGTACGCCTCGTAGGCTGCCTCGGCTGCCGGGATCGCGTCCCGGTACCACTGGTCCCACCGGCCGGACTTGTCCCCCCCGACCAGCAGCACCGCGTTGCGGGCCGGGTCGAAGATAAACAAGATCCGCACCTCGGTGGTGCCGCTGGAGCCCGGGCGCAGTTCCTTGAGGTTGTGCAGCCGGGACCCGGAGACCCGGTCCGCCAGCGGACGGCCCAGAGCGGGACCGTCGTCCAGCAGCCGGTCGATGGCTTCGGCGACGAGCCTGCGCGTGACCGGATCCCCGGACCGCAGCGCGTGCAGCCAGTCCCGGACCTGGCGTGTCATCACCAGCTTGTGTGACACTGCTTCCTCCTCGCCTAATGGTACAACAAATTTGTTGTACAGGGATACTCGGACGCCGGTGACCCTGGACCGCTGACCCTGGGATCAACGGCGAACGGATCGAAGCGTCCGGCGGCATGCGGCTCTAACCGTCGGACCCCATCCAGCGAGGAGACCTGAGCCGGGTGGGTGCCGGTAACCCTGTCACTGCCGTTGACCTGGTGCTTCTCCTGAACCAGGGAGGGCAAGTTCGGCATCTGGCTGCCGCGGACCCAGTGCAGCCGGTAGTCGTCACGGCCGCGCCGGTTGCGGACGCGATCTACCGGGCTGCCGCACTTCCCGCACGTGGGCGGGTTCGCGAGCTGGTCTGCCCGTTCGTGGTCGAGGACCCGCTGCGCGAACGTGGCCGTCGGTTCGTTCCCTGGCCGGGCACTTGGTGCTGCCGGAAGCCGATGAGAAGACGCTGGCTGGCCTGAAGTTCTCCGACGCGCTGCCGAGCACTTGGCTGTCGCGACGCTGGCCAGGTGCCTCGCGGACCTGGAGAACGCTTCTCACGTGCTGGCGGAGCCCGTCCGCTTTGAGCGCTGGGCTAGAGGTCCATGGGGCGCCGTCGGTAACCGGGCTGAGGATGCCTTGTGGAGGGTGGCGCGGGCGGCTTTCGCGGTCTTCTTGTCCGGGTGGTGCTGGCCGATGACGGCAAGCGCCTGGTAGGCGACTTGGTGCCGGGACCGCCACATCTCCTCGAACATGGCGGCCTCGGAGGTCCGGCTGGCTTCCTCGCGCACCGCCCTTGCGACCTCTGCCGGATCCTTGCTGCCTTCGTAGGCGGCGATGATGCCGTGTGAGGCCATAACCGCGCTGTCGCAGTGGATGGGCTCAAGCCCGGGCAGTGGGTTGTCCCAGAAGTCACGGCCCGCCCGCCGGTTCAGTTCGGCGGCCGCGTAGGGGCGGACTTCGGGCATGGCGAGCGCTTCCCGCCAGGCCTCGTCGGTGTCGCCGGAGATGCCCGCCGCGATCTGTACGCCCGTTCGCAGGTACAGCGGGCTGTCGCTTTGGGCCGCGGCCTCCGTCAGCAGTTCGGTCACCGCGCTGCCCGGCTCGCGTGCCGTCAGCCAGCACTCCAGTTCGCGCCCGAACGCCTCGTCGGACATGCCGAGCCGACAGACGAGCACCTGGTAGGGGGTCAGTTCCGCGGAGTCGGGCAGGTGCTCTAGGTGCGCGTTGTGGAGTTGCCTGAGCGTCGCCCACGTGCCGAGTGGCGTGAGAGTCGCGGTCTCGCCGTCGATCTTGAGCACGCCGAGTTCCTCGGCGAGGCCCAGGTAGCCCCGGGTGGGGTCACCATGCTTGAAGGTCCAGGCGGCCCACGCGTGCTCCGCGGCCGATGGGGTCATGCCCTCGGTCGCCCCTAGGGCGATCTCGTCGGAAAGTTCGGCAACCGTGGCGGTTCCGTGCTGCTCCAGCATCGCGAGCAGCGGGAAGTTGCCGATGCCATGGAAGTCCAGTGGCGCGGGATTGGCGGCCTCGGGAAGCAGGTCGTCGACGCCGTGCGCGAACAGGGCGTTGAGCGCGCCGTCCCATGCCGTGCGGATCTGGGCGTCGGTTTGTTCCGTCGCTGCGTCCAGACCCTGGTGGCGGTGGACGGCTCCGTGTTCCGTGTAGAGGTATCCCGCGTGGAAGGCGATCTCGTAGATCCAGTTGAGCCTGCGGGTGATCTCGTCGGTCAGCGTGCCGTCTTCCGCGACGAGGCCGAGCGCGCAGGCCGCATCCAGCTTGGTTTCGGGAGCCTGCCAGCCGTCTGCGATGGGGATCGGCTCGTCACCTACCCAGCCGGCCAGTGCCCGCGCCAACCGCATGACAGGCAGGGCGCGCATCGCCGCGGCGAGTTCTTCGCCGGCCGGGAACCGCACCGGGATGACCGATGGCAGGATGATCGAGTTCTTCCTCTTCACTTGCTTCCCCCGGTGTTCACTTGCTTCCTCCCGCGGCCCGGGGCATCTTCGCCTTGTCGAGGCGCTCCTGGAGGGCGGGCCTGTTCGAGTAGCGCTCCCGGATGCCGAGGACGCGCTTGCTGAACTGCTCCGCTTCGTCTTGGCGCTCGGCGACCTCTCGCAGGTCGCGCAGCAAGGAGACCGCGAGGTCGTATTCGCTGGTCTTCTTCGCAGCGATCATCTCGTCGACCCGTTTCCAGGGCGCATCTCCCTCGGCCGCGAGGTCATCGAGACGGTTGGCGTGCGCTGCGGCCTTGGCAGCGGCCTGGCGTCTTTGCTGCTCCCGGCGGCGTTCCTCCTCGGCGCGTTTCCGTTCCAGCATGCGGGCGTCAGCCGCCTCCAGCAATTCTGCCGCTCTCCGCGTCGAGGCGGAATGATCCGCAGTGGCCGTAGTGTCGCGGAAGCGGCGGAGCAGCAGCGCTTGTGCTTGTGTTCCCTGGCCACTGGCGAGCATCGTCAGCAGCGTGTCCTTCTCTGTCGCGGGGGGAGTGAGAACCCACGCGGCCAGTGCGTCGGGCTGAGACTCTCCGGCTTGCGGGCTTGCCTCGGCGGCCACGGCCAGCAGGTCCTCATAAATCTCCAGGAACTCGGCGATCGCCTCCAGCGGTGCACTGAGCTCCCCGAGGTCGGCCGGGACGGGAGGCTCGGTCTCGTCTTCGAAGTCGTCATCCTCCTCGTCGGCCCGCTGGATGCCGAGCAGCCACGCCAGGTACAGCAGCCGCAGGTCTCCGGCGGCCAGGTCGGACCGGGCCTGGACCATGCCCGCGAGCAGGCCGCTGCCTTCCAGCCACTCATCGTCGGGGTCGCGTTCCAGGCAGAGGTCGATGATCACGTGATCGGCGGTCTCGGTCACCGACGCGGCATCGCTGTGGCAGTACCGTCTGGCGGTCTGCGCGTCGAGGACCGTCGTCGGGAGACGGAACATCAGCCGCCGCGTGCCCCAGTTCGCCAGGTAGCAGAACGCGTCGAAGTAGCGTTCCATCAGCTTCTGCGGTTCGCCGCGGAAGTCGCCGTAGTTGTACTCGTTGACAAAGCTGGTCGCCGTTATCTCCGCGCGGCTCGACAGGCTCCGCAGTTCCTTCTGCTGCTGCTTGGTCAGCGGTTTGTCCAGCGCCTGGAACTCGTAGTACTGGTACTCGCTCACGCGTGACCTGCCCAGCGCCGGCAGGCGTCGATCGTGGCCTTATGGACCAGCGCGTCCAGTTCTTCCTTGTTCAGTTCCAGCACGAGCGACAGCGTAGGCGGAAGACCGCTTTCGCAGTGCCTCATCGACTGATTCAGGCGCACGTGGCTGATGATCACCCGATCGATCATGCTGTGCTGACGGAGGGCGACGCGGTCCGTCAGTTGCGGGGGTGCGCGTGCTGGGCCGCCGCCACGATCGGAGGCTATGCCAGCGAACCGAGATGAGTTCTTCGCCAAGCTCGCGCCGTTGGACGCCAAACAACGCGGCAAGGTTCTCTGGAACCTCTACTGGCGCCGCGCCGCGCGGCGGTGCGGGAGCGGATCGAGGGCGAGCTAGACCCGCGGGAGCGTGAACGGCGGAAGAAGGCCGCCGCCGCGCCGCTGGACCCAGAGCTCGTGCTGATGGAGGTCAGGGACTTCGTGGAACTGGCCGAGTCGGGTGCCTACATCGCGGGGGACCGGCGGGTGTCGCGTACGGAGCGGACCAAGTGGCGGGTGACCTTCAGGCGGCTGGCGACCGAGGCGCAGTCGGCGCTGCACGCGACGGACAGCGGCCCGGCCGAGGAGGCCAAGGAGCTGATGATCGACCTGGTGTCACCACGCAGGAGATGTGGAACGCCGTCGCGGACGCCTGCCTCGCCGAACTGGTCCGCATCGCGGGCGCGGATGCGCCGCTGGCGGTGAAGAAGAATACGAGGGCCTGGCGGGACTGGGAACGCTCGTCCTGGAGCCGGGACTCCGCCAAAAGGGACCGGGCGGGCAGGTTCGCTCGCTGGAATTCGGTGCTGCTTGAGCGTCTCGATGGAGGGGGCGCGGCGGCTGGCGGGCCACGCATCGTCCGGCGGCCCGGAGGCGGACTTCCTCAAGCGCGCCGGTTACCGTGGGACGTATGCCGCACCGCCCGTCCCTTGGCCTGTTCGACAACGAAGTACGGCTCTACAGCCTCGACGAGCTCACCGAGACCGTGCGTTTGCTGGAACGTAGCCAACCGGGCCGGACGGCGGGCGAGCTGTCTAACGCAGTGTTTGCGGAGCTGGCGATGAAACGCAGTCGGCGGGCTGTGGAGTTGGTCGCGGAGGCGATCCGGCGGGCGCGGTCGCGGGAGCCGCGCGAAGACATCGGCGGCTCGCGGTGGCAGGCGGGCACCGCGGAAGTGCGGGCCTGGGCGCTGCGCGCCGGTTACGAAATTCCCGCGGACGGCGCAATCCCCGAACACGCGATCGCGGCCTACAACGAGACACATCCGGATCGCCCCTACTGACACTCTGCTGATGAGCGCGAGCCTGCTACTGACGTTCTGTCCGCGAGACAAGGAGTGGTTGCAATTGCTCGAAACGTCTCCGCGCGCGGATGACCGAGGGCGTGAGATCCGCTTCGCGGTGTCTAGTGGCTAGGGAAGCGCCCGGCTGTTGAAACCCGCTCCCTGCAGTGCCCGGGGCCGCGTCCAGAGTCTTCACCGGAGCCGGGTCACCTGGGTCGATCAGCCCGATGGCGGCGTATGACTCCAGTCGAAGCGCTTCCCCGACAGGATCCGCTCGGTGGGTAATCCCGCCCGCCAGATACTGGTCGAATCCGGTCTCCTCGGAGGTGACAGCGACCTTCTTGTGTGGCCACCAGCGCCGCGCGGTCGAGAGGATGCGCCGCTCGCCGTATGGCTTGGTGACGGCCAGGAAGCTGTACGGGTCCAGTCCACCGGCCCGGAGCAATTCGGCGGACAGCCAGAAGTTCTCGCTGGTGTTGGACGCCAGCCGTTCGAGCGCGATCGTGTCCTCGGGCACGTCGCAGCGCAGCAGCACGTCCTGTGCCGTGCCAAAAACCCTGCGCAGTCTGACCTGCTGCTTTACGCTCGGCGCTCGTGCTCATTCGCCTCGTCTACCGGTTCATGGTCCGGGTGTTCGGCTGGCTGGTGCTCCTGGCACGCAGCGACGTCGCCAAGGACGCAGAGATCTTGGTCCTCCGCCATGAGGTCGCGATCTTGCATCGGCAGGTCGCGCGCCCGAGACCGGACTGGGCTGACCGTGCCTCCTCGCCGCCCTGGGCACGCTGCTGCCCAGGCGCCTGCGGTTGCACCGGATCGTGACGCCGGGTACGCTGCTGGCCTGGCACCGCCGCCTCGTCAACAGGAAATGGGCGTATCTGAGCGCGCCGGGCCGGCCGCCGGTCCCGGCCGGGGTGTGCGCTGGTGGAGCAGCCGGCGCGGGAGAACCCGCGCTGGGGGTACCGGCGCATCCAGGGCGAGCTGCTCGGCCTGGGGCACCGGGTGGGGGAGGGGACGATCCGCCGGATCCTGGCCGCCGCCGGGCTCAGCCCTGCGCCGCGCCGGGCGTCGCCGACCTGGCGGCAGTTCCTGGCCGCTCAGGCCTCCGACATCCTGGCCTGCGACTTTCTGCATGTCGACACCGTGCTGCTGCGGCGCGTGTCCGTGCTGTTCGTGATGGAGATCGAGACCAGGACAGTGCACATCCTGGGCGTGACCGCGCATCCGACCGGGGCCTGGACCGCCCAGCAGGCCCGCAACCTGTTGATGGACGTCGGCGAGCGGGCCAGGCGGTTCCGGTTCCTGATCCGCGACCGGGACAGCAAGTTCACCACGGCATTCGACCAAGTCTTCTTCGGAAACGGCACGCGGGTGATCAAGACGCCGGTCCGGGCGCCTCGGGCGGACTCCTACACGGAGCGGTTCGTGGGAACGCTGCGCCGCGAGTGCCTGGACCACGTGCTGATCCTCGGCGAGCGGCATCTCCGCGGCGTCTGGCCGAGTAACACCCGGCACTACAACGGCCACCGTCCGCATCAGAGCCTGCAGCAAGAACCTCCGCAGCGCCAGCCCAGCCACGCCGTCGACATCACCGCCCGAATCGAGCGCAGACAGGTCCTCGGCGGCCTGATCAGCGAATACCGCAGGGCAGCCTAGCGGGCGCGAAACGCCAGGTCAGCGCCTATGCGCGAGTTTTAGCACGGCACAGGCTCGGTAAGCATCCCAAGGTTGCCGGGGATTTCGTCGGACGGGAGCTGCAGCAGCCGCTGCGCAGTGACCCGCAAGAGGAGCCCACCCAGGCCCACCTGCAGGCGGTCAAGGATGGGGCAACACCGATGCCTGGGCGGCGGGGCGTGTTTCACCGTGCCGACGTGCACGAAGTCGACCTTGGCAACGGTGTGGTAATCCCGGTGCTGGCGCCGTCTGCGAGGGTGGTGGAATGAGCCGCCGGTTGCGCCGGATGCCAAGCCGTTCGCGGTGCGTCCGGGCAGATCGGCACTCGTCAACCCTGTTGGCGGGGGTCATTTCTCGCCGAGCTCGGAAAGGAGTGCGGCGCGCCTTTCCTCGAGGGCGGCGAGCTGGGAGCGGAGCTGTTTGAGCTCGCGGTTGACGCGGGCCATTTCGGCCCGTGCCTGCTTCTCGCGGACGTCCCGATCGCCGTGCAGGGTCCTGGCGAGGTCCTCGACCTCGCGACGCAGCAGGCGCAGCCACGGGTTTCCGTGCATCGCGGCGGGGCGGTACTGGAGCTTGCCCGCGTCGATCGCGTCGTAGATCTCGTCCTGCGTCAGCCCGTATTCCAAGCGGGCGGTCTTGTCGCTTATCGTCGCGCCCTTGCGTCCCCACTCGTTACCGTAGTAGCGGTCCATGAACGGTCTTATCTACTGGCGGAGGAGTTCGCTGAGGCGGGCGCCAAGCACGGAGATGTCGGGACGGGGCTCGTGCTCGTAGTACCGGGGCTTCCGGCGCCGTAGCAGGGCCTCTCCGTGCTCGGCCCAGGTGAAGTTCTGCTGGCGCACGACCTTGCGGAACACCGCGTTGACGGTCTGCGGGTGGGCTGCGGCCAGGCGGCGGAACGGCAGCGGGCCGATCGTCTCCGCCCCCAGGTATCCGCGCAGCACGTCCACGTACCGCTTGTCGGCCGCGAGAGCCGGGTCGGCGAACAGGTCGCGCAGCCTGCCGTATTCGTTGTAGAAGTTCAGCCCGTCGGTGTCGTCGTAGATGACCCCAATCGTGTCGGCGTCGGCGAGTTCGGGCGGAAGCTCGAGGGCGGGCACGTCCACGCTGACGACGTGCCGCGGCCGACGCCGGGCAGGCTGCCGGGCGAGCGCCGCCTCCTGCCGGTGCCGGTAGTAGTCGTTGAGCCGTTCTTGAGCCTTGGCGGGCGGCAGGACCAGCTCGTCGGTACCGAAGAACTCCACGAACGCCGCCCGGTCCTCCCGCATCTTCTTCCAGGCCTGCTCGATCTTCTCAGGATTGCGGTAGACCAGTTCGGGCAGCTTCGTCGCCAGTTCGAGCGCGGCCTGCGCGACGTCCGCGGCAGCGGACTTGCGGTAGGCGCGCATCGACCCCGAGGCCAGCCAGGCGTCGGGGACCGGGCGGAGGGGGATCAGGCGGGCCTGGACGAACCCGTGCTTGGGCAGCGGGCGGAAAGCGGCCGGGCCCGTGTTGGAGTACGTGCGGTACTCCAGGTCATCGAGCAGGTTCAGCAGGACGAGCGAGTCCCTATCCTTGCGGCGGATCTCGAAGATCCCCTCCACCGGGTCGCGCCAGCCGCGCAGCATCTCTCGGTCCGCCGCGGTGAGATCGGGCCGACTGGCGAGGAACTGGTCCAGTACGGTCTTGCCCTTCGGCAGGGTGTGCTGAAGCGCGAACCGGTCGATGGCGTCGATGGCTTCGCCCTCGTCCGGTATCTCGTCGGAGCCGCTTTCCAGCACGAACCGTTCCATCTGCCGTTCGAACCGCGGGCTGAGCGCGAAGCCGACCAGGGCGCGTTTCAGTTCCGCGCTGCGCTCGATGAGGGAGGCGAGGGACGGCTCGTCGTGGTTCCTGGCTGGAAGCGCCACGTCATTCCCCCGCCTCGCCAAGCGCGGCCAGCCTGCGGTTGACCTCGGCCAGGTTGAACGGCTCGGGTTCTTCCGGGTCGTCCTCGGACCAGTACTCGACCGGCGAGTCGCCCTTGTACCCCACGCAGACCGGGTAGTCCTGCCCGGGGTCACGCGGCATCACCTTCTCCAGCGTGATCTCGTGTTCCCAGCAGGCCCCGAGGTCGTACGTGTAGCTGATCTTCCCGCCGGGCGCCAGCACGTCACGGACCCGGACCGCCAGTTCGTCCCCGGTCTCGTCAAGGTTCACGAACGGGTCGCTGTAGTGCTGCTTCCCAGCCTGGAACACGTGCAGGTGGTCGCCGTCCCAGCCGAACAGCACCTGGATCGCGTCGTGCAGGTCGCCGAGGGTGGCGGTGAGCGGCAGGCGGACCCGCCGCCAGATAAGCGGCCGCGAACCCGGGAGGGACACCTTCAGCTCGGCCACCTGGTCGATGCTGTTCGGCGCACCGGAGGCGGCGAACTCCGCCAGGGCCTGCGCAAGTTTCGCGGCATCCGGATGGCCGGTGGCCCGGACCTTCGCGAGGCGCGTGTCCAGGTCCGTCCCGGGCATGCTCTCCCAGACGCGGGTGAGCGCCTCGTCCGCGCCCTTGTCCTCCAGCGCGGCTGCCGCGGCCTCCACCGCCAGCCAGCGCCAGTCGGCGTCGCTGGGTTCGGGGCCCTGGTCCCAGGCGGCCAGCAC
>Ga0099830_10001216_pt1 | contig 12792 bp, 10 predicted proteins | sample CZO8metaG_4_FD_79337 | JGI IMG/M metagenome (GOLD analysis project Ga0099830, IMG submission 79337) | Vadose zone soil microbial communities from the Eel River Critical Zone Observatory, Northern California, USA - CZOApr15con2H3.8 metaG | ecosystem: Environmental > Terrestrial > Soil > Vadose...
CCAGAAAAAAGAAGAAAGCAGCAGGCCCTTGGTTTCCGGCGTCAGATGGAAATCCCTGGAAATCAACGGCAGCGCGAATGAAATCGCAGCGCGATCGAGATAGTTGATTAACGATGCTGCAAAGAGCAGGCCGACGATGGCCCAGCGGTGCTTGTTGGAAACGTTCGGCAGATCCATCCTGGGATCCTTTAGCGTTAGCTACGAATCCAAAGTTACAGACTTCGGGGCAGCATAGCCTAATCTGCCACATCCGGCAGCAACATACGTGACTAGCCGCGGACTTCGAGCGATAATCTCGCACGCTGTTGAATGTATAACCTGTACCGGAGAAACTGCGATGTTTCGCGCCAGCTTAGTTTCGGTATGTGTAGTTCGTGTCCCGCTTGACCGCGTCACGTCGTTCGCAACCCGCACGGTAAGAGCGCGGGAATACTGCCTGGTGAAGGTGCGGTCAACGGATGGTGTCGAAGGAATTGGATTTTGCTACGCAGGCACTGCCGGAGGCAATATCGCCCGGGTGGCGATTGAAGAACTTCTGGCCCCCATGCTCCTGGGCCAGGAGTGCCACCGAGTGGAGGGATTGTGGGACGAGATGTATCGCGAAGCAATCCTTCACGGACGCACCGGCACAGTGATGCGGGCTATCAGCATCCTGGACATCGCTTTATGGGATTTGAATGCACGTGCCGCCGGATTGCCGCTTTACCGCCATCTGGGCTGCTGGACAGTGAAGAAGGTGCCGGCCTACGCGAGCGGTGGTTATTATCTGGAAGGCAAGACGCCGCAGAAACTAGGCGAGGAAGTCGCCGCTTATGTGCGCCAAGGCTTTCGGGCCGTGAAAATCAAAGTGGGACGGCTCACGCCCGCTCAGGAGGAAGAGCGAATCCGTGCCGCGCGAGAAGCGATTGGCCCCGATGTCCTTCTGATGTTGGATGTGAATAACGCTTGGGCGGACCTGCCCACCGCGCTGCTCTACTGCAAGCGGTTTGAGAAATACGGTCCCTATTGGATCGAGGAACCTTTCAGCCCGGACGACATCGAGAATCACAGCAAGCTGGTTTCATCCATCGGCATCACAGTCGCAACGGGCGAAATCGAAGCCGGGCGGTGGCGGTTCAAGGAAATCCTGGAAAAGCGGGCGGCCGAGATCCTGCAGGCGGATGCGGCCGTCTGCGGCGGGATCTCCGAGTGGCGCCGGATCGCACAGACTGCGGCAAGCTACGGAGTGACCATGTGCCCGCACTGGCTGCACGATCTGCACGTACATCTGGTAGCATCCGCGCCGAACGCGCGCTATGTGGAATTCTTTCCCGACGACCAGGTCTTAAATTTTCGAAAGCTAATCAACCGCCAATTGGAGGTCCAGAATGGCGAGTTGCTGTTACCGCAGACGCCGGGTTTGGGTTTTGAATTTGACGAGGAAGCCGTCGCGAAATATGCACTGAACCGCACGCAAACGTGGACTGAGATCAAATAGCTCGAGCCGTCCGATCCGACAAGTTTGCGAGCAACTGACGTTTTCCTGGTCCAGGTTCGGCGATACTCGATCAACGGAAAGCTGTCTCTTAGGACGTGGTCGTCCGTCGGGCTGTCTTCGAAGAGTTCCTTAACTCCAGAGCCGATCCCAAGAACGCTCGTGGTCCCACTGCGTGGTGGGCTCGAAATAGCCAGTGCCCGGCATAAGGTGTTGCCGCACTATATCCTCATTGAGAGTTACACCGAGACCCGGTTTGTCTGGCACGGTGATCCAACCGTGGTTCACGATTGGTCCCTCTACACCTTCAACCATCGAGGACCACCAGGGGACGTCGAGCGAGTGATTCTCAAGCGCTAGGAAATTCAAGGTGGCTGCGGCGCAGTGCACGCACGCCATGCAGCCTACCGGTGTCCCGGCATAATGCATTGCCATCGGTACGCCGTATTCCCAAGCCATATCGCCAATCTTATGGGTTTCCAGAATGCCGCCGGATGTAGCCAGATCCGGATGGATTTTGCTGACAGCACGGTTCTGACACAGGACCTGGAATCCTTCCTTCAAATAGATGTCTTCGCCTGTGAGTATCGGCGTGGGACTCTCATCTGAGATTTGCTTCAGCAGGTCCGTAAATGTCCAGGGGATTACGTCCTCCATCCACGACAAACTATACTTTTCGTAGGCCTTTCCCAATCGGATGATCGACTTCACGCCAAGGTGACCGAGATGGTCCATTGAAAGTGGTATGTCCATTCCCACGGCGTCACGGACCGCGGCGACATATTCCTCGAGCAAGGCGATGCCCTTGTTGGTGACCTCCATCGCCAGCAATGGATGCGGAACCTGTGCCATCTCCCACTGGCTTAGGTCCGATCGCGCAGTAACAGTGCCTGGGGTGTCTGACACCATCTCAACGCCAAGATCCATCTTGAGCCAGGTGATGCCCATTTTTTCTTTGCGTTCCTTCATACGCTGAGCATATACCTTGGGATCCTTGGACTCTGTTGTATCGGCATAAATTCGAATCTTGTCACGGAATTTTCCGCCGAGCATTGCAAAGACCGGTGCGTTGTATACCTTACCGGCGATGTCCCACAGGGCCATTTCGATGGCACAAACTCCGCCACCTTGCCGCGCGTGCCCACCGAATTGCTTGATCTTGCGGAAGATTTTGTCGATCTGCAGTGGATTCTCACCCACGATACGGCTCTTCAGGAACAGCGCATAGGTTGGGCTTGCGCCGTCCCGGATTTCGCCCAGTCCATAAACGCCTTGATCTGTATCTACGCGAATTATGGAGCAGGGGCTGGGTCCCGGCTTCACTATCGTTGCCACGCGGAGATCGGTAATCTTCAAATCGGAGGGCTTTGAATTTGTGTTGATGCCCATCGGATACGATTCGATCATTTCAGCATTCAAGATGGAGGTTCCCAACGCAGCGGCAGACGTCTTCAGAACCTCGCGACGATCCAACAAATGTCGGCCGTCTTTATTCATGGGGCGGTTGTCCTTTCTCATAGCTATGCAATTACAGTGAATCTGGCGTTTTGTTTCGTCGGCATTTCGATAGCACGGGAGTTTACTTCTAGCGAGCGCAGATTTCGAGTGTGATTATAACTTCCTCGCGCAATCAAGGTAGCGGGCAGAGAGTAGCAATCTCATTGAACGGGCTAGCCTGACTAGGAAGAAGGTGATTGACAACAAGTTGCCGATTTGAGAAATTTCCGGGGTTCGTGCGGAGTTCAGAATTCAATATAAACACTAGGGTGCGAGCTTCTCGCAGAAACTTCGACTCGTCACAAGGAATTGACTGCCGCAGGGCTAACGCCTGGATCGTCGACTTCACGCCTCTGTATCTTTGCACCGGAGGTAAACAGATGACCGAACCCACGGGAAGGATTCCCATGAGACGCTTGGCTGTTCCGTTGTTAGCTGCCTGCATCCTTTGCCTATTTTCATCTCCCGCCGAATCCCAAGTATTTACCCTCTCAAAGCAGGAATTGACCGACTACACTTCTCAAAACCCGTTTGAGCGTTTCCTGGACGGTAGACCGAAAGTTCCAGATGACATGATCGACAGGGCTCGCGATCTTTCATCGGAAGAAGTCTGGGCTGGGCTTCTTAAGAAAGGCTTCAACAATCAGTTCGCCGACGGATTCCACATCGTTCATGCCGGCAAGAACCTAGTCGGACGCGCATTCACCGTGCAATTCATGCCGCTGCGCTCTGACGTCGATGACGTCGCGGAAGCTAAAGCCAAAGCGCGCGGCATCCCGCGCCTCACAAATCAAGCTGCCATTGACATGCTGCAACCCGGAGACGTCCTGGTAGTTGACCTCTTTGGAAAGAAGGTCAATGGAACAATTGTTGGTGATAACCTGTTCTATTATCTTGCCAACGCGGCGCACGCCGCAGGATTGGTTGTGGATGGCAGCATCCGCGATTTAGATGGAATTTCGGAAATTGAGATGCCTACCTATTATCGTCACACTGAGCCGACCCCCATTGGGAACGTGATGATGACGGGAATAAATATTCCAATACGGATTGGCAACGTCACAGTAATGCCCGGCGACCTCGTCGTCGGCGACCAAGAGGGTGTATATTTTATTCCTCCGCAGTTCGTAAAGTCCGTGTTGGACCAAGCCGATGAGATTCACATCCACGACGAATGGACAAAGAAGAAATTTGCTGAGGGAAAATACAAATCAAGCGAGATTTACCCCAGCCCTAGTGACCCAAAGCTGCAGCAGGAGTACAAGGAGTACCTGAAAAAGGGATTGGAGGAAATCTCCAAGAAACGTAAACCGCAATAGCCGATGCAGTCTGCATCCTGGGCTTCGAATCTCTGTGGAATGGTTCCTTACAGAAAGGAGCGCAAGCCATGAACGATTTCCGCAACATTTCGGGACAGTTCTTTTGGAAACCCTTTCTAGTCTTGTTTGCCTGGCTGGTTTTGGGTATAGCTTTGGCGGAGGGGCAGGTCACGTCGGGCACAATCGTAGGGACAGTCAGCGATCCTTCAGGAGCGCCGCTACCCGGCGTTAGAATCACCATCACTGATGTTCACAAGAACGAATCCAGGGAGTACACCACGGACGAAACCGGCGGTTTCAACGCTCCCTTCCTCATCCCTGGAACTTATCGGATTTTCGCAGAGAAGGCCGGTTTTAAGCGTGCCACTTCGTCCGATATTATCCTCAACGTGGATGATAAGGCCCGCGTCGACATTACCCTCCAAATAGGCGACGTAAAGGAAGTCATCGAAGTTGGGGCCACATCGCCGCTGGTTCGCGTGGAGAGTTCCGAGCTTGGCGAGGTGATTGGAGAGAGGTCGGTCCGAGAGTTGCCCTTGAATGGCCGCAATTTCGCACAGCTCGTCTATCTGGTCCCAGGCGTAACTCCTGGTCAGGCAGGAGAGAATCTGTCGGGCGCCAGCACGTTCAATCCCCGTGGCGCATCAAACTTCAATGCCTTGGGCAGTCAGGCGAATACCAATGCATGGCTTGTCGATGGGGTCGACGACAACGAGTACACCTTCAATACTGTCATGGTGCAGCCTTCAGTCGAGTCCATCGGCGAATTTAAGGTGCTCACAGGAACGTTTTCGGCGGAGTTCGGTCGCGGCGCTGGCGTGGTGTCGGTCTCCACGAAGTCCGGCGGCAACCAGCTGCACGGCAGCGCATTCGAATTTCTGCGCAATAGCTACCTCGACGCGCGCAACTATTTCAACGGAAAAAACCAGCCGCAACCTCCGTTCAGGCGCAACCAGTTCGGAGCTTCTCTGGGCGGCCCCGTCGTTCTGCCGAAACTCTACAACGGCCGCAGCCGCACGTTTTTCTTTGCCGATTATTATGGTTTGCGCGAGCTAAAGGGCCTAACCTTTGTCAACTCCGTACCCACTCCTGCACAACGCCTTGGGGATTTCAGCAGCCTGACAAATCCTACCGGCGCTCTGATACCCATCTACAATCCGTTCAGCACGACTCCCGGCAACCCGCCTACACGCTCTCGGTTCATGTGCAATGCAGGTGTCCCTGTCGTTCCCAACGCAGACGGCACGCAGACGGGCGGAACTCCCTGCAACATTATTCCAAGTCAGCTCATTAATCCCGTCGGAGCCAACGTGGCGAGCATCTACCCGCTGCCCAACCTGCCCGGAAGCTTTAACAACTACGTGAGCGCCGCCAATCGCATCGTGGGAGACAATGGCGGCAATGTCCGGATTGACCACAGGATCGGGGTCAACGATTCATTCTTCGTACGTTACAGCTATGAAAAATACTCGCTTGATGCCCCTCAAGGCCAAGCGCAATGCTGTCTGCCGACTCCAGCATCGGCTACACAGAAGTTCGATTTGGGGCCGTTCGTGGCAGGCATTCAGAACACACGCCTCACCGCTCAGGGTCTGGCCATCAACGAAGCGCACGTAATCACCGCAAATCTGGTCAATGAGTTTATTGGCGGGTATTCACGTACTATCCCGTTCACAGTACAATCGGACTTTGGGCACAATTCCGCCACTTCCCTTGGCATCCAGGGCATCAATGTTTCAGCATTTACAACTGGCCTGCCCAACCTTAACATTCAGGACTTCACCGGCCTGAGCGGTGGCCCAGCTTTTTTGCCTGCCAATCCACGCCAGACCAATATCCAATTGAGCGACAGTGCCTCGTGGACTCTGGGGCGGCACCGCACCAAATTCGGTTTCCGCTGGGTGCGACAGCGGATGTCGCCATTCACAAACACGAACACTCGCAGTTCACTCAATTTCAACGACAACTTCACAAATAACCCGGCCACGAATACTGGTGGTAATGGCCTCGCCACGCTGTTGCTCGGATTTTCGACCGGAGGTACACGCGGCTTTCTATTGCAGCCATATTATCTGCGGAATAGCGAGTACGCGGCATTTTTTCAGGACGACTGGAAGTTCAGAAATCGTCTTACTCTCAATCTCGGCCTGCGCTATGACGTTTTCACGGCGAACACCGAGATCCAAAATAGAATTGCGAATTTTGACTTCCAGAACTTGCGTTTAATCTATGCGGGGGTGGGCGGTGCGTCCCGTACGGCTAATAAGTCGACGCAGTACGGTAACGTGGGACCGCGTCTGGGTTTTGCGTACGATCTTACTGGTAACGGGCATACGGTCATTCGCGGCGGATTCGGTGTCTCGTATTTCCCAGAACAACAATCAGCGTCGAACCTGCTGGGACAAAACGTGCCCTTCACAATTTCGCAAAACTTTTCGCCCCCAACAAATCCACTCGGCACCCAGATGAGTAGTATCCCCGCGATTAACAACCCGTTCCCGCCGATTACGCCAGTTATGCCGCTGACCACGGCAGCGCTTAATGCTGCGAATCCGAGCGTCATCGGCCACGCCTTCAACAACCTGACGCCTTACATGGAGTCGTGGAACTTTGACGTCGAACGCCAGCTTGGTGCTAACACTGTGGGCGAGATCGCCTATGCCGGAAGCCGTGGCATTCACCTTATGTTTTGCTACAACGCGAACGAGATTCAGCCCGGTGCCGGTTCACAGGCATCACGGCGGTTGTTCCAGCCGCTCTCGAATGTAAACACCATCCTAGAATGTGATCCCCGCAATATGTCTAACTTCCACAGCCTTCAGGCCAAGTTGACCAGGCGCATATCTCGGGGACTTCAATTCCTGGGGAGTTATACGTTCGGCAAATCGCTCGACTACGGTGGCTCGGCTGCTAGCGGCGGGGGCGCCGTAGGCAATCCGCAGACCGTCACGAATCTCAGGGCGGGTTACGGCCCGTCCGGCTTCGACGTGAAACATCGATTTGTTGGAAGTTGGGTCTACGAACTTCCCTTCGGTTCCGGAAAACGATGGCTGAACGGAGAGTCTGTTTCGCGTCTAATCGGCGGATGGCAGGTGGCCGGAATCACAACATTATCGACCGGACGGCCATATAGCGTCACTCTAAACCAAGGCGTCAACAACGGCGCGCCGAGTTGGCCCAACAGAATCTGCGACGGGAACCTGTCAAATCCTGATCCCGCGTTGTGGTTTAATACCCAATGTTTTGTTGCGCCAGCCGCCAACACATACGGAAACGTCGCCCGCGGTGTCCTCTACGGACCCGGCACCGTGGACTGGGACCTTTCCTTGGTGAAAAATACCACGATCCGCGAACGCCTTCGGGCACAAATTCGCCTGGATGCTTTTAACGCCTTCAACACTCCGAACTTCGGCTTCCCGAACGCTGCCATTGGCTCGCCCACGGCCGGACGGATAACCAGCACCATCAATGACAATCGTGATCTCCAGTTAGCATTAAGATTGGAATTCTGAGCACATCGAATGTAACAAGCCGATGCTATCCTTTGGTTTTGACAATTTTTTAGTCACCATAGACACCGAGCGCGAGACCCGCAATGTCGAGCCTAATCGCCAGCCATTCGGAGGAACGGCATTCGCGGAGTTACGGCAGAACAAGCTTCCTACCAACCGTTTGTCGACCGCGACTGGTCCGATTGTCCGCTCATACCGTAGTAGCTGGTGATCTCAGCCACGGGATCGTATTCTCGATAGTGCTTTTGCCACTGAATTGCCTAGCGGCTGTCATATCAGTGCAGAATCGCAACCTCTGATCTGCCCGAAGTTCTAACACTGGCATTGGTAATCCCCTTGCCAATTTGCTGGATCGCGGCAAACGACGGAAGTGGCCCTTCGTCGCGCCTACGATTGTGCCGTGATATTGTTCCTGCCCATTGAGTGCGCTACGCCACTGGCAATAGCTGAACGTATCCGCGCCGTGTCCGATGGCGTGGCATGCCATCACGCGGACTTCGCCTTCAAGGAGTTGTTGCATAGCTATTCTTGGATCACCAAAGCGATAATGTTCGACCCCGCAGCGACCGCTACGTACTGCTTGCCGTCGAACATGTAGGTCATCGGCGACGCCTTCCAGGTGTGGTTGGTTTGGAAACTGTATAGAGGCTTGCCGGTCATCGCGTCCGCCGCCATCAAGCCCCCGCCTTCTTCACCGAAGATAACCAGCCCACTCGCCGTGGTTAGGGTGCCGCCCCAAGAAAACGCGGGTCCAGGTTGGGTTAGTTCCCAAGCAATCGCGCCCGTGTGGATGTCGATGGCCTTCAGAACCCTCTGCGGCTTCGGATCGGGAGCCATTCGTTGCGACCCGCCCAGATACGACTTGCCGGCTTCCCACTCTCCAGCCTCGCTCTTGGAGTAGATACTGCATTTCTCGAACGTCTGTACGTAATACAAGCCAGTAAAGGGGTTGAAGGAAGGTGAGAACCAGTTGGTCGCTCCATCCTGAGAAGGGCACACCTTGGTGCCGGCCTCCGTCGGCTCCTGGTTCGGCAGCTTGATCGGGCGACCGTCGGATCCGATCCCGCTTGCCCAGGTGAGATTCTTGATAAACTGTTTCGCCAGGAGAAGTTTTCCGTTAGAGCGATCGAAAACATAAAAGAAGCCGTTGCGGTCGGCGTGCAGCATCAGCTTGCGGAGCTGGCCTTGCCAGTCGGCGTCCACCAGAACGGACGTTTCAGTGGCGTCCCAATCCCAAAGATCGTGCGGAGTGAATTGGTAATACCATTTGAGCTTGCCGGTCTGGCGGTCTAGGGCCAGAATGCAATCTGAATAAAGATTATCTCCGATGCGATGATCGCCGCTGTATTCCTTGCTGGGATTGCCGGTGGGCCAGTAGACGATGTCGAGCTGGGGATCATAGCTGCCGGTGAGCCAGGTTGGCGCACCGCCGTGATCGATGTCCTTGCCTTGCCAGGTCTCCGAACCCGGCTCGCCGCGTTTCGGTACGGTCCAGAACCGCCACACTTCCTTGCCGCTGTCCTGATCGAAGGCGGCGACGAACCCGTTGGCGCCATGTTCGCCACCGGCAACTCCGGAGACAACGAGGTGGCCGGCGGGAAGCGGAGCAGAAGTGGCGAAGTAGTTCTCGTGCCAGTCCGCGATCTCCGTGTCCCAGAGAAGATCGCCAGTAAATCGATCCAGCGCGATGATGTGGGCGTGATCGGTCTCCATGAAAACGCGGCCGCCGGCCACTCCTACGCCGCGGTTGACTCCGGAATCGCTAACCATACCTTGTGTCCGGGGCCGCTCGTAATGCCAGAGCTCGCGGCCGGTCCCGGCATCCAGCGCGTAGCACTGGTTGGGGGCCGTCACGTACATGATGCCGTCCACCACCACCGGCGTCACTTCCAGGCGTCCTGCACCCGGAATCGTAAACACCCACTTGGGCGCAAGCCTTGTAACATTATTCTTGTTGATTTGTGTGAGCGTGGTGTAGCGGTTCCCCCCGGGATCGCCGTCGTAGGTCGGCCAGTTGGTCTCGGAAGTGACCTCTCGAAAGAGATCTCCCACGCGGCGCAGCAAGTGGATGCGCTTATCATCGGTCCGTAGTTGCAGGTCCTCGAAACCTTCGCCAAGCACCTGCCCCTCCAGTCTGTTGCCTTCGATCGTCTGAACCTTAACGCGCACTACAGTCCTTTCCGAGGCGCGCCGTTGAATCGTGCGCAAAAACCTCAGCAAGTCGGTCATCTCCGGATCCGCGACTTGGCTTGGAGGCATTCCTCGCGCGGGCAGGCCCTGGCGAATCAGCGTTGCAAGCTGCTGACGGTCGCGAGTAGCCAGGCGGGACGTGATCGGGGGCCCCATTGGACCTCCGTTGCCATCACCGCCATGGCATGGCGCGCAGCGATTTTCAAAAGATCTGCGCCCCGGATCGACATCCTGCGCGAGTAGGCTCCAAGCTGTGAGGAGTGAACCCATGACGAAAGTTGAAACACGCAATACGCTGGTGCGTCCTACGGAACCCATCGGCGCTGAGCAAGTCAACAACGACCGCATGCCAATGCCGCAAACTGCTGGATTCGTTTGTTGCCCACAGATAATTAGATTCTCCCGAACCGTTTCACGGCCTCTTTGATCGAACGAAACTTTTCGATGAACGGCAGCATCCGGTGTTCCGTGTCGTCGAGTTCCTGAGCTTTCTTGAGCACCTCCGCCGCCCGCGCGCGAGGCACCGCGGCCACGCCATCCTCGTCGGCCACGACAATGTCGCCGGAATTCACCAACAGGCCCGCACAGGTCACCGGCACGTTGATCCCCGCGACGCGATAGTGATTGATCGTGGTGGATGGAACTACGCCGCGGGTGAAGACCGGGAATTGAAGTTTGCGAATCTGTGGAGTGTCACGCACTGAGGCATCGATCACCGCTCCCGCGAAACCACGATATTTCATCGCTGTTGCCATGAGGCCCCCGATGCCTGCATAATCGGCGCCGTCTTCGAGCACCATCACGTAGACAGATCCAGCGGCGGCGGCGTCAATGACGTCCAGCATGCCTTGAGAGGCCCAGGAACCCTCCTTGTGCTCCTCTTTTTTCAGCAGAACCGTCACTGCAGGGCCGGCAAACTTGGCGGGAGATAGCGGGCGTATCTCGTGCGACATGTAAGCGCGTTGTCCGTACAGTTGCTCCATCGCATCCGAAACAGACGCGACCTCGACATTCCGGAACCCGTCAACGAGGGAATCGCTGGACCCCTGGGCATTTCCCACTGACTGCGCACCTAACCACATCGCGCTCGCAAGCGCCGCCAGGGCCGTCACACCCAACGTCCGCTTCATGAGGTTGCGTCCACTTCCGTTCTGTCGCCTTGTATTCGTCATGATCCTTATCCTTATCGTCCCATCAACGTCAGAGCGGCTTGCAGCATGGCCCTGGTATAACCCACGTTGAATGCGAAAGCGGCATAGCCGCCTCCTCCCGGATACTGTGAGCGGAAGTTGGGCCGCTCCCGGTCGTAGTCGAGTCCGCGGGGATGCTCGGGATAGATCAGGCGCGGATACTTCTGCTTCACCAGTTCTTGCATGACGGCAAACATGTTGTTCTCGCCCTCATCGATGAACACTTCGGTGTATCGCTCATTCGGCTTTTGCACCTTGACATTGCGGAAATGCACGTGATTGATTCGGTCGCGCGACCCGAAATAGTGGCAGACCTCGACTGGATCGTGGCCCATCTCGCGCGTCACGCCGCAGTCGAATGTGATTCCGTTCGAAGGGCTCTTCACGATTTCGATAAGTTTCTTCCAACCTTCCAGTGATCCCATGATCTGCTGCGACCCGCGGCTGATCGGCGCCGGCGGGTCGTTGGGGTGCAGCGCCATGCGCACTCCGGCCTTTTCGGCTTCCGGAATCACGGCTTTGAGAAAGTACGTGATATTGGCCCACATCTCATCAAGAGCATGGGCACCCTCCTCTGCGAGTGGTGGAAGGTTCTTCATGCGTTCGTAATCAAAGCCCGTCCAACCCGCACCGGCGCGGCCGGTTTCTTCGAAGTAGCCTTCCATGGCGCGGTGCGCGTACCAGTTGTATTCGATGACCGGTAAGCCGACCTTGCCGGCCGCCCTGATGGACTGGATGACCTTCTCGATGTCCTCATCCTTGCCTGGCTGGTTGTAGATTGCGTTCGGGAAACCCACGATCATCAGGTTTCCCAAGGTAAGCCCGTTGTTCCTCAGACGATCCATCATGTCCTTGAGCTTGCCTTCTTCCCAAGGAATCCGGCCCCCGCCGGAAATCACATGGTCCACGCCGAGCTGCTTGATCCTGCGCGAGGCTGCTGCGACTACTTCATCGCTGGCAACACCGCCCGGCGCAGGAGGCGGACTACCGATCCCTGCCTCGAGGCAAATCTTTGGCGTGTTGTTTCCTTCGAAGAGCGACCCTGGAATGCCAGCGGCGACGGCACTGCGGTGCAGGGCCAAAGCGGCGACGCTCGTACCCTTCAACATCATTCTTCGGGATAGTTTGCGACTCACAGCCGAAACTCCTTCGAGCTTCACCGTCACAAGGTAGATTGTGGTGGCGTGATCAGGCTCGGGCCCTGCAGCATTCTCAGGAACTTGAGGTAGGATATGTCGACGCAGGTGCGGCAGCGGAGCGATTCAACATTGAACGGGAGGACCAAGTCATGCACACCAGATCGTGGGCTCATCGGTCGTTTATATCATGTCTGGTCGCGTTGCTCGTAGCTTGCGTCGCTTCGGCCAACGGGCAGCAATTCTCCTCCGAGAATGAGTGGAACCGCCTCCCACACCTGCTCACGCTGGCAGAATGAGGTTAGGCATTCTGATTCGCGTTGACGTCGAGCAAGAACTCGGAGTTGGAGAGTCAGCGTACAAAGCTCGCAGCAAGTAGACCATGCGGTTCGCCCGGAGCGAACCGGTGCTTGCGGTTCTGAGCCCGAAGGGCAGCCGATCATATCTGAACCGGCTCCCCTCGGCACGGGAGCG
>Ga0099830_10001219_pt1 | contig 12788 bp, 12 predicted proteins | sample CZO8metaG_4_FD_79337 | JGI IMG/M metagenome (GOLD analysis project Ga0099830, IMG submission 79337) | Vadose zone soil microbial communities from the Eel River Critical Zone Observatory, Northern California, USA - CZOApr15con2H3.8 metaG | ecosystem: Environmental > Terrestrial > Soil > Vadose...
AGCGTGGTTAACTCCTATCAGGAGTCAACCAAGAATCTTTCCGAAGTCCCCAAACATGCCGATGAATTGCTCGTGTACGACAACACAGCGCATCGCCGCGGGTTCCGCGTAGTGGCGCATTTCATCGGTAGCAAACTGAGTAAAACCGCACAGACGATACCGGACTGGACGGCAAAAATGTTCGGCAAGGAATTACACGGCGCAAGAGAACATGGGGAGCCCGGCCGCGGACGCTAGGAGCGCAGTTTGGGGATCGGGCCACTCAGCCTGATCTCGGTTAAATACTGTCGGATTGGCTTTTGCGATGCGATGAGCATTACGTTTCGCAGACTGTACCTATGGAAACGGCCAATCGCCGCAAGGTAGTGCGTTAGGGTTTCGCTGCGGCCCTCGTTGAGTGCTGCGACGAGCTGCTCGATGGCCTTGTTTGTGATTTGTTTGATTTGTTCTGATTTCATTTTCGTTCTTCTGTAAGGTGATTTGGTTCCTTCACACAGGCAGAGAAACCAAAGCACCGCGCCTACAGGAGAACGGAATGGCGAAGCTATGCCTTAGGAGGCTGGAGCGAGTGGCAACGGGCGTGACAGGAGAGGGTTGCCTGGCGCGACCGTGTGCTATAGGAAGCCGGAATTCAAATCTCTATTGGGATTGGTTCTTTGGGCGTGCCCACGGCCCGTTCTTGGGCCAAGACATCTTAAACGGTTCGGATGTGCGGATTGCTTCAACCGGGGGCAGCAAGAATTTTCTCATATCCGCAATTACTCCATCAAGTTCGGCACCGTGGTGTTCGAGGCTGCTCTTTTTCACGAAGGCCTGCCACTGGGTTCTCTTTTGCGGGTCGTCAGAGAATTCCTGCGTAAGGGCAAGCGGCACGACGGGTGGTATTTCCGTTTGTCGTCTTTGGAATGTTGCCTCGATGGCAAAGTGAGGGGTCGCTGAACTCGAACTCGCGCGCCAGTATCCAGAGATCGTAGAAGTCCTTCATGCGCGTATTTACCATACCGAGCTTCACGAGGGCCTCAAGCTTTTCGGCGACGACGGTCTCTTTTGGGTACGCTCGAAGCCGAGCAAATGGAAAATCCAACATGCCTGGATACTGAATCTCCTCAGGGTCTGGCACGATGCCATCGCCGAAACCGACGTCGACTTGTAGTGATACTCTGGCGCGCTCCAAACGGGCCAAGAAATTTACGCGTAGCCCTTCATATTCCTGTTCTTCTTTGATCCTGGTTATCCGAACAGATGTGGAGTCGAAAACCAAACCGTCGTCTTCTACGACTTGGGCGATGACATCCCCGAAGACTTTCTTCATTCGGACAATGCTGTTGTCTCCTTGCCCCGAGAGGTCCAAGTCCCGTGTCGGTCGGTACGGTCGGTGCGTCCAGAGTTCGAAGAGTAGTGCACCTTTCAGGACAAACTGATCGCGATACTCAGACCGGCTAAGACGATAGAGGAAGCGTTCCAAACCGTATTTGGTCAGGACCAGGCCGAAGTCCTGACGCCTCTCCTGCGCTCGACTGAATAGTTTTTGACGGACGGATGCTGCGAGATTGCGGGGTTTTTCACGGCTCACGATATGGACTCCAGATAAGGGCGCATAACATTTGCCATTCGGCAAACTTTGGCAGCTTTCCAGATTTCATCCATTGTTGCTTTGCGTTTACGCTTACAGTCTCGGAGGGCCTCAAGCGCAACATCCAGCCCTATCTTGTTTCTGTATCGGAAACAATCCGCGACCGTCTTGGCGGGAGTAAAGACGCGCACGGGGACGCCCTCGATGCGGTGGCCTTGTACGCCATAGGTCAGCGCTTTGGTAGAGAAACGCACAATTCTGACTTGCGGGTTCTCTTGCTTCGGTAGGCGGGATTTCTCCCCAATGGCGAGCCAGACTTCGAAGGGCGACTGAGTTGTGAGATCGTGGAAACGGAGCGCCGAGAGCAGGCACACCACTCCTTTGGTCATGCGCTTAGACGCTTGCGCGAGGCTGTGGTGCTCCGTGGGCTTCGCGCCACGAGCAACGTAAAGTCCTCGCCCCACCCTGACGATTGCTCCTCGATCCACGGCCTTTCGGAGGTACAGTCGGGGAATACCATGCGCATGGAGATCTCGGGGACGCAGTATTCCAGCGGTCCGCACGAGTTTCACAAGACGGATCATTCTGTGATTGACCATAGGCTCTTTACTAAAAGTCGGGGAATGTATACAACTCCCGACATATTGTAAACCAAGTGTCAGCCTTAATCCTAGCCCTAAAAAGAAAGCGGGCTCATGGCCGATTCCCGACTATATAGGGTCCAGCGGGCAGAAAGATGTTGACTCTGCGAGACATACGGCCGCTATCGCAGGCAATAAGACCATACCCTTTTGCCTCGTCGAACTATTTTCCCGGCAATTCGATTTCCTCTTTGAGAACCATCACCGAGTCTCGTTCCTTTCTCAGAAAGGAACCGGGGAGGGTCCGTGAAGACCATCCCCGGCGAAAAAGATCACTTGAGAATCTGGGTCTAGAACTTCAGAGTGAGCCCGAAACGAATGCTCCGGATGCCGCCATCCTGCAACGTCGGATCGGCAAAGCCTGTGCGCTCTTGCCGCAGACCCGCATCATCGATGAATGGATCGATGCCCCCCTCACCAACGACGCTGCCAAAGTTCGGGTGGTTGAAGACATTTGTCATGGTCGTGTGGAAGGTCACGTTCAACCTCTCTTTTACCTTAAAGTCTTTGTAAAGCGAGAAGTTGCCGGTGTTCGTTCTGGCGTCGCGCAAACTGTTGCGTGCAACATTGCCGAAGGGAGAATTGAACACCGTGGTCGCTACGGGAGTGTTGGCGATGAATCGCACGTCCTTGTTTGTTACTGGCGTACCAACCGTGTCGCCTCTGTTGATGGCATTCAGGCTGATCAACTGGGTCGTAGCCAATTGGCAGCCCACACCGAAATCGTTGCAAGCATCGCCAGCAAAAATGCCCACGGTACTCACAGGCGCCGCGGAGTTACCGAGGAATGGCCTCAAGTTCTGATCCACCGTGCCCGCGAACGCTGCTGTGAACGCGTTATCGTAGAGCGGCCCACCCCCATTCAACGAAAACTGGATTGGAGTATAGGGCTGGCCAGAAGTGATGAAGTAGGTCCCTGCGACGGCCCAGCCACCCAAGACATGTCCGAGGAGACCTTGCTGAGACCGAAATGCAGGTATCTGCTCATAGAACGTCATTGAGAAACTATGCGGGAAGTCCAAGCCAGAGAGCCCGTGTTCGGATCCAGTGAAGTTGACCTGGCTTTGAGAGAACGCGCTCGTGCCGCCGGCTACGCCGGTCCCGAAGATATCATCCACATTGTCCGTGGTCTTGCTGTAAGTGTAGTTCGTACGAAGTGTCAACTGGTGCCAGAATTGATTCGACCGAAGCTCAAGCTGCAAGCCGTTGTAGTCGGAGACGCCGGTGTTCGTGCGGTCCCGGAGGACGCCTTGGTTGCAGTTGATGCGCCCGACGGCCTGCGGTACCACGGCTTGGCTGGCAGAACATGGCGTTTCACCCGCAGGAATGAGGTTCGGAAACGCCGCAGCAAGACCGGCGATTTCCGGATTCGCGTTGATGGATTGGTAGAGCCTCGAGCCATGATTGCCGACGTACCTCGCCTCGAGGACGGCCCCGCCCACGATTTCGCGCTGGATTCCCAGAGTCCACTCGTGCGTCCTCTGAGGTTCAAAGTTGGGAGGAACACTGGTTTCGTTGAAGGTGCGTGGGTCGAAAACGCCGGTCGTTAAATTTGCGGCGAGTAGCGAACGAACGTTGGGCCCAGTCGGAACCGCCGGCAAAGGAAGCCCCGCGGCGGTCGTGCCGGTAAGAGTGTTGAGCAACGCCACCGGAGCAGAGGAAGCGATATTCAAATAGATGTTGTAGAACGCTGGGTCATATGCGATCCGATATCCGCCACGGATGACCGTCTTTCCATTACCAGTAAGTTTGCCACCAAAGCCTGGAGTCCAGGCAAAGCCCACGGCCGGGGCCCAACTATTCTTCGGCGCGTTAAGCGACGGGAAGGTTCTCACGGAGAGAGGGAGATTGGGATCGAAGAGAGGCGTTGGCCCGGTCTCATTGGCCGTCGTTAATTTATTAAAGAGGTTTGCCGGCTGACCGTAGTAGGACCAGTCGATTCCCAGGTTCAGTGTGAGGTTTTTCTTGACCTTGAAGTCGTCACCGAAGTAAAGGAACGTGTCCTTCTCGCGGAAATCGAGGTTGGAATTTCCGGAAGCAATTCGGATTCTATTGGGATCGTTATTCCCGATGCCCGCGAAGTCGGCAAAGCGAAAGGCACCGTTCAGGTTGGGCAGAAAGGCGTTCGGAGAGCGCTGGTAGGTGAAGTTGACGCCCGCCTTCAACGCATGGCGTCCCAGGAAGTAGCTCCAATTGTCCTGCAGCTGGTAGGTGTTGACAATGCGTCCTTGCGGCGCATTCGTTGCGGGTCCAAATGCTAGCAATCGCGGATCGCTAAACGTGACCTGTGCGAGGGCATCCCCAATGTTTTGCTGGTTCGGAACCGTATTCCCAATGGTGTTTCCGCCAAACTCGACGTTCAACCTGCCGTAGCTCGCCCGGAACTCGTTGGACATGCGAGTCGAAATCGTTCGAACCCAGCTAAAAGCGTAATCCTGTGAGAGCGCAGGTACGTTGACGGGATAACCCGCAGCGGCCGTGGCGAACGAGTCGGTATTGAAGAACGTCGATTTGTTGAACAGATAGCGACCCGAGAAATGATTCTTGTCAGTTTGAATGTCCAGCCGGATTGGGAAGTTATAGGATTTCGAGCCGGTCGAGAGCAGGCGCTGAACTCCGCCCACTTCAACACCCGGACAGCCTGCGACGAACCCGGCGGCGCCGGCAGAAGTGGGAGTCGTGGGATTTTGCGAAGTGGGGTTGCCGCCCTGCACACCGTACGGACCGAATTTCTCCAATACCTGGACGGCAGCACTGTTCGGGAAGCACGCCGCGAGTGTTGCAAGACCGGCTGGTGTAGGCGTCAGGAGTCCGCTTGCAAACACTTGTTGCTGGGAGACGATTTCATTGTCGAAACCGCCGAAGAAAAACACATGATCCGTTACCAGCGGCCCGCCAATCGTTCCGCCTGTAAACTCGTCGTTGAAGCGGGGAACCTTCGTCAGGTTCTCAAACGCTCTCTGTGTATTGCTGAGACTGTCGAGGACGGAGTTGCTTTCGGTTCCATAAACTTCTCCGTGGACGTTATTCGTGCCTGCCTTGGTGCTGACGTTCACAACGGAGCCGGAATTGCGCCCGTACTCCGGGCCGAAGTTGTTCGTAATAATCTGATATTCATCTACGAAATGTGGATCAGAGAGAGTCAGACCCGGTCCGCCAACCGAGTTGTCGTTATTGTTCTGGCCGTCGACTTGCTGGTCGTTATTTCGTCCTCGAATGCCGTTAACTGAAAAATTTACACCGTTCGTGTTCGAAAAACCCGCGTCACGAGTGCTCGCAACACCAGGGAGAGTCAGTGCCAGAAAATCAAGGCCTTGGTTCTCCGCGATCCCAGGGAAGCTGGAAATGTTAGAAGTTGAAAAGGCATTGGTGACCTGCGCCTCCGAGGTCTCCATGAGAGGCAGAGCAGAGTTGACTTCCACGGTTGCGGTAACCTCGCCGACCTGCAAACCGATCGAGCCAAGGCCACGGTCCGCACCGAGCGTCACCTGTACATCGTCAACAACCGTCGTACTAAACCCAGTCTTTGAAATCTCCAAACGATACGTGCCGATCGACAACAAGCCAAAGCGAAACAGTCCCGCGCTGTCGCTTGTGATCGTAGCTGACTCGTTTGTGCCCTTATTCACGATCTTTATCAACGCATTGGGCACAGATGCACCTTGGGGGTCTACAACGCTTCCCGAAACCGAACCCTTGGATACTTGCGCGTATGCGATTTGCTGGTTGATAAACGACGGAACCAACATGATCACGCCTGCGACCAACAACGCAAAACACCGATAGTTCTTGCCGAACCAGTTCTTGCTTTGACTCCGAAACATAGAGAGAGCACTTCGTTTCATTCCCACACTCCTTTTATGGTTTTTAAACAAACCGCCTTCCGTGCAGCGGACTGACAGACGGCCTAGCTGTAACGTAAGTGCCGCAGGACACTTAGCTTTCAGGCCAACGATGAAGGCACACGCACTTGAAGCCGATATCTGTCTTACTGTTAGAAGAATATCTACCGAATAGGTTGCAGAATTGAAATGTAATAACCCTTACAAAAGTGCAAAGGGATTCGATCGGAACTTTATTCCTGCGCGGCGCGCTCGAGTCGTTCGGGCTGAAGAATTCGCACGGCCTTCCGTTCTATCGTGATAATGCCCGCCCTTCGTAATTCACCCAAAGTGGCAGTTATTGATTCCCTATGAAGGCCGAGGTGGTCTGCCAGATCCTTATGAGTCATACCAGCCACCACGCCGTTCTCCACCTTTTCTAACAACAGAGTTGCGAGACGCGGAATCAGACCCTTACGAGCAAGGGTCTCCATCTTGTGGAGAAAGTGCACGCATCGCTCGCTTATCAGGTCGACAAGCTTGTGTGTCACATGAGGAGCGAATTCTAAAAGAGCTAGGAAACTTTCGCGCGAAATCATTCGGACGCGAGAAGCCTCGAGAGCTTCTGCTGAGGAAAGGTACTTTCCCTCGCCAAAGCAGCCCATTACGCCGAATATGGCAGGAGGCTGAAGCACCGTGATCGTAAGCTTTCTACCACCATAGATTCTGAAAGTGCGAACCGAGCCCGTCTCCAGCACGAAGAGCACTCTGCCCGTGTGCTCGGGCTGAAAAAACAGATGCCCAGCGCTGCAGTTCAATAGATTGCTGTCTGTCTCAAGCGCCTCTAGGCAGGAGCCTGGCAGATGTTTGAAAAGGTCGATCCCCGAAAGGAAACTCACATCGAGCATAACTGTCGTCCTTCGCACTGATTGGGCACTGTACGAGCAAAGCCTCGCTGGAGCGGGAACGTATCTTAACTGCTGTCATGCGCTCATCGCGGGCCTTTTCTCGCTGAACTTCGTGGAGCAGTTCACGCAGTCGCGTGCGGGCCTTGTGTAATTGCGTCTTCGAATCACCTACCGAGCGTCGACATGAAGGGGTTCTCCCGGCTTGATGAATTGGCCCGGTGTGTCGTTCGTCACGTCGCTAGGGACAGGGGACTGGGCGGAGACAGGCGTGGGGCAGTCCGAGCTGACAACGCCAAAGAGCAACAGGAAGATGCGCGCAACGGATAAAACGGGTGTCGTGATCGTGCTGCTTTTCATGGTGCTTCCAGGTTCCTATTTCGCACAGTTCCACCTAACGGCTATTTCTTCCTCACTCGGATGGGTCACCGAAGTGCTCGTTTGGTTCGAGAATCATCTCTCGGTGCGCGTAGTCAAATATGACTGTGAATCGCCGCAGCATTTGCGCCCCGATGGTGCCTGTAATATTAGGTGTCGCGAAAATGCCCGAAGTATTTTGTGAAAATTGCGTGAGCGGCATGGAGACCAAGAATCCTCCAAGTCTGACGCCCGACAGCCGTCCGAGGCAGGCACTTAGCTCACCTCCCACGGCAACCACGTTTGGGACTTCAATCGTCTCGTGCTCCGAAAGAAACTCTGGATGTGCCTCGGTGAAGGCTTTCGTAAGCCAAACCGCAGTCGTTGCGCCTGAATCGACTAAGAAAACACCGGTGATGGCTGTCCCGTCTTGCGCCACAACCTCCGCACGGACAGTCGGTATGTCGTCCCAGACGAACTGGAGTGGCAAACGCTGACCTGAACCGGAATACGCGTAGGAAGCTGGATCGTGCAGCCGGAGCACCTGGTTTGCGTAATCAATTTCAACGACATAGTTGCGGAATATATTGGAGCCAAGGAATCCATCAGTCCTTCGGCCCACCTCGCGTGAGAACCATTCCAGAGGCAGCGTGGCCACAGTTTGATCGCCTAGCTCCTCCCCGCCAAACATGAGAGTAGTGTGGCTTGCGAATTTCAACATTTGGGCAGACCCTTGCCCGGGTCCGTAAGCATTCCCTTCGCCAATGAACAAAATTCCCAGTGTCCTCGATACGGATTCGTCAAAGACAGTGACACTCGAACCCGTGTCCAGCATCATCCAAAGAGGCATTGAGCCGTTCAGGCCTGCCTGCAAGTAGATGAGACCGCCCGCGAGCTGAAAATGAATCGGCGCGCAACTCGCATCCGAGGCCGAGTGAGGGGCTCCGGTCGCTTCAGCGCCGCCGAAGGCGCGCAATGCAACCTCGTGTTGCACGTGCACTTCGGGGGTGATTGCCTGGGAGTCGTCTCTTAAGCACTTATCCTCGTTCGCGTCGATCAGAGCCTTGGTCCTTTCGCTTCGAGCCGACGTGGTCAACAGAACTCTCTTGTCGTTTACCAGTATGAGATCGCTGGCATGCTGCGCGGTGATCACTGTTGAGTAATCCTTCAGAATAATTCTAGATGCGACCCTAGTGTTATTGCTGGCAGTGAATTCAGCCGTGTATTTAAACAACGGTCTCATCTCTGTCGCTTTCAGAGAAAGCGGAAGCAATGTCACGAACAGGCTGAACATCGAAACCACTCTAGGGAATGGGGGCTTCTCTTCTTCATATGTTGTCTACCCTTGAGGGTCCTTTCGTTCAAACGTAATGGTCACGAGCAATCGCACGGGAACAGCCTCAACGCCTAAGATTGTTGGTTCGTACTTCCATTGGCGGAGCGCCTCCATCGCGGCCAATGCAAGTATTGGCTGCCCAGATACCGTCCGCATTTCAACTACATTTCCCTGGGTGTCAATCACAGCATCAATCAAAACCGCGCCGCTGACCCTGGCTTGTCGGGCCAGGAGGGGGTAGACGGGGTCGGGCCCAAAGATGAGTCGCGGTGCCTTCACTTTTCCACCGACACGAATCGGACCCTTCGGCACTGAATCGATTGGAGTTGGAGCTGGAGGAACAGCGCCGGACAGGCCTCCGCCGAGCACGCCGCCAAGCTGTCCTCCAGGCACCCCACCAGGAACGCCATCACCTGGGGCAATGGCAACCGCCAAATCGCTGGCGTCCGGCTCTTCACTGAGACGCGCGATCTGATGCGGTATGACCGTTGGCGCCATCAACTTCCCTGCCACCGACAACGCCCTCCGTTTCGGCGCGACCGACCGTGCCGACGCGGCTGGAGGCGGTGGAGCTGCCGCGGGAGGCGGCGGCGCAAGCAAAGTCGCGTTGAGCTGATGAAAATCGATCGCTTCGCTGAAGTAAAGCGGAACCACAAGCAGCACCAATAGTAAGAGCAATTGTAGGGTTCCAGAAACAACGAAATCAGCTACCCGGCGCGGTGGTCTAGTCGGACTATTCTCCAGCATTGCCTCCGCAAAAAACTCCTTACGAACTGCAAGAACAGCTTGCTTCGACTCACGAGCGAATGGCGGAGCTTCTCGTGGTGGACCCGCCTTCAGTTCTTCTTGGGCACTCACGGTGTCGGCCATCTTCGCGTCAACGGGGACGAGAAATCTTGGAGCTATCACTTTCTCTTCTCCTTCAATATCAAGAGTTGTTGGCCGTCAAAGGGACCAACGCGGTCTTGGACCGGGAACTCAGCTTGCAGGCTGCTAGGCGCTCATCGCGCGCCTTGTCACGCTGGAGTTCGTTGAGGTGTTCACGCAGCCGCGTGCGGGCCTTGTGTAACTGCGACTTCGAATCACCTACCGAGCGTCCTAATATCTCGGCAATTTCGTTGTGTTCATATCCCTGAATATCGTGCAACACAAATATTGTGCGGTAGCCCACGGACAATCGCTGGATGCAGCGTTCGAGATTTATTCGGTCAATAGATCCCTCCAGTGACAAGTCAGGCGCCCCAATATCAATGCTTGATGAGACGGTTTCGTCGTCGGGCTCGGAAGTCGCTTCAATCGAGACCATTGGTGGAGACTTCTTGCGGAGACGCATCAGCACGAGGTTAACCGCCAGCCTGTGCAGCCAGGTAGAGAAGGCCGATTCGCCGCGAAACGTGTGAATTTTGCGGAGCAAAAGCAAGAAAGCTTCTTGAGTCAGATCTTCTGCTTCGGCCGTGTTTCCTATCATGCGCAAGCACACCGCATACACACGTCGGCTATGCAAACGGTAGAGGAATTCAAACGCGGTCGGATCGCCGTCGCGCGCTCGCTGGATGGCCTCCGCTTCGCTCATCTCATCGCTGGCGCTTGGAGAGACTGACGGCGCAGCCTTCTTCAAGATGCATTCCGTGCCGGAACGCGCTTCCCAATTTAGGCTACGCCGCTTCTGTATAGTTGGCCTTGCCAGGGATCCAACCACTATCTTTCTGCACCTGGCGTTTGCAATGACTTGCATGACTTTTTTCCTTAGCGACCCGCAGTCTGGACTTCGATGGATGTTTTGTTTTCACTGGCCTGTGATGCACGCGCGGTCCGTGGCACCGTCTTTTGACGGGCTTCCTTGCGTCCCATGTGCTTTTGTGTGGGCGTCGCGTAGGTAAAGGTCACTCCTAGCCCCGGCGCCTCGAATGTCTGGACGGTGAGTACATCTGCGATGTCCACCAGGTTTAACTGCGGGCGTTCAGAAACCACTCCCTGATCGGCTGTAGCGGCCGTGACAATGGCACTAACTCCCTGTCCCTGGATGTAAAATCTGTACGGAGAGCTGTTGGATGGCAGAGCAAACGTGTAATCGCCAGCCGGAAGTGTGGTCCCTCCCCAGTGAGTCTCAACTGGCAGGGTGAACTTGCCTTGGTATGCGTTCTGCGCGTTCCCTCTAGTCGCCAAAGCGCCCAGTGCAAGCGCTACCACGCCTAACTTCGTAAATAATTTCAAATGTCGAGCCCAGATCATCTCAAATCTCCTTGTTCGATGCGGTTTTGAACTGCGAGACATTTCATTGTCTTCAGCGTGTAAGACCACGCATGCTCTTGGATAATTCCCCGATCCAGCGAGGTTTAGGAGGAGGGAATAAAATTGTGAGTCTTTCGGTCGCCAAGTTATGACCGTTTCTCTCAATGCACCGGCCGGGGAACTGATGGAGACGTCTCTATCCGTCCTTGCCGCTTATCAAGCATTCCTGCCCCATCAATTCATGACCGAAAAGCAAATAAGCTCGAGGTTTGCCGCCCCGCCGCAACAATGAGTGCATATCTGCAACTTCCGCTTACTCCCACGCACTCATGCGTTCACATTTGCTATTCGCCATGAACTTGTCATCGGATCTTCGTTCATAAGAGTCGTCAGAACTTGACGAAGGTGGCCGCGCGCACGCGATAAGCTCGACATCACGGTGCCCATAGGCATGCCGGTGATATCTGCAATCTCTTTGTAGGACATTCCCTCGAGTTCGCGCAGAATGAGAACTTCGCGGGAGTTCGGCGGGAGCATCTCCAGCGCTTTTCGTACCAGAGTGTCGCTGTCGTTTTGGAGGACAACTTCTTCTGGATTGGGAACGCGAGAATCAGGCGTGAAAAAATTCTCGTCAAATTCGGCGGCGTCTTGCAGTGGCCGATTTGCATGCGACCAGGTATAGAAAGTATTCCGGACAATTTTCAGGAGCCAGGCACGCGCATCGCCGCCGCGGAAGCCGGGAAAGAATCGGAAAGCGCGTAAGTATGCTTCCTGGGCTACGTCCTGGGCATCCTGCTCATTGCGCGTCAGCCAGCGCGCGAGGTTGTAGGCGGCATCAAGATGCGGCAGCACGTCCTGCTCAAAATTCGGAAGCTGGTTGTGCTCGAACATTGAAACCTCCCTGCGACGGAAAGCGTCCTAGCGCTTCGTTTGACGGCATCACTATGGTTCGCACTTGAAATCGATTCAATGGACAGGCGGTTCTTTCCTGGGGGAATGGGGGTCCCCGGGTAAGTTCCCATCTATAAAAGACTTATGGAAAAACGTCCCCGTCTCGGATTCACGCGAACTCTGCCAGGTGGTACACTAAATTTCTCAAGGCATTCATCCTTCCATGCAAGAAGGCCTTCACCTCCACGGGCGTCTCCGATTTGGGGTTTTCGAACTGGATCTTCGTGCCGGCGAATTGCGTAAACACGGTCTGCGGATTCGCTTTCAGGAGCAGCCTTTCCAACTCCTGGCGATGCTGCTCGAGCACCCCGGCGAGGTCGTAACTCGCGAGGAGCTTCAGAAAAAACTCTGGCCCGCGGACACTTTCGTGGATTTCGACCACGGGCTCAACAAAGCGATCAGCAAAATTCGCGAAGCCCTCAGCGACTCCCCTGAGAGTCCCCGCTTTGTAGAAACCGTTGCTCGTCGCGGATACCGCTTCCTCGCCGAGGTTAAAGTTGTCGACACAGTCCCAGATCGCAGCCCGGAACTCGCCACTCTGCCTAATCCCGTGGCAGAAGTTGGTGATCGCCCGGAACTCGCTGGCACACCCGCAATGCCCAAGCATCCTCTGTCGTCACTTACATGGAAGATATCGGCCTTCGTGCTCCTTGTACTGGTGGCCTCTCTTGCCGCCTGGAAGCTTCATTCATGGAACCGACCGTCCCTTGTCATTCGCTCCTTGGCCGTCCTTCCGCTCGAAAGCCTTTCGAGCGATGCGTCTCAGGATTACTTCGCTGATGGAATGACCGACGAATTGATTTCGGATCTCGGGCAGATCAGCGCGTTGCGCGTGATCTCGCGGACCTCAGTGATGGCCTACAAGCATGCGCGCAAGCCTCTGCCGCAGATTGCTCGCGAACTAAATGTGGACGCGGTGGTCGAAGGCACTGTGCTCCGTTCCGGTGATAGGGTCCGCATTACAGCGCAACG
>Ga0099830_10001221_pt1 | contig 12776 bp, 7 predicted proteins | sample CZO8metaG_4_FD_79337 | JGI IMG/M metagenome (GOLD analysis project Ga0099830, IMG submission 79337) | Vadose zone soil microbial communities from the Eel River Critical Zone Observatory, Northern California, USA - CZOApr15con2H3.8 metaG | ecosystem: Environmental > Terrestrial > Soil > Vadose...
GAGATCGTATTTTTGTACGGCGGATACTTGTGGAGTGTGCCGCGCGATGGCGGTGAAGCACGCCAACTGACAACCGGCGGGCACGAGACGAATCCGGTTTTTTCTCCAGACGGAAGATGGATTGCGTTTACTGGGGAATATGACGGCAACGCCGACGTTTACGTAATGCCAGCTGCAGGCGGCGAGCCGAAACGGCTGACGTGGCATCCGACATTCGACGTAGTAGTGGGATGGACTCCGGATGGAAAAAGGATCTTGTTCCGTTCCGGGCGGGAATCGTACGCGGATTTCGATCGGCTATATACGGTGCCTATTGAAGGCGGGGTGCCGGACGTGTTGCCAATGTGGCGTGGGGAGGCGGGATCCTATTCGCCGGACGGCGAGCGTTTTGCATACGTTCCGAATCTGAAATGGCAGGAAGCGTGGAAGCGTTATCGCGGCGGGCAGACTACGCCGGTATATCTGGTGGATTTGAAAAGTTTGAAGCTGGAGAAAGTGCCGCGGGAAAATTCCAATGACTACAATCCGGTGTGGATGGGCGATACAGTCTATTTCCTGTCCGATCGCAATGGTGCGGTCACGCTATTTTCCTACGACACAAAAACCAAAGCCGTGAAGCAATTGATCGAGAACCAAGGTCTGGACTTGAAATCCATCGACGCTGGTCCTGGCGGAATCGTGTATGAGCAATTCGGCGGAATTTATGTTTATGACGTGGCGTCGGGAAAGACGCGGAGAGTGGAAATTCACCTGGCGGGAGATTTGCCAGCGACACGACCGCACTGGGAAAAGGCCGGAGACAAGATTCAGAACGCCGCGATTTCACCAACAGGCGCGCGCGCGGTATTTGAAGCGCGCGGAGATATTTTTACGGTGCCGGCGGAAAAGGGCGACATTCGGAACTTGACGCGAACGACAGCGGTCGCGGAGCGAGATCCTGCATGGTCACCGGACGGCAAGTGGATCGCATTTTTCTCCGACGAATCAGGCGAGTATGCGCTGCATCTGGTAGACCAATCCGGTCTGGGCACGGTGAAGAAAATTGCGCTTGGCAATCCACCGTCATTTTTCTATGGGCCGACGTGGTCGCCGGACAGCAAGAAGATTGCATTCGCTGATAAGCGGCTGAACTTCTGGTATGTGGACGTTGATAAGGGCACGCCCACGAAAGTGACGACGGATCTGTATTATACGTTCGGCGGGCCGCCTTCTTCCGCGTGGTCGCCCGACAGCAAGTGGCTGACGTATTCGCGCTATTTGCCGAACCATATCCACGCGATTTTTGTGTACTCGCTGGAGAATGCCAAGAATTCGCAAATCACGGATGGCATGAGTGACGCGCGATATCCAGTGTTCGATAAAGGCGGCAAATATTTATTTTTTGCGGCCAGCACGGACGAGGGACTGGGTGTTTCGTGGCTGGATCTTTCGGGATTCCAGCGGCCGGTTTCGCGCAGCGTTTATGCCGTGGTGCTGAAAAAGACGGATGCCAATCCGATGGAACCACAGAGTGACGACGAAAAGGTAGCGGAGAAAAAAGCGGACGAAAAGAAAGAAGATGGAAAAACGAAGTCTGACGACAAGGGAAAATCAGACCAGAAGGACAAGGAAAAGGGTAAAGACGGCGATAAGGACAAGAAAGAAGAAGCAGTTACGGTAACAATTGACCTGGAAAATATCGGACAAAGAATCGTGGGATTGCCCATTAAGGGGGCAAACTACGTGCAATTTGACACCGGCAAAGCGGGAGTTCTGTATTTATCGGAGATTCCGGATGTGCCGTCGCTGAATGGGCCGACGATGGCCAGCGTTTCGAAATTCGACCTTACGACCAGAAAAACGGAGGCGTTCGTTGCCGGGGTGAGCAGCTTCGCGGTGTCGGCGAATGGCGAAAAAGCATTGTACCGGCAGGGGCCGGGGCCAGCGGCACCGTGGTTTATCGCGGCGACTGCGGCTGCGGCGAAGCCAGGCGAAGGGCAATTGAAACTTGACGCAATGGAAGCGTACGTGGACCCGCGCGCTGAGTGGAATCAAATGTTCCATGAAGTGTGGCGAATCGAGCGGGACTTTTTTTATGATCCGCATTTTCACGGATTGAATTTGGCCGCAGCCGAGAAAAAATACTTGCCGTACTTGAAAGCAGCGGGCGGACGCGGTGACGTGAATCATCTTTTCGCGGAAATGCTGGGAGAAATGACGGTTGGGCATATGTTCATTTTTGGCGGCGATATTCCGAAGGCGCGGGAAGTGAAAGGCGGATTGCTGGGTGCGGATTACAAGATTGAGAACGGACGTTACCGATTCGCGCGCATTTTCAACGGAGAAAACTGGAATCCGGAATTGCGTGCGCCGCTGACGCAGCCGGGTGTAGATGTGAAAGTTGCCGACTACTTGATTGAAGTGAATGGCGAAGAAGTGCGACCGCCGACTTCGGTCTACAAATATTTTGAAAATACGGCGGGGAAACAAATTCGGATCAAGGTGAGCGCCAATGCCGACGGCAAGGACGCGCGCGACGTAACGGTGGTCCCTGTCGATCAAGAATTCGACTTGCGCAACCGAGCGTGGGAAGAGGATAACCGGCGCAAAGTAGATGAACTGAGCGGCGGGAAGCTGGCGTACGTGCATGTGCCGGATACCGCGGGCGGCGGATATGTAAATTTCAACCGGTATTATTTTGCGCAGACGGACAAGCTGGGCGCGGTGATCGACGAGCGCTACAATCATGGCGGCGCGATTGCGGATTACATCATCGATTTGCTGGAGCGGCCGCTGCGGAATTGTGTGGTTTCACGCGAGGGTGAGAACTATTGCTCGCCGCTGGCGCAGATTTATGGGCCGAAGACGATGATCATCAATGAGATGGCTGGTTCTGGCGGCGATGCGCTGCCGTGGATGTTCCGGCAAGACAAGCTGGGGCCGTTGGTGGGCGTGCGGACCTGGGGAGGACTGGTGGGAATTGGCGGATATCCAAGTTTGCTGGACGGCGGCGGAGTGACGGCTCCGCGCGCGGCGCTTTATGGATTGCACGGTGAATGGGAAGTGGAGAATCGCGGGATCGCTCCGGATATTGAAGTGGAGAATGATCCGGCTTCGGTGGCTGCCGGGCATGATCCGCAACTGGAGAAGGCGATTCAGGTGACGATGGAAGCGTTGAAGAAAAATCCGCTGAAGATGCCGGAACATCCGGCTTATCCGGATTATCAGAAGAAGTGACTACTGAATAGCGAGATTGCACCAGCCAGCCAAGTACGCATTCAAGAAAGAATAAATGCCGGAACTTCCTGAGGTCGAGACGGTTGCGCGGGGGCTGCAGGGTTCGGTGGCGGGGCGGCGAATTTTATCCGTGACCCTCCGGGAAACGGACTTTATTGATGATCCGGTGGCGATTGAGCGGGAATTGCCGGGCCGGCAGATTGCGCGGGTAGAGCGCTTCGGAAAATTTATGCTGTTGCAGCTGGCCAGCCCCAGTGCCGTTAGCGGGCCCGCTGCTGCAACTACAAAACTGCTAGCGGCGGATGCGGTGCAAGAAGCGTTGCTGGTGCATCTGGGAATGACCGGGAATCTGGCGCCACATTTTGCCGGACAGCCGCTGGCCAAGCATACGCACGTGACTTTTGTTTTGGACGATGGCCGGGAACTGCGTTATGTGGATCCGCGGCGATTCGGGCGGATGGCATATCTGTCGGGAGAGGCGCTGACTGCGGAGTTGTTGCGGTTTGGCGCGGAGCCGTTGCTGGTGACGGCGTTGGAATTTTCGCGGCGAGTTCGAAGCAGCCGGGCGCGGATCAAGGCGCTGCTGCTGGATCAGAGAGTGCTGCGCGGGGTGGGGAATATTTACGCGGATGAAAGTTTGTGGAGCGCGCGGATTCACCCGGCCAGATCCGGCGCCAGTCTTAAGTCAGCGGAATTGGGAATTCTGCTGAAAGCTTTGCAGAAAATTCTGCGCGAAGCGATTCGAATGCGCGGATCGTCAATTTCTGATTTTGTTGACGCTGAGGGCATAGCGGGCGATTATCAGCAGCACCATAAGGTGTACGGAAGAGAAGGCGAGAAATGTTTTCGCTGCCGGGCGAAGATCAGAAGAATTATTGTCGCGGGCCGGAGCAGTCATTTTTGTCCGGCGTGCCAGCGTGCGCCGCACAGAGTAAAGCTGGCGCAAAAGAAAATGAAACGTGCAGGGCGTCGACGCGCGTCGAAGAGGTAGTCCCATTTTTTAACTGGCATACGGACGGGTAACGCAGTGGTGTGGGATGTTCCGAAAAAGGCGGCAGCAGGGCCTGCCTGCGGTTGGCATTGCTGCCGCATTCCAAATGAGAGGGTGAGGATGCGCTTCAATCGACTGGTGGTGTTGTCATGCGTGATGATGCTGACGGGAGTCGCGGGGCTGCGGGGATTTGCGGCGGCCGCGAAGGATGATACGAACGGATTTACGGCGGCGGACGCACAGATCTTGAGTGAAGTGCGCGAGCATAGCGAGGCTATGCAAAACCTGGAATATCTTTCAGACAATATTGGTGCGCGTCTGACTGGATCTGCGCAATTGAAGCAGGCGAATGATTGGACTGCGGAACAGATGAAGAAATACGGGCTGGTGAACGTACATCTGGAGCCGTGGACGATAGCGCATTCCTGGACGCGCGGCACGGCGACGGCGCGAATTGTGGCGCCGGCAGAACATCGGTTGACGATTGCGTCGGCGGGTTGGTCACCCAGCACGGCGGGAGTAGTGCGCGGACCGGTGGTTTATTTTGACGCGAAGACTAAGGCGGACTTCGACAGGTTCCATGGGAAGTTGCAGGGCGCGGTGGTGATTTATCAGGAGCCGTCGGTGCTATCGCCGCCAAAGCCCGAAGACGTGAACGAAGAATATGTCCGCGCGATGCAGGCACCTCCGCCGATGAAGGGACAGCCTGCAACTCCATCGCCGTTTGCGGCGTTTATGGAAGTAGCGCGGGCCCGGAATGATTTTTTCAAGCAGGAAGGTGTGGCGGCGGTGCTGCGCGATTCGAACAAGCCGCATGGGCTATTGAATATGACGGGAGTGGGCGGAGAAAAATTTGATATTAGCGCGATTCCTTCGGCGTTTATCACCGGCGAAGGTTACCGGATGCTGTGGCGGATGCTGAAACATGGTCCGGTGACGATCGAGATAGAAATGACGAACACGCTGAGCGACAAGCCGGTAGAGGTGTACAACACGGTCGGCGAAATTCGCGGAAGCGAAAAACCGGATGAAGTCGTGATTCTGGGCGCGCACCTGGACTCGTGGGATCTGGGAACGGGATCGACGGACAACGGTACGGGATCGATGGCGGTGTTGGAAGCCGCGCGAACACTGGCAAGATTAAATTTGAAACCGAAGCGGACGATTCGGTTTGTGTTGTTTACCGGTGAAGAAGAGGGGTTGGTGGGTTCGAAGCGGTACGTGGAAGCCCACAAGAATGATCTGGAGAAGATTTCTGCAGTGCTGGTGCACGATACGGGAACGGGCAGAGTGCTGACACTGGGGCTGCATGACAATTATCAGGACCGGGAAATTGTAGACCAGGTTCTGGCGCCGTTGAGGGAATTGAAGCTGCTGGAGCCAAGCATGGTGCGAACGTTCGGAACGGACCATGCTTCCTTTGACGATGCGGGTGTACCGGGATTTTTTTGTATCCAGAACATGGCGGAATATTCGAAGACCCATCACAGCCAGTCGGATACGTTCGACAAAGTTTGGAAAGACGATTTGAACCAAGGGGCGCAGGTGCTGGCGGCGTGGGCTTACAACACGGCGCAATTGCCGTCGATGCTGACGCGGCGGCCGCTGCCGTATCAACCTCCAGAAGCGGTTGCGAAAACGGAAGCGGCGCAGCCCGATCCGGTGGCGGAGATGGACGCAAAACTGATTGCGCAGGTGAAAACGGATGAAGGACAGTTGCAGACCGATTTGTCGTATCTGGCCGATCGGATTGGGCCACGGCTGACCGGAACGCAAAAGCTGGATCAGGCGAGCCATTGGACGATGGAGCAATTCAAGGCGCTGGGGCTGGAGAATGCGCACCTGGAGCCCTGGACGATCGCGAATAGTTGGACGCGCGGTCCAGCGACGGGGAAAGTTATTACGCCAACGGAGCACGTGTTGACGTTGGCGGCGGCGGGATGGTCGCCGAGTACGAATGGGCCGGTGCGCGGCGCGGTGGTGGCGGTAGGCGTACAAAAACTGGATAACTTGCAAAAATATCGCGGGAAATTGCAGGGTGCGATTGTGCTGTTGGATCGTCCGGGAGAAACGGAAGGACCATCGAATCCCATGCTGACGCCCTACGACGAAAGCAATTTGCCGCTGGACCATCCGAAGAACATGGCCCTGCTGGATTTTCGCGGCCGGCGCCAGATGATGGCTGATGAAGCGAAATTCTTGAAAGAGGAAGGCGCAGCCGCGGTGCTGCTGGTGTCCGAGAAATGGTACGGGCTGCTGAACATGGGAACGGGATTTTCGCGCGAATACCAACCAGGAATATTGCCGGCGGCGTACATGGCGAGAGAAAACGCGACGTTGTTGTGGAAATTGCTGGATGCTGGGCCGGTGGAGGCGGAAGTCAACATTGCGGCAAGCTTCAGCGGAAAGCCGGTAACGGTGTACAACACGGTGGCGGAAATCAAGGGAAGCGACAAGCCGGAAGAAGTGGTGATTATCGGAGGGCATCTGGATTCGTGGGATCTTGGGACTGGGGCGACTGATAACGGAACAGGATCGATGGCGGTGCTGGCGGCGGCGCGAGCGCTGGTGAAATCCGGAGTGAAGCCGCAGCGGACCATCCGGTTTGTGTTATTTACTGGCGAAGAGCAGGGATTAAACGGCTCCAAAGCGTACGTTGCAGCGCATAAGGACGAGCTGGAGAAAATTTCCGGGGTGCTGGTGCATGATACCGGAACCGGGAAAGTGTTGACGATTGGACTGATGCACAATTACGCGGCGCGGGAAACCATGGACCGCGTTTTGTATCCGTTGGCAAAAGAAAAAAGCATTGGGCTGGCCGAGCCGAGTTTGCGCTCGGAGGGCGGCAGCGATCACGTGCCATTTGATGATGCGGGAGTACCGGCTTCGTGGTGCATACAGGAAGTTGCGAACTACGAGAAGGATCATCATTCGCAGACGGATACGCTGGACCGCGTGAAGTGGGACGATCTGGCGGAAGGCGCGCAAGTGCTGGCGGTGTACGCGTACAACGTAGCGCAGTTGCCCGAGATGTTGCCGCGCAAGCCGGTGAACGCGACTAACAAATAATCAGTTTTCAGTAATCAGTAATATTACGCGGCAGAGATTTTAAAGGGTGATGATGAGAGCGGTGGTACAGCGGGTGAGCCGCGCGAGAGTAAGTGTTGGCGGCGAGACAACAGGCGAGATTGGCGCTGGGTTGATGATTTTGCTGGGCGTGGGACGTGAAGACACCGCGGCTGTTGCTGCCGCGCTGGCGGAGAAGGGGGCGAACCTGCGCATTTTTGAAGATGAAAACGGCAAGATGAATTTGTCGTTGCTGGATGTGAAGGGTAGTGCGCTGGTAGTTTCGCAATTTACGTTGTACGGAGATGCGCGTGGAGGGCGGCGGCCGAGTTTTATTGCGGCGGCTCCACCTGAGATGGCGAAAGCGCTGTACGAAGAGTTTTGCGGGGCGCTGCGAAAACTGGGTGTGCACGTCGCGACGGGAATTTTTCAGGCGATGATGTCGGTGGAGTTGGTGAATGAAGGGCCGGTCACAATCCTCCTCGATTCCGAAAAAACGTTCTAGGCGATCAGACCCTACGCCAAGCAAGAGCGGACGGAGCTGGACGTGCGCGGAAGTCCTCCGCAAGTTCGAGGATCTTGCGAATCCAGAGGTACGCGCAAAAATGGCATATTTCGGAGTGCAGGCGCCAACAGCAAATGGCGTCACTGCTCCGGTGCTTCACAAACTCGCTCGAGAAATCGGCAAAAACCATTTGTTGGCAAACGAGCTGTGGGCTTGCGAAGTTCACGAAGCAAAAATTCTGGCATCGCTTATCGGTGAGGTGCAAAAAACAACGGCCAACGAAATGGAAGTTTGGGCGCAGGCGTTCGATTCCTGGGATGTAGTGGACACGGCTTGCTGTTATTTGTACGCAGGGAGCAAGTTTGCATGGAAGAAAGCGCAGGACTGGAGCAAACGCCGCGAGTTGTTCATCAAGCGGGCGGGATTTTCCCTGGTTGCGTATCTGAGCTACAAAGACAAGCAATCGCCAGACGAAAGGTTTGCAAAGTTTTTGAAGGTCGTCGAGCGTGAGAGCGATGACGACCGGCACTTCGTGAAGAAGGCAGTAAACTGGGCGCTGCGAAATATTGGAAAGCGAAATCTGAAGCTCAATCGAGAGGCGATTCGGGTCGCGGAAAAGTTGCGCAAACGAGAGTCCCGCGCGGCTAGATGGATTGCGGCGGATGCGTTGCGGGAACTGCGAAGCGAAGCCGTACAGCGCCGGCTACGTCAAAAAAGCCTATAGCGGCGATGAAAGAAGGGTTTTGAGGAACATGCGAATCCGGCGCGCGCGAAAAAACGATTCCGCGCGGATTGCCGAGCTGAGCACACAGCTTGGCTATCCGGCCACGGGCCAGGAAATTGTGCAGCGAATGGAGCGGATGCGGCCTAGGGCGCTGCACGCGGTTTTTGTGGCGGAGTCGGAAAAGCTAGTGACCGGATGGTTGCATGTGAGTGTAACTCCGCTGCTGGAAGTGCCGTTGCGCGCGGAAGTGAACGGGTTGGTGGTGGATAAGACGCAGCGGAGTGCGGGGACCGGTGCGAAATTATTGCAAGTGGCGGAGCGCTGGGCAGCGGAGAAGGGCTGCAAGAGCGTGTCAGTGCGATCGAATGTGATCCGCGAGCGGGCGCACGAATTTTATCTGCGCAATGGGTACGAACATTACAAAACGCAGAAGGCGTTTCGGAAATATCTGTAAGTAGTTCTTTGCTCTTTTCCTCTCGATCAAAATTATCCATTTGCGTAAATGCGCACAGCCCAAAGAGTTTTTGCGAGGATGCTGCGTTCCTGGGGAAAGGCTGCAAATGAGTGTTACGGGACGAAAACTACGTTGATTGCCGGATTGGCAAAACATATCGCTCCACGATAGAATTGTGTTCATGAGCAGGAAGATCAGAACGGCGGAGTACCAGGCTTTGGCGGAGCTGCGCTACAAAATACGCTCTTTTTTGAAAGAAGGCGACGGGGCGGCGCGGGTGGCTGGACTGGAGCCGCAGCAATATTTGATGCTGCTGGCGATACGCGGACTGGCGACGGAGGTGCCGCCCAAAATTCAGACGTTCGCGGAACGGCTGTCGCTGAAACATCACAGCGCGGTGGAGTTGCTGGACCGCTTGGAGCAGCGAGGCCTGGTGCGCAGGACACGCAGCAAAGAGGATCGCCGGCAAGTGCTGGTTTCACTGTTGCCGCGCGGCGAAAAGTTACTAGAGACGGTGGTGCAGCAACGAATCAGCGAATTGCGAGCCAGCGGCCGGGAACTAGTGAAGGCCATCGACGCCTTGCTTCGCGACGGACGAACTCGAAACAGCAACGGGCGTGTGCACAACGTTGCGCTCGACGAAGAGAACAAATCGCGGGCAAGAAAATAGGTCGCGCAACACACAACATCAGCAAGCAAAGACCTCCAGCCAAGCTTAGGGAACTGTGAACCAAGAACAAGCGCAGCGGAAAAGAGCACCGAACCATGCTGAGACAGACGCTCGGCACCAGCACGTGGAAGAGCTTGGCGATTTCACTACGACGCTGCGAGTGCTGCCAATTTCCGGGCTGGCAATCGTCATTGGCGCGGTCTGCGCGGTTCTAGCGTTGGTGCTGCTTCGCCTGATCGGATTATTCACGAACCTGTTTTATTTTGGACGCTGGAACACCGTGATGGTTTCTCCAGTTGGAAATCACTTGGGAATTTATGCTGTTTTTGTGCCGGTGGTCGGCGCGCTGGTCATTGGAGTGATGGCGCGTTACGGTTCGGAAAGAATTCGGGGACATGGAATTCCGGAAGCGATCGAAGCGATTCTGATCAACGGGAGCCGCGTCGAACCGAAAGTGGCGATTCTAAAACCGATATCTTCCGCGATTTCGATCGGGTCCGGCGGACCGTTTGGCGCGGAAGGGCCAATCATTATGACGGGCGGGGCGTTCGGGTCGCTGATCGCGCAGTTATTCCATTTGACCAGCGCCGAACGGAAAACTTTGCTGGTCGCGGGCGCGGCGGGCGGTATGTCGGCGACTTTCGCGTCTCCGGTGGCGGCGGTGTTGCTTGCGGTAGAACTGTTGTTATTTGAGTGGAAGCCGCGAAGCTTAATTCCTGTGGCACTGGCAAGCGCAGTGGCCGCAGTGCTGCGCCGATACATTCTCGGTTTTGGCCCACTTTTTCCGGTACCGGAACATCCGTTGTTCATCGGGCCGAAGGCTTTGCTGGGCTGCGCGTTGGTCGGTTTGCTGGCGGGAATTTTATCGGCATTGCTCACGCTTTCTGTTTACGCTGCCGAAGACGCTTTTCAGAAAATTCCGATTCACTGGATGTGGTGGCCAGCAATTGGCGGCCTGGCCATTGGATTGGGCGGCCTGGTATTTCCGCAAGCTCTGGGAGTCGGCTACGACACGATTGGCAATCTGTTGCAGGGCAACGTAACGACCGCGGTGATCCTTGGAGTTTTGCTGGTGAAATGGTTTATCTGGGCGGTGCCCCTGGGATCGGGAACGTCCGGCGGCGTGCTGGCGCCGCTGTTGATGATGGGCGGAGCGCTGGGCGGCCTGGAAGCGATGTTTCTGCCGAATGAAGGCGCGGGATTTTGGCCGCTGATCAGTATGGGGGCGATTTTGGGCGGAACGATGCGCTCGCCCTTCACGAGCATTATTTTTGCGTTTGAGTTGACGCACGACGCCAATGTTTTTCTGCCGTTACTGGTGGGAAGCGTGATTGCGCACGCCTTCTCTGTGCTGACCTTGAAGCGATCCATCCTGACCGAGAAAGTCGCGCGACGGGGATTTCATCTTACACGCGAATATGCGGTCGATCCGCTGGAGCTTCTGTATGTTCGCGAGGTTATGCGTACCAGGATCGCGGCCTTGCCCGCCGCAGATGCGGTGCGAGATGTTTTACATTCATTGAACACAAAACACCGGCAAAGCCAGCGGCTGCTGCCAGTAATAGATACAAACGGGCGGCTTGTGGGAGTCATCACGCGTGGCGAGATCCGCGCACAGATGGAAAAGTTCGGTGACGATGTGCTTGGCAAGAGACTGGAAGAAATCATGCGGCCGCATACGATCGAAGTGTATCCACATGAACCTCTACGAGCGGCGGTCTACCGTATGGCGGAAAAGGGAGTGACCAGGATGCCGGTGGTTGAGCGCGAATCGCGGCAACTGCTTGGGCTGATTTCTTTGGACGACCTGCTGAAAGCACGAACTCGGCATCGGGAAGAAGAGCGCCGACGGGAACGGATTATTCAGGTCCAGAATTATTTTCCGGGAAACCGCAGCAACCGCAAGTCGCCCGAGGTTGAGACAAACGCATAACCTGTTGATGCTTATCCCGCAAAAAAAGTTAGCAACCCAGGTCGAAGTTTTCCTCAAGGCAATAACCGAACATGGTGTCCTATATCTTCAGTGTTCCACAAGAACTAGAAGCCGCCGCCGCCGCCGCCGCCGAATCCACCGCCCGAGAAACCGCCGCCACCGCTGAAGCCGGAGCCTCCAGAACTGCGTGGAGCAGAAGCGAAAACCGTTCCGGCTTGAGAAGACATGGCGTTGAGATTGTTTACGAAGCCGTAGGCGAAGAAGGGCGGGCCGAAACTGCCGCCTTGATACCAGTTTGGCGGCTGAGTATAAATATTTTGAAACGCCTTGCTCCAATTTTTTTCCACGCCGAGAGCCATGGCGAACGGCAGAAACTTTTCAAACATTTCCGGAGTCTTGATGGTGCGGTTGAAGCGATCGGCTTCGACGTGTGCAAGAAAATCTTCGAAGCCCAGAACGCCTTCCAGAGTGCGCGTGCCACTTTCCGTGCGCGCGGGCATGAACCAGCCGAACGCGCAGATGATTGCGCCACTTAAAACTCCGGCGATGATGAATGGCGCTCCGGCCATTCCGAGATTGCGCCCGACCATGGCGCCACCCCAAACGGACAGAAAGCCAATCACCAGACCGGCGCCGAGATAGGTGCTGCGGACGCTGTCCGGACGGTGCGTGTAATAGCCGCTCGAAACGAGGGAATCGAAAACGCGATTCTTGATGGTGGGCAGGCTCTTGTAGAACTCGTTGTGCAAGCTGGCCATAGAAACGGTTTCGCCGGCGGTGCCTACGCCGAAAATTCCATCCAGCAATGCCAGTTCGTGCGGCTTGAGGGCGGTCCACTGGCTGCGATCCTTTTTCAATGTGAAGCTGTAGTCCTGGTCTTTCCACAAACCCATCATGTGGTCCTGGGTGTGTTCCTGAATGACCAGGAAGCCGCGCACGGCGAGGTCGACGATGGCCGCGGTGATGTCACGCATGTCAGCGGAATTATCGACAAGCGTGCCGACCTCGCTGGGTGTCAGCTTATCGGGTGGCTCATATTGCGCGGCGATGGGACGCAAGCGCGGATCGCGGCCTTTGTTCCACCACAGCCAGAACATCATGGCAGCGACGATAGCCGGCAAGCCCAGCGGCCAGTTGCTGCGCAGAAAAAGTCCGACTTTATCGGCGGCGGTCGGGGGCTGGACGGCTCCTTTGTCAAAGGCGATAGCGACAGTTAC
>Ga0099830_10001225_pt1 | contig 12750 bp, 10 predicted proteins | sample CZO8metaG_4_FD_79337 | JGI IMG/M metagenome (GOLD analysis project Ga0099830, IMG submission 79337) | Vadose zone soil microbial communities from the Eel River Critical Zone Observatory, Northern California, USA - CZOApr15con2H3.8 metaG | ecosystem: Environmental > Terrestrial > Soil > Vadose...
CATCTCTCAAGTTTAACCGTGGCGCAGGTTTCTGAATTCATCGGCAGACCTACCCTGTCCGCATTCAGCAGGTACGACAGGCTAAGGCGGTTTTTTATGCATTGGAAAGCCCGTGGACAGCTAGAGACCCTTCCCCTACCAGCACCCATACCTCGTGGCCATTCAACGTTTGTTCCGTGCATCTATTCCCGCGCGGAAATTCGGCGTCTAGTCAGCGAGCCTGCGCTGAGCAGCACAATAGAGTGATTGATCCGCTATCTTTCCGGACCCTGTTGTTGTTTCTCTATGCGACTGGTGCGTCACTGACCGAAGCGTTAACGCTGAAGGAGTGTGATGTGGATTTGAAACGGGATGTGATCACACTTCAGAAAACTTCTCATGCGCGGAGGAGAACGATCCCGATAGGCTCAGATGTTCATAAACTCCTGACAATGTACCTAAAGTCACCTATCCGTAAGAAGTTCAAGGGCAGAAATTTCTTTTTAACGCGGAACGGTACGCCTGTGCACAGTGCGACGTTGAACGGGCAGTTTAGAGTGATTCGTCGTAATGCGAGTGTCGTTCGACTCGATGGTGGTCGCTTTCAGCCGCGGCTGAATGATTTCAGGTCCACATTCGCAGTCCATCGTATTGCCGCGTGGTACGAGCAGGGTTTGGACGCGCAAGAGTTGTTGCCTGCTTTGGGGGCGTATTTGGGGCAACTCGGTCTCACTTCCATGACTAGGCACATCTCTTTGTCGCCAGAGCACTACCGGAAACACTTGATTCCCGCGTCGGAGAACCGAGATTCCCGAAAGCGGGCGAGTCGGGCTAGCCCGCTCGTGACTGAGTTCTTGAGGCGGGTACAGAGTTGCTAGAACCCCGATTTCATCGAAGCGATCATTGTCGCGGTGATGGAGCGATGGAGCGGGGTGATTGCACACGTGGTCAGTGAGCGCAGTGTTTGGATTGATCTATCCGAACGGTTTGGAACGGCTATCCGTTCAGACAGCCATCCGATAAATCGGATGTTGTCTTGATATGGCGATAACGTTCAGCCCTTCGCCCGATGCCCCGTCCTGAAACGCGGATGCCCGCTCCTTGAATCGCAGCCCCTCGGATGGGTTGGGATTGCAGATGCTGATGGCGGCGGCGCATTTCGCGCTGCGCTTCCCCTCTTCGGCACCACTAAAATCCTATTTGTATCGCCTCCTATCGCGTCCGCTAAACGCCTCGCCTGGCTCTCGATTCGACGTGAAGGTTCATTTGGTACCTACTGCAGCTTGACGTATTCGGCCTTGGCTTGGCGCAAGACAGGAACGTCAGGGTCGGCATCTTTTCCAAAGCGCGAAGAAGTCCTGGTACGCCTTGCGCGCACCATCGTTGTCTCCGGTCATTGGCTTTGGCCCGCCCCAATTGCAGGTGTCCTAGCGAAGCGCCAAACATGTCCTGGGTGAACTTATCGTCATCCAGCAGCTTGGCCCCCGGGCACTCCCATGAGCTTGATGCTGATGCTCATGAATCCCACGTCGTCGATGTCGGGAGTTATGTAAGGGCCTGGTCCTGAGAAACGCACCCATGCCCGATACGTGTGGGCTGCGCGAAGATGCCGCGGCGCATGTGCTTCGGTAGGTCCTCGCGGATGGTAACCTCACCACGGACAATGCCATGCGTCTTGGTATTTCCCGTGCGCTGAAAGTCCCCAGCTTGCCAGAGCCTGCGCATCTGATTGCCCATTGTCGTGATGATGTCGTCAAGATGCGCCTCTTCATCCGGCTGAATTCTTTCCTCGGCCAGTTTGAGGCCGTCGTTCTTGCGTCGCATGTTGATGAGGGCCGTGGCTACGTTGGTCAGAAACTGGCGAAAGAGTTTGTCGAACACGGGACGGAAGAAGGGATCGATTCGGCGTTCGAGGTGAATAAACAGCGTCGAGGCATTGACGACCCAATTGAGCAGCCGGACACCAGTGTCAGCAGGGGGTAAGCCATAGCCGCTATTGCTAATGGAACGCACGACTGAGGTGACTCAGTATACTCTGCTCACGAGCGCAGCTCGGATTTTCTCTTCCGAACGAGCAGGAAAGAGTTGCGACAACGGTTGGAGGGTTTTCTGTCGGGAAGCCTCATCGTGTACGCTCGAGACGGTTGTTAACCAGCCTTCTCCGTAGTCCCGCCGCCCCGATATGTATTGAAAAACTTGAACAGTGTGGCGAGCGCGCCCAAAGCGGTCGTAACGTAGGCAGCAGACGATTGCCACAGTGCATTTTGGGTGGTGAGCAGAAATGCTCCAAGGAAGATCATTGTAGTGAAGAAAACGCCGTGCATTTTCCCCCAACCGCTGCGACGCGATTCGCGTAGCCACTCCTGTTTCAAGCCCTCAGTCGTGGCGGACCGCACAAACCGCCGGAAGCTCTCGTTCATAAGTCGGAACTGCGGGTCTGTCGTGATGAAACCCCTGCGTACCAATTGCCGAATGGCCCTTGCATTGGTGGGATTCAGCAGCCCATCCTCCGCAAGTTGAGCCAGCGCAAACTTCTGGTCGTCCGAACACTCTTTCCAAATCAGGCGGTAATACCCATCAGCACGCTCCAGGATCTCGGAAGCAACTGTTTCCTCTGAGTGAATTTTTTCCGTCTGAAGGTCTTTGGCGAGCTGCGCGCCGATGGGCCACAGGGCCGCCATCGGGCCACACTCTCTCCAGATAAGGTCTTTCGCTGGACCCTCGTACAGCTTCTTCCAGTGGAGAGGCTCTTCTCGGAGATCAATTACCTCAAGAGGGCGGAACATACCGTACTCGTCAGGGGAGGGTGGGACCTTCATAACCGCGGCAAGCTGGGTGTTCTCTCTTTCTAACAATCTCCCGATCAGAATCTTCTTTTGCTCGTCGTTCTTGGGATCATTCAATCCGTATTCGAAATGCAGTATCTCGATTACAGTGTTCACTGGTAGCTTATCCAAGTCTAAATTCTCGGCCCATTTTGGTTCGGTTGCAATTTTCTCCAGATCAAGGGGCTTTCTATCGGGATCTAAACGCCAGTCCTCCGGAACATGTGGCACAAGGATGAGGACACTCCGGCCCTCGCGAATTGCTTCAGCAAGCCTCAGCTCGCCTGTTATCTTCAACGGAGCGATATGAAAAAGAAAAATCCGACGCGCGAGTGCCCAGACGATGAAGGCAATCGCCACAATCACGCCAGCCGTAACCCCTACGCCCGCGAACTGGATTCCGGATGAAGCTGGCAGGCTTGACGTGATCAACAAATCATTTTCCGCCTCCGTGTTTTCTTTCTTTGGCACAGCGGCGCGCTGTAAATTGTCTAGTACCTCATTACTCCGTGGCACCAGCGAATGCACGCCATGCCAGCGAAGGGTCAACTTGGATTCTTCACTGTTCCAGAACCACTCCGGGAAATTGTCGCCGGCGCGGTTTCCTGATCCGACGTTCATGGGCTCGGTGGTGCCAGAGGTCGACGATGTGGGATCAGAATTCTCGGGGTCACCAGACTGGGAATCGACGCGGTCCGGAATTACGCCTAACATCTCCGCGGCGGTCTGATTGTAGTCAAGGTGAAGTGCATAGACTAGTTTCTTGAACCAACCGGCGTAGAGTTCTCTGCCTTTCTGACGGGGGGAATGCGGACATACCGGAAGCTTCACCTTGCTGGCAAGCAGCGGGTCGAGCACGATCAGCTTCCATGGCGATAACCTGTTTTCGCCTGGCTGGGATTGGTTGTTTCTTGGGCATTCCTCGGTTTCGGGGTCTTGGAATTCATGACACTCACGGATCCCGAGGTCATCGACTCCGGGTTTATCCGTACTGCAGCGCTCCTTGGTGGAGATCAGGCGTTGATCCAGGGCAGACGCCAGATGGAGTTGTGCTTGCTTGATTCCCAATCTCCGTTCCAGGTTCAGGCTGGCGCGGAAGATCGCCATCGGCGTCAATACACCAAGTAGGAGGAGTAGCAAAAGGACGCTCACAACGTAACAGCCCCTCCAGATGTATGGACTCATTTCGGCACGGTTGGAGGTCTCCTCTGCGTCCTCGTTTCGATAGGAAGAGCGCCTAAACTTCAGAGCCATATAACGAAGTGGCCGATCCAGCAGAGGCAGCAGCGCGAGTATCCCGAGGCCCAACAAATAGATAAACGCCTGCAAATGGCTCCGCTTCCAAATCGTTGTCAGCAGAAAAGCAATCGCGGCAAACATCAAGATCATTACCAAGCCGGAGAGGAGCACTCGTGCTGCCCCTTTCTTTTTCCTTGGCGCACATGCCCCAATGCACCACGCCGTCAATAGAAAAGCAGAGTAAGGGATTGCGACACATGCAGCTACGTTTTGTTCGCTCGAGCCGGTGAAACCCAAAAACAGAAACAGAACGATGAGCCAGGTGTAAATAACAATCTGAGATATGTAGGTGCTCAGGCGTGCCCGATTGGGCCAAAGCCACTCGGCCGCAAACTTAGGCTGGCAAATGAGGCACCAAATCGAAATGACCACGGCGGGTATCGCCAAAATCCCCAGAAGCAACAGGGATGTCATAGTCATCGATTGCAGGTTCAGTGTCCGGACGAAGGTCACGTCCCTATAGACGATAAGCGACCACGGCGCCTGAGATACAGCGATAACAGGCATCACGCGCATCTGGTAATCATTTCCCAGATATTTGACAGTCAGCGAGCGTTGGGTCGAATGGCCGAACATGGCGGCCTGGAGCTGCTTGCTCCAATCGCTCTCCTGTAGAAAATTCTCGTGCTGGTTCTTGGTCTTGTCGACGTGGAATAAGACAAGGCCTGTCTCATCCACAAGCGCGAACCCGTAATCGAACGGCACTATGGGATCAATCAACGAAAGCGGCTGAGCGGTCAGAAACGCAGAACCGCCCTTCATATCACTTTCGATGCCGGACGGGAACAAACTTGGATTGCAGTCCATGGTGCTGATGCTTAAGCCGGCAAGGTATTCGAGCTTGTTCGGAGGCAGAGTCGAATCGAAATGAAACGGTGGACCCTTGCCATCGAGGTAGGTCGATTTAGGAGCTGTGTAGATGCGTGACTTTGAGATATCGATCATCGGCGTGAGATATCCGCTCGCACTCCATTTGATAATCTGTTGTCCGTCGTCATTCGTCCAGAAGGCGTTATGCAGGTAACGATAAGTCGACGCTGCCGGAGGCAGGTCGATTCCGTTAGTCTTGACAAAATGGTTTGATCTGATCACCTCGCTCTTTCCGTCTTTAGTCCGGTTGAGATCTTCCTGAAGCTCTTGGCTTCTGCACCATTCCTCCAGTTGATTCCGCATCTGTCCCAGTTCGTCATGTATGTTCTCCGAGAGACGGTTGCCGAGTTTTTCTAATTGGTCTTCCGTATCATCGTTCAGGGGAAAACCAACGGCATTGAGCCCTGACAGTGTGAAGACGCTCGTCAACCAAACGAGAAGGAACGCCAAAAAGCCAACTTCACGAAGCCGTAAATGCTCTCGCCGGTTAATGAAAAGGATCTTCAGAATCGGGGCGCCCATAAAAATGACAAGAAAAAGCGCGGTGAGCCAGACCATGAATGTGGAAGAGATTGATAACGCCTCCCACTCCAGAGTCTTTGCGGAAGTCAGGCCGCACAGTACCCACTCCTGCGCTGGTTCGTCCTGGTTGGCATCGTGTGTGAAGGCGTCAACCAGTACAGGCTGCAGGAAAAGCTTGTAACGCGTACCGGCGAGCGTGACATCGGTCAAGTGTTTCGATTTCGTCCGCCAGGACTGATCCGCGTTCTGCTTGATGGCGTGCCCGCTGGCCTCCTGATCGTCACTCCCGGATGGCGATCCTGAGTGCGCATCTGCGGCGCTGTCCATTGGTTTGGTCTCTGCGTCCACGGGCTGGGCTTGCAGAAGACCCGTGAGGGTGGTGAACTGCGGACCAGCCCTGTTGCTCTGATAGACGATTGTTCCCTTTTCCGAAACCAGGAGAATATCGTCAAAGGGGAGGGAGCCGACAAGAGGCTTCAATACGCGGCTGACTTCTAGCGAACCGACGTAATCGTTTTGTGAGGCTTTGTGCCGCTGAGCGGTCAGCAACAACTCCCAGTTGCCGTTGCGCCGCTGCAACTCTAATCTGGATCCGGGCTTCGAGGGCATCGGGTGGGTTGTGAACTCGAAACCTGGCGCCAGGTACTTCACATAGTCCTTTAGCGCTTCCGGTTTCCGCTCGGCCCATTTCTTAGATTGGTCCTCAGGACGGACTGCAACAAATTGCTCCAGTTCCTCTTTCCTCTTGACTCTCTCAGGGTCAACCAAGTCGGCGCTAAACTCAAGAATGCTGCCATGAATCGAGACCATCGCCTGGATCTGGTCGCCCAGCACGGCAAGAGATCGAAAATTTCGGCTTGCGAGATATTCGCGCCGCGCCTTAACGTACACGAAATAATAGAGGCAGAAGGCCGAGGCCAGCACCACCGCAGTGATCAGGGGAAGGACCCAGGAAGTTGGAGGTTTTACCCCGCCTGTCGCTTTGCCAGAACTGGTGCTTGGTTCCTGGGAAGGGACGTTCGCATTAGAATCATCCGCCATGACTCCCGCCCCAACGGCGCAAGTGCGTCGAATTTGTGGGTCCACCTAGGCTGCGAAGTATACACCTACTCAAAGCCGCGCCAATCATCGCATGCAGATTTGTTCTAGATTTGGAACAAGGCTAATGAGAGTCAGTCTAGTGCGCCAATAGCTGGTGGGTGAAATCCTAAGTACCCGTAACAACTTCAACGATGATCGCTTGCAGGCCACTATCCGATCGATGGGTCCGCGCTATCGGGCCGCCAGGGCTGATCGAAGGTGACACTCGAATCGCCGCCGCTTCGCTCTCCCAGAATCCTCCACGGGCCACGGTCGAGGCATTGGGGGCCAGTGGCTGCTCCACGCGTTCACCCGTCGCTGGTGCCGCTACATCGTACTTGTTGTAGTAGCGGTCCAATACCCACTCTCGCACGTTTGTGAAAGACCCCTTGCTGGGCTGCCGCCTTCTGCAGCCACTTCACGGCTTCATCCTCATTCACCGGCACTCCGTCGCCATCGAGATAGCGCAGCCCGAGATTGTATTGAGCCGCGGTGTTGCCTTCACCAGCCGCTCTCGCTACCCATTGGGCGGCGGTTGTACAGGTTTGTGGAAGCCCGCGTCCGATCTTGTAAGCCATTCCCATTTGGAATGCCGCGAAGGCCGAGGCGTTGGGCTGGACTGGGCGACGACGGCGCAGCGCAGGAGTATTTGTACAGGTTTGTGGAAGCCCGCGTCCGATCTTGTAAGCCATTCCCATTTGGAATGCCGCAGAATCATCTCCGTATTCCGCCCGCCGTAGTCCGGCGAGCTCGTAGCGGCTCAGGTCCCTACAACGTCCTCGGTCGCGCGGTCGGTTATATGCATGTGGCTCACCTGTAGCGGAGCGGAGGCGAAAGCGACTTTGTGATCGCAAGGCGAATCCGCACGCGAGTGCTGGCGATCTGCTATGCGTGGCTGGAGGCGGAGAAGGAGCGGTAGGAGCGAAACAATAGCCTGGCCCAGGACACGGAATGGGTGGAGCAGGAAGAACCGCGCTGGGCAGAGGAGAAGTACTGGATGCTGGCGACGAAGGCCGAGGCGTTGGGCTGGACTGGGCGACGACGGCGCAGCGCAGGAGTACTTCGATCAGGCGAAAGCGCTAGATCCGCCTGTCTATATGGTGGAGGCTACGGAGATGCAGATGGCAGCCTTGAAGTTGCTGCTAAATTATCTGTGGTGTCCATCGAGGATGCCGCGCTCTGCGTTTGTGCGGAATGCCGTGTGACTTAGCGTATTCCCCCTTACTCTTCGTTCAGGTCGAGTTTAGTGGAAACGTAAATTAACCAGGCGGTGTCCATCAACGAACGATGAGTGACCCGGGCTGATGGAGGCGATCGTTACGGAGTTCGACGAGCTGCCGATTCATTCGGTGGACGAACTCTTCAGCCAAAGCTAGAATCACGATCTATTTCAATCATCTGATGGATACGCCGAAAAGTGAAACGCGGCCGGTGCCGATCACTCAGCAGGTTACAGTCAAGAAAGTGCCAGTGCTGCCCACTCCAGAACAAATGCATGACAGCGCAGCTGTCCAAAGACAAGCGTTGGAGGACTGGCGCCGGCAAAGGGACAAGCTACAGGGCAAGCCGGCATTGCCGATGCGCTTCGATGAAAAGCGGTTGCAGTTTTGCGGGAGGGCTTTGGGAGAGTTCCGGACGGCAAACCGTGAAGGGCAGCAACGGCAGGTTTTTGTGTTCCCACGGGAACGTATCGTCCCAAACGTGCCCAAAATGGCGAACTAGACCGCAACAATCGCTAACTACTCGCCTGACGATTTTGCCATGATTGGAACTCCACAATACGAGCCGCTCCTGAACGATGCCCAAGCGGCTGAATTTCTCGGCGGTTTGCATCCCAAGACTGTACAGCGCATGGCTAGGAACGGCCTGATACCCCACTATCGCTGGGGGAAGTGTTACCGCTATCGGGCAAGTGAATTGAACGACTGGCTTCGGTTACACTCACAGGGCCAGAACCCGTCTGCCTCAACACGAAAGGAGCCTGTCCAATGAGGCGGACCCGTTATCAACAAGGTTGTCTTACACGCGAAGCACGCAAAGAGAGGCCCTGCGGTCTGGATTTTCAGATGGCGAGATGGACAGACGAACAGGAAGGAAATAATCGGAACCGTGAAGCAGTTCAAAAACAAGGCGTTGGCCATGAAAGGCTGTGAGTCCCTTCGCGTAAACATAAACAGGGAGACACGTTCCCCGCGCAACGTGGCGGAATTGGTAACCCACTACACGGAGAAAGAATTGCCGAACAAGATACCGTACACAGCGGAGGTTTACGCGGGCTACCTCAAGACGTGGATTCAACCGACGTGGAACGGCCACTCACTCTCAGATGTTCGCACCGTTGCCGTTGAATCGTGGCTTGGCACTCTGCCACTGGCAAACGGTACGCGGGCAAAGCTACGGAATCTGATGCACGCGCTGTTCAATCACGCGATGCGTTGGGAGTTCTTCAGCCACAACCCGATTACGCTAGTGCGGCAGTCAGCAAAGCGAGAGCGAATACCGGACGTGCTGACAGTTGAAGAGATCGGCAAGCTACTCTCGAAACTGTCGGACACATGGCGCACCGCCGTCTTTGTGGCCGTTACAACCGGACTGAGGGTCAGCGAGCTGCTGGCACTTAAGTGGGCAGACGTTCACTTCGCCTCGGGAGAGATCATCCTGAGTCGGGGAATCGTGCGTCAGCAGATCGGCACCATGAAGACGGAAGCCAGCCGTAAGCCGGTACCGCTAGATGCGGGACTCGCTGCCGTGCTGGCGGGTTGGCGCGGCATATGCCCGTACAATCAGGACACCGATTATATTTTCGGCAGTCCCGACATGGACGGGAAGCAACCGTACTGGCCCACCTCGGCAATGGCGGATCACGTCCGGCCAGCAGCACTCCAGGCAGGGATCACCAAACGACTAGGCTGGCACACGCTACGCCACACGTTCGGGACTTTGGTCAAGAGCCAAGGCGCGGACGTGGCGACTACACAGGCGCTCATGCGACACGCGAACGCAAGCATCACGATGGACAAGTACGTCCAAGCTGTGACGCCTGCCAAGCGGGAAGCGCAATCGCGCATCGTGCAGTCGATTCCGTTCCCATCCGTTCCCACGCGGTTGACGGGAGCGGCTGTAACTGTTTGAATATAAAGCAGTGGGCGCTTAACTCAGCGGTAGAGTGCCATCCTCACACGGTGGAAGTCGTAGGTTCAAATCCTACAGCGCCCACCACTCGTTCCAAGCCCCTTAACCCGCTACCCGCTTTCGACAGTGGAGTTAACTGGAGTCTCTCCGCCTCATTTCACTCTCTGCTGGAAAGTCGTGGAACTGCGCTCGTCAGTCGAACTGCCACCGTAATCTGCCCGGATCACGTGGTGGCCTTTGCGCAGCCGCGAAGTAGTGAGAGTCGCCTGGCCTCCGCTCAACTGCACGGTCGCGAGCATAGTAGAGAAATCACTAAAAGTGATCCTGCCGGTGGGAGTTTCTCCGGAATTCGCGACCACTACGGTGGTGAACGTCACCGCTTGTCCACGCCTGGATGGATTGTGAGAGGACCTCAGTTTGGTGCGGGTTTCCGCCTGGATGACTTGGTCGAGTTCCGGCGAGGTGCTGGGTAGGAAAGTTTCGTCGCCGCTATAGCTGGCAGTAATCGAGTGCACACCGGCATCGAGCGAGGACGTGCGGAACTTAGCCTTGCCGTCCTCGACGGATACGCTGGCCAGTGCGTGGCCGTTGTCGCCGAAGGTGATCGTCCCGGTTGGCGCACCCTGAGACCTGGAGGTCACGGTCGCGGTAAAGGTCACGTGATGGTGGAAATCGACCGGATTCCGGGAAGAAGTCAGCGCGGTCGAGGTTGCTTGGTGAAAGCCAGAAGAGATGTTCAGCAATGTGGTGACAAAGCCGAACTCAGACACAGCCAGGTCGGGCTTGCCATCCCCGTTGAAGTCGGCCACCACCTCGGAATGAGCTTGGACTCCGGTAGGATTGTAGCTCTGCGCCGCCTGGAAGCTCCCGTCGCCGTTCCCCAGAAGGACGTCTCTGCCGGACAATACAAGATCCAGCCTGCCATCTCCGTTGAGGTCGCTGGCTGCGATGGAATTAGATCCCTGAAGCGGAGGCCATGCGTCGTTTCCCGAGGAGTAAGTTACAGCCGCCCCGAAGGTGCCGTCCCCGTTCCCTAGGAGCACAGAAATCGAGCCTGGGATGAGGCACCTCCCATTAACGTCTTCGCAGTTGACATTCCCGACCGCCAGATCGAGCTTGCCGTCTCCATTAAAGTCACCCGTCGCCACTGCAATTGAATAGTCATCCACGCTGGAGTAGCGCACTGCTGCTTGAAAGGTGCCGTCTCCGTTCCCCAGCAGCACGCCCACTGAGCCGGTCGCGCAAATTGACTGGTCGCTAGGGCTAGGCTGCACGCAGTTTCCGTTCGCAACCGCCAGGTCAATTTTGCCGTCCCCGTTGAAGTCCCCCACCGTGACGCTTCGGGCATCGGGATCACCCGTGGAATAGACCACTTGAGAACGGAAGCTCCCGTCCCCGTTTCCCAACAGAACATTCACGGAACCACTGGTTTGGTCCAAGCAGCAAGAAACAAAGGCCAGGTCCAACTTGCCGTCACCGTTAAAATCCGCCACCTCCAAACCTACGAGACCAATGCCCGTAACGGACCCCGTAACCACCGATTGAAAAGTACCGTTGCCATTCCCGAGCAGCACGCCTAGAACGCCATGTGTGCAGTCCTGCGGGCTTGCGCACTGGTTGAGAACCGCGATGTCCTGCTTACCATCCCCGTTAAAGTCTCCCACTGTCACGGAGGAGGGAAAACCGCCTCCGGAGCTATAACTTGCGGGCGGCTTGAAGTTTCCATTGGCGCCGTTCAGCAACACATCCACCGCACCGATTTCGTCCGCCAGCACAATGTCCGGCTTGCCATCGCCGTTGAAGTCCGCGGCCGAGGAGGCGAGGAAAACACCGCTGTCCGCTAGAAAATTCGCCGGCGCCTGTACACGGTGGAGTATTTGTTTGACATTCGTTGGCCACGGCGAGGTCGGACTTACCATCTCCGTTCAGATCCCCCAACACGCCGAAGAGTGGCCCTGCCCCTTCAGTATCATAAGAAATACCCGAAAGGCGAAATGTGCCGTCGCCGGCGCCCAGCAGCACGGTCGCCGACGCCGCATCGGGATCGACCGACACCAGGTCGGCCTTGCTATCGCCGTTCAAATCTCCGAACCCGATGAATGTGACGTCGTTCGAAGCCAAGACGGAGCTTTTTGCAGCGTTGAAGGTGCCGTCGCCCTTCCCCAATAGCACAGTGACGGACTCATTCACGCATGTGCTAGTGGGCGGTGCGCAGCTTTCGGCAACCGCCAGGTCCAATTTTCCATCGGAGTTGGCATCGCCTAACGCAACCGCCTGGGGATTCAGGCCCGGGAACAATTGGTTCCCTCTGGGCGCTTGAAAAGTTCCATCCCCGTTTCCCAAAAGGATGCTTATCAGGGTGTCGCACTGAGCAGTGCCGCAATCGCCGGTCACAAGCGCCAGGTCCAGTTTGCTGTCGCCGTTGAAGTCGCCTAAAAAGACGGCTGCGTCACCCGCGGGGGAAGTAGTGAAGGTCGACACTGGCTGGAAGGTTCCGTCACCATTGCCCAATAGCACACCGGCGCTTTGCGGACCATTCACGACAACAAGGTCCAGCTTCCCGTCGCGGTTTAGGTCACCCACTTCGACCGAAAAGGCACTCCCGCCCGCAGAGTAGGCGACCGGTGGCTGAAAGGTACCGTCGCCATTTCCTAGCAGGATATTCACCGAGCCGTTGGTGCACCCGACATCCGAGCACGCATTGTTTACCGCCACGTCCAGCTTGCCGTCGCGGTTAAAATCTCCCGTCGTAACTGAGGTTAGAACCGCTCCCGTATTGGAGACCAAAGCCGGTTGATAGGTGCCATCGCCATTCCCAAGCAGCACTGCTATGGTGCTCTGCGTACAGTCCGCATCGCTCACGCACTCGTTCGATACCAGGAGGTCGGGCTTGCCGTCTCCATTTAAGTCACCAACTTCTATGTTGCGGGCTAATCTTCCCCCAGAACCAAAGCTTGGAGGTATGAAGAAAATTGGATTGGTGATGGCTCCGCCAGCGAAGGGGCTTACCCCCGAAGCGGAGGAGCGAAGTCGAGGCCTTGCG